>Ga0209726_10006501_pt1 | contig 13545 bp, 7 predicted proteins | sample Subgrocontami54m_FD_187453 | JGI IMG/M metagenome (GOLD analysis project Ga0209726, IMG submission 187453) | Subsurface groundwater microbial communities from S. Glens Falls, New York, USA - GMW46 contaminated, 5.4 m (SPAdes) (version 3) | ecosystem: Environmental > Aquatic > Deep subsurface >... | reverse complement strand
GGCTGTCGCCGGAAGCGCCGAGACCATCGCTATCGCCATGGCCATTACTGTCGCCGTCGAAGCGACGGACGCGAGCGTCGTGGCAGTGGTCTTCATCGTAAACCTCTCACGGCGTTTCCGAGTCATTCTCCGCGTGTCGAGCGTGGGCCAGAGATCCGACCCGACTGATGGCCGCCTCTGGCTGCAAACCGCGGCAATGTGCCGATCTTAATCCAACAGGGCCTATCAAAACGGCCAATTCGCGTGCGAGACCGTCGAATTCCGCAGCAAATGGAGACCTCGCGGCGGCCAGACCGCGTTCATCATCGCCGCGAACCGGCCCGACAAGGTGACAGCGGTCGTGCCGTTCTATGGGTTCTCGCAGGGCGAGACAGAGCCCGACTGGTCGGTCGGATACAATACCTGGTCCGGCCCCATGGCGCGAGGCCATCGCCTAGGAGGAAGTTGAATGGCAGGCATCACCCTTAATGTCAACGGCGCTCGTCATGAGGTCCAAGCGACCAGAGACACGCCGCTTCTTTATGTGTTGCGAAATGAGCTTCAGCTGAGCGGACCTCAATTCGGCTGCGGGCTCTCGCAATGTGGCGCCTGCTCGGTCCTCGTCGAGGGGAAAGAGATTCGTTCCTGTGTCACCCCGATTTCGGGTGTGATCGATAAAGAGGTGACCACGCTCGAGGGCTTGAGTGCGAGGTGGGCGCAGCAGCAGGCCCTGCCCGCGGGGGAGGCAGAAAAGACGCTGCACCCCGTGCAGCAGGCGTGGATCGAACAGCAGGTGCCTTTGTGCGGCTTCTGTCAGAGCGGGATGATGATCAAGGCCGCTGAACTCCTCGAGCGCGTGCCGAACCCGACCATTGCGCAGATCAAGGAGGCGTTCACCAGCGACGGGCCGTCGCCGCATCTCTGCCGCTGCGGCAGTTACTGCGCGATCATCGAAGGCGTGCAGCACGCTGCCGACCTGATGGCGAAGGGGAGGTAACAGATGGCGACCCTCAACGAAAAACCGATTGATGTGTACGGCGCGACGCTGTCGCGGCGAGGTTTCGTGAAGACAGGCGGCGCCCTGTTCGTCGGCTTAGGCCTGATTGGCACCGACGTGTGGAAGAACCCCCTTCGAGCCGCCGAAGGCAAGAATTCGCTCGACGCCGCCCTTCCATCGTCGTGGATTGAAATTCACGCTGACAACACGATTCTGATCCGAACGGGGAAGAGCGACTTCGGCCAGAGTACAGCGACGACCGCGTACAGACAGATCGTCGCCGACGAGCTGAACGTGCCGTTCGAGGCCATTACGACCGTCGTGATGGGCGACACCGATCGTACCCCTGACGGCGGGGGTACGTTTGATCTGCTGGGCCGCGGCACGCCCAATATTCGGAAAGTCGCCGCCTACACACATCAAGCCTTGCTCGACCTGGCCGCGACCCGTCTCAGCGTTCCGAAGAGCGCGCTGTCGGTTCAGGATGGGGTCGTCTCCGGCGGAGGCAAGAGCATTTCCTACGGCGAGCTCTTAAAGGGACAGCAACTGAATCTCACGATTCCGGTCACCGGCTCGCTGCATAGCATTGGCGGGTTGGCCGTGGATGGCAATCCGCCGATGAAGCCGGCCAGCCAGTTCACCGTTATCGGCAAGCCGTATCTGAACCCAGCCACAGAAGCCAAGGTCACCGGCAAACAGGTATGGGCGACCAGCGTGAGCCTGCCCGGGATGTTGCACGGCCGCGTCGTGCATCCGAAGACACTCGGATCGACGCTCGTGTCGGCCGGCAAGGTGGACAGGAAGCGATTTCCAAACGCGCAAGTCATTGTCAGGGGAAATCTGGTTGGTGTCGTGTCGCCGAACGAATGGGAAGCCATCGGCGCATCGCAGCAGGTCGCCTCCGCAACGAAGTGGACCGACTGGAAGGGGCTGCCCGGCAACGCCAATCTCTTCAAATTTCTGCGTGAGCACGCCGACTGGAAGACGACACCCGTCACCACAAGTCAGGCAAGCAAAGGATCGGTCGCACCAGCGATGCAAGGGGCGGCAAAGAAACTCTCCGCGACGTACGAGCTGCCCTTCATGAAGCATGCGCCGATCGGTCCGGCTATCGCGCTGGCTGATGCCAAGGCCGATGGGACGGTGTTCGTCTACACCCACAACCAGAACGCCCAAGCGCTCCGCGGGCAGATCGCCCAGATGCTCGGCATCTCGACGGAGCAGGTCGTCATCAGGCTGTTCGCCGGTTCCGGCCACTACGGACGCTCGAACGGAGGCAACGCAGGGGGCGAGGATGAAGCCGTCATCCTGTCGAAGGCTGTCGGCCAGCCGGTCCGCGTGCAGTGGATGCGGCCCGACGATCTCATGTGGTCGACCCAGTCGCCCGCCGCATTCACGGATGTGGAGATCGGACTCGACGTCAGCGGCAAGGTCGTCGCGTATCAGGCGGACCACTTCATGCCGGCAATGCAGGACGATCGGCCGGTCGGTGCAGTGATCGCAGGAATGCCTACGATGCCTGCCCCGAGCCCCGAGGGCGTTCCGGGGTTTGTCGGATCGACGGTGAACGGCATTTCGGATCCGTGGATCTACACGGGCGTCGCAACGCTCATCGAGCGTGGACACGGCACGTTTCAGGTTGGACAGAAGTCCTCGCCGCTGGCCACCGGCCTCCGCGATCACAGCATGCGGACACCGGGACAGTTTCAACAGAACTTCCCGCGGGAGTCGGCGATCAGCGAGGCGGCGGCCCTGGCCGGCGTCGATCCCCTCGAGTTCCGCATCAATCACACTCAGGACGAGCGGCTGATCGGCGTGCTCAAGGCCGTTCGCGAAGCCTCCGGCTGGCAGACTCGCTCCTCTCCAGCGCCCGACGCGCGCGCCACCGGGCCAGCTCCTCTCAAAGGGCGAGGCGTCTCGGTGATGTTTCGCGCTGAGTCGTACTGGGCGTGCGTCTGCCATGTATCGGTGAATCCGAGCAATGGGAAGGTGGCAGTCGAAAAGTACTCGATTGCCGTCGATCCCGGCGTCGTGGTGAATCCGCGGCAGCTGAAGCGCCAGGTCGAAGGCGGGGCCGTCATGGGAATCAGCCACGCGCTCTACGAAGAACTGATGTTCGACGAAAGCGGCGTGACCAGCCGCGACTGGCGAACCTACCCGATCGCGACGATGGCGGATGTCCCCGAGATGAAGGTCGTGATCGTGAATCGACCGGATGTCGGCACGTTTGGCCAGGGTTCCGAGGCCGCAAACGCACTCGCCGCGCCCGCAATCGTAGCGGCGTTCTTTGACGCCACTGGCAAGGTGGCCCGACGCCTCCCGTTGAAGGCCGCTTACGTGCGGGCACTCCTCAAGGCGTAGGACCTAGACACGAAACGGGCCGTCCCGGACGGAGACGGCCCGACGATCGCCACCAACCACGGATCTATTACTTAGCCGTCTTTGCAAACTTTCTCATGCCGCTCGTGACATAGATGTTGCCGGCCGAATCGACAGCAATCCCGTGATGGGATTCACCCTCGATGGTGCTGAGCAAGCTTCCGTCACGCGCGTTCGCAACCACGACCTTCTTGTTGTCCATATCGCTGATATACAGCCGATCGTCTTTGCCGATGTCCAGGCCGTACGGCGAGCCTAGATGCGACCACTCGGTGATGTACTTCCCCTCCGTATCGAAGACCTGGATGCGTTTATTGTTGCGATCTCCCACGATGAGACGCCCGAGTGAATCCATCACGATGTTATGCGGGAGATCGAACTGTCCGGGCCCCTTCCCTTTGGTGCCCCACGTCTTGATGAACTTGCCGTCTTTGTTGAACTTCACCACGCGCGAATTCCCGTAGCCGTCAGTGACGAAGATGTCGCCATTCGGTACGACGAGGGCGTCGGTGGGCTCGTTGAAAGTATCCGGTCCATCGCCGAGCTCGTCATACTTCCCCAACGTCATGACGAGCGTGCCATCGGGCCGTGACTTCTTGACCGTATGTCCATCCGAGTCGGAGGTCCAGATGAACCCGAAGCGATCCACGCGAATAAAATGCGTGCGCCTCGCGATGCCCAGCCCCCACGCACGAACGAATTTGCCGCTCGGATCGAACGTCCAGATGTCGCCTTTTTTGCAGCCTCGAGTGAAACCACCACATGCAGGTCCTCTGCGGAACACATGCATGAGCCCGTTGGCCTCGAATGCAATCCCCGACACGCCGCCAAATTCCCGGCCGGGTGGCAGCTTCACCCAGTCCTTGACAAGCTGGTACTGGGGACGGGCCTCCTGCGCCTGCACCGCATAGTCACGTACGGCGCCCATCAGGCCAAAGACAATCGTGACCAACGATATGGAAATCCAAACGGCGGGCGAGCCTTTCACTGCGCTCTTGTGTCCCATGGTCGACTCCTCACTCAAGTACTTCAGGTCCCCGTAGATCGGGCGAGCCAGACTAGATTTTTGGTGGTAGGACAGACGGGAAAGATCCGGCGACCGCCGTGGCGGTCGCCGGTGCGACACGATCTTGCGCTCCTAAGCGACGGAAAGCGGATCCCCGTCGAGCTTCCCGTTGCTGTCTCCGAGGCTCTCCTGGCGCACGCCGAACTTCTCCATGAGCGTCAGGAGCAGGTTCGTCATCGGAGTACCTTTCGGATACGTGAGGTGGCGCCCGCCCTTGAACTGGTTCGCGCCGCCCACCAACAGAATCGGCAGGTTCTCTGGAGAATGCGCGGTGGAATTGCCCATGCCGGAACCGTAAAGAATCGTCGTGTTGTCCAGCAGGGAGCCGTCGCCGTCTGGCGTCGATCGTAGCTTCTCTATGTAGTGTGCGAACAACGTTGTATGGAACGTATTGATCTTCGACAGCGTCAAGATCTTTGCTGGATCGTTTTCATGATGCGATGCCGGGTGGTGCGACTCCGACACGCCGATTTCGGGGTAGCTCCGCCCGCTCAATTCGCGCCCCATCATGAAGGTGATGATGCGCGTGAGGTCGCATTGGAAGGCGAGGGCTTGCAGGTCGAACATCAACTTCGCATGTTCTTCGTAGCTGGAGGGGACGCCCGCGGGCTGGTCCACGACCGGCCACTCAGTGGCGCTCTGCTCCTCGGCCTTCTGAATACGGCGCTCGATATCACGAACCGCGTCGAGATACTCGCTGAGCCTTCTCTGATCGCTCGGCCCCAGCCCACGCTGCAGGTCAGCCACCTTCTCGGTCACCGAGTCGAGAATGCTGCGGTTCTGTTGGAGTCGGAGGTTTCGCGCCGTGAGATCGGTCGTCCCGGTATCCCCAAACAGGCGTTCGAATACCGCACGGGGATTGTTGTCCATCGGAAGCGGAGTGGTACGAGTGCGCCAGGAAATCGTGTTGACGTAGGCGCAGGCGTAGCCGGCGTCGCACAAGCCTACGCTCTCGCGGTTTTCCAGGCTGACCTCGAGCGATGCCAGCTGGGTCTGGTGCCCCAGCTCCTTCGCCATGAACTGGTCCATCGAGATACCGCCTTCGAGCTGGTACTCCGACCTGTTCGGGAACACTCCAGTCAGAAATCCCGTCGCGGCGGCTGCGTGGCCACCGCCGCCGGCTTTGTTCAATCCAGTGAGCACGAGCATCTGATCACGGAAGGACGCCAGCGGCTGCAGGACGGGCGTCACCTCAAACGCGCCTTCGGTGGCCGGCGTCCAGTACGGCAGCGCCATACCATTCGGCACATAAACCGCTCCGAAGCGACGCACGGCTTTCGCGGCACTATTCCTCTGTGCAGCAAACGCCGGGACCATGCCGTCGAGCAGCGGCAAAGCCACCGACACGCCGATGCCTCGCAGCACTGTGCGGCGCGGAATCGCCTTCTTGGTAATCATCATGACTGTGACCTCCGCATCTGAAACGGTACGCTTTGCACGACGCCTAGAATAATTGACGACCATCGATAATCAGTAGACGCCGATTTCCTCATGATTTCCCGGACCATCGGCCGATCAGCCTCCGTCACGGTCCGGCCGACCGAGTACCCAAGAAGTTTCTCGACCACAGTCCCAACAAACTGCTCGCGACGAGTCAGTAACAGGGTCCGCAACCCAACCATGCCCTCAAATTTCCGGCCGTCGAGAAGCGTCCCGGATGCATCAATCGGCTTCTGACCCTCGTCGGTCGTGCGCCAGTGCCCGATCGGATCGAAATTCTCGAGCGCAAAACCCAACGGATCCATCTGTGAGTGACATACCGCGCACACAGGGTTCTTCCGATGCTGCTCCAGCCGCTCGCGCACCGAAGCGGGTTTCCCGCCCTCTCCCTTCTCCGGCAGGCCGGGCACGTCAGGAGGAGGAGGGGGGGGAGGCGTCCCGAGAATGTTGCTGAGCAGCCACTTTCCTCGCAGCACCGGCGACGTGCGGTTGGGATACGACGTCAACATCAAGAGACTGCCGTGGCCCAGAAGGCCTCCCCGCTGCTCGGTCGCCAACTCCACGCGCCGGAAGCGGTCGCCAAATACGTTTGGAATCCCGTAATGCTTGGCAAGACGCTCGTTGACGAACGTATAGTTCGCGCTCAACAGGTCCATCACGCTTCGATCTTCGCGCAGGACACTCCCGAGAAACAGCTCCGTTTCACGCCGAAATCCTTGACGCAGATTCTCGTCGAACTCCGGGTGCAGCAGAGAATCAGGGTTCACGCTGCCAAGCTGGCGTAGTTCCAGCCACTGAGCGGCGAAGTTTTCGACGAGCGCCGTCGAGCGGGCATCGGCCAGCATGCGCCGCACCTGCTGCACGAGAACGGTCTGGTCCTTGAGCTTCCCGCGAGCAGCCAGGTCAAGGAGCTCATCGTCGGGGATGCTGCTCCACAGGAAGAACGATAGTCGCGAGGCGAGTTCAAGGTCGCTAATGCGATAGGCGGTGCCCCGCGCGATGCCTGATGGATCGCGTTCGATCCGGAACAGAAAGTCCGGGTCGACCAGAAGGCGTTCAAGCGCGAACTGAATGCCCCCCTCGAAGTCGGCATCGCGACGACCGAGCTTGTAGAACTCCAACAACGTCTGGATGTCGTGCGGCGTGACGGGGCGCCGATATGCGCGCCGCCCCAGCCCTGAGAGGATCTTTCGGGCGCAAGGTTCTTCGTCCACACTGCGAACAGGGCGGCATACGAAGATTCCGCGGCGAGCCGGTGTGTCACCCGGCCCCATCGCGTTGTAGGGACCGCGGATCGTGACCGTCTCCACCGCCGCGGGGTCGGCGTACAGGCCATTCTGCGCGAGGGCATACGCCGCTAGACGCCGTTGGAGTACTCCCTCGGGTTCCCGATGCTTCTTGACGAACGCGACCCCAACCGTTCGTAACCCCGCCTTCGCCGGGAAGCGGACTTCCAGGCCCTTATCCCCTTCGAGTAGGTAGGCTTCCCATTTGGGATCGCCCTCGTTTCCGGTACTGCCTTCATAGCTCGGCGCGGCGGGCCTCAGGCCCCTGGCGCCTCCACCCACGGTGAATACCTTGATGCGGACGCCGTCGATGCGGACCTCGAGCGGCTGCTCCTCCCGCAGACCCCGAACGTAATCGGTGTAGTTCTTCTGCAGGGTGATCTTGAGGTCGTAGTCACCATCAACCGGGAAGTAGTGGCGAAAGGCCGTACCGCCGCGCGATCCGAAGGGGAGATCTTCGCTCACGCGCTCACGGTCTTGCGCCAACAGGATGGGAACGTTGTACGTGTCGGCGAGCGGGACGGACGGCTGACGTCCCACGGCAAGACGGGTAAGTTTCCGGGCCGCCGCGAGGTATCGATCCAGCAGGGCCGGTGAAAGCGAGAGGACCTCGGCCGTGTTGTCAAACCCGTTTTCATCCGAATCATCGGGCGGAAGAAAGGCGGAGACATTGACGTCCACGCCGATCACGTCACGGACCGCGTTCCGGTATTCGATCCGATTCAGACGATGAACGGCATCGGTCCTGCCGGGATTCGGGCTCGCTGCAGCCGCGCGATCAATCGATCCCTCTAAGTACGAAGCAAGCGCGTCATAGTCGGCCTGGACGGGCCTCGGCAAACCGGGGGGAGGCATCGCGCCAAGGCGAATCTTCCGAATCACCTTCTCCCACACCGCGGTATTCCCGCTGACATTGGCGAGATCCGCGGTGTCGAGCAGGAGCCCTGCGGTTTTCTGCCTTTGGTTGTGACAGGTGACACAGTACCGATCCAGGAGCGCACGCTGCGAGGAGACGGACGTCGCAGGAGCGCCCTGAGCTTGTCCCTGCTTGCCAGGAGCGGCTTGGGCTTGAAGGAGCGGGGACGCCGCAACGAGAATCAGTACCCATCCGGCCACGTACAGAGGCAAACGTCGCATCGACTGAGACCCCTAATTTCTTTCTATTCCTAGACTTCCCAAAGAAGACTCCGCCGACCTAACCGAGGCAAGTTAGCTTGGATCCGAGCTTGCTTATTGTCAAGTTGGTTTCTCGTCCCCATTTTGTCCCACGCGTTAGGTTTGCGCAAGAACGACCCAATTTATCGCATTTGTCAAGCTCATTTCGGTTGTCAAGACAGATGCCGCGCGGTAGGCTTAACGTGACTGTCAGCAGGAGAGCTACGAGGATGAACGTCATGCATCGAGCGGAATCACGCGTGGTGGTGCTGTTTTTGGCCGTTGCCAGTTTTGCCGCCGCCGAAAGCGATGTTCGGCTGGTGGACGCGGCCAAAAGACAGGACAAAGCGGCTATTCGTGCTTTGCTTAAACAGAAAGCCGAGGTCAATGCGCCCCTGCCTGACGGAGCGACGGCCCTCCACTGGGCAGCCTACTGGGATGATGTCGAGACGGTCGAGCTTCTTCTTCAAGCCGGCGCGAACGTCAGCAGCGTCAACGACTTGGGCGTGACGCCCCTCGGTCTGGCCTGCGAAAACGGCGGGAGCGCGGCTCTCGTCGGGCGATTACTGAAAGCCGGGGCGGATCCGAACGCCATGCTGTCGACCGGCGAGACACCCCTCATGGCAGCCGCGCGCGCGGGCAACGCGCCGGCTGTGAAACAGCTGGTGATCCATGGTGCGAACGTCAATGCGAGGGAATCGACGCGAGGCCAGACGGCATTGATGTGGGCTGCTGCACAGCGACACGCTGAGGTGGTGCAGATCCTCACGGAAGTCGGAGCGGATGTGCACGCTCGCTCGGACACCTGGCTACAGCTCATCAACTCAGCAGGCAATCACCGCAAGGAAGGCGATTACGAGATCGAGCAGGGTGGATTCACCCCACTGCTTTTTGCCGCCCGACTTGGCGATATTGATACGGCGAAGATCCTCCTTGCGGCTGGAGCAAGGATTGACGACCCCGCAGCATCCGGCGCTACGCCATTGATCATTGCGGCCCACAGCGGACACCGGTCGTTCGCCGAATGGCTTCTGGACATGGGTGCGGACCCGAACAAGACAGGTGTTAAATACACGGCCCTGCATGCGGCGGTGTTGAGGGGTGACCGGGATCTGGTGAAAGCGCTCCTGGCCCATCAGGCGAATCCGAACGCACGCGTCGAGCGAGGCACCCAGACGAGGCGCCACAGCGAGGACTTCACCCTCCATCACGACGTCGTCGGGGGAACCGCCTTCTGGCTGGCCGCGCGATATCTGGATTTGGAACTCGCCCGCATCCTGGCAGCTGCCGGCGCAGATGTGTCGCTGACCCAGGATGGGACGACGTCGCTCATGGCAGCGCTATTTCTCGATCCCATCCGGCAACCGGAGTCGGACATTGTTGCGCTCTATAGGGATGGGAGTGACGACAAACGCCTCTCTCTTGAGATGGTGAAGCTCGCAATCAATTTGGGCGTCGACGTCAATGGAGCCGACGACGAGACCGGAAACGCCGCGTTGCACATGGCCGCAATGAAGGGACTCCACGACGTCATTCGGGTCCTTGTCAACAACGGCGCGAAGCTGGACGCGAAGAACAAAGAAGGTCGAACACCGCTGGGGATGACCCTCGGATGGACGGAAAGGGATCTTTTCGGCAACGTCAGGAATTTCGGAGGCGCCAGCCTCAAGACAACAACCGAGCTGCTCCGCGAATTGGGCGGGAGTTAACCTTCGACCTCCTCGGCTGACGCGAGCTGAATTCGTCCCTGTGGGAAAGGGCTTCTGGTTTTCCACAGGGACGGATTCAGCGACCCGCCTTTTCTCCGGTCAAACGCTCACAAACCTGCCTTTTGCGCATCGGGCTCTTGCCAGTCCTTGCCAACAATCTGCACGAGTATGCCGTTGGGATCGGTCACGAAGCCGCCGTTCGCAGTAAAGGATCCGCTGAAGGCGGCGTTGACCGGGCCGGAGCCTGCCCGCTTGGCGGCCTCAGCCAGGCGCTTGGGATCGAAGTTGTCAATCCCGATCGCGAAATGATGGAGGACGCCGGGCGGTCCATACCCTGCCAAATCCCCATCCACGCCCTTGAAGCTGAGCCGCCCGGGTCCCGGGCCCAGTGAGAGATGCATGGTCGGCGGCGTATCGCGCTGACTATGCAGCTTGGCGCCGCAGAGCGTCTCGTAGAACGCCCGGCTGCGCGCCATATTGCGGGCAGCCACACTGATTTGCACGTGGTGGATGCTGACCCCTTGGGGCGGGGGTGCCGCGTTCTGAGCGGAGGCCGCCGTGGGAGCGGCGAGCAGTGCGAGACCCTGAATGAGCTGGCGACGAGTGAGCCCGCCCTGCTCGAAGCGATTCACCAAATCCTCAACGAGTCGTTCCATGTCACGGCCTCCTTACCGAAGACGGCCCCGCGGAGGGCCGTCGTTTGCTCAGAGTTTTACCTTGTGCTCTGAGAGTTCCTAGTGAACCGACGGCTGATGTTTCTGGAGCGGGCTGCAATTTGCCGAGCCTGGGGCAAGGAAACGAGGAAACTGCAGGGCCCGTGCGAGTGCTCGCACGGACCCTGGACAGCCTGTCTTCGCTAGAAGCGATAGGCCACGCCGAATTCCACGAGCCTGGGCTGGACGATCGTGTTATTGGCAACCTCCGTTCCTCCAGGGATCGGCCGGAGGAACGTGGGGCCCGAGCGTCTCTGGACATTGAGCAAGGTGTTCACGTTCGTGAGGTTGTAGATGTTCAGCGTTGCCACGACCTTCTGGCTGCCCCGCAGGAAGAAGCCCTTCTCGACCCGCGCGTTTAGTACGTTCAGGTGAGGCAACCGGCGCGTTCCGATCGGCTCGACGGGAATCGTGATCGACGGGATTGTCACGCCACCGGTCAGGAGAACCGTTCGCGCCCACGGATCGCCGCTTCGATGGTCGAAGCTGCCGGACACGGTGACATCAGACGGCAGGATATAGGCCGCATTCAGCTTGAAGCCCCATTCCAACGTGTTGTTTTCGGTAAAGATCTCCGAGTTCCGGTCTACGGGACCGGTGGGTGGCTCATGTTTCTTCGTGGACGTGTACGACGCCAGCAGCAGCCACCTGTTGGAAAGTCTCTTGGAGGCGGCAACCTCGAAGCTCTTGTACGTCTTGTCGTCCAGTGCGTTGAAGCGCGTATTGCGCTCGAACGCTCGGCCCCGCAGGGAGACCGGGAACTCGAAGTACGTGAGCGTCGTGCCCGGATCATCGCTGGTGCCGACGCGGCCATCCGGCCCGGGGTCGGGCCTGGTCACCGGAATGTTGTACGCCTCCGGCGGACGCAGCTGGTTCACCGTGCGAACCCAATCCTTCTCGCGCGAGTAGACGCCGGTCACACGGATTGCGAAATCGCGCACCAGCTGGTGCTCCAATGTCGCGGAGAGCTCGTCCACCATCGGCTGCCTCTCATCGGGGTTGACGACGGTCGTGCTGCCGCCTGCGATCGACACAAAGGCCGGCCCATTGCGATCGAGGTTGACTTCGCCAGGGTCGTACATCCGGTTGCCGTTTGGATCGGTCCAGCGATAGGTCACCCGCTCGATGGCAAGGGGATTCACCGCCGCGACAACGCCCGGCGTTCGCGGCGAGTAGAACCGCCCCCAACCGCCCTTGACCAACGTCCTGCCGTTGCCCCGCACGTCGTAGGCGAGGTGCAGGCGCGGTGAGAGCGACTGAAACGTTGGGAAGTCGATCCGGTCGATGCAGCGCGCGGCAACGAAGTCGCCCGCTTCCTGACATTGCTCCGGAATCCAGCCGGGGTCCTGCGCGTACCTGACGCCGAGATTGAGCGTCAAGCGCCGTGCGATCGACCAGGAATCGCGCACGAAAATCCCGAGATACCGCGCCTTCGATACCGGAAACGCCGGGTTGCCCAGCGTGACGATTTGAAACGGCGCGCCGTTGTTGAAAATCTGATGGAAGTTCCCGCTCTCACGGGAGAAGCTGCCGCTGGTCGTCCAGGCAGGGATGAAGTCGAAGCCCGCCTTCAGGTCGTGGTTGCCGTGGAAGGAATCAGGTTTGTACCAGCTCGCGCTGCCCTTCGTATGGAACAAGTTGTTGCGCAGCCGTCGCGCGCTCGTCTGTGCCTCGCCGGACGTCCGGAGGAAGAAGATGTCGCGGGTGAGTGGTGCCAGGTAGCTCCCGGGCTCGCGGTCCGCGGTTGGTCCGCGATCGGTCGTGAAGCCGCGATTGAGAATCCACGCGTGGCCCTGCTGCAGCGATGCCACGAAAGAGTTCCCGAACACGCCCTGCCATTCGATCTTATCGACGCGATTGGTCGTGGGATCGTTCGTCCGGTTTTCCCAGCTGATCGTGTAGTCGGCGAGATCCTCGTTGGCGACCTCCCATTTCATGGCCTGCTCGTGATAGAAGACGAAGCGGTTCGCGCGCGTGGCCTGATACGACATCTTGTTGGTCGTAAACCAGGCGAGGTTCACGTCGTTCCCGGGCTCCCCGTTCGGCTTGAACGACCCCTCGACGAGCTCGATGTTGTTACGCCGTCGGTAGGCTGAGTACCACCAGAGCTTGTCCCTGATAATGCGACCGCCCATATCCACGCCGAAGTCATACCGCTTCTTGAGCGGGCTCCCCTGCTCGACGCCCTGTGCCCGCAGCGCATCGTCGACGTTGTTGGACTGCAGCTTGGGTGGCACCTGCGCGTACATAACGTCTCCGTGAAAATCGTTGCCTCCCGACTTCACCAGGCTGATGACGCGAAGGCCTTTCGTTGGCATCTCCGCGTCGTTACCGATGGTCTGGACCGCAGCCTCCTCGAAGGACTGATAGTCGAAATACTGGCCGAAGCCGCTTCCGCTCACGGCGAACGTCGTCGCGACGCCTTCGTTGGTGACCCAGGGCTCGCCCACCTGGCCGAACGCGCGGAACACCGGCATCTCGTTGGAGGTGTCCCCGCCGACGTCGAGGTTGGACCGCACACCTGGAGCGGCCGCCATGACGGCGACGAGCGACTGACGCCCAGCCAGCGGAAGCAGATCGAGCGTCTCCCGCGTCAACTGCGTGCGTGCGGTGGTCGACGCCACGTCGACGACTGGAGACGCGCCCGCCACGGTGACCGTCTCTGTGAGCGCTCCGATGCTGAGCGCTACGTCCACCTTGGCAGTGAAGCCGACCGTCAGCCGCAAGCCCTCTTGTCGCGCGCTTTGAAAGCCGGACAGCTCGTAGGTGATGTCATAGGTGCCCACCGGCAGCGGCGACAAACGGTAGTCGCCCTCCGCGT
>Ga0209726_10006492_pt1 | contig 13564 bp, 12 predicted proteins | sample Subgrocontami54m_FD_187453 | JGI IMG/M metagenome (GOLD analysis project Ga0209726, IMG submission 187453) | Subsurface groundwater microbial communities from S. Glens Falls, New York, USA - GMW46 contaminated, 5.4 m (SPAdes) (version 3) | ecosystem: Environmental > Aquatic > Deep subsurface >... | reverse complement strand
CACCGTCGCGCCGACGCGGCGGACGACGATCCCGCGGATGCGGGCGGTGTGCGCGCGTCCGACGACGGTCGCGTGGCCGCCCGAGAGCACGACGCGCGAGCCGACGGCGGCTGTGCCCGTGACGGCGCGGACGAGGCCGGCCGGTGAGGCGACGAGGAGCGCGCCCCGCTGCTTCGCGACAACGACCCCCGTGAACGTCGCCGCGCTGGAGGCGGCGGGCCAGACACCGATCACGGCGGTGACGGCGGCGATGAGAGCGAGACGCTTCATAGGTTCAGGACCTCCTGGTACGGATGCTGGAAACGAGCGGTTTCACGTAAAGAGGCCCCGCGGGGCGAAAACTTGCGGTCAGGCGCGGGAGAGCGTCGGCCCGGCGAGCTCTCGCCGGAGCCGGTGGAGCAGCGCCTCGAGGGCGAGCGGCGCCGAGACCTGGAGCTCCTCGGCCTGGCGCCAGACTAGCCGAACGGCCTCGCAGGCCCCCTCCGCCGCGAGCAGCCGCTCCCGGGTCGCGTCGGCGCGGAGCTCCTCGAGCCGGTCGACGTGCACCACCGCCGTCTCCGCGCCGGCCGCCAGGACGACGAGGTCGCGATACCACCACTCGAGCTCCTCGAGCACCGCCAGAAGCTCGTCCCGCTCGGCGCCGCGCTGGGCGCGCCGCACCCGCTGCTCCGCCTCGCGGCCCGTCAGCTCGAGCACGGTCACCGACTCCTCGGCCTTCTCCTTCGCCTCGGCGCCGCGTTCCGCGATGCCGGCCAGCAGCGTCTCGGCGGCATCGCCCGCGTCGAACTCCGGGTCGAGATAGACCGAGCGGGCGACCGCCAGCAGGCTTTCGCGGCGCTTCGCGGCGGCGGGATCGAGCAGCCGCGCCACCCGGTCCAGCCGACCGCCGGCCACGCGCGAGAGCGTCGTCACCTCCTCGTCGGGCAGGCCGGGGGCCCGCGCGCGAATCGCCTCGCGCACCGCGCGCTCCGACAGCCGCCGGAAGGGAACGGCCTGGCAGCGCGAGCGGATCGTCTCGGACAGCGGCCCGATGTCGTTCGCGACCAGGAGGATCACCGCGTAGGGCGGCGGCTCCTCGAGGTCCTTGAGCAGGGCATCTGCCGCGTCCTCGTTCATCGTGTCCGCGCCGAAGACGAGATAGACGCGGCGCGACGCCTCGAACGGACGCATGTGCAGGTCGCGGCGCAGCTCGCGGATGTCGTCGATCCGGATCTGGTCGCCGAGCGGCTCGAGCACGTAGAGATCGGGATGCGTGCGACGCTCGACGCGGGCGTGGTCGCCGAGCAGCTCGGCCGCGAAGAGCAGGGCGAGGTCGCGCTTCCCGACGCCGGGCGGGCCGTGCAGGAGATATGCGTGGGCCGGCCCGTCCACGAGCGCCGCCGTGAGGAGGCCCTTCGCCTCGAGCTGCTCGGGCAGCGCGTCGAAGCTCACAGCCGAACCTTCGGTTGGGCGCTCACGAGAGCAAGGGCTCCACCGCGGCCCAGATGTCGGCGGCGATCTCGTCGACGTCGCGCACCGCTCCATCCTCTCCCCCCGCGCCGACGACGTGCCAGCCGTCGCGCCGGGCGAGCTCGAGATAGATCTCCCGCGACGCGTCGCCGTGGGCCTCGTCCGACTCAAGGATGTCGGCCTCGCGCGTCGTGTACGAGCGTGCGCCCTTCTTCGCGACGAGCTCGCGCGCAAGCGCCGGATGCGCGTCGAGCAGCACCACGAGCCCGGGCTTCGGCAGCTGGAACTCGCCGTACTCCACCTCGAGCAGCCACTCGAGCAACTCCTCCCGCTCCGCCCCTTCGAGCTGGGATCCCTGGTGGGCGAGGTTGGACGCGACGTACCGGTCGCACACGACGAGGTCGCAGTCCGCGATCGCGCGCACGATGTCCGGCCGGGCATGGAAGCGGTCGCACGCGTAGAGCAGCGCCGAGAGCGCAGGGTGCACGCTCTCGAGGCTGCCGAGATCGCCGTTCAGGTAGCGGCCGATCGCCCGGCTGAACGGGTTGTCGTCGTACAGCGGGAAGCTGAAGGACGCGACGCTGTGACCCCGCGCGGCCGCGGTTTCCGCCAGCCGGGCCGCCTGCGTGCCCTTGCCGGAGCCGTCGATGCCTTCGAACGCGAGAAAGAGTCCCACGGTGCCTAGGATACGAGCGGATGAGGGCGATCGTGACCGGCGGGGCGGGCTTCATCGGCTCCCATGTCGTCGAGGCGCTGCTCGAGCGCGGCCATGAGGTGCACGCGCTCGACGATCTCTCGAAGGGCACACGCGGGCGGGTGGCAGCGGCCGCCGAGCTGCATGTCGCGGACATCCGGCAGCCGGACGAGGTCTTCGACAGCGTCCGGCCCGAGGCCGTCTTCCACCTCGCGGCGCAGGCGGACGTGCGGATCTCGGTCGAGCGCCCCGACTACGACGCCGACGTGAACGTGCTCGGCACGACGCGCATCCTCGAGGCTTCGCGGCGGTACGGCGCGAAGATCGTCTTCTCCTCGACCGGCGGCGCGATCTACGGGGAGTGCGACCGGCCGGCGCCCGAGACCGCCCCACCCCAGCCGCTGGCGCCGTACGGGACGTCGAAGCTCTGCGGGGAGGAGTACCTCGCCACCTGGAACCGCCTGTACGGGACGAGCCACGTCTCCCTGCGCCTCGGGAACGTCTACGGGCCGCGCCAGGAGCCGCACGGGGAGGCCGGCGTCGTGGCGATCTTCATGGGCCTGCTGCGCGACGGGGGGACGCCGAAGATCTTCGGCGACGGCAGCCAGACACGCGACTACGTCTACGTCCACGACGTCGTGCGCGCGATGCTGCTCGCGTTCGACCACGACCGCGGCGGTGTCTACAACGTCGGCACGGGGACGGAGACGTCCGTGCTCGCGCTGTACGACGCGATCCAGCGGGTCAGCGGCATCCGGCGCGAGGCCGAGCTCGCCCCGGCGCGGCTCGGCGAGCTGCAGCGAAGCGTGCTCGACCCCTCGCTCGCCGGCAGCGAGCTCGGCTGGCAGGCGACGCACGGGCTGCTCGACGGCCTCGCCGAGACGTGGAGCTGGGTCACCGCGTAGAAGCGCGGGAAGGAACGCCCGGCAGCCCGACGAATCGGTTCGGGCCGTGGAGCACGCCCAGCAGCTTCCCCAAGGATTCCCCTGGCGCACCGCGACCGTCGTCATCGGCGTGGTCGCTGCGCTCGAGCTCGTCGCGCTGATCGGCATCGGCGCCGCGCGGCTCGCGGCGCCGGTGCGCGCGCACGCGACCGCAGCCGCCCACGCCGGAGCGGCGCCCGCAGTCCGGTACGAGACGCCACACGTCGCAGCGCTGCCGTCGCAGCCGCTCCGCCCGCGCGCGAAGCTCTCGGTGCTCGTCCTGAACGGCAACGGCGTCAAGGGCGCCGCCGGCGCCGAAGCCGTCAGCCTCCAGACACTCGGCTACGGCGGCTCACGCTCGCAGAACGCGCCGCGGCACGACTACGCGCGGTCGATGGTGATGTACGTCCCCGGCTACGCGCAGGAAGCACGGCGGCTCGGCCGCGACACCGGCGTCCGCATCGTGGCGACGCTCGACGGGATGCGGCGCGCACAGCTCAAGGGGTCGCAGCTCGTGGTCGTCCTCGGGGGCAGTTAGGCGGCCAGGTTCCGAAGACCTTGTGGCGCGCCTGGTCGAGGCGGCCGCACGGTGTGCCTGCAGGTCCGAACTTGTTGTACGTCCAGGCCTCGCTGAACGCCTCGTAGGCGAGCTTCCACGCCCGGTTGTCCCAGTAGAACTCACCGAGCGCGTACCACGTCTCGCTGTTCTGCGGCTCGAGCGAGACGGCCTGCCGGTAGAGCGCTTCCGCGCGCAACGGGTCGGACTGGAACGCGGCCCAGTCGGTGAGCGCCGCCGTCGACAGCGGATTCCAGAAGTGGGCGCGTTTGGCGCTCACGGCGCTCAGCGCCATGAGATCCCGCTGCGCGAGCCACGGCGCCGCGAGCGAATAGATCGCGGCGACCGCGAAGAGCACCGCGCCCACCGCGAGAAGCGGACGGCGAGGTCGTTCGACACGCGCCCTGGGAGGGGCGGATCGCCCGGCCAGCGCGCCCGCGACGAGCAGCAGTGGCCCGCACGTCGCGACGAAGTTCCAGTCCATGTCGACTACGGTGTGCGCCAGGAAGACCGCGAGCCCCAGGCCCAGCGCCGTGACGGCGGCGCGCTCGGGGCCTACGGCGCGGCGACGCGCACGGACGACCGCAGTCGCGCCTGCCGCGGCGGCGCCGGCGTAGAGGAGCAACCCGACGATGCCGAGCTCGCCGAGGAACTGCAGGGGCGTGTTGTGCGGCTCCGGCGTCGTCAACGGGCTTCGGCGCACGCGCAGGTCGGTGAGCTGGAAGGTGCCGGCACCCGTGCCACCCACCGGATGCGCGGTGAACGCCTGCCACTCTTCCCCCCACCAGCGCCAGCGGTTGCTCGAGTTGAGACTCGTGAAGCGCGACGAGGTCGAGTTGATCTGGCTCGAGACGGGATTCGTGAACTCGCTCCACATGCGGCCGGAGAAGACGGATGCGGTCACGACACCGGCGAGCGCGAGCGCGAGCGCGGCCGCGGCCGCAGCGCGCTCGACGCGACGCCGCCGGTCGGGTGAGAGCGGGTTCCGGCTCTCCAGCCGGGCCAGAGCGACGGCGGCGACGGCGACCAGCGCTCCCCCACCGAGAAGCACGAGAGCGAAGACCCAGCCGTCGTGCGCGCGCACGGAGCGCGACTGCCCGTCGTCCGTGATTCCCGGTAGCGCCAGCGCGATCGCGAAGACGGCCGCGCCGGCGCCGCCTCCGAGCACGAGCGTGGCGAGGCTCTCGACGCGGTCCCGCTCGAGCACCACCCACGCGGCCGCGGCGAGGCACGCGAGCACGACACCAACGCGCGAGTAGGTCAGGAGCAGCGCGACCGTAGCGCCGAAGAGGAGGAGCACGCCGGCAAGGCGGTCGGAGGAGCGCCGGACAGACGGTGCCGCGAGCCAGAGCGCGAGCGGCACGGCGACGGCGCTGAGCAGCGCGAGCTCGTTCCAATAGCCGACCGGCGAGCGCAATCGAGCGACGCGCTCGTAGTCGGAGTAGAGCGCGGGCACGCATTTCGCGAGCAACGCCCAACCGATCAGACCGCCGAGCAGCGCTGCGGCCGCGCGAGAGAGAGCCTCCAGGCGAGAGATGACGGCGGAGAGCAGCACCCCGAGGAGGGCGAAGGCGGCGTAGACGAGCGTCCGGTTCGTGTACGCCCAGGAGCGATCCGGCGAGATCGACCACACGGTCGAGACGCCGGCCCAGGCGGCGAGCCCGAAGAGGCAGCCGAGGAACGCCGCTGCCGCGGCATCGAGCCGAGGGGCCGGCAGCAGGCGCAGAAGCGAGGCCGTCGCCGTGGCCGCGACGACGAGCAGGGCGAGCCCGCCGATCCAGACGAGCCGGCCGTCGTCGAAGCCGCCCGAAAAGAAGAGGGCGCCGAAACAGAGGCCTGCCGCCGTTGCAGGGACCGCGAGCCGTTCGCCGGCAGCGTGCACGGACCGGGACGCTACCATTGGCCCGCGTGGTGCTCGCCCGTTCACAAACGGTTTACATCGGCATTACCGCGAGAACACCACGGTCGGAGAGACTGATCATGATGCCGCCGAGATATCGCCTCGCGCGTGGCGGCCGAACCCGGGGATGAAGCGATTCGAGCGCCAAGCAACGTGACGAGGACGACGCTCACCGCCGTCGGGGCGGCTCTGACCCTCTTCGTGGCGGTTCCATCTGCGTCGGCTGCGCCCGCGGCGACGGCGACGGCGACGAACAGCTGCTGGCTCGACGTCATCAACGACTGGCTCGACAACAGCCGGGTCGACAAGACATACCCGGTGCCCTGCTACACGCACGCGATCCAGCAACTGAACACCTACCCGGACGTGCAGAACTACTCGAGCGCCGCGGACGACATCCATCGCGCGCTGCTCGCAGCGATCCACGACCGCGGCTCCGGCGGCGGCTCCCGGCCTCCTAGCGGCCCGAGCTCGGGCCCGTCGAGCGCGCCCCCCTCGAACGACCCTCAGCCGAACCCGATCTCGAGCATCTTCAACTCCGGCCGGCCCGGCAACGCGCAGTCCATCCCGCTTCCCCTGCTCGTGCTCGGCGGGCTCGCAGCGCTCCTGCTGCTCTCGGCGATCGGTACGTGGGTCGTGCGGCGCCTCCAGGCCCGGCGGGTGAGCCCGGTGCCTGCGCCGGCTGTCGACAAGCGCGGCTAGCCACGGCCGCCGGGGGCGAGCGATGCCTCTTTCCGTCGCGGAGCGGAGCTTGCTCCGCGTAGCAGTGATTCCGCCCGGCCGCGAGCACACGAAGAAGGGGGCCCACGGGGGAAACATGGTTTCCCCCGTGCAGCGAGCGAAGCGAAGCGTCTTCCGTCCGGCCCGCCTTCTACCCTGCGCGGTCCCCCTGTCGCCGGAAATCGGCGCGGCGGGGGACGGGGAATTCAAGGCGAAACGCTAAAATTTGGAGGGCCGGCATGGCGAGCGTAGACCACATTCAGAGCGCGGACGAGACCACCGAAGAGGTGGTCAACTCCGTTGTGGACGAGGCCGCGCGCCTCGGCGTACGCCGCTTCTTCACCATTCCGGGCCGCGACCCGTTCGACGAGATCGACTGGGAGCAGCGGGACGCCGTGATCCCGGGCCGCGACGGCCCGACGTTCGAGCAGCGCGGCGTCGAGTTCCCCAAGTTCTGGTCTCAGACGGCGACGAACATCGTCGCCCAGAAGTACTTCCGCGGCCGCCTCTCCTCGCCGGAGCGCGAGTCGAGCGTGAAGCAGATGGTCGGCCGGGTCGTCGACACGGCCGTCGCGTGGGGCAAGCAGGGCGGCTACTTCGCCGACGAGGAGGAGGCCACGACGTTCGAGGCCGAGCTGAAGACGATTCTCGTCAACCAGTACGCCTCGTTCAACTCGCCCGTCTGGTTCAACGTCGGCTTCGAGGAGAAGCCGCAGTGCTCCGCGTGCTTCATCCTCTCGATCGACGACACGATGGACTCGATCCTCGACTGGATCCGCCGCGAGGGTGTCATCTTCCGCGGCGGCTCGGGCTCGGGTGTCAACCTGTCCGGCCTCCGCTCGTCGAAGGAGCAGCTGTCGAAGGGCGGCTACGCCTCCGGCCCCGTCTCGTTCATGCGCGGCGCCGACTCGTCAGCCGGCACGATCAAGTCGGGTGGCAAGACGCGGCGCGCCGCGAAGATGGTCGTCCTCGACGTCGACCATCCCGACATCGAGGAGTTCATCTGGTGCAAGGCCAAGGAGGAGCGCAAGGCGCGCGTCCTCGAGGCGGCCGGCTACGACATGTCGCTCGACTCGCCCGACTGGGCGTCGATCCAGTACCAGAACGCGAACAACTCGGTGCGCGTCAGCGACGCGTTCATGGAGGCCGCCGTCGAAGGCCGCGAGTTCAACCTCACGGCCCGCACCGACGGCTCTGTCGTCGAGACCGTCGACGCGCGCGGCCTGCTGAAGCAGATCGCAGCGGCGGCGTGGGAGTGCGCCGACCCGGGCGTGCAGTACGACACGACGATCAACGCGTGGCACACGCTGCCCAACACCGGCCGCATCAACGCGTCGAACCCGTGCTTCCCCGGCGATGCCCGCGTCCATACCACGCTCGGCCTGATTCCGTTCGCGGAGCTCTACGAGCGAGCGGCGGAGGGAGACGAGTTTCGCGTCTATACGCACCGCGCAACCGCCGAAATGCCGGGTGAAGGCGTCGCCGCAACAACGCCGCTCGCGGTCATGCGAAACGGTGTCAAGGCCATCGTGCGGTTGCGGTTCGCGAACGGTCAGGAGCTGCGCTGCACGCCCAACCATCGTCTCTGGACTTCGAATCGGGGCTATGTACCCGCAGGCGAGCTCACCGTGGAAGACCGCGTTCTCCTGAACGACTCGCCGACTCCAGCGTTGGATGCTTCCTGGACGCTCCCGGTCAAGGTCGAGACGCTGGCCACGTCGTTCAGCCGGGGTGGGACGGTGAAGCATCAAGCGCTCCCGGAGCAGTGGAGCGTGCGTCTCGGCGAGGCGTTAGGGCATCTGATCGGCGACGGCTGTCTAACCGAGGCGCAAACGGTCTGGGTTTACGGCGGCGACGATCTCGAGGACGGGCTTACCGACTCGCACGAAGAAATACTGCGCGAGATCGTCGGTGGCGTCTCCCGCCAAGAGCTTGCCAACGGCACCGTGCAGCTCCGGGTGGGCAGCGGAGCCGTCCGCGATTTCTTCCGGCAGCTCGGCGTCACGTCGGCGCGCGCGCATGAGAAGCGCGTTCCCGCAAGCGTGTTCGTCGCGCCTACCGACGTGCAGGCCGCATTTCTACGCGGGCTCTTCGGCGCAGACGGCTGTGTCTCGCGTACGGAGTCGGGCAAGGCGAGTCGCTATGTCGGTCTCGGGAGTCGAAGCGAGGTCATGCTCAAGGACGTGTTGCGGCTCCTGAGCGCATTTGGGATTCGCGGACGCATCTATTCGGTCAGCGGGAGCGACAAGAGCTCCTTCTCGTACACCAGGGCGGACGGCACGCATGCCGACTATGGGTCGCACCAGGGATTCGATCTCCGCATCACCGGGAGCGACATGCAGCGTTTCGCGGAAGCGATCGGCTTCTCGACTCCGCGAAAGCAGACGGCTCTCGAGACGTTGCTGGCGGGGACGGAGCGTTACGCGACAAAGCCTACGACGACGCTTGTCTCCCGCGACGAGGACGGTCAGGAAGTCGTCTACAACTTGACCGAGCCGCTCCATCACTCATACATCGTCGATGGCTCCGTCGTGGCCAACTGCAGCGAGTACATGTCGATCGACGACTCCGCGTGCAACCTCGCGTCGCTCAACCTGATGAAGTTCCGCCGCGAGGACGGCGAGCTCGACGTGGAGGCGTTCGAGCACGCGTGCGACGTCGTCTTCCTCGCCCAGGAGATCCTCGTCGGCTACTCGTCGTATCCGACGCCCGAGATCGGACGCAACGCGAAGCGCTTCCGCCAGCTCGGCCTGGGCTACGCGAACCTCGGCGCGCTGCTGATGGCGCGCGGCCTGCCGTATGACTCCGACGAGGGCCGTGCGTACGCCGCCGGCATCACGGCGCTGATGACCGGCCGCGCGTATCGCAAGTCGGCCGAGATCGCGTCGAGGATGGGGCCGTTCGACGGCTATCAGGTGAACCGCGCGCCGATGATCGGCGTGATCGCGAAGCATCGCGCGTCGGTCGGCAACATCGAGAACTCTGACGTCGTGCCGGGCGACCTGCTCACCGCGTGCCGCAAGGCGTGGGACGACGCGCTGAACCTCGGCGAGGTGCACGGCTTCCGCAACGCGCAGGCGACGGTGCTCGCACCGACGGGAACTATTTCTTTCATGATGGATTGCGACACGACAGGCGTCGAGCCCGACTTCTCGCTCGTCAAGTCGAAGCGGCTCGTCGGCGGCGGCGAGATTACGATCGTGAACAAGACGGTGTCGGCCGGCCTGGAGAAGCTCGGCTACGCGCCGCGCGAGGTGGACGAGATCGTCGCGTTCGTCGACGAGCGCAACACCGTCGTCGGCGCGCCGTACGTCAAGGCCGAGCACTATCCGGTGTTCGACTGCGCCGTCGGCGACCGGGCGATCCACTACTCCGGTCACGTGAAGATGATGGGCGCCGTTCAGCCGTTCATCTCCGGCGCGATCTCGAAGACGGTCAACCTGCCCGAGACGGCGACGGTCGACGACGTGTCGAACCTGTACGCCGACGCCTGGAAGCTCGGCGTCAAGGCGATCGCGATCTACCGCGACAACTGCAAGGTCGCGCAGCCGCTCTCGAGCTCGGGCTCGGACACGACGACGGCGACGCCGCCGGTGCTCGTGCGCGAGCGCAAGCGGCTTCCGCTCGACCGCACCGAGGTCGGCCGCAAGTTCCAGGTCGGCGACCACGAGGGCTACATCCACGTCGGCCTCTACGACGACGGCAGCCCGGGCGACATCTTCGTCGACATCGCGAAGGACGGAACGACGATGTCCGGCCTGATGAACTCGCTGTGCCTCGCGGTCTCGATGGGCCTGCAGTACGGCGTGCCGCCCGAGGTGTACGTCTCGAAGCTCTCGCACATGCGCTTCGAGCCGAGCGGCATGACGAACGACGTGGACATCCGCGCCGCCAAGTCGATCGTCGACTACATCTTCCGCTGGTTCGGCAAGAAGTTCCTCACGCCGGAGCAGCAGGAGGAGGCGGGCATCCTCTCGCCCGAGGTGAAGGCGATGCTCGCCGAGCGCTACGCGAACGGCGGCGACAGCGACGCTGCGGCTCCGACCGAGGCGCTCACGCCCGGGCAGACGGCGCTCTTCAACGCCTGGGAGGACGCGATCGAGTGCGCCCGCTGCGGCGGCAGCATGATCCGCACCGGCTCCTGCTACACGTGCCGCGACTGCGGGACGAACACCGGCTGCTCGTAACAGAATCTGTCAGTTGGAGGCTGCGAAGGGGCCCGCAAGGGGCCCCTTCGTGTTTGTTCACCGAATGCCGCGATCACGCGCCGCCTCGACGAGCTTCGCCGCGTTGCGCCGCGCCCTCTTCGCCTTTTCGTCGGTGAGCGGCCGCGCTCCGTATCCGGCTTCCGTCTTCAGGGTGAGCAGCGCGGAGAGCGCTTTGCCGAAGTCGCGCCCGCCGGGGGTGACTCTCTCCACAAGACGCACGGCTCCGCGGTGATCATCACCCTGCGAATGTTCACCCAGAGCGAAGCAGCAGAGCGCATCCGCCGCAGCGATGCCCGCGAGCACGTAGTTGCTGATCATCGAGTTCGGGCGATACGGGTCGTACTCGTCGTCGAAGCCTGCGATCAACTCGGCTGCCTGAACGTAGCTCTCAGCAGCCTTCAATCGTTCGCGTGCCGTCATGCTGTCGCAGCTGCGCGTCCTAGGGCTCATCGCCGTGCCGGTTTCCCGGCCGCTTTCGTAGAACCGCGAGCGATCCCGCAAGAGCAATGCCCTCCTCGATGACCTCCCTCACAACCGGCTCTTCGGATGCCAACTGTCGAGCCTCGTCCTCGGCGTACTCGAGCGTCCGAGCCTCGTTGCCGGTCCAGGCCGTCGCCGAGCCTTCCAGCGTCCGCACCTGCTCACGCCAGCGGTCATCGTCGACGCCAACGTTCCTCGGGCGGATGAGGAAGATGTCGATGTCGCTTCGCTCATCAGCGTCGCCGCGCGCCGCCGAGCCGAAGAGCGCGGCGACCACCGGCTGCAACACCCAGCCCTCGATGGCTGCACGCAACTCCTGAATCAGGCGAAGACGGAGCGCAGCGATCCCCTCGATGAAGGGCGCGGCAAGATGGTCTCGGTTGAGGCGGTAGAGGTTCGACCTGCCCGCATGTTCGCGCGTCACGATCCCTTGGACGGTCAATCGTTCCAGCGCTACCTGAACTCCGCGGTGGGAGGCCGTGCCGATGCGGCGATACACCTCACGGCCGGTGAAGGCCGCGTCGGCCCGGGCTAGGACGGTCAAGACATCTCCGTCGAGCGTCGGGGTCACGGTGCGAAAGGGTCTCTCGAGGTTCATCGCTACCTGGCTATTCTACCAGCCATGTGGCTCTTATTCTAGCCACACGAACGCACTCCTGCCCTTCCGCACCAGCGCTCGACCTCCAAACGGTAGCGCGCATCTCTTCGGCATGCCGCCGCGCTGATCGCCGCGCAGCGCTGCGATCAGCGTGCGGCCCGTTCGCTGGTGCCTGCGCGGCGGCTGCGCTCGTAGGCGAGCGCTGCACGCGGGTTGCGGCTGCGGTAGACGATCCAGCTGCGCTGCAGGTAGGAGAGCGGGATGCTCCACACATGCACGAGCCGGCTGAACGGCCAGACCGCGTAGAGCAGCCAGACGGAGGTGGCGTGCAGCTGGAAGAGGAACGGCGCGCCCTCCATCAGCGATGCGCGCGGGCTGAACATGAAGAGTCCGCGGAACCAGGGGCTGACGGTCTCGCGGTAGTGGTAGGTGCCGAAGAGCAGGTTGTCGCCGAAGGTGGCGACCATGCCGGTGACGATCGCGACGGTCAGCAGCACGTACATGAGGAGGTCGCCGCGAGTCGTGGTCACGCGCACGCGCGGCACCGCCGCGCGCCGGTAGAGGAGGATCAGGAGGCCGAGCGTCATCGCGACGCCGGCCGTGCCGCCGGCGACGATCGCGATCAGGTGGTAGGCGTGCTCGTGGATGCCGACCCGGTCGGTGACGGCGGCGGGAACGAGGATGCCGAGCACGTGACCGCCGATGACGGCGAGGATGCCGAAGTGAAAGAGCAGGCTGCCGACGCGCAGGAGCCGCTGCTCGAGGAGCTGGGTCGAGCGGGCGGTCCATGTGAGCTGGTCGCGCCGGTAGCGCCAGACATGGCCGACGCCGAAGATCGTGAGGCAGATGTACGGGAGCGCGACCCAGAGGAAGAGATCGGCGCGGCTCACGCCGCTCCCCCGGGGACGACCGCGACGGGCTCGAGGCCGACCAGTTCCTTCGGCGGCCCCTCTTCGGCGAGCCGGCGTGCGCGCTCGGCCTGGGCTCGCGTCAGCGCGGGCAGGGTCGCGACGAGCGCGTCGAGCAGCGGCGCGTAGCGGCTGGCGCCCTCGCTCAACCGGCCGCGGATGAGCTCGAGCGCGGGCCGGTGCTCCGCCAGGAGCGCAACGCCCTGACCCTCCGGCGCGAGCGTCGCGAACTCCAGCAGCGCCGGCAGGTAGTCCGGCAGCTCGCCGTCGGCGAGCGCGAGGCCGGCAGTGGCGAAGCGCCGCTTCAGCCGAACGAGCTCGATCCCGCGCTGGCGGCGGTCGCCGTGGGTGTGGTAGGTGAGGTAGAGGCTCGCGCGCCGGTCGAAGTCGAAGGTCGAGACGTAGCCGGCCTGCAGCTCGGCGAGCGCGACGCCGTCGCACGACGTCAGGAACGAGCCGATACCCGCGCGCACGTCCTTCTCGGGCAGCTCGGCAAGCGCCTGCTCGAGCCCGGCACGACCGGCGAGCAGCTCTTCGTCGGGGTACTGCAGCAGAAGCGACAGCAGGCCGTAGCCGTTCACGAGCCGCTGCAACCGATCCGCTCGAGCGGGATGAAGGTGGTGCTCCCGGTGGGCCTCTGCGCGAGCGGCTGCGGGAAGCCGCCGCCGCCCTGCTGGGCAATCAGCGGCCCGGCAACTTCTGCATGGCCCTTCGGAACGACGTAGCGCTCGTTGAAGTGCGCGATCGCAAGCAATCGATACAGCTGCTCGAGCTCGGCGAGGTCGAGCCCGACCGCCTCGGCCGTGGCGGCGTCGGCGTCGGCGTCGGCGTCGAGGTTGAGTTCGCGCATGACCGCGCGCATTGCCGCCAGGCGCTTGAGCGCGAGCCGCACCGGCGCCTCGTCGCCGGCGCTGAGCAGGTTGGCGAGGTAAGCGATCGGAATCCGGAGCTCGTCGATCGCCGGGAAGACGTCGTCGGGGTCGGCGCCGGAGCCGTCGCCTTCGATCATGCTCGTCACCGGCGAGAGCGGCGGGACGTACCAGACCATCGGCAGCGTCCGGTACTCGGGGTGGAGCGGCAGCGCGACCCGGTGGCGGACGGCGAGCGCGTACACCGGCGAGCGGCGGG
>Ga0209726_10006490_pt1 | contig 13565 bp, 11 predicted proteins | sample Subgrocontami54m_FD_187453 | JGI IMG/M metagenome (GOLD analysis project Ga0209726, IMG submission 187453) | Subsurface groundwater microbial communities from S. Glens Falls, New York, USA - GMW46 contaminated, 5.4 m (SPAdes) (version 3) | ecosystem: Environmental > Aquatic > Deep subsurface >... | reverse complement strand
GGCCGTCCCGCCCGCCGCCCGCCATGGCCGCCTCCATCCGGCCACCCGCACGTTCCAAGCATTGCGCATCGCCGTCAATGCGGAGCTCGATGCGCTGCGCGCGCTGTTGGCGCGCCTCGAGGCGCTGCTGGCCCCCGGCGGCCGCGCCGTCGTGCTGACGTACCACTCCTTGGAAGACCGCCTGGTGAAGCAGACCCTGGCGGAAGGCCGCCGCAACGGCCTCTGGACCCTCCTGACGAAAAAGCCGGCGCGGCCGACCGACGAAGAAATTGCTCGGAATCCCCGGGCGCGGTCGGCCAAGCTGCGGGCGCTCCGGCGGAGCCCATGACGCTCACGCGCTGGTTGACGCTCATCGGCATCGTGGTGGGGTTGGGCTGCCTGCAGGTGGCCCAGCGCAACGCCGTGGTGTTGAAAGGCTATGCGGTGGGCGAGCGGCTGCATCGCATCCAGCAGACGGAGACCGAGGTGCTGCTGGCCAAAGAACGGGTGATAGGATTGGCCTCGCCGGCGGCGTTAGCCCAAGCCGCCGAGGACCGGCAAATGAAATTCGTCGCCTGGGCCACGCTGCCGTCCGCGCCCGAGAATCTGCGCGCCGTCGCCGCCGCGACGTCGGCAGCGAAGGGCGGCCCCAAGGCCGCGGCCGCCGCGAGCCCGTTGGTGCGCCTGGCGGCGGACGGCGATACGACGGACTGATGGCGGCGACTCATGGATCGAGGTGACGGATGGCCCGACCGACAAATGACCGGATCATCGCGGCGATGGTGGTCGGCTTGGGCCTCTTTGGCATCCTCTGGGTGCGGTGCGTCTGGCTACAGGTCATCGCGGCCGGGAAGTACGCGTCGTATGCCGCCGCGCAGCAGCAGTCCTCCCAGCTGCTGCCGGCCCGGCGCGGCACCGTCTATGACCGGGATGGACGGCCGTTGGCCATCAGCGTCCCGGTGCCATCCGTCTACGCGAACGCCCGCCACGTTACGGCCAAGGGCGAGCTCGCAGTACGGCTCAGCCACGCCGTCGGCCGGGATCGGGACATGATCCGCCACCGGCTGGAGAAGGATAAGGGTTTTGTGTGGATCGCCCGCCAGGTCGACCCCGGCCTCGCTCCCGCGCTGCTGGCCCTGCGCGATGAGGGCGTCGGCGTGCTGGAGGAGCCCAAGCGGTTTTATCCGCACGGGCGGCTCGCGGGCCACCTGCTGGGGTTTGTGGATATCGACCAGCGCGGGCTGGAGGGGCTGGAGCTTGCCCTGAACGGGCCGCTGCAGGGGCAGGAAGGGTGGCGCTCGACCCTGCGGGACGCGAAGGGCGATCTGCTCATCGGGCCCTGGACCACCCAGACAGAACCGGTCGATGGCTATGACGTCGTCTTGACGATTGACAGCGTCGTCCAGCAAGTCGCCGAAGACGCCCTGGAGTGGGGCGTGAAGAAGTACCACGCCAAGGGCGGGTCCATCATCGTCATGGACCCGATCAGCGGAGCGATCGTGGCGCTGGCAAACGCCCCGTCCTACGACCCCAATGAGCCGGCGGGTGCCTCCCTGGACAGCCGGCGCGACCGGGCCGTCACGGACCTGTTCGAGCCCGGCAGCACCTTCAAGGTCGTCACCGCCTCAGCCCTCTTAGAGGAAGGGCGCATCACCCCGGAGGAGCAGATCTTCTGTGAGAACGGCGAATACGACATTCCGGGGCGGCATACGCTCCACGACCATACCGCCCACGGGACCTTGTCGTTCCAGGACGTCATCAAGCTCTCCTCCAACATCGGCACCGCCAAAGCCGCCCAGCGGTTGAAGCCTGAGGAGCTCTACCGCTATATCAAGGCGTTCGGATTCGGCCAGCGCAGCGGCATCGATGTGCCGGGGGAAGTCAACGGCATCGTGCCGCCGACCAGCCAGTGGTCCAAGACGTCGCCCTACAACATTCCGATCGGGCAGGGGGTGGCCGTGACCCCCGTCCAATTGGCGGTGATGACCGCCGCCATCGCCAACGGCGGCCTGCGGGTCCACCCGCACGTCCTGGACCGCATCCAGGCGCCGGACGGCCGCCTCATCCGCTCCGCCGCCGTTCCTGAGCCCGTGCGGGTCATCCGGCGGGATACCGCTCAAACGATGCAATCCATTCTTGTCAGTGTTGTCGAGTCGGGCACCGGCCAGCTGGCGAAAGTCACAGGCCTTACGGTGGCCGGTAAAACCGGGACGGCTCAGAAGCTCGAGCCAACCGGCCGCTACTCCCACAGCCGTTACGTTGCCTCTTTCGTCGGCTTTGGGCCGGTGCCTGACTCACGGTTTGTGATTGTGATCTGCATGGACGAGCCGCGCCCGCTGTACTTCGGCGGGGTGGTCTCGGCGCCCATGTTCAAGCGCATGGTGGAGCAGTTGGCGAGCTATTGGGAGCTGGAGCGGCAGCCGCCCGTCAAGACCGTGGCGCAGCTGCCCTGAGCGGAGTCGCGCGATGAACCTTCGGGATTTGCTGCACGGGATTACGGCGCAGCCGGTGGCGGCGGTGCCCATTGCCGGGGTCGCCTGCCATTCTAAACAGGTGCGGCCCGGCGATCTGTTCGTGGCCATCCAGGGAGCCACGGCCGACGGCCATGGGTTCATCCATGAAGCGATCAGCCGGGGGGCGGCCGCGGTCATCGCCCAACACCTGCCGGCGGGCAACGGTTCCGTGCCGCCTCGCGCGTGCCCCTGCGTCGTGGTGCGGGACACCCGCCACGCCCTGGTGCTCATCGCGCAGCGCTTCTACGGCCACCCCTCACAGAAGCTGAAGCTCGTCGGCGTGACCGGCACGAACGGGAAAACGACCACCACCTACCTCTTGAAGACCATCCTGGAAGCCGCCGGCGAACGGGCCGGCATGCTGGGCACCATCGTGTATCAGATCGGCGACCGCGCGGTCCCATCGGTCAACACGACGCCGGGTCCCCTGGAGCTGCAGCGGTACTTCGCGCAGATGGTCGGGGAAGGGCTGCAGTGGTGCGCGATGGAAGTGTCCTCGCATGCGCTGGCGCAGGGGCGGATTGATGGCTTGGAGTTCGAGGCCGCGCTCTTCACGAACCTCGGCTCGGACCATCTGGACTACCACAAGACGCGGGACGCCTACGCGGCCGCCAAGCGGCGGCTGTTCGACTATCTCCGGCCGGACGGCCGGGCGGTGCTCAACGCCGATGACGACTACGGACAGGTGCTGGCGGGGACCGTGGCGGGCCGGCCGGTCGTCACCTTCGGCCTCGACCATCCCGCCACGGTGTCCGCGACCCACGTGCAGTGTTCGTGGCAGGGCACCAGCCTGGTGCTCCAGTCGCCGTGGGGAGCCGTGCCGATCACGACCCCGCTGTTGGGGCGGCACAACGTCAGCAACATTGCGGCTGCGGCAGCAGCCCTGCTGGCCTCGGGTGTAGCACCCGCGGCGGTGCGCGACGGGCTGGCGGAGCTCGCCCACGTGCCCGGCCGCCTGGAGCGGGTCTCGCCGGACGGCGAGCTCAACGTCATTGTGGATTACGCGCACACCGCGGACGCCCTGCGGCTCGTCCTGCTGTCGCTGCGGGAGCTGACGAAGGGCCGGCTCATCGCCGTCTTCGGCTGCGGCGGCGACCGGGACCACACCAAACGGCCGGTGATGGGCCGCATGGCCGCGCTCTTGGCCGACCACGTCGTACTGACATCCGACAACCCCCGCGGGGAAGCGCCGCTCGACATCATCCACCAGATCAAGGCAGGGTTTCCTCCCGGCTTCACGAAATTCGACGTCGTGCCGGACCGCGAGCAGGCGATTACCGCGGCCTTGACCGGGGCGCGCCGGGACGACACCGTCCTGATCGCCGGCAAGGGGCATGAAGCCTATCAGATTTTCGATCACGTGACGGTGCCGTTTTCGGATCGTGACGTGATTGAGCGCTGGCTGAGCACCAAGCACAGCCTCGCCGTATCGTGACCGCGGACGGGTCATAAGGATTCCATGCGAATCCGCGCGTGCAGCCCGGATTCGCCGGAGCAGCCATGAACGGATGGACGATACACCAGTTGCTCGAAGCGACTGGCGGCCGGCTCGTGCGGGGGCAGCAAGCCCCGGCTGAGATCAACGGGATCTCCATCGATTCCCGGAGCCTGCAGCCCGGCAACGTCTTCGTGGCGATCCGGGGCCCCCGGTTTGACGGACACCACTTTCTCGACGACGTCGCGCACAAGGGAGCCTCGTGCCTCATCGTCTCCTACGTGCCCACGGCCGCGAACGGTGCGGCCTCCCTCCCGACCATCCTGGTCGATGACACCACGGAAGCGCTTGGACAGATCGCCCAGTTCCACCGCCGGCGGATGAACCGGCCCGTCATCGCCATCACCGGCTCCTGCGGCAAGACGACCACCAAGGAGCTGATCGCGCATCTGCTCGGCGATCCGGAGCGGATCCTCAAGACGACCGGCACGCAGAACAACCATATCGGCGTGCCGTTGACACTGCTGCGGCTGCGGGACGCGCACCAGATGGCCGTCGTCGAACTCGGCTCGAACCACCCCGGCGAGATCGCCTACCTGGCGGCCATTACCGAGCCGGATGTCGCCGTGATCACGAACATCGGCCCGGTGCACCTGGAATTCTTCGGCTCCGTGATGGGCGTGCTGCGGGAAAAGCTCTCGCTGCTGCGCTCCCTGACACCCGGCGGCTCGGCCGTGCTGCCCGGGGACCAGTTGGATGTCTGTCTGGAGGCGGGGAACTATCTGCCGCCGAACACCCGGGTCGTCACCTACGGCATGACGGAGCGCTGCGATCTGCAGGTGCTCGACATCCAGCGCGCCGGGCAGGGGATGGTCTTCCGCCTGCGCGATCTGACGCATCAGTGGGCCGTTCCGCTGGTCGGCTACCACAACGTGGAGAACGCGCTGGCCGCCCTCGCCTGCGCGTGGGCGCTCGGGAATCCGCTGTCGGCCACCCGCCAGCGGCTGGAACGATTCGAGGCTGTCCCCCTGCGCTCCGAAGTGGTGCAATGCGGCGGGGTGACGATCCTCAATGACTGCTACAACGCCAATCCGCTCTCCTTTGCGCGCGCCCTGGAAACGCTGCGGGATTTGGAAGTCGCGCGCACCGTCGCGATCGTGGGCGACATGCTGGAGCTGGGGGACTATGCGCCCTCCGCCCACCAAGCGATCGGCCGGAAGGCGGCCCAGCTTGGCATCGACCGGATCTTGGCAGTCGGCGACTACGCGGAGGAGGTCGCCCGCGGGGTGCACGAAGAGCGCACCGACGGGGTGGCCATCTACCGCTCCGTGGAAGAGCTGCTGCGGCAATTGCCGTCCATGCTGCAGGCGGGGGACGGGCTGCTCGTCAAGGGCTCGCGCAAGCTGCATCTGGAGCGGGTAGCCGATCTCTTGATGCGCGGCGGGCACAACGGGCAGCATGCACTCATTGGGTGAGGCGGCCGCGCTCTTTCTCGTCAGTCTCGCGGGTTCGATCGCGGTCGGCCGGCCGGCCATCCGCGCGCTGGCGCGCGCGCAGTGCGTGGCCCCGGTCCGCTATGAAGACTGCCCGCCGCTGATGGCGCATCAGGGTGCCAAGCCTCCCACGCCGACCATGGGAGGCCTCTTCGTCTTGGCGGTCGCCGTGCTCGTGGCCGCAGCCGGCGGAGGGCTCGCGCATCGGAACGGCTGGCTGGTCCTCGTGGCGATCGCCGGCGTCGGCGCGCTGGGGCTGCTGGACGATTGCTTGAAATTCAAGGGCGCCAACGCCGTCGGCATCCGGAGCCTGCCGAAGCTCCTAGCGACGTTGGCGGTGGGTGCCGCGGTCGGGCTGGCGAGTGCCGGCCCGGCGTCGGCTGGCGGCGCGGTGGAAATTCCCTGGATGGCGCGCACGGTGCGGCTCGGATGGGCGTGGGTCCCCTTTGCGATGCTGGTGCTCTCAGGCTCTTCGCACGCGGTCAACCTGACCGACGGCCTCGACGGGCTCGCGGCGGGATGCCTGGCGATCGCCCTGGCGGTGCTGGGCTTCTGGGCCTGGAGCGGGGACGCCGGCACCGCAGCACTGGTGCCGTGGTGTGCCAGCCTGGCAGGGGCCTGCATCGGCTTCCTCTGGTTCAACCGCTTTCCCGCCTCGGTGTTCTTGGGCGATGTCGGCGCGCTGGGGCTCGGGGCCGCCCTCGGCGCCATCAGTCTGCTGACGCACACCGCCCTATGGCTGCTGCTGCTGGGCGGCGTGTTCGTGGCGGAAGCCGCCTCCGTGATGCTGCAGGTGGCCTCCTACCGCTGGCGCAATAAGCGGCGCATCTTCCGGGTGGCCCCGCTGCACCACCATTTCCAAGTCGGCGGCATGAGCGAGCCGAAGGTCGTCCTGCGGTTTTGGATTGCGGGCTTGCTCTTGGCGGTGGCGGCCTTGGCCTCGAAAGGCGCGGCATGGCGGTGACCGCCGACTCGTTCGCGGCGCTCTTAAGCACGGACATCTTCGGCGCTTCCTGGCAGGGCCGCCGGGTGGCCGTCGTTGGATTGGGCCGCAGCGGGTTGGCCGCAGCCAGGCTCTTGTGCCGTCTGGGCTGCCGGGTGCGCGCAACGGATGCCCGCAACAGCGGGGATCTGCAGGCGCTCGAGCGGTCGCTGCAGGCCGAAGGGGTGGAGGTCGTCGAGCTCGGCGGCCACACGACGCGCGCGCTCGAGGACGCCGAGCTGCTGGTCGTCAGCCCGGGCGTAGACGAATCCTCCGGGCCGGTGCAATGGGCGCTCGAGCGGCAGGTGCCCATCATGAGCGAAATCGAGCTCGCCTTCCATTTCTGCCCGGTGCCCATCATTGCGGTGACCGGGACCAACGGCAAGAGCACGAGCGTCAGCCTGATCGCGGAGATCCTCCGGACCAGCGGCCGTCCGGCCGTGGCCTGCGGCAACCTCGGCATTCCGTTCTCCTCCGTGCTCGATGAGCTCAGCCCCGGCTCGGTGGCGGTCGTGGAGGTGAGCTCGTTCCAATTGCTCTGGTGCCATCAGTTCCGGCCCAAGATCGCCGTGCTGCTCAATATCGGAACGAATCACATGGACCGCCATCAGCAGCACAGCGCCTATCTCGCGGCGAAGGCCCGGCTGTTCCAGCGCCAGACCCCGGAGGACTGGGCGGTCCTCAATGGACGCGATGCCCACGTCACACACCTGGCCGAGTCGCTGCAAGCCAAGCGCGTGTGGTTCGGGGAGAACCGCTCCAACGCCAACGCGCTGCTGCTCGCAGAGGAAACGCGGCGGACGCTGACCGACAGCGCGCAGGCGGTGCTGCAGGTCGCCCGGCTGCTGCGCATCCCGGATCCGCTGGCGTGGCAGGTCATCCGCTCGTTCCGTGGGTTGGAGCACCGGATGGAACCCATCGCGACCGTCGATGGTGTGCGGTATGTCAACGACTCCAAATCCACGACCCCGGACAGCCTGCTCTTTGCGCTGCGGCAGACGCGCGGACCGGTGGTCGTCATTCTCGGCGGGCGGGATAAGGGGCTGGACTTCCGGCCCCTGATCGACCCGCTGCACGAGTCCCGCGTCAAAGGCCTGGTCCTCATCGGCGAAGCGCGCGCTAGGATCCGGCCGCTCCTCAACGGGTCGACGCTCGTGCGGGAAGCCACCACACTCGAGTCGGCGATCCGCACGGCGGCCCAGTTGGCCGAGCCGGGGACGACGATCCTCTTCTCGCCGGCCTGTGCCAGCTTCGACATGTTCAGGGATTTTGAAGATCGGGGGACCGCCTTCAAGGCCATCGTCCGGCGCTTCGCCGGCGCGGAGTCCGCATGAGCCCGCGGCAACTGCGCCAGCTGCTGCTCGTCATCATCGCGGCCCTGCTCGGCATCGGGATCGTCTCGGTGTATTCCTCCAGCGCCATGGCGTCCGAGGCCACCTACGGCGGCAGCCTGCGCTTCCTCATCCATCACCTGCTGTCCATCGGCTTCGGGCTCATCCTCGCATTGGTCTGCCTGGCCGTGCCGTACGAGCGGATCCGCAGCAGCGCGAAGTGGCTGATGCTGGCGAGCTTCGTGTGCCTGCTGCTGGTGTTCCTGTTCGGCCAGGAAGTCGGCGGGGCCCGGCGGTGGTTCCGCATCGGGCGCTGGGGCATCCAGCCGTCGGAGTTCGCGCAGCTATCGCTGGTCCTCTACTTGGCGGACCTGATCGCCCGTCGCGCCGAGGACCTGCAGGCCTTCTGGCAGGGGCTGCTGCCTCCGCTGCTGGTCACGGGCCTGACGGCCGGCCTGGTGCTACTCCAGCCGGATCTCGGCACGGCCATCGCCATGGGCTCGGTGGCGCTGCTGCTGTTGAGCCTCGCCAAGGCCCGGTGGCAGCATCTCGGCATCGTGATGGCGCTGGCGGCCGTCGTGCTCGTCGTGCTCATCGCCTCGGCGGACTACCGGCGCGCGCGCATTCTGGCGTTCCTAAATCCCTGGCAGGATCCGCGCGGCATCGGCTACCAGATTCTGCAGTCCTACTTCACGATTTCCAGCGGCGGGCTGATGGGATTGGGGCTGGGGGCGTCGCTGCAGCGGCTGTTCTTCCTGCCCAGCGCGCACACCGATTTCATTTTCGCCATTATCGGCGAAGAGTTGGGCTTGATCGGCACCACCGCCGTCATTCTGCTCTTCGCGCTGTTCGTCATCTGCGGATTCCGGATCGCCATCGCGGCGCACGACCCCTTCAGCAAGTACTTGGTGTGCGGGCTGGTCGGGATGATCGGCCTGGAGGCGATGGTGAACATCGGGGTGGTGACCGGGCTGCTGCCCACCAAGGGGCTGCCCCTGCCGCTGGTCTCTTACGGCGGCAGCGCCATGGTCATGAACCTCGTCGCCTGTGCCTTGTTGTTTCAAGCGAGCCGACATGCGGAACGCCTCGACCCTCAACGCGCTCTTCATCGCTGACGGCAGCGGCGGCCACCTGATTCCGGCCCTGCGGACGGCCCAAGCGCTGGCCGCCCGCGGCGCGCGCGTGGCCGTCTGGTACGCGCAGCGGCGCCAGCTCGCCCCGTTGGCGGACGCGCTGACCCAGGATGCCCGGCAGGTCGGGATCACCGTGACCCCGATCCCCATGCCGGCCCGCACGACGTTCCTCGGCCGCCTCTGGCGGTGCGCGCCGCTGTGGCAGCGCGCCCGGCGGCAGTTCGCCGTGTCAGCCCCGGACGTGGTGGTCGGGTTCGGCGGCTGGATCTCAGCGCCGGTCCTCCTCGCCGCACGGATGCGCCGGATCCCCTGCGTCCTCCATGAGCAAAACGTCGTGATGGGACGGACCAACCGCTGGCTGGCTCCGTGGGTGCAGCGCATCGCCCTGTCTTTTCCGGAGAGCCGCACGACCGCCGGACGCGCGCAGACCGTAGTCACCGGATTACCGGTTCGCGAACGCATCGGCTCGGCCGCGCGCGCCGAGGCGTCCGTCCAGTTCGGCCTCGACGCGTTGGCTCCCACCGTCCTCGTGGTCGGCGGCAGCCAGGGCGCGCGGGCGGTCAACCGGCTGGTGCAGGGCGCGGCGGACCTCTTGAAACCGGAGGAACGGCGCCGCTGGCAGTTCCTGCACGTGACCGGTCCGGCCGATGAAGCGGCCATGCGCGACGGCTATGCCGCCGCCCGGCTGCGCGCGTGGACCGGAGCCTATGTGCCGCAGATGGAACTCGCCTACGCCCACGCCGATGTCGTGGTGGCCCGGGCCGGCGCCTCGACCATTGCGGAGTTGGCCCGCTGCGGCCTGCCGGCCATCCTCATCCCGTACCCCCATGCGGGGGCCCACCAGCTCGCCAACGCCCGGATGGTCGAAGCGGCCGGCGGCGGGGTCATGCTCGAAGAGTTTGCGGCGCGGCCCGAACGGCTGCTGAGCACGCTGCGGCTCATGCTGAGCGACCGGCGCCTGCGCAGCCAGATGGGGCAGCAGATGCGGCAGCTGGCGTGCGATGACGCCGCCGAGCGGCTGGCCCGCGCCATTCTGGACACGAGCGGGGTCGCGGCGGTGCGGCCGGAGCGCGCGGCGGCGATTCAGCCGAAGCCGGCACTGGTGGAGGCGGGACGATGATCCCACGCCCTGCCGGGTTTCGCCCGCCCTGCAGGAAGACCGTGCCTAGGCGAAACGTCCCGCCGATGGCGGGACGGCCTTCGTCCCACGCCCCGGCGCATCGCCGCAGGCGATCGCTCGGCTGCCTGGCCGAGCGGTGCCGCTTCGCGGCACAGTTCCGGAGCGTGGGATCGGCCAACCGGCAGGGCGTGGGATGACTGCGCAGTTGCCGCCGAAAATTCGGGCCGGGATGCGCCTGCATTTCATGGGTATCAGTGGCATCGGCATGAGCGGTTTGGCGTCCATTGGTCTGGAACGCGGCTGTGTGGTGTCGGGCTGCGACACGAAGCTGAACGCGGTCTCCACCCGGCTGCGGGAGCAGGGAGCCGCCGTGGCGGTGGGCCATGCACCGCACCATCTGTCCAAAGACGTCGACTTGCTGATTTTCAGCAGCGCCGTGTCCTCCAAGGAACCGGAGTTGCGGGAAGCCGAGCGGCGCGGCATTCCGGCGTTGAGCCGCGGCCAACTGCTGGCCGCCCTCGCCAGCGAGCGGCAGCTCATCGGCGTCGCCGGCGCGCACGGCAAGACCACGACCTCGGGCATGGCCGCCCAGCTGCTGCTCCAGGCGGGATGGGATCCCACGGTCGTCGTCGGGGGCGTCATGCAGTCGCTGGGGACGAACGCCCGGTCGGGCCGCGGCACCTATCTGGTGGCGGAGACGGATGAATCCGACGGCTCGTTCCTGCATCTGCATCCGCACGTGGCCATCATCACGAACATCGACCGCGAGCACCTCAACCACTACCAGACATTCGAGCGGCTCGTCGAGGCCTTCCAGCAGTTCGTCCGGCAGATCGATCCGGACGGCATGCTGATCGGCTGCCACGATGATCCGCTGGTCCGCAACCTCTTGACGCATCCGTCGCAGATCGGCTACGGCCTGCAGCCCGGGGCCGAGCTGACCGCGGACCGCGTTCATCTGCGGTGGGGCGGCAGCACGTTCCGGGCGCTCTATAAAGGCCGGCCGCTCGGCCGGTTTTCCCTCCAAGTGCCCGGGCGGCACAACGTCCTCAATGCGCTGGGAGTGCTCGGGCTCGGCCTGCGGCTGGAGCTGTCCCTGGCCACGATCCAGGACGCGCTGGCGGCCTTCGAGGGCACGGGGCGGCGATTCCAGGTGTTCCAGCTGCCGAGCGATATCTGGTTCGTGGAAGACTACGCCCATCATCCATCGGAAATTCAGGCCACCCTGGCCGCGGATACGATGCGGCAGCGCCACCAGCTCGTGGTGTTTCAGCCGCACCGGTTCTCGCGCACCCAATCGCTGGAGCGCGAGTTCACGAGCTGTTTCGACCGCGCCGACGGCGTCATCATCACGGATATCTATCCGGCGTTCGAGCGGCCGATTCCCGGCATCTCGGGGGAGCGGCTCGCTGGCCTCATCAAGGCGCACGGCCATCCCTGCGTGCGCTACGTGCCGAAACAGGAGCTGACGGCGTACGTCAGCCGCATCGCCTCGCCGGGCGACACGGTCTTTTTCCTTGGAGCCGGGGACATCGGAGAGCTCTGTCATGACGTGGTCACGCGACTACATCCGACCACACGTCTCGCTGGCTGACCACACCAGCTTCCGCATCGGCGGGCCGGCGGAATGGTTCGCCGAGCCCTCCTCGCTGGAGGAACTGGTGGCCGTGCTGCGGGAAGCCCGGCGCCTCGGCCTGCCCGTGTCGGTCGTGGGCGGCGGCACCAACACGCTGGCGGCCGACCGCGGCATCCGCGGCCTGGTCGTGCATCTGGGCCGTGGGTTCCGCACCATCCAGGAGCTCAGCCCGGCGGAGGATCCGACGGCCCGGGTGCGCTGCGGGGCCGCCCTCCTGACGCAGCGGCTGGTCTCGCTGGCGGCCCGCCACGGCTGGGACGAGGTCGAATCGCTGGCCGGATTGCCCGGCCAGATCGGCGGGGCGGTGGCGATGAACGCGCAGGACATCGGCCGCTTCATCCAGGACGTCCACCTCGTGTCGCTGGACGGCACCGTCCAACGGCTGACCCGGGAGGACCTGCGCTTCAGCTACCGCTACACGGCCCTGGAGCCCGGCATCATCGCGGAGATCGTGCTGCAGTTTCCCCGCGTGGACCCGGCACAGGCCTACGAGCGCATCCGGCAGACGCTGCAGCGCCGCAACACGACCCAGGAGACCCGCCTGCCTTCGGCCGGCTGCGCGTTCAAGAACCCGCCGGGCCTGCAGGCCGGACGCCTGATTGACCAGGCCGGGCTCAAGGGAGCCCGGGTGGGGGACGCCCAGATTTCACAGCGGCACGCCAACTTCATCGTCAACCTGGGCCGCGCGACGTGCGATGACGTGCTCTCGCTGATGGAGCACGTCCAGCGGCGCGTGCTGCGGGATTTCCACGTGTGTTTGGAGCCGGAGGTGCGGCTGCTGGGCGAGGCCCGGTAACCGCCGCGACACGATGGCCCTGCTGGCGACGCACGCGCACGAGCGGTTCAAGGTGGCCGTCCTGATGGGCGGTCCCTCGGAGGAGCACGCCATCTCCCTCAAAAGCGGGGAGGGGGTCACCGCCGCTCTCCGCCGCCGCCAGTGGCCCGTGGAGCCGGTGGTGATTCCCAAGACGCTCTCCGTCCGGGCCGCCGGCGATTTCGTCCGCCGCGCGCTCAAGCATGCCGGGGCCGAGGCGGCGTTCATCGCCCTGCACGGCACCTTCGGGGAAGACGGCACGATCCAGCAACTCTGCGAAGACCTCCACCTGGCCTACACCGGCTCGGATGCGAAAGCCAGCCGGCTGGGCATGGACAAAATTGCCTCGCGCCGGCGGTTCGAGGAGACGGGGTTGCCGGTGCCGCGGTGGCGGGCCATTGACTGCGCGGCGGGAGAACGCCCCTCGCGGGTGGACGGCCTGGCGTTCCCGCTCGTCGTGAAGCCGGCCTGCCAGGGCTCCAGTCTCGGCGTCTCGATCGTCCGGCGCCCGAACGCGCTGGTGGAGGCCGTGACCGCCGCCGCCCGCTACGACGCGCAGGTCATCGTGGAGGAGTGGGTGGACGGCCGCGAGCTGACCGTCGGCATCCTGGGCGAGCACGCCCTGCCGGTCATCGAGATCCGCGCCCCGAACGGGTTCTTCGACTTCACGGCGAAGTACACGCCCGGGGCGACCGAATACCTCGTGCCCGCCCCCCTGCCACCCGAGGTCGCCCAACTGGTGCAGACGATCGGCCTCATGGCCCACCGGGCGGTCGGCTGTCGGCACCTGTCGCGGGCGGACCTCATCTTGTCCAAGGAGCGCGTGCCGGTGCTGTTGGAGGTCAACACGATTCCCGGCTTCACGCCGACCAGTCTGCTGCCGAAGTCCGCGGCCTGTGTCGGGGTCTCCTACGACGAGCTGTGCGAACAACTGGTGCTCATGGCGCATGCGCCCGCCGCCGTCGGGGCGGCCCGGCAGGACAACCCCTATCTCGTCCGGGCATGAGCCCGCTGCGTAGCCGACGGAGTGCCCGCCGGGTGCGTGGCGTGTTGCCGCGCGCGGTGGAGGGCGTGCGCGCCGCGATCCGGTGGACGATGGGACACCCACAGCCCTTTCTCGCGGCGGTGG
>Ga0209726_10006487_pt1 | contig 13570 bp, 10 predicted proteins | sample Subgrocontami54m_FD_187453 | JGI IMG/M metagenome (GOLD analysis project Ga0209726, IMG submission 187453) | Subsurface groundwater microbial communities from S. Glens Falls, New York, USA - GMW46 contaminated, 5.4 m (SPAdes) (version 3) | ecosystem: Environmental > Aquatic > Deep subsurface >... | reverse complement strand
AACCACAAGTCGCCGGGAGGCGCACGGACTCTTTTCGGCCGAAGCCCACACAATCGCCTTGGACAAAACGATTCTGTCACTCCTGATTCTGTCATTCCGCCCAGACCGAATTCTGATTTCACTGGACGGCCAAGCGGCACAGCCACACTCTTCTTTTCGAGCAAACCGACCGCCCCCGTGCCAAACAACAGCTCACAACCCGATCCCGACGTGTTAATCATCGGCGCGGGGCCGACCGGCGCGGTGGCCGCCAAGCGTTTCGCCGAAGCCGGTATGAGCGTCGTCGTACTCGAGCAGGGCGACTGGCCGGATTACTCGAAGGCGCGCGCGGAGCACCCGGATTTCGAACTGACCGCCGGCCGTTACTGGGCGGCCAATCCGAATCGCCGCCAGGCGCCAGCCGATTACCCGATTGACGATAAGGACTCGGACATCGCCGCGGTGCTCTACAACGCGGTCGGCGGCGGCACGGTGATCTACGCGGCGCACTGGCAGCGGAATATGCCGTCGGACTTCCGCGTGCGGACGCTCGATGGGGTGGCGGACGACTGGCCGCTCACGTACGAAGCTCTCGCGCCGTTCTACGAGCGGGTCGAAGCGGATTTCGGCGTGTCAGGTCTCGTGGGTGATCCGGCCTTCCCGCCGGGCAAAGGTCCGCCGCTGCCGCCCGCGCCGCTCGCGCCGATGGGCCGCCGCGTCGCCCGCGCGCACAACCAACTTGGCTGGCACTGGTGGCCCGCGCCGAACGCCATCGCGACGCGCGCCTACGGACCGCTGCGACCTTGCACGCAACGGGCCACGTGCATGTGGGGTTGCGTCGAGGGAGCGAAAGGCTCCGTCGATATCACCCATTGGCCGCAACTGGTGGCCCGCGGCGTGCGGCTCATCACCGGTGCGCGCGTGCGAAAGCTCGAGGTGAATTCCAGCGGGTTGGTCATCGGCGCGGAGTACCTTGATCGCGCTGGGGAGGTTCACTTTCAAAGAGCCTCGGTGACGGTGCTCGCCGCGAACGGCATCGGCACTCCCAGACTTCTGCAGCTCTCCAGTTCGTCGAGGTTCCCGAGTGGTCTCGCCAATTCTTACGGCCTCGTCGGCAAGCGGCTCATGCTCCATCCATTCGGCACCGTCGTCGGCCTGTTCGACGAAGACCTCGGCAGCACGCACGGCCTGTGGGGGCAACACATCCACTGCCTGGAGTTTTACGAGACCGATACCGCGCGCGGTTTCGTGCGTGGCGCCAAGTGGGGCCTCCAGCCGACCGGCGGTCCGCTCTCGATGACGCGCGCGTATCCGTGGGGCGCGGAGAACGCGATGTGGGGACCGAACTTCCACGAGCAACTCCGCAAACGGCTCGGTCACTCGGCCATGTGGGGCATCATCGCCGAGGATCTGCCGGAGGAAACCAATCGCGTCGTACTCGACCCGGCGCTCAAGGACGCCGACGGCATCCCCGCGCCGAAGCTCATCTACCGCATGTCGGAGAACTCACGTCGCATCCTCGAGTTCCACCTCGCGCGCGCGAAGGAATCGCTGGAAGCCGCGGGCGCTTACGAAGTCGTGGTCGCGCCGCTCATTCGTGAAACCGGCTGGCACATCCTCGGCACCTGCAAGATGGGCACCGACCCCGCGACTTCGATCGTCGATGCGTGGGGCCGCTGTCACGACGTGCCGAACCTCTTCATCTTCGACGGCAGCATTTGGCCCACGTCGAGCGGCATGAATCCGACGGCGACGATTGCCGCGCTGTCGTTGTGGTGTGCTGACCATCTTGTGGCCGAGCGGCGGAACCAGAAAGCGCCGATCTGAGGGTTGGGTCGAAGAATCGTTGAACCGCTAACGGAGTTGAACTGGGTTGAATGAGTTCGGAGGTCGAGGGTTCACGATTCAAGGATCGTCAGGTCCGCCGTAGCGAGCCAGATCCGTTCCGCGCCTTCGCAAGGGCACCAGTGGGACAACTTAGCGGAGGCTGACTTGAGGCTGACTTTGGAATTGCCAGCGCGCGGGTTCCGGACCAAATTCACGTTATGCGACAGACCGAGAAAGCCCACACGCTGACGCAGGCCAAAGCCAGGTTGGGGCAGCTTTGCGACCGAACACTCCGCGGCAAGCCCGTGCGCATCGTTCGCCGCGGCGAAGTGTTTGAACTGGTCCACCTCAAACGCCCGGCCATCGCGCCGGCCAGCGAGACCGAACTGCAGGCTTGCTATGATGATCCCGATGAAATCCGGCTCCTCAACCGCTTTGGCCAGGAGAGCGCCTGATGGCTCCGTGGGAGATCTGGACCTACGACTTCGAAGCCGAGCAGGCCCACCCGGTCGTCATCTTCAGCAACCCGGTTCGTGTGGCCAACCGCGACCTCGACCGTGTCAATGTCCTCTTCCGCACGACGGTTCGCGGACACAGGCACTGAGAGCCGAAGCCGCCTGAAGTCATCCTCGACTCCGAGGACGGATTGGACTGGGCCACCCGGTGTCGCTGCGATGCGCTTTACCTCGTGCTCAAAGCAAGGCTTCGCGAACGCCGCGGCCTCGTTTCCCTGGAGCGCCGACGCGCCATCAGCCGCACCCTCCTGCGTTTCTTTCCGTTCAGCTTTTGAGCCGCGCACGGAGCCCGCGCGGCATGTCCGCCGAGTAGAATGTCATCGGTTCAACGGTTCAACGATTTGACGATTCAACGGTCACCATGAGCTTCGACGCGAACGAACGCGCCTTGCTCGCCGCACTGGCCGATGTGCTCATCCCGGCTGGCGAAGGCTTCCCGTCCGCGAGCCAAGCCGGCGTGGCGGGCGATGGACTCGACCAAGTCCTCTCCTTCCGACCCGATCTCGCTGACGGTCTGAAGAAAGTGCTCACGGCTGCCCGTGATCACGCTCCTGCTGAAGCCATTGCCGAACTACAGCGCAACGACCCGATCGGCTTCGGCGTGCTGGCCGACCTCGTGCCTGGCGCCTACTTCCTGAATCCGCAAGTGCGCGCGCGGCTCGGCTATCACGGTCAAGGCCCGCGCCCGATCGATCCTCGTCCCGACTATCTCGACGAGGGGCTGCTCCAGGGCGTGCTCGACCGCGGGCCGATCTACCGGCCGACGCCCCCGTGAGCAAGCTCGAAACGGTTGCGCTCGCTTCCAATTGGTGATACTGCCCTGCATGACGCGTCGATGATCAGGACCCAACAAATCCGATACGGGAAGACTGCGTGAAACAGCTCTCCTCGCTCGCTGTGACTCGGATCGAAAGACTCTTTGCGGCGGAGGCCACTTGACCGCTCGTGAGCGGCGGGCGCTCTCGTTCGTTCGCCTTCGCGGTAAAACTCACCGATGAACTCCGGCGCGCTCCCCCGCTACGACTGGCACCAGACCTACGACTGGAATTACGCACACGCGCCGGTGCCGCTGCCGCCTGACGAGCCGCAGGTGCCAGCCCAATGGGATTTCTGCGGCCTGCCCGTCGGCTCGCCGCTGGGCATCGCGGCCGGGCCATTGCTCAACGGGCGGTGGATTCTCTACTACGCGGCGCTCGGCTTCGATGTGCTGACCTACAAGACGGTGCGGAGCCGGCAGCGGGCTTGTTATCCGCTGCCGAATCTTCAGCCGGTGAATACCGCGAGGAGGCTCGGCGGCGAAAGCGCGTTGACGGCGAGCGCCGACATGCACGGCAGTTGGGCTGTCTCCTTCGGGATGCCCTCGAAAGCTCCGGATGTGTGGCGTGCCGATGTCGAAGCGACACGGCGCGCGCTGCCGAAGCACAAAATCCTTTCCGTCTCGGTCGTCGCCACGCCTGAGCCAGAGTGGACACTCGACGACCTCGTTGCAGACTTTGCAAAGTGTGCAACATGGGCCGTGGAGAGCGGCGCCGACTGCGTCGAAGCAAACTTCTCCTGTCCGAACGTCGCCAGCGCGGACGCGCAACTCTTCCAACAGCCGGACGCTGCGGGCAAGGTCGCCGCGGGCCTGCGCCAAGCCGTCGGCTCCAAGCCGCTGCTCCTCAAAATCGGCCACGTGACTGACGCAGCCCTCGCCACCGACTTGTCGCAAGCGGTGGCCCCACACGCGAACGCACTGGTCATGGTGAACTGCATCGCGGCGACGGTCCTCGATGCCGTACAACGACCGTTGTTCGAGGGTCAAAAACGCGGCATCGCGGGCGAGGCCATCTGCGAGGCCGCGCTGGAACAGGTGCGGCTTTTCGCGCGCGTCATCCGCCAGCAGGCGCTGGGGCTTCGCCTCGTCGGCGTCGGCGGCATCGCCACGGCACAGCACGTCCGCGCACACTTGGAAGCCGGCAGCCACGCGGTCCAATTGGCCACTGCCGCGATGCTCGACCCGCAGGTGGGATTGAAGATTCGCCGCGACCACGCCGCCGGCCTGAGCCGCGCAAGCCGTCGTTGATCGAAACGAAAAGGCGCGGCCAGGCGGCCGCGCCGGACGGGTCTGCGACCCGGATTACCCAACCCTTCGCAGGGTTGCGTTTCAGAAGACCTCAGCAGTGAGGCCCGTTTTCTGCCGGACCGTTTGCGCGATCCGGGAAAGGCATTTCAACGGCAGATGGCTGCACTCCGAGTTCGGCGTCGGCCGGGTCGCGGAGTAGATTTGCACCAAGGGGATTTGGGCGCCGGCGGCTTTCAGCTCTTTGAGCCGCAGCGCGTACTCTTCGATTTCTTCCTCGGGCGGTTCCTCGCCGCCGATCATCGGGAAGAGGCTTTGAATCACGACGGGCCGCCGCCGGGCGAGCAGCAGGATATTGGAAAGGATGCTCTCGATCGGGCAGCCGGGCTGGTTCACTTTGTCCAAATAGGCCTGCGTGCCGCCGTCGAGTTTGACCCACACCTCGTCGTGGCGCGTGAAGAGTTTCAGGCCGTCCTGCACCTGCGGCTGGTCGAGGGCCGTGCCGTTGGTCATGAGCACCAGTTTGAAAAACGGGAGCCGCCCGCGCGCCCGCACGTGCACCACCGTCTGCAGCGCCTCGACAAAATGCGGGCATAGCGTCGGTTCGCCATCGCCGCTGAGATTGACCTGGCGTAGGCGCAACAACTCCGCCGGCAGGCCGTGATAAAACGGGTGCTCCGCGATTTTCCCCGTGTGCACCCAAGCCAGCGTCTGGTCCAGCTCCTCGGCCAGGACGGCGAGGTCCAGCGCCGTCTCGCGCGGGAGTTCCGCGAAGTTCACCTCGCAATAGGCGCAGTGGAAATTGCAATGCTTGTCGGGGTTGAGGTTCACGCCGATGGACAGCCCGCGCGCGCGCGCCGAGATGACGACGTAAATGAAACGGTTGTTGAGAAAATTCCGCGGACAACCGAAGGCCGTGTCGTAAGCCTCATGCGGCCGCGCGAGAATGCGCCGGTTCAATTCCGGACCGCTGGCCGCTGCAATGGGTTCTTCGAGGTCGGTTTTGTTCATGGGCTCGCCTCCCGTTCAGCCGGTGAGGAATTCATGCTCCTGCTCCCGGACGGTGAGCACGGGGCACGGGGCATACCGCACCACGTTTTCGGTCACGCTGCCGAGAAAGACGTGCTTCAGGCCCGTATGCCCGTGGGTCGAAATGATGATCAGGTCGATCTCCTGTTCCTTGGCCGCGGCGACGATTTCCTGCACCGGCCGGCCAACGCGGAGGAGCGTCTCGGCGGGCACTTGTTCGCCGATGTCCTTTTTCACCAGCGCGAGCATTTCCTTCTGCGCGTTGGTGCGGATTTCCTCTTCGAGCATCGGAAAGTCAATCGCGCCGAAATCGCCGACGGCATAGTTCACCTGCACGACATAAAGCAGCGTGAGCGACGCGTCGAACTGCTTGGCAAACGGCACCGCGTAGGCCAGCGCCTTGCGCGAGCAATCCGAAAAGTCGATCGGCACAAGAATCTTCTTCAGCTTGAACGGCGAGGCGTCCGTCGAAGACAGCGCCGGCTGGGTCGGGAGCAGTTGCTGGTCCTTCGGTCCCAGTTGGACCAAGACATTGCCTGGCTTCTTGGCCGGTTTGATTTTCATAGGTGTTCCTGGGTTCGATGCTTGTTGTTGTGGCCGCGGCCAACTTCGCCCTCACAGTTGCCGACCCCAAGGTGCCCGCCTTGGCGCCAGGGCTATGCCGGTGACCAGGGCGCTCTGCCCACGCCTCGCTGCAAGCCGGCCCGCACGTCCCTGAGGAATTCTGACACCGTTCGTACTCATCGCCCCGTTGCTGTCAAACGCCTGCGTTTCACGGTCACAAGCTAGGCACGCGCGCGCGCGGGCACTCCACATTGCTTGGCGAATCGTCACCTTTTTTTGCTGGTGCCAGAGCAGGATTTCTTGCGCCCCGCTGCTCGTCGCCGCGTGCGCGGAACTCGTCCACCGTCGGACCCAAGCGACTATGCACCGCGAAGATGATGCGAGCCGAAGGCACAAGCCATTCCGAGACCCAGGCCTTGTGCGCCGCGGCGACGCGTCCCCTCGCGGCTCTCCGCTCGTACCGCTGACTTGCCAGCCGTCGCTGGGCTGTTAGCTTGCCGCCCGCTATGCTGCGACTTGAAGACTTCGCCTTGCGCCTGCACGACGCCGACAACGTCGCCGTGATCAAGCGCACTGTGAAAGCCGGCTCGGAACTCGCCAACGGCACTCAGTGCCTCACCGTCAGCCAGACGATCCCCGGCGGACACAAGATCGCGCTGACCGGCATCGCCGAAGGCGAGCCTGTGCGGAAATACGGCCAGATCATCGGCTTTGCCAGCCGCCGCATCACGCCGGGTGACCACGTGCACACGCAGAACGTCGAGGTGCGGGACTTCGGACGCGACTACGGTTTTTGTATCGATGCGCGGCCGGTGAACTACCACCCGCCGGAGCAGATGCGGTTCTTCCAGGGCTACGCGCGGCCGGGCGGCAAGGTCGGCACGCGCAACTATCTCGCGGTGATCTCGAGCGTGAACTGCTCGGCGAGTGTGTCGCGTTACGTGGCCGAGCGCTTCAAGGGGCCGGACTTCCGGCGCGACTTCCCGAACGTCGATGGCGTCGTGGCGTTCACGCACAAGGTCGGCTGCGGCATTCAGCCCGGCGCGCCGCACAAGCTGCTGCAACGCGTCGCCGCGGGCATCGCGCGGCATCCGAACATCGCCGGTTATGTGATGATCGGTCTCGGGTGTGAAGTGAACCAGGTGCAATTCATCGTCAAAGACCACCGCCTCGACGAACTCAGGCCCGGCGAACAGCCGCCGACGTTCTTGACGATTCAAAGCACCGGCGGCGTGCGCAAGACCGTCGAAGCGGCCAGCGCTGCCGTGGCCCGGTTGCTCCCCGCCGCGAACGCCCTGAAACGCGCGCCGCAGCCGATCAGCAAGCTGATCCTCGCCGAGAACTGCGGCGGCTCGGACGGCAACAGCGGCATCACCGCGAACCCCGCGCTCGGCGTGGCCTCCGACGAACTGGTGCGCTACGGCGGCACCTCGGTGCTCGCGGAGACTCCGGAGATTTACGGTGCGGAGCACTTGCTCACGCGCCGCGCGGTCACGCCTGAAGTCGGGCAAAAGATCGTTGACTTGATCCGCTGGTGGGAGGGCTACGCGCGCGCCAACGAAGGCACCATCGACAACAACCCGTCGTACGGCAACAAGGAGGGCGGCCTCACGACGATCTTCGAGAAGAGCCTCGGCGCCGTCGCCAAGGGTGGGCAAGCCCCGCTCGCCGCCGTTTATCAGTATGCCGAGGAGATCACGACGCCGGGCTTCTGTTTCATGGACACGCCCGGCTACGATCCGGTGAGCATGACCGGTCTGGTGTGCGGGGGCTGCAACGTCGGCGTGTTCACGACGGGCCGCGGCAGCGTCTATGGCTGCAAACCCGCGCCGTGCATCAAAGTCGCCACCCACACGCCGCTCTTCCACCACATGGAAGAAGACATGGACCTCAATGCCGGCACCATCCTCGACGGCACAGAAACGGTCGAGCAAGTTGGCCGGCGCATCTTCGAGGAAATCCTCGCCGTTGCGAGCGGCAAGCCGACCAAGAGCGAACTCGCCGGCATGGGCGATGAAGAATTCGCTCCGTGGCTGCTCGGGGCGCAATTTTGATCCAGCCGTCCAGCCGCGAGGGACGACTGGGAGGGAGTCCGTCGCACCGCCTGAGGAGGGCTGTGGCCGGCGGGAAAGAGGATCATCTCGCGGTCGGTCGAAGCAACGGGGTCGTTCAACGGCAGGCTTTGTGAGCACGGCTACATCACCGGCCAAGTGCTCTCCGTCAAGGGCGGCATGTACATGTAGCCAAGGGTCGGTCCTCCGATTATCTTCGCTGCGGCGCGCGGTTTCGTTCGGAGAAGGCGAGTGGACCGAACGCGCGAGAGAAGTCGTTTGTTGTCGTGCATGGGTGACCAAAGTGAGTTTCGTTTCTCGATCCGCGCCTTCCTGAAGGCGTACCCGTGGCGCCGGATTGATCCGGTGCCGTGGACACCGCTGAAGAAGCCACTCGCGGTGTGTCGGCTCGCGCTGGTGTCGAGCGCGACGTTCGACGCGGGGTGGAAGGCGCCGTCTGCGCCGTCGCCGCCGAACTGGGCGAGCGCCGGCGCGGCCATGGACAGGGCGAGGAGGAGGGCCGTGAGGCTCGTCGGGTTCGGGATGGTTGCCATGAAGGGGAGAAGCCCACGGCTCGGCGGCGCGGACGCAGGACGTCGTGCGATGATGCGTTTCGCGCAATGAACCTGGCGCTCACCATTTCGCTCGGCCTCGTGATTGTCGTGATCGCGATCGCCACGGTCTCCGAGCTTCGGCTGTGGAGGAGGCGACGGCGCTTGGCGGGCCGGAGTCGCGGGGCCGTCGATCCGTCGTCGTTCCGTGCTCAGGTTCTGCTCGTCCTGCGCGACGTCGCCGATCGCGAGACCGCCGTTCCGAGTCCGGGGACTCCGACTGAGGACATGCTCCTGTTCGAGGACATCGGCATCGAAGTCGATGCGTGGGTGCGCGAGGACCTCGTCTTCGAGTGCTGCCGCGCGATGTCGCGCGAACCGAACGACGACGCGGCGGGTCGTCAACTCGTCGCGCTGAAGACGGTCAGGCAGTGGATCGGGTGGCTGGAGGCGAACACCCATGCCATCCGTCGGTCGGATGCGCATCTCGCCCACGCGCGGAGCGTTACCCTCCGACGCGAGCGCGGGAACACCCCGTCACCGTGAGCCCCAACGAGTTCGCCGCCGGGTCCATCACCAGGAACTGCTGATAGAACAACTGACCCGTCACGCTCGGCGCATTGGGGATCGGGACATCGAGCCAACCCTGACCGTTCGCGCCGATGCCGATCGAGAGGAAGGCGTCGGGGCGGACGAACAGGCGGCAACCCGGTGCGCCCAGCGGGTCGAACTCGACAGGGAGCGAATACGTGCCCCAGGCCGCGGTGTCGGCGCCGTGCGCGAGGGCGGCCATCGAGCAGGGCGGTGCATTGCGGATCGAAACCACCATCGTCTCGCCGAGGCGCGGCGGACGGTCGGCGGCGATCGATGGGGCGAGCACGCCGATCGAGCCCGAGAGCAGGCTCATCGCGATGCCGATCGGATCGGCTTGCCCCAGCGCGGCGTTCGGGTCGCCGACGGCGGCGAGGAGCGCGGTGCCGGAGCCGAGCTCCGCGTCGAAGTCGAGGCCGAAGGTCTGGTTGCCGAGGTCGTGGCCGAAGACCCTGAACTCGATCACGAGATTGCGGCCGCCCGTGGTGTGCGCGACGAACGGCTGCGCGAAGGGGATGACGTGGTCGAAGTACTGCGCGAGCGGGACCTGACCGATGATCCCGGGCAGTCGCAAGGATCTGCGCGGCAGGACGATCACCGGTTCGCCGTCGTAGTTGCGGTCGAACTCGGGGACGACGGAGACCGGCGTGCGCATCGTGTGCCCCATGCGGATCTCGACGTCGACGACGAAGGTCGGCGCGGTGACGTTCGCATCGTCGCGCCGCAGCGCCACGGCATCGAGACGCGCGCCCTCGGGCACGACGCTGCCGTCGAGGATCTGGAGCACGCGGCACGGCGCAGACGCGAGCGGCAAGGGCGTGCGGTTGTTCGCGAAACGCCCCGCGGCGCTGATGGGGAATTGGAAGCCCTGCGACGGATCGAGGCCGTGCCCGGCGCATCCGGCGCCGAACGGCTCCCAGGTGCCGTCCTGCCGCAGTCCGCCGAGGTTGGCGTGACAGACCAGCGCGAACGGCAGGCCGTCGTGGAGCAGGTTCTCGTTCCGCACGCGCAGCTCCCACGCGCCCGGCGCATCGATGGCGAACACCACGCGCTCGTACAGGTTGCGCGTGCTCTCCGACACCGCGACCACGCGCCCGCCGGGACCGACCGCGATCAGGTCGAGGTCGTCGAGCGCATTGCTCGACGCATCGACGCGGTTCCAGACCAGCGTCGCGACGAGGCTCGCACCGACCACGGCGTTCTCGACCGGCACGACGAAGTCCGGCGTCGCGGCCCGCGCATTGCCGCGCACGCGCATCCCGTTGCGGAGCGCGTCGACGGCGAAGTCGGCGCGCAGGAAGCCGAGACCGAAGTCGTAGCGGTTCGACGCCGGATTGGCCGCGCTCACGTCGAGCGTCGCGCCGAGCAGCAGCGCCTTGCACTCGAGCGTGTCGAGCGACGGCACCGCGCCGCGCAGCAGCAGCGCCGTTCCCGCGACGATCGGCGCCGCGAAGCTCGTCCCGCTCTGCGCGGGGCTCTCGCCGCTCGGCGAGTCGCGCCACGGCGTGCGGAGCCCCACGCCGACGGCGCAGAGATCCGGCCAGGTGCGCAGCGGATCGAGCGTCAATGGACCGTTCGTCGACGACGGCCACACGACGTGCGTGTCGGCGAGCACCGCGCCGACCGAGAGGCCGTTGGTGAACCCGGCGGACACCGCGGCCGGATTGGGCAGCAGGCCGGCATTGCCGCTCGCGCCGATGACGAGCACGTCGAAGTAGTGCGCGAGCTCGTCGATCGCGCGTTGCGTGACGTGGATCGGATTGGGCTGACCCTCCCAACTGAAGTTCGCGACGCCCAGCGCGTCGGACAGGCGTCGCCGCGCGATCTCGTCGAGCGCCGCGATGAGATCGCCGTCGCGATACGCATTGGCGGTGCCGCGCGTGATCTTGATGCTCACCACGTGCGCATCGGGCGCGAAGCCGTCGTCGCCCTCGGGACCCGGCGACCAGTCCCGTGCGATCGCGATCCCCGCGATCGCGGTGCCGTGACCGGAGCGATCCTCGCGATCGCTCGGATCGGGCGTCGCGGACACCGCGGCGCGGATGCGCGTGCCGTCGATGCCCGGCGCGCGATCGAAGGCGGGGTGGGGGCGGCCGCTCGTGCCGCTGACGAGATCGATGCCGGTGTCGAGGAGCGCGAGCCCGGCACCGGCACCGCGGATGCCGAGCCCGTTCGCCTGCACGAGGTCGACCGCGTGGTTGTTCACGTCGGTCGCGACGCGGATGCAGGGGCCATGGCTGCTCTCTTCGCACAGCTCTCCGATCGTCGCGCCCTCACCCGCGCGCACACGTTCGGCCGCGAGCGCGTCGAGCTCGACGACCGCGATGCCGAACACCGTCGAGCGCCGTAGCACCCGGCCGCCCGCGGCGACGACCCCGCGCTCGACCTGCTCGAGTGCCGCGGCATGCGCCCGCTCGAGTGCGGCGAGCGCGACCGTGAACGCCCGCTCGTCGCGCGCGAGCACGGCGTCGCGGACCGCGGACAAGAGGACCCCGCGCCGCGGCACCAGCGCCGGAGCGGGCATCGCGAGACGCGTCGCCGGAACACCGATGGGCCCGCAGTCCGGAGAATCGTCGCGCCCCGCGACGATTCGGAGGACGGAGGGCCCCAGCAAGAAGAGCGGCCGAGGCCTCCCTGGTCGGCGCACCAGCGACGACGCTCGACCTTCGGTCGCGGCCTCGGCCGCGATGGCGACGGCGGTCCCGTCGCCCTGGGGTGCGCTGGCGAGCGAAGCCCCGGCGAGCGTCAGGACGGCGAGCAAGGCAGGCGACGCGAGCACCGGGGCGAAGTCTAGTGCGATCGGCGCCGGCGTAAGGGCCGGTCCCGACCGTCGGCCGACCACGTCCTGCGAATGAACTCCACCCTGCCGCGTAGCGCGGCGCCGCCGCGGAACGATGTCCCGGCGCCATCGCCGCGATCGATCCACCGTCGCGGCAGCGCGCCCGTTCCGGCGCATCCCACGACGAGATCCGGCGCGAGCCGGCAGCGACGCGAAGCATGTCCGGACCGGTGCTATCCTCCGCGGGCCTCGGCCTTCCCGCTGCCGCGGTTCGTCCTCGTCGCCACCCGATGTCCCTCTCGCCGGAAGTCGCCTTCGAGCGGTATCGCGATCGGGTGCTGTCCGTCATCTATCTGCGGATGGGGCCCGATCTCCGCGCGCGCATGGATCCGGAGGACGTCCTGCAGGAGGTCGCGATCGAGGCGATCAACTCCTGGCACACGCTGTCGGACCCGGCCAATGCCGGGGCCTGGCTCGTCACGCTCGCGCGGCGCAAGGTCGCGCGCATCCTCCGCGACCAGATCGGCGTGGCGGCGCGCGACCCGCGGCGCGAGCGCGAGATCCGGACCGACTTCCCGGTCGCCGATCGTCGCTCCGGCCCGGTGACCCTCGCCGATCGCAAGGATCGCCTGACGCTCCTCGAAGCGGCGTTGACGCGCCTCTCCGACGACCACCGCGAGGTGATCCTGGCCGCGCGCATCGAGGGCCTCGCCGCCAAGGAGATCGCGGAGCGCATGGGACGGACCGAGAACGCCGTCCACCTGCTGCTGAGCCGTGCGCTGAAGCGGCTCGCCGAAGAGCTGAACCTGTGACGGACGACGAGCAGGTCGACGACCAGAACGCTCCCGGCGAGTCCCCCGACCGACCGTCGCGGGTCGATCAGCGCATGGCCGAACTGCTCGCCGACGAGTCGCGCACTCCGCACGCGCTCAAGCGCGCGATCACCTCGGAGGCGCCGGCCGAAGCCGACGACCTGCTCGCGCGCGTGAACGCGATGGAGTTCCTCGACACCGTCGTCGGCGAACTCGGCGGCGAACTGCCCGACCAACTCGGCAACTACCGCATCGTCGGCGTGCTCGGCCGCGGCGGCATGGGCACCGTCTTCGAGGCCTTCGACGACACGCTCGAGCGCGTGGTGGCGTTGAAGGTCCTGGCGCCCGGGCTCGGCGCCGATCCGCGGATGCGCAAGCGCTTCCGCACCGAGGCGCGCGCCAGCGCCACGCTGCATCACCAGCACATCGTCCCGATCTACGGCTTCGGCGAGGCCGGCGGGCACCTCTACTTCGCGATGGAACGCGTCGACGGCATCAGCCTCGACAAGCACATCGCGAACGCGCGCCGCGCGAAGCGGCCGTTGATGGACTGGCGCGAAGCGGCGCGGCGCTTCGCGGGCGTCGCCGACGCACTCGCGCACGCGCATCGCCGCGGCATCCTCCATCGCGACGTGAAGCCGGGGAACATCCTCGTGCATCCCGACGGGTCGCTCGCGCTCGCGGATTTCGGGCTGTCGAAGATCGCCGGCGACCAGTCGCTCACCGTGACGCAGCACGGCGGTTTCCTCGGCACCTTGCACTACGCGGCGCCCGAGCAGGCGCGCGCGAAGCCGGTGAGCGAGGCGAGCG
>Ga0209726_10006483_pt1 | contig 13572 bp, 11 predicted proteins | sample Subgrocontami54m_FD_187453 | JGI IMG/M metagenome (GOLD analysis project Ga0209726, IMG submission 187453) | Subsurface groundwater microbial communities from S. Glens Falls, New York, USA - GMW46 contaminated, 5.4 m (SPAdes) (version 3) | ecosystem: Environmental > Aquatic > Deep subsurface >... | reverse complement strand
GCCCGGATACCGGCCTTGAGTGAATGAATCTTGACTATGTTTTGCATTGAGTAGGGTTTTGCATTACGTAGGCAGGCATTCATCAGGCCGGGAAATGCTGCGGGTGGCGCATGGTGTGTTGTTTGGGCTGTGTCAATTTTGCACTCAATTTATTGAGTGGCAAATTGCCTGACTTTGTTATTAGCCCATTACAACCACGGCGTACCCCTTGCGGGTGCATGGTGATTCAAGGGTAAATTTGCAACATACCTGTCTCCTGCTGTTCCGCACATTTCCTGAATAATAAATTTCCAACGGGGAACCTTGGAACTTACTCAGGAAAATCTCAATGAAACCGCAGAAAATTTTTGCCGCCATTCTATGCGCGGCTGCTCCCATGGCTTATGCAGCACCCGATGCACTGGACGAAATCGTAGTAACGGCGACGCGCTTCAAGGATACGTACGCTGACAAACCGGTTAATGTATCGGTCATTTCCCGCGACGACATCAGTAAAAGCAGCGCGCGTACCCTGCCCGAATTACTGTCCGAGCAACCCGGGATTTCGATGCGGGATTTTTTTGGCAACAACGCCGCGTTAGCCACTGTTGACTTGCGTGGCTTCGGGGCGGCAGCCGGGCAAAATACACTCATTTTGCTGGATGGGCGGAGCATTACTGATGCTGATATTTCAGGCGTGCAGTGGTCAGCCATTCCTTTCGCTTCAATAGAGCGCATTGAAATCATGCGCGGCAATGGGGCTGTTCTGTATGGCGCTGGCGCAACCAGCGGAGTGATCAACATCATTACCAAATCGCCCGCACAGGCAGGCAAGGCAGGACAAGTCAGCGCGAAGGCGGGCAGCTATGGCATGTCTGAAGTGCAGGCGAATGCCGGTTATTTTTCTGGCAAAGCTGGAATTGATGTTACTGCCAGCAGCTTGAATTCACGCGGCTACCGCGAAAATAACCACAACGAGCAAACCAATGCCCAGGCAAATACGCGCTGGATGCTGGATGCTGGTGAACTGGCGTTAAAGGTTGGATTGGATCACCAGAATATTCGCTTGCCGGGCGCACGTTTGGTGCAGCCCAGCGCCGGCGTTGATCTGGTCGCAACCAACCCGCGCGGCGCGGCCACGCCGCTGGATTACGCCAGCCGCGATGGCAACCAAATTGCGCTTGAATGGCAACAGCGTTTTGCTGAGGCAGATGCCAATATAGGAGTGGCGCGCCGCACCAAAAACCAGAAGTCATATTATGATTTTGGCGGCTTCCCCAATTACCGTGACAATGACTTGAGTGTCACCTCCTTTACTCCGCGCATCAAGTTGCCGCATACCGTGGGAGGAAAGAGTTCAATAGTGGCAGGGATTGATGTGCATCGCTGGGATTACGCGTTGCGTATATCGAATGCCGCAGCGAATATCGGCCAGCCCATCAACCGGGTATCCATGTCACAGCAGAACAGCGCCTTGTATTTGCAAAACACCACCTATTTATCAACCGCAACGACCCTACTGCTTGGCGCACGCAACGAACGAATTTCCATGAGCGGAAATGATATATACGATGCGGCGGCTCCCGGTGCGTTTTTTGGGTCTGCTGCATCGCCCGGCTCCTTCGAGGCAACAAGAAGCGCTTATGAACTGGGGTTGCGCCATCAACTTGATGGCGGGATGGCATTAAGCGGGAAAATCGGGCGTGGCTTCCGCTTTGCCAATGTGGATGAAATTTACGAACAATCTCCAGCCTTTGCCAACCAATTCCAGTTCCTGCGCCCCCAATTGACTGATAGCGCGGAAATCGGTTTGGAGCAGCATGGTAATGAAGCAAACTGGCGTGCAGCATTGTTCGATACAAAAGTGCGCGATGAAATCCATCTTGATGTCTTCAGTACGGGTGTCGGTAACACTAACCTGCCGCCATCACGGCGTAGGGGTTTGGAACTGGAAGGAAAGTGGCAAGCACTGCCGCAGCTTGTACTAAACGCAGCCTATACCTATACCGACGCAAAATTCCTGGAAGGTGTGCTGCCTGGAAGTGCATTTACGCAACTTAACGTGAATATCGCGGGCAAGCATGTGCCACTGGTACCCGACCACAAGCTGAATCTGGGTGCATCGTGGGCGATGAACGAGCAAACATCATTGAATGCAGCGTTGAGTTACGTTGGGCCACAGTTCATGGACAACGACGAGCCCAACAATTTAGGGACAATCATTCCTTCTTATGCAGTTGCTGATGTGAAACTTGTGCACCGCTCCGGTGCTTGGCAGTGGAATGCGTCGGTAAATAATTTGTTCAATCGCAACTATTTCAATTATGCAGTAAAAAGCCAGTTTACTGCAGGCCGCTACAACGCCTATCCATTGCCGGGCCGCACGTTATTTGTCGGCGTGAGCTACCAGCAATAAGGCGCTCATTCTCAGCATAAACAATGGGGCGGCAGTGATGCCGCCTTTTATGCACCACCATTTTCTGATACAGTTCCCGCTTGATTTGGCGGTGAACAAGCAACAACATAAGGAGATTAAAATGAAATTATTTCAAGACCGTATGTGGGTGATCGCGGCCGGTTTGATGTTGGCCATGGCAGCTACCCGTTTTAACCATTTCGGTTCGGCAGTTTCTTTGCCAGATGCTTCTTACGCGGTATTTTTCCTGTGTGGCTTGTATCTGGCCCGGTTTACGCGCGTAACCATGGTTGTTTTCATCGCGTTGCTTCTGGAAGCGGGTTTGGTAGATTACTACGCGACCTCCGTTCAAGGCATCAGCGACTGGTGCATGACGCCCGCCTACTGGTTCCTCATTCCGACCTATGGCAGCCTGTGGTTCGCCGGCCACTGGTTTGCACCCCGGCATACCATGGAAGGCCGGGGATTGATCGGGTTAGCCTTGACGGCAGCGGCAGCCAGCAGTTTTGCTTTTCTGTTTTCCAATGCCGGCTTTTATTTGTTCTCCGGGCGTTTTAACGACATGACGGTAATTGAATACGCATCGCGTGTTGCCCAATACTATGGTTCGTATGCCTCGGTGTCCCTGCTTTATGTCGCTTGTGCAGTTGCCATTCACATGACATTCAATATTATCAGCAAGGAAAGCGCGCATTCACCGTCAGATGTTGCCTGAGCGCCGATTTTTCCATCGCTTGGGCGCATAAGCATTGGCCTGACTACAGCTTAGCCTCATTCCTGCCAGAGTGCGCGCCATGAACCCAGATTATCCATTAGCTCCGTCATTCCCGCGCAGGCGGGAATCCAGAGAGACAAACACTCCGCGAAGCGGGCAAGACACTGATTTTGCCCCGCTACACGGGGATTATTCAACCAACTGGATTCCCGCCTGCGCGGGAATGGCGAGTTTTTCGGTCTAATGGACAATCTGGCATGAATATGACCAGTTCCCAGCTTTACCTGCGCCTGCTCGGTTACGTCAAACCATACTGGCGCGTCTTTGCGCTATCCATCCTCGGCATGGCGGTGACTGCGGCTACCGAGCCGCTGCTGCCTGCCTTGCTGAAACCCATGCTGGACGGCACCTTCGTGCACAAGGATGATACGGTCATCCGGCTGGCGCCGATAATTATTCTGGTGATTTTTTTCGTGCGCGGCGTGGCTGCCTTCGTCGGCACCTATGCCATCAATTGGGTCGGCAACAAGGTGGTGATGGATCTGCGCGACGCAATGTTCCGCAAGTTGCTGTCGCTGCCGGCCCACTTTTATGATGACCACGCCACCGGCAACCTGATCTCGAAGCTGACTTTCGACGTGACGCAGGTGACCGCCGCCGCCACCAGTGTGGTGACGATCTCCATCCGCGATTCCATCATCATCGCCGGGCTGCTCGGCTGGCTGTTTTACCTCAACTGGAAACTCACGCTGCTCAGCCTGGTGATGCTTCCCGTCATTGCCCTGATCATCCGCACCATCAACAAACTCCTGCGCAGCGCCAGCCGCGATTCGCAGCGCGCGATGGGCGACATCACGCAAGTGATTGAGGAAAGCATCACCGCGCACAAGGTAGTCAAACTGTTCGGCGGGCAGCAATACGAAGGCGACCGTTTCAGCGAACAGGCCAACTGGGTGCGCCGCCACACCATGAAACAGGCCCTGGCATCGGCGGCCAATGTGCCCATCGTGCAGATGGTGGCGGCACTGGCGCTGGCCGTCATTATTTACATCGCCACTGTGCAGTCGCGCAGCGACGAGACCACGGTGGGTGGATTCCTTTCCTTCATCGCGGCCATGCTGATGCTGACCGCGCCGTTGAAGCGGCTCACCAGCGTCAGCGAATTCATGCAGCGCGGGCTGGCGGCATCGGAAAGCGTATTCGAACTGCTCGACACGCAAAGCGAAATCGATACCGGAAAAACAGCGATCGGCCGCGCCAATGGCCGGATAGGGTTCGAGCACGTGAGCCTGTCCTACCGGCAGGACGAAAGGCTGGCACTGCGCGACATCTGCCTGGAAATTCCTGCGGGGCAGGCGGTCGCGCTGGTTGGCGCCTCCGGCAGCGGCAAGAGCACGCTGGCGAATCTTGTGCCGCGCTTTTATTCCCCAGGCGGCGGGCGCATCACACTGGACGGGTACGACCTCGCCGAGCTCACGCTGGCCAGCCTGCGCGCCAACATTGCGCTGGTCAGCCAGGAGGTGGTGCTGTTCAACGACACCGTTGCCGCCAACATTGCCTATGGGCAGATGCGCGAGGTGCCCGAGGCGGAAATCATCGCCGCCGCGCAGGCCGCGCACGCGATGGAATTCATCCGCGACATGCCGCAGGGCCTGCAGACGCTGGTGGGCGAAAAGGGCGTGCGCCTTTCCGGCGGGCAGCGCCAGCGCATCGCAATCGCGCGCGCCATCCTCAAGAATGCGCCCATCCTCATCCTCGACGAAGCCACCTCCGCGCTGGACAGCGAATCAGAACGCCATGTCCAGGCAGCGCTGGAAACCCTGATGCAAGGCCGCACCTCGCTGGTCATTGCGCACCGTTTGTCCACCATCGAAAAGGCGGACCGGATTGTGGTGCTGCAAAAGGGCGAGATTGTCGAGATCGGCACACATCGCGAATTGCTTGCCAAGGGCGGCGTATATGCACAACTGCACCGCATCCAGTTCGAGTGGCATGAAACCGTGAGCGAGATCGGGCGATGACGCTGCGGTGAAATAGTTGACGGGCGTCATTGACAGTCATGCCTGGACCCTTTAGATTTCCAGTTCCGGTTCAGCCACTCACAAGGAGAATATCATGTCCGTTCTAGTTGGTAAGCCCGCCCCGGATTTCAGCGCCGTTGCCGTAATGGGCAACAACGAAATAAACGAAAGCTTCAATTTGAAAAAACACACGGCCGGCAAATACGCCGTGGTGTATTTCTATCCTCTGGATTTCACCTTCGTGTGCCCGTCCGAGATCATCGCCTTTGACCATCGCCTGGATGAATTCAAGAAGCGCCAAACCGAAGTGATCGGCATTTCCATTGATTCGCACTTTACTCACCTTGCCTGGAAGAACACGCCAGTCAATAAAGGCGGCATCGGCCAGGTGCGCTACCCGCTGGTGGCCGACATCAAACACGAAATCTGCAAGGCTTACGATGTGGAAGCAGGTGGTGGTGTCGCTTACCGCGGCTCATTCCTGATTGACCGCGCCGGTGTGGTGCGCCATCAGGTGGTGAATGATCTGCCGCTGGGCCGCAACATCGATGAAATGCTGCGCATGGTGGATGCGTTGCAGTTTACCGAACTGCACGGCGAAGTTTGCCCGGCCGGATGGCAGAAGGGCAAGTCAGGCATGGGTGCCTCTACTGAAGGTGTGGCGAAGTATCTGGCCGAACACGCGAAGGAATTGTAAGCTGTCAGAGGCTGGTCTTACTTTTCTCTTCCCTCACATCCCTCAGATTTTTCATGCAGGATGACAGCTTGTCGGCTTCATCCTGCGTGATGCGCTGATTGAACTCAAACACATTCTCGGACCCGTCTTCTTGTTTGCTGAATCCAATCCTGAAATTTGTTTGCGGTAGCGCAGTCAGCAAATCGATCGCATTATCAAATTCCATTGCCGCCATATACCCCTCGTTATGGAAGTACCCCTCGCCGTTAACAGCCAGGAATTGAGCCCCTGAGTCGGTTTTTACCCAGCCCTTGTGGATTTTCCCGATGCTTGAATACGTAATCTTGCCATCCTGTATTATGGGCACGCCATTCTTCATATTTATTTCTCTGGCAAATACCTTGAACATCCCGAACATTGTCCCGGATTCCCTTATGAATACGCTGACCAGCACATTAATCCATAAATTGCTCGCGGTTTCCCCGTCTATTCTTAACCCGCAGCCGGTTTGTCCGCCCTTTCTGGAATAATCAAGCGCCGCCAGATATTGGTTCTGCGGGACTACAGGGGGTGGCGTGCCGGCCAGCGCCTGAACTGAAAACAACACTCCAAAGAGAAAACTCAAATATTTCATGAATTCCTTCTTCACTGTATCAACGATGTGCAAGAGTTGGCATGGCTAAGTTTACCCCTGTTTTGTGCAACCCACTTTGCGATGGATAATATCGCACCAAGAGACAAGAATCCCAGATATTCCTGGGCAACACAAAACAACCCCGGCGGACCGTATATGCGTTACTGGCTGATGAAAACCGAACCAGACGATGTCAGCATTGACGACCTCGCCGCCCTGCCCGGGCAGACCGTGGCATGGTACGGCGTGCGCAACTACCAGTCACGCAACTTCATGCGCGACCGGATGCGCGTCAATGATGGCGTGCTGTACTACCATTCCAATTGCGCCACGCCGGGTATTGCCGGCATCGCGCGCGTCAGCAGCACCGCCTATCCGGATGCCACGCAGTTTGACCGCAACAGCAAATACTTCGACCCCAAGGCCACGCAGGAAACGCCACGCTGGTTCAACGTGGATGTGCAACTGGTGCGTAAAGTTCCGCTCATCCCGATCAAGGAATTGCGCCGGCATCCCGAACTGGAGAGAATGCGCACCCTGCAACGCGGCAACCGCCTCTCCATCACGCCGCTTGATCCGGCGGAATGGAAATTCATTCTCACACATCTGGTGCATGACTGATATGGAATGGGCGCTCGCCTATCTGGTGCTCGGCGCAACTGCGGGATTCCTGGCCGGGCTGTTCGGCGTCGGAGGCGGGCTGGTGCTGGTGCCCGTGCTGCTGTTCCTGTTCGATGCGCAGCACTTTCCCGCTGCCTATGCGATGCACCTCGCCCTCGGCACCTCGATGGCGACCATCCTGTTCACCTCGCTCGCCAGCATGCGCAAGCACCACCAGCACGGCGCGGTGAATTGGCGCGCGGTGCGCAACATCACTCCCGGCATCCTGCTCGGCACGGCGTTGGGGGCGCTGCTCGCCGCCTCCCTCCCGACACGCGGACTGGGAATATTCTTCACGCTGTTCGTATATTTCGCGGCGGCGCAAATCCTGCTCGACAAGCGCCCCGAGCCCTCGCGCCAATTGCCCGGCATGGCGGGCATGACCGCCGTCGGAACCTTCACCGGCTGGATCAGCAGCCTGGTCTCCATCGGCGGCGGCACCATCGTCGTTCCCTTCCTCATCTGGTGCAACGTGCCGCTGCGCCACGCCATCGGCACTTCAGCCGCGATAGGTTTCCCCGTCGCGGTGGGCGGCACGCTGGGCTACATTGCCACCGGCGCGAGCCTCTCCGCCCTGCCCGCCCCTAACCTCGGCTTCGTCTACCTCCCTGCCCTGTTCTGGGTTGCGCTTGCCAGTGTCACCACCGCCCCGCTGGGCGCCATGGCGGCGCACCGCATGAAAGTCGGATTGCTGCGCAAAATGTTCGCCGTGCTGCTGCTGGTGCTGGCGACGAGGTTGCTGTTAAAGGTACTGTGATTCGCAGGAATTATGCTGCTTGTCCTTCCTGTTCATGTATCTCGTGCATTGATGCAATAATGCCCCATGGTTTCCGTCCAACACGAATCTTCTTCCTTGTCCGGCAAGGGCTTTGAGAATACCCGATCCTGGCTGGATGCCCTGTCGGCAGCCTTTGCGCCCGCAGAAGTTGACGTGGTCCGCCATGCCTGCGAATTGGCCGAGCCGCTCTACGCCGGGCAAGCCGAGCTGACGGGCGCGCCACTGCTGCAACACGCGCTTGGCGCAGCCTCGATCCTGGTTGGCATGAACATGGATTTCGAAACCATCGCGGCCACCGTACTGCATGCCGTGCCGGAGTATCTGGATGACTGGGCCGAAGTGCTGATCGAGCGCTTCGGCCGCAATGTGACGTCCCTGGTTGAAGGTATCTCACGGATGGAACATATCCAGCAATTCAGCGAGATGCCCAGCAAGGGCAAAAAGGAAAAGGGTAAAGGCGACAACGCCCAGCAGATCGAAAGCCTGCGCAAGATGTTGCTGGCGATGGTGGAAGACATCCGGGTGGTGTTGATCAAGCTGGCCGAGCGCACCCAGACCCTGCGCTGCCTGTCCGGCGCCGGCACAGATCAGCAGAGGCTGATCGCGCAGGAGACCCAGAGCATTTTTGCGCCGCTGGCAAACCGCCTCGGCGTGTGGCAAATCAAATGGGAACTGGAAGACCTTTCCGTGCGCTATCTGGAGCCGGAACTGTACAAAAAAATCGCCAGACTGCTGGATGAACGCAGGGTGGATCGCGAACAATATATCGCCGAAGTGGTGTTCCGGCTGAAGCAGCTGTTGAGCCAGGCCGGCCTGCAAGCCGAAGTGACCGGCCGCCCAAAACACATCTACAGCATCATCAACAAGATGAAACGCAAGCAGGTGGAATTCGGCGAGCTCTACGATGTGCGTGCCGTGCGGATTCTGGTTGATGACATCGAGGGCTGTTACACGGCGCTCGGGCTGGTGCATGACCTGTGGCAGCCGGTTACCGGCGAATTCGACGATTATATTGCGCACCCCAAGAGCAACAACTACCGCTCGCTGCATACCGCCGTCATCGGTCCGCGCGGTCTGACCCTCGAGGTGCAGATACGCACCCATGAAATGCATCAGCATTCGGAACTGGGCGTCGCCGCCCACTGGCGCTACAAGGAAGGAAGAAAATCCGATGCCCGGTTCGATGAGAAAATCGCCTGGCTGCGCCAGATACTGGAGTGGAAAGCAGACCTGGCCGACCGGGGCGACATGCTGGAGCAATTCAGGAATGAACTGCTCCATGACCAGGTTTACGTGCTCACGCCGCAGGGCAAAGTGATCGACCTGCCCAGAGGTGCGACCCCGGTGGATTTTGCCTACATCCTGCATACCGATCTGGGGCACCGCACGCGGGGCGCCAAGGTGGATGGCAGCATCGTGCCGCTCAATTACAAGCTGCAGAACGGGCAGCGCGTGGAAATCCTGACTGCCAAGCAGGGCGCACCGAGCCGCGACTGGCTGAGTCCGGCACTCGGCTATCTGAAAAGCTCGCGCGCCCGGGCCAAGGTGCGGCACTGGTTCAAGAACCAGAACTTCGATGAAAGCGTCACCCAGGGCAGAGCGCAACTGGACCGCGAATTGCATCGGTTGGGCATCATTTCCATCAACCAGGAAAAGATCGCACAACGGTTGCATTTCAACAAACTGGAAGATCTGCTGGCAGCCATCGGGCGCAACGAGATCACCCAGCGACGCATCGCCGTTGCCATTCAGGAAGAGTTGCCAACCCGGGTAATAGAAGCAGCAAAACCAGTTGCCGCAAGGCCAGCGGCTGAACGCGCCGCCACGGCAGATATAACGGTCGGCGGCGTGAACAACCTGATGACCCGAATCGCCAAGTGCTGCAATCCGGTACGGGGTGATGAGATCGTCGGCTATGTCACGCGTGACCGCGGAATAACCATACATCGCAAAGACTGCGCGTTCATGCTGCGCCTGACAGAGAACCGGCGCGACCGCATGCTGACTGCCCAGTGGGGCGAGTAGAAGGCGTAGGGCGCAATAACGATTGCGCCGAATGAAATGGGGTTCGCAGGGATGGCGACTTGTCGCCCAACTCGCAAAACATCCGGTGCAATGCGCTTCGCTTATTGCACCCTACCAAATATGAGAAGCCATCCCGTTCAATTGCCCAGATACGCGCGTTGCACGGCATCACTGCCTAGCAGTTCACTCGATGCGCCGGACAAAGTAACCAAGCCGCTTTCCAGCACATAGCCGCGCTGCGCGGCTTTCAGCGCAAGCTTGGCGTTTTGCTCGACCAGCAGGATGGAAACGCCCTGCGCGGAAATGTCGCGGATGGTCTCGAAAATTTTGGCCACCATCATCGGCGCGAGTCCCATGCTCGGTTCGTCCAGCATCAGCAGTTTGGGGCGGCTCATCAGAGCGCGCGCCATCGCCACCATCTGCTGCTCGCCGCCGGAGAGGGTTCCGGCCAGTTGCGTGCGGCGTTCAGCCAGGCGCGGGAACAGCTCATACTTGTGCTCAAGGTCGGTGCCGATTTGCGCGGTGTCGCGGCGCGCGTATGCGCCCATCTGCAAATTCTCTTCCACGGTGAGGCGGGCGAATACGCCGCGCCCCTCCGGCACCAAGGCCAGGCCGTCGCATACGCGCTGATGCGCGGCACAGGCAAGCAGGGACTTCCCGGCGTAGCGCACTTTGCCTGCGCTGGGATGCAGCAGCCCGGCCAGCGCCTTGAGCGTGGTGGTCTTGCCTGCGCCGTTGCTGCCGATCAGCGCGACCAGTTCGCCCGGTGCGATGCCGAGGTCTATGCCTTTCAGCGCCTGGATGCCGCCGTAGCTGACCTTGAGGTTTTCTACTTCGAGCAGGTTCATAAAATTCTTGAACCTCGATTGTTCTTCAACGCTTTCACCCCCACCCTATCCCTCCCCCTCGAAGGGGAGGGGACGGAAAACTTGATGCACCAGTTCCTTCCTCCTGTCAGGGGGAAGGCTAGGATGGGGGTGAATCGGTGAATCCAGTGGAAAGTTTTCATGTTGCTTCACCCCCCAGATATGCAGCAATCACCGCCGGATCGTGGCGCACTTCTTCCGGCACACCTTCGGCGATTTTTTTGCCGTAGTCGAGTACTGCCACGCGGTCGCACAACCCCATGATGAGTTTCACGTCGTGTTCAATCAGCAGCACGGTGATACCGCTGGCGCGTATGGTTTGCAGCAACGCTTTCAGGCTTTCGGTTTCGGTGGCGTTCATGCCCGCCGCCGGCTCGTCCAGCGCCAGCAACTTGGGATCGGTGGCCAGCGCGCGGGCGATTTCCAGGCGGCGCTGTTCGCCATAGGACAGGTGCTTGGCCAATGTCTGATGCGGGCGCTCGATGCCGACATAACGCAGCAATTCGCGCGCGCGTTGCGTGATGGCGTGCTCTTCGGCGCGCGCGGCGGCATTGCGCGTGAGTGCGCCCCAGATGCCGGTGCGGGTGCGCAGGTGACGCCCGACCATCACGTTCTCCAGTGCGCTCATGTTGGCAAACAGGCGGATATTCTGGAAGGTGCGCGCGATACCGGCTTTGGCCAAGACGTGCGGTTTGCAATGCGAGTAGGCGGTGCCATCGAAAGTGAAGGTGCCCGCGTCAAGCTGGTACAGCCCGGTGATGACGTTGAACAGCGTGGTCTTGCCCGCGCCGTTGGGGCCGATCAGGCCGTAGATTTCACCACGCTGGATGTGCAGCGCCACATCGGACAATGCCGCCAAGCCGCCGAAGTGCTTGCCCACGCCGGACAGATTGAGCAAGGTATCACTTTGCGGCGTCATATACCGAATCCTGCTCTTGAAGCGCCACACCATCGTCAGCAGTAAGCTCGCGGCGACGCACCGAAGATGGCCACAGCCCGGCAGGGCGCAGCAGCATGACGGCGATCAGCGCCAGGCCGAACAGCAGCATGCGCAGACTTTCCGGGTCTATCAGCGTCTTGCCGAACAGCGCCTGTTGCACGGGTCCCGCGCCGTGGCGGAAGGCTTCCGGCAGCAGCGCCAGCAGCACACCGCCCAGCACCACGCCGGTGATGTTGCCCATGCCGCCCAGCACCACCATGCACAGGATCATGATGGATTCCATCAGGCCGAAACTTTCCGGGCTGATGAAGCCCTGGAAGCCCGCGAACAAACCGCCGGACAGGCCGCCGAAAACCGCACCCATGGCAAAGGCCAGCAGCTTGATGTTGCGCGTGTTGATGCCCATCGCTTCCGCCGCCACCTCGTCCTCTCGGATCGCCATCCAGGCACGGCCGATGCGCGAATCTTCCAATCGTCGCGACACAAATACCACCAGCAGGGTGAACAGCAGGAACAGATAGTAGTAGAGGTGCACCGAGGGCAGACTTACGCCGAAAATTTCCTGCGTCGCACCGAGTGAAAATCCGCCCGCCCGCACCGGATCTATCATGCTGATGCCCTGCGGGCCGTTGGTGACGTTGACTGGCGCGTTCAGGTTGTTGAGGAAAATGCGGATGATCTCGCCAAAACCCAGCGTGACGATGGCAAGGTAATCGCCGCGCAAACGCAGCGTGGGCGCACCGAGCAGCACGCCGAACACGCAGGCCAGCAGCGCGCCCAGCGGCAGCACTGCCCATACCGGCAGATGCAGCCCGAACTGCGGCGAGGACAGCAACGCATAGTTGTAGGCGCCCACGGCGAAGAACGCGATGTAGCCCAGATCGAGCAGCCCGGCGTAACCGACCACGATATTCAGCCCCAGTGCCAGCATGATGTAAAGCAGCGCAAAATCCATGATGCGCACCCATCCGCGCCCGAACAGCGCATCAGTGGCAAAGGGCAGCAGAAGCAGCGCGACAGCGAGCGTAGCGAGCAGCAATTTGGATTTCGGATTGAGCTTCATGCGCGTTCGCCAGATTTCGTAGGTTGGGTTAGCGGCTTCATCGTGTAACCCAACATTGCGCTCGTTGGGTTACGGCGCAAAAAACGCGCCTAACCCAACCTACAAGATCATCAGGCGCGTTCCGCAACACGTTCTCCCAATAATCCGGATGGTCTGAAAACAAGGACGGCGATCAGCACGAAGAAGGCGAACACGTCCTGGTAGTTGCTGCCGAAGAAACCGCCGGTCAAGTCGCCGATATAACCCGCACCCAGGCTTTCGATCAGACCCAGCAGCACGCCGCCGAGCATCGCACCGCGCAGATTGCCGATGCCGCCGAGCACGGCGGCGGTGAATGCCTTGAGTCCCAGAATGGAGCCCATGTAATAGTGCACGATACCGTAATTTGCGCTCACCATGATGCCCGCCACCGCCGCCAGTGCGGAGCCGAGCATGAAGGTGATGGAAACCACGCGGTTGATGTCCACGCCCATCAGTGCCGCGGCGGATGGATTCTCCGCCACGGCGCGCATGGCGCGCCCGAGGCGGGTGCGGTGCACCAGCAGCATCAGGCCTCCCATCACCAGCAACGCCACCAGCACGATTATAAGCTGCACGTCGTTGATGACCGCGCCACCGAGAGTGTGTGGGTTGTTTGGCAGCAATTGCGGGAAGGCATGGTATTCGCGGCCCCAGAAGATCATCGCCAGGTTCTGCAGCACGATGGACACACCGATGGCGGTGATCAGCGGAGCGAGGCGCGGCGCGTTGCGCAAGGGGCGGTAGGCGATGCGTTCGATGCCGTAACCCAGCGCCATGC
>Ga0209726_10006481_pt1 | contig 13574 bp, 9 predicted proteins | sample Subgrocontami54m_FD_187453 | JGI IMG/M metagenome (GOLD analysis project Ga0209726, IMG submission 187453) | Subsurface groundwater microbial communities from S. Glens Falls, New York, USA - GMW46 contaminated, 5.4 m (SPAdes) (version 3) | ecosystem: Environmental > Aquatic > Deep subsurface >... | reverse complement strand
CCCGCGGCGCCCTGCTGGCCATGCTCATTGCCATCGCCTTCCTCGGCCTCAATACCAATCGCCGCGCCAGCCTGATCGCCGCGGCTGCGCTGCTGGTGATGGCCCTGGTCGCCGCTGGTCTGATCTACGCGAACATCAAGACCGTTCGGATGGTTCAGGACTTCAAGCCGCTGGTAATCCGCATCAATGACATTGGCCGGGCGGAAGCCGTCAAGTACGACACGCTTGGCTACAAGCCCCAGGATGCGGAGATCAAGTATTTCCTGAGCGAATTCTGCCGGCTCTATTACAACCGGAACCGCTACACGATTCGCGACAATTTCAAGAAGTCGCTGCTCTTCATGGAAGCGCAGCTCGCGAACAGCGTTGCTGAGGCATATCGGAAGAACCACACGGTCGAGGGATACTTGCAAGATTCGAGCGGCCCTGACATCGACATCGAGGTCCAGAAGGTCTCGATTGAGGACTTGCGCTCGGCTCCGTACAAGGCCACGGTGGACTTTTACGAGATCGCCTATTCTCCGGGCGAGCATGTCGAGATCAAACGAACCCTTTACACGGCCCACTTCGTCTTTCTGTTCCGTGATTCGGTCCCGAACGAACTGATTCAGGTGAACCCGCTCGGCCTGGCAATCACATATTTCCGCGAAGACGAGGCATTCAAATGAAGAAGCCCAATACCAACCACAATGGAAGTCACAGCCATTCAGAGACCCATCAAGCGTTTCCTTCCTCTGTCCTAGAGGATGGATTTGAACCTCTCTTGGACAGCGAGGAAGCTGCCGCGCTCTTGAAGATCCATCCGAAGACGCTGCAGAAGCTTGCGCGCAACGGCGAGGTGGATGCAATCCAGATCGGCAAGCTGTGGCGCTTTCGCGCATCGGCGCTGAACCGCTGGCTCGAAAAAATAGCGAGCTAAATTCTCGTGACTCTAAGGCGAAAAAATAGCGAACAACTGACTGATTTGAGGTATTCTAGGAATGGCTGTCGGTGCCGTCTGAACAAAGGAGGAATCTTGTTCGGACGGACACGATATCAAGAAGGAAGTCTCACACAAGAAGAGCGAAAGAGAGGCCCTGCTGTATGGGTTTACCGATGGTGGGAAAAAGACATCAACGGAAAACCAGTGCGCCGGAAAGTGCAACTTGGGAATTTGGAGCAGTACCCAAACGAATCAAGAGCACAAGCGGCGGCAGACGCTCTTCGCTTAACCATCAACGAAGAAACCCCTCGTCAGCGGTTGAAAGAGATCAGCATTGCAACTCTCGTTCAACATTATCGCGAACACGAGATGCCGGACATTTTCTCCAAGAAGCGTCCAAGCATCGGGACGATTTGCGAACACGAAGAAGGGCGCAAGTCCTATTCGACGCAGGAAACTTACGAGGGCTACCTGAAAAAGTGGATTGTGCCGAAATGGGGGTCTTACCGGCTCGGGGATGTCAAAGCAGTCCAGGTGGAACAATGGCTGAAGACGTTGCCTCTGGCACGTGGCAGCAAGGCGAAGATCAGAAATATCATGAGCGCCTTGTACAGCCACGCGATACGGTGGGAATGGACGGACAAGAATCCAATCACGCAAGTTCGTCAGAGCGCCAAACGCTCGAACATTCCGACCGTTTTGTCAGTGGAAGAAATTCAACGCCTTTTCTCCTGCATCAAGGAACCATGCCGGACTGCGGTTATTCTCGATGCGGTGAGCGGCTTGCGGGTGGGGGAACTGCTGGGATTGAAGTGGGAAGATGTGAGATTCGATCAGCTCGAATTGAACGTGACCCGCTCTGTTTCCCGTCAGGTCGTTACTCCCTGCAAGACAGAAGTTTCGCGCAAACCGATTCCCGTGAATCCAGAAATTGCAGACATGCTTTGGAGATGGAGACTGGAAACTCCGTACAACAAACTAGGCGATTGGATTTTCGCGAGTCCGCACAAAGCGGGAATCCAACCATATTGGCCTGGGTCGCTCTACAGGGCGCACGTGAAACCTGCGCTGCTGAAGGCGGGCATTTCTGCAAAAGTCGGTTGGCACACTCTGAGGCACAGTTTTGGAACCTTGATGAAAGCCAATGGCGAAGACCTCAAGACCATCCAAGAACTACTGCGTCACGCAACCTTCAAAGTCACAGCGGACACCTACACGCAAGCGGTTACGCCGGTGAAGCGGGACGCTCAAGCCAAGATTGCAAAGCTGATCATGGCGGACGGTTCCGCACCAAAGCCCATCACGCCGACTCTCCAATAACCTATTGGACCCAAACGGACCCTGATTTGAAAGGGTCGGTTCTTGTAAGCTCTTTGGATTGTTGGCGTCCCCGACGGGATTTGAACCCGTGTTACCGCCGTGAAAGGGCGATGTCCTAGGCCAGGCTAGACGACGGGGACGCTTCGTGTTGCGGTGGGTTTTGACGCTGGCAGGATTCATACTAACAGGGGCTTTTTTGCACTGTCAAAGATGGGCGCGATGGCGAGGGGCGTCGACTGTAGGCTTTGCCGCATGCGGTGGGTCCTCGCGAGAGGGCTGCGCGGTGCCATTAGAATAGCTCCATGGCGGATTCTCTTTACTTGAGCCTGTGGTTTCCCAGTTTCGAGGAGCCGGAGATTTTGTCCCGCACGGTCAGCGTGCTCCGGCAATTCCCGTTTTCGGCGCGGCGTCCCGGCGTGACGTATGTCGCGGTGCAGCCGGTTTCGTGGAATGAGCCGACGATCCTGGAGCAGCGCTTCCAGCCCGGCATTGCTCCAGAACAGGCAGCCGGAATTGCGGCCGAGCTTCTGCACGAGGATTATGCGTACGTTTTCGAGGCGTATTGGGATTTGTGGTCGCCTCCCGAGGGCAATGGAACATGGGTGGAGGCGCCGACCCTGGCGCGGTTCATCGCGCAGGGAGCTGAATTCGAAGAAGGAGCCGCCGCAGAGACCGGACACATCCAGGTTGACTTCGGACTGGACGCGCCTTTTCTGCACGAGGAACTCGCGCTGACGGCGGAGGCGGAGGAGCACGTGCGGAACAACGTGCACAAACTAGTCGAATTCACCGCGCTCGTGGAGAAGAACGCGGGCGCGACCGGACGCCTGCTGTGGTCGGAGTCGGAGGAGAACCTGGCGCAGAAATTGATTACGCGGCTTCAGAAGGTCAACTGATCAACCACAGAGGACACAGAGGATTTCGCCGAAACTCTCTGCGTCCTCGGCGGTCTTTATTTGGTCCTTCCCGCTTCGCCTTGCATCTTCTCTCCGGCGGCGGCCTGGGCGGCGGCAAGGCGCGCCGTCAGGACCCGGAACGGTGAGCAGGACACGTAGTTGAGGCCGATCTGGTAGCAGAACTCAACCGACGACGGTTCGCCGCCGTGCTCGCCGCAGATCCCGACTTTCAGGTTCGGGCGTGTTATGCGGCCGCGCTCGGTCGCCATCTTCACCAGCTGGCCGACACCTTCGCGGTCGAGCACCTCGAACGGATCCTGTTTCAAAATGCCCTGTTCGATGTAGGCCGGCAGGACCTTGTTGACGTCGTCGCGCGAGAAGCCGAACGTGGTCTGCGTGAGATCGTTGGTGCCGAAGGAGAAGAACTCGGCTTCTTTCGCGATCTCATCCGCGACGAGCGCGGCGCGCGGCAACTCGATCATGGTGCCGACCAGATATTCCACGGTCCGCTCTTTTTCTTCGAATACTTCTTTCGCGACGCGGCGAACGATCTCCGCCTGGTTCGCCATTTCTTTCAGCGTGGCGGTCAGCGGGATCATGACTTCGGGAAAGACCTTAACGCCTTCTTTGGCAACTGCAACCGCTGCTTCAAAGATGGCGCGAGCCTGCATCTCGGTAATCTCTGGATAGGTGATGCCGAGGCGGCAGCCGCGATGTCCGAGCATGGGGTTGAATTCGTGCAACTGCTCGACGCGGCTGAGGAGCGTTCTCAGTTCTTTCAGCTTGGACGATTTTGGCTTGGTGACTTCGAGCACCGCGATCTGCACCATCAGGTCTTCCCGCCGGGGCAGGAATTCGTGCAGGGGAGGATCGAGCGTTCGGATGGTAACCGGGAAGCCGTCCATAGCACGAAAGACGCCGGCAAAGTCGGAGCGTTGCATGGGCAGCAGTTTCTTGAGCGCCGCGCGGCGGTCTTTCTCGGTGTTCGCGAGAATCATGGCGCGCATGTGCCCGATGCGGTCCTCGGCGAAGAACATGTGCTCGGTGCGGCAGAGGCCGATGCCTTCCGCGCCGAACGCGCGCGCCTGGATGGCGTCGCGCGGGATGTCGGCGTTGGCGCGGACCTTCATGGTGCGGAAGGGTTCGGCCCAACTCATAAATTTCTGTAGGTCGGGGTCGTCCGCTTTCGGCGGGATGGTGTTCAGCCTCCCTTTGATCACACGGCCAGTTGTGCCGTCGAGGGAGATCCAGTCGCCTTCGCGGAATACCTGGCCTTTCACACGCATCTCGCCGGCCTTTTCATCCACTTCGATGTCGCCGGCGCCGGCGACGCAGCACTTGCCCATGCCGCGCGTAACGACGGCGGCGTGGCTGGTCATGCCACCTCGCGATGTCAGGATGCCTACCGCCACTTCCATGCCGTGGATATCCTCCGGAGTGGTTTCGGCGCGCACCAAGATAACGTGCTTTCGTTGACTGCTCGGACCGGCCTTCTCTACGGCTTCGTCTGCCGTGAAAACGATCTGGCCAACGGCGGCTCCCGGAGAAGCGGGAAGACCCTTCGCGAGCACTTCGATCTTCGCGCCCTTCTCGTCGAGACGCGGAACCAGGAAATCGTAGAGCTGGTTGGGTTCGACGCGGAAAATAGCTTCTTCTTTCTTGATCAGTCCTTCTTCCACCATCTGCAGCGCAACCCGCACAGCGGCCAAGCCGGTGCGTTTTCCGTTGCGCGTCTGGAGCATGTAAAGCTTGCCGTCCTGGATAGTGAACTCGAAGTCCTGCATGTCGCGATAATGTTTTTCGAGGCGCGTGGTGATGTCGCGTAGCTGGTTGTAAACATCGGGCATAACTTTTTCGAGTTCGAGGATGGGAACTGGAGTGCGCACGCCCGAAACCACGTCTTCACCCTGCGCGTTGAGCAAGAATTCGCCGTAGAACTCCTTGGTGCCGATGGCGGGATTGCGGGTGAAGCCCACGCCGGTACCGCTGGTGTCGCCGAGATTGCCGAAGACCATGGCCTGCACGTTGACCGCAGTTCCGAGATCGTCGGAGATGTTGTTGATGCGACGATAGTGCTTGGCACGATCGTTCTGCCAGGAGCGGAACACGGCATCGCGCGCCATGACCAGTTGTTCGTTCGCGTCCTGCGGAAAGTCGCGATGGGCGTGCTTCTTGACGGCTTTCTTGTACTCCGCGATGACCTCTTGCAGCGCCTTGGCGTCGAGGCCCGTGTCGAACTTGGTTTTCTTCTGTTTCTTCTTGGTGTCGAAAATTTCCTCGAATACCGATTTCTCGATGTCGAGCACGACATTGCCGAACATCTGAATCAGGCGGCGATAGGAGTCATAAGCAAAGCGCGGGTTACTGGTGCGGCGGGCGAGGGCTTCGACGCTTTGGTCGTTCAGCCCGAGGTTGAGGATTGTATCCATCATGCCGGGCATGGAAAACTTCGCGCCCGAGCGCACGCTGACCAGCAGCGGGTTGGAGCCTTTACCGAGCTTTTGGCCTTGCAGGCTTTCGAGTCGGGCGAGCGCGGCTTCCATCTGAGAATCGACTTCTCTGGAGACCGCGTTGTGGCGCATGTATTCGCGACAGGCGTCGGTTTGGATAGTGAAGCCGGGAGGCACGGGAAGACCAGCGTTGGTCATCTCGGCGAGTCCGGCGCCTTTGCCGCCGAGCACGTCTTTCATCTTGCCGTTGCCGTCGGCTTTCCCGCCGCCGAAGAAGTACACGTATTTCGGGGTCGCGGGTTTGGATTCGATCATTTCCGTTTCGGGGAGAGTCGTGGTGGCCATATCAGTCGTTGGATCCTTTTCTTACTTCGTAGATTCTTTGCCTTCGGTCACGATTTCGGAGAAGTCGGCGATCGTAGAAAATTCTTTAACCAGAGTCTGCAACAGAGCCAGGCGGTTGGCGCGCAGGTTGTCGTCATCAACCATCACCATGACCTTGTCGAAGAACTTGTCGACGGCCGGACGTAGCTTGGCGATTTCCAGCAGCGCCGCCTGGTAGTCGCCGGTCGAGCGTAATTTTTCGACGGTGCGGGCGGCTTGCGGGATGAGCGTGGCGAGTTCCTTTTCAGAGTCTTCTCGCAGGACGGCCGCCTCCACGTGACTCGCAGTACGTCGTTTATTTTCTTCCGCTTGCCGAAGAATGTTCTTGGTACGCTTGAAGGCGACTGAAATCGATTCGAAATCCGCCGAGCCACGCACTTTGCTCACGGCTTCGGCTCGGGCGGCTGCGTCCACTACGTCGTCGGCATCGGCGACCAGCACGGCGTTGACGACGTCGTAAGCGAAGCCACGCGCTTCCTTGAGGTAAAACTCCAGGCGCTCGCGGAAGAAGCTGCGGATGGAACCGGCGTAGTCGGCGTTCGAAAACTTCTTCTCGGCCTCGGACCCTTGGTAGCGGGCGCGCGCGTCGTTCATGATCTCCGAGAGGCGGAACGGCAGCTTGTGCTCCGCGATCGTCTTGACGATGCCATTCGCCTGGCGGCGCAGCGCGAACGGGTCCTTCGATCCGCTGGGGATCAGGCCCAGGGAGAACATGCCGGCGATGGAATCGGCCTTGTCGGCGATCGAGAGCACGGCGCCTTCTATGGTGCGCGGGACGCCGTCTTCCATGGACTCGGGTTTGTAGTGATCGTAGATGGCCTTGGCGACTTCGCCCTGGACCTCCGGCTTCAGGTCGTCGTCGAGCGGCTGCACTCGGGCGTAGAGGCCGCCGATGATTCCCTGTAGCTCGGTGAATTCCTTGACCAGTTCAGTCGTGAGGTCGGCCTTGGCAAGCAGCGCAGCTTTGTGTACGACGCCGGGCCGGACCGCCATGCCGGCTTGCTTGATGGTCTCGGAGAGCCAACTGGCGAGGCGCTGCACGCGAATCGTTTTTTCGTAGTAGCTGCCGAGATCTTTCTGGAAAGTGACGTGTTTCAACAATTCGACGCGCTGACGCAGGGTCTGCTTCTGGTCGGTCTGCCAAAAGAAACGGGCGTCGTTGAAACGGGCGCGCAGCACGCGTTCGTTGCCATGGCGGATCAGGCCTTGACTGTCGGCGGCAGTGTTGAGCACGGCAAGGAAATGCGGCAGCAACTTGCCGGCGGCGTCTTCGATGGCGAAGTATTTCTGGTGGTCGCGCATCACCGTGACCGAAACTTCTTCGGGGAGTTCGAGAAACTCGGGATCGAAGCTCCCGAGAATGGCCGAAGGAAATTCCGTCAGGTTCACGACGGTCGTGAGCAGCGCCTTGTCTTCGCGCCAGCGTGCGCCCGGGATGGTGCGGGTAGCGGCGTCGAGCGCCTTGCGGATGACTTGCTCGCGCTCGGCTGCGCCCAGAACCTTTACGCCGCGCAGGGTTTCGACGTATGCGCGGGGTTGGGGGATGGCGACGGTTTCGCTTCCGATGATGCGGTGTCCGCGGGACGTTTTTCCGGCGGCGATCCCGAAGAGTTCCATCGGGACGACTTGCTCGTCGAGCATCGCGACCAGCCAGCGCACCGGACGCACGAACACTTCGCCGCGCTTGCGCCAGTACATGTTCTTGGGCCAATAGAGTGACGCGATTTCCTTGGGAAGCGACTCGGCGAGGATCTCGCCTGCGGAACGTCCTTTGCGAGTGACCGTTGCGGCCAGATATTCGCCCTTGGGAGTGGTGACCTTTTCCAGGCGGCTGACTTCTACGCTGACTTTTTTGGCAAACGCATGCGCGGCGGGTGTCGGCTGACCGTCTTTATAGGCAACCTGCACGGACGGGCCGGTTACTTGCTCGGTGACGTCCGCCTGGGCGGCGGGAAGTCCGGACGCAAGAACAGCGAGGCGGCGCGGAGAATCCAGATGGGCGATGGCGCCAGTTGGCTCCAGGCGCTCGCGTTGCAGCAACGTGTTCAGACGCTCCCGGAGTTCCTGGGAGGCGGCGTCGATCATTCTTGCCGGGATTTCTTCGCAACCGATTTCAAGTAGAAAATCTGGCATCAGTGTTTCAGTCTATGCTCTCAGAATTACAGATAGGTAAATGTGAGATGGGTCACAAAGCGCGGTTTGATCGGCCCATTCGATCCACAAAAAACATTCCCCTGTGATCCTCTGTGCCCCCTGTGGTAAAGCACTCATCCCACCGGAGCAAGCTTGCCGCTCTTCTCCTTAGCCGCTGGCTTAGAAACCTCGCCACTCTTCTCACTTTTTTTTTCCGTCGAGTAGTGCTGGTCCATCCAAGCCTTGGCGATTCCCACGGCCAACGCCCGCACACGCGCGATTACGCCGACACGCTCGGTCACCGAAATCGCGCCCCGGGCATCCAGCAGGTTGAAAAGATGTGAACACTTCAAACACAAGTCGTACGCGCCCAACAACGGATATCGTTTCAGTGGTTTCACGTTGCCGGACGCATCGATCAAACCTCGAAGGCCGAGCGTTTCGAGTTCGTTGGCTTTTCCTGAGCTCGACGCCCAGTACCCCTTAATCAGGACCTCACACTCGCGTTCGTAGTGATTGAAGTGATTCCATAGAAAGTCTGTATTAGCGACCTCAAAATTGTAAACCGAGAACTGCTGCTCATCAGCAAGACGGACGTCCCCATACCTCACTTCCCTGCCCGTGACGGGATCGCGAGCCCAGACAATGTCGTAAATCGAGTCTACGTCTTGGAGAAACGCGCAGAGGCGCTCAAGGCCGTAGGTCAGTTCGGCGGAAATCGGATCGAGATCCACACCGCCGCACTGTTGGAAATATGTGAACTGGGTGATCTCCAGGCCGTCGAGCATCACCTGCCATCCGATGCCCCAGGCGCCGAGCGTGGGCGACTCCCAGTTGTCTTCTTCGAACTTGATGTCGTGCTGGCGCAAGTCGATGCCGACCGCGGTGAGCGACTCGAGATAGAGTTCCTGCACATTTTCCGGCGGAGGCTTCAGGATTACCTGCAACTGTAGGTGCTTGAACAGGCGGTTGGGATTCTCTCCGTAGCGGCCGTCGGCGGGACGGCGCGAGGGCTGCACGTAGGCGACCTTATATGGACTCGGTCCGAGCACACGCAGGAATGTTTCGGGCGCCATGGTGCCCGCGCCGACTTCGACGTCGTAGGGCTGCTGAACAATCGCGCCGCGCTCAGCAAAAAAGCTTTGGAGCTTCAGGATGAGTTCCTGGAAGGTCGGCGGGTTGGGTTTGGATGAGGTCACGTCTTTAACAAAAGCTACTAGCTTCTAGCTACTGGCTTCTGGCAAACACTTCTGATCGGTCGCGTTCGCGGCGCGGAGCAAACCAGCGACGGGCGTGCCGTCCCTACGGGACTCAAGTCTTACCTCGCTTACCCAGGGCTTACGCCCTGGGCTAAAATATGTCGCCCCTTCGGGGCTGGTGCTTGCCGCATTGATGTCGCACCCTTTCCCGGAAATTGGACTTCCACCCCGGCGGAGCCGTTTCGTTAGTAGCTAGCAGCCAGTAGCTACTAGCTGATCTTCTCCAGCATTCCCGCCGTCACCAGCTTCTTCTCAATGTGCCGCTCCAGTATCTGGAGAAGAAACTTGCGAAGGTCTGCTCCCACCACCTTCGGCCAGTCGATCTCGGCGAAATCTGACACGCGCGAGCGCAGCATTTGCGCGGCGATCTTGCGCGATTCGGCTGACATTTCCGACGAAGCCAGACGCTTGTCTTCGGCGCACACCAGGCCGTCGGCTAACGCGTGGTAGAACGCCCGGCTGCCGTTGAGCGAGCGTCCGCAGACTACGCACTCGGAAAACTCCGGCAGAAACCCCATCAGCCGCGTCATCCAGAGCTCGAAGTAGGTGAGCGGCATCCACAGCGATGGGCCGCGCAGCTCCTGCAAAACCGCGAGCGCTAACCGAAAGACTGCGTCGCTCGCCTCGCGGTCCGGCAGCAATTCGTCGAGCAACTCAGCGACATGCCCGAGCGCAACCGCCCGCGGATAGCCGATCTCGCTGGCCATCGGCGACTCGATCACCTCGCACGAATCGAGCCGCACTAGCTCCTGCCGCTCGCGGTCGTCGTAAAACGCCCGGACGTAGGTGAGCGGCTCAAGGGCGCCTCCGAAACGGCGCTTCGACTTCTTGGCCGCTCGGGCCACCCCTTTTACCTTACCTTCCAGCCGGGTGAAGAGCGTGACCAGCAGGTCGGACTCGCGCAACGGATACGTGCGCAGAACGATCGCTTCCGACTCCTTCAGCGCCATGGAAGGCCAGCAGGGTAATGATTGATTGTAATGGAGAAGGCGGGCTTTTGGCTCTTAGCTTTTAGCTCTTAGCTTTTGGCTCTTGGCTCGACGCTCGTAGCTGCTCGCCTCAGGCCGACGCAAGCCAAAAGCTAAGAGCTAAAAGCCAACAGCTGCTTTCTATCGCCCGAAGTACTTCGCGTTGATCTCGGTGTATTCCTTCCACTTTTCCGGCAGGTCGTCGAGGGCGAAGATGGCCGACACCGGGCACACCGGCACGCACGCGCCGCAGTCGATGCATTCAACCGGATCGATATACAGCATCGTTTCGGTGGCGAACTTGTCGGAGTCCTTCTTGGGATGAATGCAGTCCACCGGGCAGGCGTCAACGCAGGCCGTATCTTTGGTTCCAATGCACGGCTCGGCAATTATGTAGGCCATAAACTCTCATGCTCCTCGGGCGCCGGGAGGGTGATCGAACTCGTAATTCTAGCAAGAACGCAGCTATCGGTACAGGCAGCGCCACTCAGCAGCAGCTTTCCGAGGTCGAAAAGCGCATAAGCGACTTTCAATTGACGGGAAACCTAATTGCTTGCCCGCTCCGTTCACGGCTCCGCTACTTGTGCGATCGCTTCGATCGGCTCCATCGGCGGCAACGGGCTGGCGGGAATCCTCGCAGGCGCGCCGCGCCAAGCACCAGCCTTGAACCCGTTCCTTACGAGCTTGAAGATTGTTCGCCGATTTTGCGCAATCACCTTCACCCATGCCATTTTTCCCATCATGGGGAAATAGATGCCGCGGAAGCACAAGCGTGCCAGAAAGATGTTGACGCGATAACCGAGGGGCTGGTCCTCCAGCGCGTCGACCGCCTGTGCCAGTGCCTCCGGGCTGTAAGCCTGGGCCCAGCCGTAATTCACTTCGGCATGAGCTTCTTCAATGGTCATCTTCAACGGCGTATGAGCCATGGCAAACGGGATGAACTCTTGCCAGTGCTTGGGTCGCGTCAGCCGCCCGGCGGTCTCCAGCCGCTTGTAGAGCGGCGTTGCGGGCAAAGGAGTCAGCAGACCAAAAATGGGCAGACCCGGAGGCCAGGTTCGAACTTGTTCGAGCGTTCGCTCGGCTACGCCTGGCGTGTCATTGTCCATGCCAAAAATAAACGACGTGATCGCATAGACGTTGCGTTGCGCAAGGCGCTCGAGCACGCCCGCATACTCACCCGGCTTGTTGAATCCTTTGTTCACGTCTTTCAGGTTGGCCGGGTCGATGGACTCCATGCCGATAAAGATCCACTTCCCTCCCGAAGCCGCGATCAGGTCCACCAGTTCCTCGTCGCGCAACAAATTGGCGCTAATCTGCGCCACCCAATGTACCTGGGCGCCGGCGGCAATGATGTCGCGCAGCAGCGATTTCGTGCGCTTGATGTTGATGGCGAAATTGTCGTCGATGAAGAAAACCGCGATCTGACCCTTCTCGTTGCGGGCGCGGGCCTTCAACAACAGCAGTTCATTCACCACGCTCTCATTGGTGCGGAAGCGAATCGAGTCTCCGAAAAATCCGGTTACGGTGCAGAACTCGCAGCCGTAAGGACAGCCTCGCCCGGACTCGACGGGAATAATGCGAAATGTCCCCCAGCCTTCTCCTATTTTTTGCAGCAGGGCGGTGGCGGCTCTCGGCACCAGATTAAACTGGTCGAGATCGATCGACTGCCAGGGAATCGCCGGGTATTCCTTCAGCGAGGGCTTGCGCTCTTTGCCCGCGTCATCCACCGGCGCATAAATTTCCTTAAGCTCACCTCGGACGGCATCGTTCACAATCAGCGGCCAGGTTTCATCGGCTTCCCCCAGGGCGACTGCATCGGCGTGGCGCGGCCCGCCATCTCGACCCAGGGCCTCATCGGCCATTTCCGTCACGTGAGGTCCGCCCATCACCACCGGAACTCCCGCGGCCCGAACCGCGTCCGCCATGCGATACGCCTTGGCGATCATTCTGGTCATGGCGCCGATACCGACCAGTCCAATATTGTTGTCGCGCACATACTGCGCGATCCCCGCTTCATCCATGGGTTGGGCGTTGCCATCCACCAGCAGCACCTCATGGCCAGACGGAGTGAGCGTCTGGAGCAGAAACATCCAGAGATGCGGCATGAAATTGCGGGTTACGCCGTTGTCAGGGTTGTAGAGAAGGATTCTCATGATTCCTTTCGCAATTCCGCAAAACTGCCCTTTGCTGCCCGCTTCACCGCGGGGAAGAAATCAGCGACGCCAGAACAGCGGCTGCCCCTTGCGCTTAAATCAGAGGTCTTTCGATTGGAGTCCCCACGTAGCGGCATTGTACACCGGGATCTCTATGCCGGCACGAGATCATTCGCCTTCGGGGGATGGTACTCAACGATGTACCCAGCCACGGCGCTGGCGGCCACGGTCAGGGGCGAGGCCAAGTACATCTGGCCGGGACCGCTGCGGCCGGGGAAGTTGCGGTTCTGGGCACTGATGACGACCTGGTCGGGGCGCGTTGACACACCCGGCCCGGCGTTGATGCAGGCGCCGCAACTGGGCTCGATTACGTGGGCTCCAGCCTTTTCGAAAATCTCGATGTAGCCTTTGCGCTTGCAGTACTCGCGCGTTTCCTGAGAGCCGAACTGGATCCAGAAGTTTACGTTCGGCGCCACGCGCTTGCCCTGCTTCAGGGCGTCGGCGAGGACGGCGGCGTACATGTCCATGTCTTCGTTCTTGCCGGCGGTGCAGGTTCCGCCGTAGGCGATCTCGACCGGCACTGGCGTGTTGAGTTCGCGGATGTACTTGCCATTGCCGGGATCGCCGGGAGTGGCGACCATGGGCGTGATCTCGGCGGCGTCGAGTTCGATGACACGGGCGTACTCGGCGTTGGGATCGCTCTGGAGGCCTTCGATCATCTTCTCGGCTTCAGCGCGCTTCATGCCGCGGCGCTCCATCAGGAACTCGACGACTTTTTCGTCGGGCGCGACGATGCCGGTGAAGCCTCCGATTTCGGCGGCCATGTTGGTCATGGTGGCACGCTCGTCCACGGAGAGGGCTTCGACGGCCTCGCCCGCGTACTCCATCACCTTGGCCAGAGCTTTGCCGCTGCGCACGTAGTCGAGCGAAAGGATTTTCAAGATGAAATCTTTGGCGGTGACGTTGGGATGCTTCTTCCCGCGGATCACAATCTTTACCGACTCGGGGACTTTGACGCGGACGTCTTTGGTGATCCAGGAATTGAAAACGTCGGTGGTGCCGATGCCGAAAGCGATGCAGCCGATGGGG
>Ga0209726_10006480_pt1 | contig 13575 bp, 15 predicted proteins | sample Subgrocontami54m_FD_187453 | JGI IMG/M metagenome (GOLD analysis project Ga0209726, IMG submission 187453) | Subsurface groundwater microbial communities from S. Glens Falls, New York, USA - GMW46 contaminated, 5.4 m (SPAdes) (version 3) | ecosystem: Environmental > Aquatic > Deep subsurface >... | reverse complement strand
TCCGATCTCTTGTTCGGAGGTGGTGGCGTCCCCGATTCGTCCACGAATAGTATTTGCATCAGATCACTTTCCTCGATAATTTCCTGAGCAACTTACCCGCAACGTTCACTCCTCTTCGCTCTCCGCATCCCGCCCCATCCGGTACTTGATGTCGTAGTTTATGATGAAGTCCAACTCCTCATCCGTGAACCCGTAGTGCGCCGCCAGCGCCCGGTCGATTTCGTCGAGGATGGGTTTCGCGGATCGTGACCGCATCAAGTATCTGCGAACAGAGAGTTTCGCTGGTCCGCTTTTTGTTCGTTCATATGCAAGATCACCGGCATTTCGTCCCACGTCCGACCCTCCAGAACTCTACCGGCGACCTTTTTACCCACGCGTTTGCCTGACGGATCATAAGCGCCCCATTGCTTGAAGAAGAACGGCACGTGGTGTTTTTCACACTGCTCGCGGATTTTGAATACCCATTCTGGTCTTACAGGCCTGGCTCGTGGCCCGCTTTCACCGCCGACGATCACCCAGTGCATTCCCGACAGCGACGATCCTTTAAAGTTCACGGGAGCCAAAAGAGGCTCGACGGAGAGAAATCTTATTAGGGCAGGTGTTTTTTGCAGGTATTTAATTCTGGAAGTGTAGAGTTGATTCTCCACTGAGACTCCTAGCCAAACATGAGCGGGCCACGCGCCCTTACCATTTTTGGCCGCACTGCTGGTAAGAAAATGGCTCCGCGTCCAATCCAACATCCTTTCGGGGCGCTTAGTTAGCACTTGGAAAATGTGTTGCTTGGCCTCGCCCATTACTTCGAATATCTGCTTAATGAAGTCGTCCGGGACAGCTTCATGAAATAGATCGGACATGGAGTTAACGAAAATCCTCCTCGGGTCCTTCCACCTTAAAGGCAAGCTTAAACGCTCAGGCCAAAGTTTTAGGTTAAAGCCCTGCTGGAATGGGTGCCCGGGCACACCCCTGAAGCGCTCGGCAAAGGTCTCAGCATAACAATGGGCACAACCGGGACTTACCTTTGTGCATCCGGTAACCGGGTTCCAGGTCGCGTCCGTCCATTCAATGGCCGATTTATCGCTCATCTTTTCCTTCGCTCGTATTTTTCAAAAATCTCCTCGACAATTCTCTTGCCGGTCTGGTTATGTCCGGCAAAGAGCAAGCAATACAACGGGGCATTCTTGCTGTTGGTCATTAGAATCGGATAGGAACATTGGGGAAAAATCTCTCGTAGTCGCTTCTGAAAGATCGCTCCGAACTCCTTCCCTGAATAAGCTACTTTTGTTTTCTCAGGACCAAACAAAGTTTCTTCTTCTGTGTAAAGATCTATCATCCACTCAGCCGTTCCCCAAAATCTGGTTAACCGTTCCTTGCCCGCATCGGAAATCAGTTCTGGATGTCGCCGAAGAACGCCTCGATTGATTGCCATTACCGGGAAGTTAAGGATGATCTCGATTGTCTTCGTCTGAGCTATGCGCTGCATTGTTTCCCATTCGACCTGCATTCCGAAAGGGTCCACGAACGCTATGGCTCGCTTCTTGCTCGCAAAAGGCAATTGCGGAAGAATTTGTTCCCGAAGGATTCTGTTACAATCTCCATGATAAAGAGTAATTGACCGATCAGCAAACTCCGCGCGCAATTTTTCGAGCTTTGCCACGCGCCAGCTTTCTTGTTCAATGAAATGATACTGGGTAAACGGCGGGTTCAAGCTGAGAGCAATTCCAGGTGATCCATCGACGTATCGCTGCTCGTCTCTGCTTTTAGGTTTTCCCGTACCCGCGAACGCGTCGATGAATTCATATCCGCGGCACCACGATTGGTTGGTGAGAATCTTGAGGTAAGCGGCCAAGTACTTGCGTAACAGCCCGAGTTTCTCAAGGGACCACTTGCCGATGAGGTCTTCACGTTCTCGCTCGGTCATTGATCTGCATCCTTCTCTGGAGCGTCAGTTTCCGCGTCCCGCACCATCCGGTACTTGATGTCGTAGTTGATGATGAAATCCTGCCGCCGGTAGCGGCCTATATTGCGTATCAACTTTTCTGAAGACATTGCCCAATCAAATCACAGAAGTTTTCCAGGTTGTTCTGGTCGATCGTGCCTTTCTCATACAAGAAGAGAAGATGCTGCGGTTTGCGATGAGGCGATCCGCATGGAGGAACAGCAAGAAAGTTTTCGATATTCCCAGAGAGTGTCTTAACTCCCAGTGTCAAGTCGTCATCTCTCGACGCTGCGATCAATTCGTTAAGCTCTTTGTGTTCATGTTCATCGAGGTCATCGTCATGCAATACTGAGTGTGAAGTTCCCAAGGCTTTAAGAAGGTTCATGAAACGATGGATATTGTACTTACCCAAGCAGTCGAGTACGTATAACCCATGATCAGCCCCCTTGATCTTTCCATCGCCTACTAATTTGTTGATCAAGGCCTGTTCGGCTTGCCCTTCCACTAAGAGCACGATGTTGGCAAAAAATAGTCCGCAACGATCTGGGTTCAACCAAAGAAAATTCTTGACCGCCTCCATCTCGGGTTTTAAGTCATCTGCTTCCAATTTCTTTGCCATATTCGGCCACCTCTTCGCGATCTCATTGATCGCTTGGTTGGCCTCGACAATTTTATTCCACGCCTCCTTGTTGATCTGGAACGCTTCGACACGGGCGCCTTTTCTTTTCATCCTGACAATTGACGGTATGTTTGATGCGTTCTTACTTACAAAATGCGAAGAGTGAGTAGAGCACACCACCTGTCGGTCTGCCGTGGAAGCAAGCGCGATTAGACTTTGAGCGAGAACGGCCTGTTGAGGTGGGTGTAGGTATGCTTCGGGCTCTTCAAATAGAATGAGCGTCATCGAAGGAGTGAAATCCTTCGATTTCTTTTTTGGTTTCTTCCCGATGTAACGTGCCCCAATCTGAATAAGGGAGTAGATAAAATGCCTTTGAAATCCGGAACCAAATTGATCGGCTCCTTGTGGCTTGCCATGTGCTTTATCGAAAAAGTCGTATCCCACCATTGACTTGATAATCTCGGCTGTCGAGGGAGCCATTAACTTTAGCTTAAACTCCGTATCCCAAGATTCGATTAGCTTGTTAAGTTCCTCTTCCAACCCTACTAGGGAGCGGCCATCATCAGTTGTTTCAGTCTTAATCCCGCTAGCGAAGTTATCAAAGTCGGTGTTGAATTGGTTAAACGTACTGCTGGCCTCAACCACATCCTGAAGTACGTTGGTCAGCAGGTCACGTAACGCGGACGGGCCGCTCAGCTTTGTATGTTCGTCAACTTTGCTTACGGCTGGGATGTATACGATGTCTCCAACTTTGCCACTCTGAACGTTCTTTGCTCCGTAGAAAGGCTCGTTCGACAGCGATCCATCGTGTTTATATCCGAAAATACTCCCGGCCGCTGACTTACTATCTTGCGTCTTGCTCGTGGTCTGAAAGTATTTGCGAAGTCGGAGTTGCCGGTTGGAGGTCTTGTATGTATCTGCCAACGAGTCATGTTCCTCCTTCGACAGCGCAAACAACATTTCAATCCACGACTCTCTATCTACCGCGGAAATAAATGGGAAATCATCTTCGGGCTTGAACTTGAAACCGTCTTTCTCGTAAAACGCACGCACAGCATCGATCACGGTGCTCTTGCCTGCGTTATTGGGTCCCACGAGCAAGCTGTAATCACAAAGGGAGATAGTAGAGTCAACAATCCCCCTGAAGTTGTGAATGACTACTTCGAGAACTTTCATTCGGTTACCCGCAAGTTAATCCTCCGCAGCGTCTACTGCGTCCCGCCCCATCTGGTACTTAATGTCGTAATTGATGATGAAGTCCAACTCCTCGTTCGTGAACCGGTGATGCGCCACCAGGGCTTGTTTGTTGGAAGATGAAATCTAGAGCCGAGCGGTGCACGGTCGAATTACCCGACTGTGATCACGCCGCGCCCGTCTGCCCACTTGACCTCGGTGCCGCTCCGCCTTCCCGGCCCAAATCAACTGCGGATCGAGATGCGGATCGTAGGCGTAAGTTTTCTTTCCGCTCTCCTTCTCCGTCGCCGCCGTAACCAAACCAACGGGTGGATTGTTCGCCCGCTGCTTGCCCTTGTGCGCGTACTGATCGATCGGCTTTTTCTTCGCGTTGCTCGTCGGCTTCTTTGCCTTGGCCATCTATTCTCTCCAAATAAGACCCGCGCTGAAATTTTGCCGATCTTACGCGATGAGACCGCAAGTTGCCAAGGGCAGCTAGCGATCTACCTTTTCTTGTTTTGGCACTCGATCGCCCGTTCCGCCCACTCGCGCAGCTCATCCGCGTCCTCGATCACATCCGCCGGCACTTGGTAATAACTCTTGAGCGTCTGCTTCGGGTTAGGCCGGAACGGTTTCATCTTTCGCGTGCGGTATTCGCCAACCGTAGATTCATCGATCTTAAAAAACAGCTTGCCCTTATGAACGATGCCGAAGAAAGTCTCGTCTCGATAGAGACCGAATCCGCCGAACATGCGGCGCGCTTCGACATCGTCCATTGCCACGAGCTGATCCAAGACAAAATCTTTAAACGATTCATCTTTAGCGTTCATCGCTCTGCTCTTTTCCCATCCTCAACGTTTTGAACGATTGGAACGGCTTGAACGTTTTGAACAAACGGTTTTATCCGACTGCCAACGCCACCACGCCCAAAACCATCGCGCCAGCCGCGCCCAAGCGGCGCGGCGCGTCCGCTTCGGCGAGCAGTCGCGCGCCCATCGCCGTGCCGATCAGAATGCTGATCTCGCGCGCCGGGGCGACGTAGCTCACCGGCGTAAAACGCATCGCCGTGAGCACAAGAATGTAAGAAAGCGGAATCAGAATCGCGATGGCGATCGCTTCGAACTTGTGCTCGCGCCACTCGTTGACGGCATGGTCCGAATATATCAGCGCGTAGGGTGTGAGAAACAGCGAGCGGCCGACGTTGGCGCCCCAGTCCAAAACCATCGGCGCGATGGCAAACCGGCTCACCGCCTGCTTGTCCCACAAAGTATAAGCGGCGATGAACATTCCGGTAATCAGAGCGTAACCGACCGCCGCGCGATTCGCGCTCTGGCGCAGCTGGGCCGAATTTCCGGTGAGAACCAAGACGCCGCCGATAATCAGCAACACGCCTAGGAGCGCGATCATCGATGGCCGCTCGCCGAGAAAAATAATCGCCGCAATCGTTGAAAGCAGCGGCCCGGTGCCGCGCGCCAGCGGATAAACCAACGACAGATCGCCGGCGCGGTAACCTTGATGGAGCAGCACGAAATACGCCGTGTGCAGCGCCGCGCTGCCGGCCATCATGCCGACTTCGACGAAACCGATTTTCAATTGCCAGATTTCAATGATGGTAATCGTCGCCGGCGCGTAGAACGCCGCCGACAGCACTGCCACCAACCAAGTGAACGTCTGATGGCCGCTCGCCTGCTTGTTGAGCAGATTCCAAGTGGCATGGATGACCGCCGCCGCGAGAATTAAGGTCAGCGCGCCAGTTGTCATGATCGAACCGCGCCAGCCAGTTAAAACGCTTTAGCCTACCGCGGCGACGATCGAATCGCCGACTCGAATCAGTCCGCCAACCACGAGATCTGCGTTCAAACCGCCGCGGTGAATCAAACCGTGCAGCACACCTTTGACCGTTAATTTCTCCATGTACGAACAAGGCTCGCACAAGTGGGTTCCGCGTAGTAGGACCTCGCCGACACAAAACTCTTTACCGACGAGATGATTCAGACAGATTCCTTGCGTGACGATATTGCGTCGCAACTCAGCCGGGTGAATCTCGATGTAATAATCCCGTTTCAAAGCCTCGATCGCTTCACTCTCGATCAATGTCACGGCGCGGCCGGATCCAGGGTCCGTCGAGTAAGTTCCCTGCTTGTTTGCATAGCGGTCACCCTCGAGCCCCTTTCCCACGACAGCCCGCACTTCCTGCACAGAACGCACCGGAGCTCCGGCGGTTGAAGCAATATGGATCGAGATGACTTTGGGTTGCGACATACATTTACACACTTCTTCATTTGTAAAGGATCATTATGCAGCACCACGATAGATTTAATTTGCTGCTTTGATCACCGTGCGAAAATGCGTGGGCGTAGGACAGCGATGAAACGGTGTCATTTTTCCTTATTGACGACTTCTTGAGCTCGCTTCAGAACCGAGTCTGGAATATTGATACCCAATCGTTTTGCCACTACCAGATTCACCATGACCTGGGGATTTCTGGAGGTTACTACGGGCAATTCGCCGGCGTTCTTATTTTCCCTTAGAACTAGGTCAGCCAGACGTGCACTCTCCACTCCCAAGTCATAGTAGCTAACTCCCAATCCGGCCAAAGATCCTGCCTTGAAGGTACCGGGATCTCCAGCAAATACAGGAAGATTATATCTGTTGGCGACCTTGATAATAATGGGCGCACCCGCCATTGCTGTGTTGTCAGCGGGAACGTAAAACGCCTCGCATTTTCTTGTGATGCTTGATGCAGCTTCAAACAGATCAACTGTTCCAGAGACCGGAGCCTCTACAAGCTGAATCCCCAACTTGATTGCGGCATTCCGTGTTTTTTCCATAGCATATCGGGTGTTATCTTCGCCCGGATTAAAAACAACACATAATCTTTTTAAGTTGGGCATAACTTCCTTAAATAACTTAACCTGATCCTCATAAGGCCATTGGTCGCTCGTTCCAGTAATGTTGTCTCCTGGCTTCTCCATCGCATTTACAAGGCCTGCGCTTATGGGATCCGTAATGGCTCCGAAAATTATTGGAGTACGCTTCCCAACCGTTGCCTTCTTTACAGCCTGTGCCATTGGAGTAGCTAAAGCAAAAATCAAACTATAGCCGCTAGTGGCAAATCTCTCTGCGATTGAAGCCGCTGTGGTGAAATCGCCGTGAGCGTTCTGAAAGTCAAAAACTACTTTCTCATCGCCAATATAGCCCAAGCGCTTCATCTCGCCGTAGAATCCTTCTCGTGTAGCGTCGAGTCCGGGATGGCCAACAAATTGAGCCACAGCTATCTTCGGCACCTGCGCTTGTTTCTGCTTAGAGCATGCTGCAACGAATGTGAGGGCAAATACAAAACAGAATAATGTGAGTTTATGCTCGCGCATTTTTCTGGCTCCCACCAAGAAGTTTGTCAATTGCTTTACCAACGGATGCCTTATCTGAGTTTGCTACTTTCACCGTTGCAGGATTATTCTCCCAAAGCTTATTAAAGACCGCATAATGTTCCCCCATTCTGCGCTTTGCGATCAGATGTTCCTTCCACGACAGCGAATTAATATCGAACTCTTTATCCTGCAACTCAAATCCAAAGGCGTCACCGAAGTTTTTGAACGTGGGGTCCATCACATTCGTAACAATAAAGTCCGTATCAAACTTGTAGGTCAGAGATTCTAGGTTACATTCTGAAGCAAAGATAAACCCAATGGTCATATTAGCCGAATTTACAAAGTCCTCAATAAATGCGCGAGCCTCCTCGGGTTGGCAGTTTAAAGGTTCTTGGATTACAAAGAGTCTCTGAAACCGTGCACCGTTAGTTGCCGCTTTCTTGCTTGCTTCTTTAAATCTTCTATACGGTTCGTCGCTCCACGTTTTAATCAAATTAATTCCCTTGCGATCTGCGGCATCCAAGGCAAAACAAAATCCTTGTGACTTCTCAATTAGTACGCATACACGCTCGAAAAACTCCACCCCTTCTCTTTGCCGCTCAGCAAAATCCTTTTCATAATCTCTTTCTAGGGCCGCCTTGCTTTCACGTTTCTCGCACTGTTTCCGGAAAGCCTCCAGCTTAGCATCCGTAGCTGGTCTTTCCAGGTCTTCCATGCGCGTAAGCAATTTTTGCATCGTCAAAGAATCGTCCCACAGGGCGGGATATAATTTTTCATAAGCGGCAACCACAGTTCTGTCCCGGATGAGTGCCAACTCTACTTCGTCTTCATCATGGATGGCTCGCCGCCCGTACACAAGACTTTCATCCACGATCATGAAATCTTCGATTATGTCTTCGTTTTTGATTTCGGAGAGACGGAACAATTCGCGGTATTCAACTTTAGTCCTGGCGTTTTTGTAGCAAAAAAAACGAATGGCGGTGTCGGCCGAGCTACTTTTATTCCATTGAATATGCCACTCGTACAGATCAAGTACTCGAACAGCCTCACTTTCATTCCTAATACCCTCTAGGAAGTCTTCAATCCGCCCCACAAAGATTCGGGCAACAGGTGGTAGCGCTCCGTCAGCAACAGCCGGAAGACGCTCGCGCATAGTCGTGAGGGTCTTCAGATAATAGTAGTTTCTTCTCTGGAAATCCGACAAAGGGTCAAGAGACGTTGCCCAAAAGTATTTCGTTGCCGTACCAGCAATGACTGCCGCTAACTCAAGCTGGCGTCGATAGGTGGAATATGACCGACCCTTCTCGACCAAATTCACTAAAGTCTCCGCAGCGTCAAGGTGTTCTTTTCGAATCTGTTGCAGGTAAATATTATCCGATTGACTCTTGAGTTCAGGCAGATTGATTCGGCCAAAGTACTGATTGAACCCTGCGATAATGTCCGACTCTCTCCTCAAGTTATCTTCAAGACCTTTTGCGCGTATTCGATGTTCTTCCGATTCGGCATCAACTGAATCACGCTCTTGCTCCAACACATAGGCTTTCTCAGAGGAGGAGATGGCCATACCAGAAAGCATTTTAACCAGCCAACTTATGGTAAAAGTTGCTAGCGCTTTAAGCCAAAACTGCCTATTCTCCCAATTTATGCTGAGTAGAACATATGTTACACCCGCAGTGACGATAACAACCACCATCGACTCCAAACTTATTTTCTGAAATTCACGTCTAAAAGATCTCAGAAACTCACGGCGATTGGCCATTCCATTGCTCCTCAGCGGAATTCTCGCTAACGGATTTATTAGCTCCGATGATCCACTGTTCAACATCTTGCTTCGTGAGCTCTCGTTTTTGAGTCTCGTCAGCATTAAGGGCAATGGTACCATGGTTCATTACAAGAATACGGTTGCCCGTAACAAGAGCGTCTTCGATTTGGTGTGATACCATTACAGTAGTTAATTGACGTGTTGATACCAGTTTTGTGGTCAGCTGATTAACCATCAAACGGTTAGCTGGATCCAAGGAGGCGGTATGCTCGTCCAAGAGGAGTATGTCAGGCTGCTGTAAAACTGCCATAGTTAGAGCGAGAACTTGTTTTTGCCCACCCGAAAGGTCCTTTACAACTGATGTCAGCTTATTTGTAAGCGGGATACCTAGTTCCTCGATTTGCTGTACGAGCTTCATTCGCATTTCTTTCGATGGCGCAAAGCGACCCGATGCGCGTCGCCCTTTAAGCATGACTGCAGTAAGATTTTCTTCCACTGTCATTCCCATCGCACAGGAGTCTAAGGGGTTTTGGTGGACGAAAGCTACGCTTCGACAGCGAAGATAACTTTCAAGCTCAGTCACATTCCGTCTGTCTATGTAAACTCTACCAGCGGTCGGCTGGATAATCCCTGCGACTACTTTCAGAAGCGTGCTCTTGCCGCAACCATTACTGCCAACAACGGAAATAAAATCTCTGTCTTCAATCAGCAAATCAATTCCTCGAAGTGCACAGACTTCGTTCGCCGTCCCCGCGTCGTATATGACTTGCACTTTAGAGAGCACCAGTTTAGACACTTCCAAACCCTTCAGATAGGTCGATCGGTCACTGCAGCCCCATCTCGTAAAGGACGGAAACCTAAAGCAACAAGCACGAGCACTGCAGTTACAAGCTTGAGATCCGTGGGCGCAAAACCAATCCTCAAAGCCAAATTCTTGATCACATGATACAAGATAGACCCCGCAGCAGTTGCGACAAGAAGGTTCCTGATAGAATCTGTCTTTAAAAGCCCCTCGCCCAAATAAACACATGCCAAACCTATCACCAGTACTCCGATTCCCATATTGACATCAGCAAACCCAAAGTGTTGAGCGGTAAGGGCACCGCTGGTTGCGATCAAACCGTTGGACAGTGCTAGTGCAAAGAAGATAAAGGAATTCACGTTCCGTCCGAGCAGGGTAATGAGTCGCGGATTTTCTCCCGATACTCTCATATGAAGCCCCACGTCGGTCCGTAACAGGCAACCAACTAACAAATACGCGATTGCTGCTACACTTCCCAAAGTAATTGTAATCCAAACCTCTGCTGGTCGGAGGGCTTCAGTCCATGACAAGACTGTCTCACTTCCAGTCAGTGGAAGGTTGGATCGCTGCATGCAGCGCAAACTAATTGTGTAAAGCATCGTCATTACAACTATCCCCGAAAGTAGCCGGTTGATCTTGAGCCGAATACTGATCACACCGGTCAGAAGTCCGCTGACCGCGCCTCCTAAAAAGGCACCTACTGTTCCGATCCAAGGTGAGGCGAAATAGTGAATACTCGTGGCAGCAATGGCCGCACCTAAACCGAAGCTCCCGTCGACAGTCAGGTCAGGGAATCTCGCGACACGAAAGCTCACAACCAAGCCGAGACTCAAGAGCCCGAAGAGAGCCGCTTGCTGTAGCGACACCACAATCAAATTTGTTAGCTCAGGCACCCATTCTTCTGGCCCCACAATATTCTCTCCTATGACCTTATCCGTATGTCAGCCCTACTGCCGAGGAAGGCCTTGTATGGGCAACCCCCGTCAAAGCCAATCCGGATAGTGTTTATATATGGGTCTTCCTTCCACACTTTGGACGGCAAATCTCCACGTCTAGTGTTTCCGAGTAAACCGTTGGTGAACTGTGCACCTTCTATCTTCTTCCTAGCAACACATGGCCAGATGTTTCCCTCGATATCGACGTAAAGCCCTAGAATTTGGCTACAGATTCCGCCCCCGAAGTACGCAAAACAACCAGGTCGTTCGATGCCGTACTTTCTGTCTACGTCGGCGAGCTTACCGACCAATTCAACCCGTTCGTCAGGAGCGAGTGGCTGAAGAAGTTTTGCCGCTTTATCTCGTTGGGAAGTCTCCATCTGTGCAAGCGCGGCGAACCCATGAAACTGTCCCGCTTCCGTCCTACCTGTAGGGATAAATTCCCCTGCAATCGGAAAGATATTTTGTACTCGACACCACTCTTGAATACTGGGGATCTCATCTAAGTTTCCCTTAAAAACGATTATATCCACCCCTAGACGCGTGGGTACGTATGAACAGAAACCGGCATCTATGAACAACTGCAGGGCTTTATCCCTTCTCTCGCTATAACCATCTCTCCCGGCAACTAAATCCTGCGTTTCCTTCGACAAGGAATTGAACTTGAGAATAACTGAGACCCTCATGCTGTAAAGTCTACGGACCAATGCCGGATCATTGGCCATGGTAATTCCATTCGTAAACAACACCGTCCAAAGTCCTTTCGCGTTAATGTAACTTACTATCTCATCAAAGTGAGGGTCTATTGTCGGTTCGCCCGCTCCTACGATGTTGATCGTTTTGGCTCCGCACTCGTACATGTCATCGATAACTCTAAGCGATTCATCGAGCGTGATCTCATTAGGTCTCCTGAGCTTTCTCCCGGAATTTCTTTCTTCGATATAACAGTAAGAACAATTCAGATTACAGGCATTTGTCAAATCGATTGAAGGATTCAACATTAAACCATCCGAAACGGCCTCCGAAAAATTGTCTTTCGTGAAGAACCACCCTGCAATGCAGTTGCGTGAATCAAGTTCAAACATAAAAGCCAAAAAGCTAAGTAGCCACTCATTTTACTCGGAAGGATTCATGGGTCAAACGGAACGTAGTCAGATTCGAAACCGGTTGCGGGAAAGCCGCCCAATCTTTTTCAGCTGTTCACGGTAGGGCGTCGCCATCGGATATCCCTATGACTTTGGCCGCGTCACCAACGCATTTATCTCCGGCGTCTGCATCCCATCCTTGAGCAAGCTGCACGTCCCTTTCTCAAGAATCTCTTGCGCCAACTTTTTGGTTCCGGTGATTGCCGCCTTCATGAAGCCTGAGCCGTAGCTCACCCGCGCCACGCCCAAATCCTGCAACTCACTCACGCTCGGCGACTGCGGCCCGGCGAGAATACTGATCGGCGCCTTCACTTCCTTGGCGACCCTGCCGATGATTTCAGCGGAATGCAAATTTAAGTAAAAAATGCAGTCGCCGCCCGCCTCGGCGTAGGCGTTGCCGCGGCGAATCGCTTCATCGAGCGCCTTGTTGGGATCGTTAGTCATAACGTGAAACGAATCGACCCGCGCGTTGAGAAAAAATTCGCTGCCAAGCTCGCGCTTGGCGTCCATGACGGCTTTAATCTTGCGCAGCTGCTGAGCAAGCTCGACCAGACCGCTGCCGCCTTTAGCGATGCTGTCTTCCAAATTCATTCCGGCCACGCCGGCAGCGACAAGCAATCTGACGGTTTCTTTCACTCCCTCTTCATCGCCATAACCTTTTTCACCATCGGCGTTCACCGGCAGCGACACGGCGTTGGCGAAGCTTGAGGTCAACTGAATGAACAAATCGCGGCTCATCGCCTCGCCGTCGGGATAACCCAACGCCGCGGCGATTCCGCCACTGGTGCACTGGATCGCTTGAAAGCCCAACTGCTGAAACAGCAGCGCGCTCAAAACATCGTAGGCGCCGGGCATGACCAGAATCTCCGGCGCGCGAACTAATTCTCTTAGTCTTTGGCTCTTTCTATTGGCATCTTGCAGGACGTTAATTGCAATCGGTTCCATTGCGGCCTCCATAATTTTTCTTGAGTGATGATCGGACTGTACCGTAAAGGCGGAACCGAGGGAAAGACCCTAGGAGTTTCGAGGGCGCGATGAATCGCGCCCCTACGTGGTTACATCCCCTTCGAGAATCATTTTTCGATGCGCAATCCCTGCTTCATCGAAAACTTTCCCGACCGCGCGAAACCCCATCCGTTGGTAAAATTCGATCACCGCTACCTGTGCGTGCAAATAAATCCGCCGCGCGTGCAATCTTTTCGCCGCTAAAATGGCGCGCATAAGTAAGGCCGCTCCGATGCCCTTGCGGCGATAACTCTTGAGCACCGCCATCCGGCCAATCTTGGCCGCGCCCCGATGCATGACAAGCCGCGCCGTTCCCACCGCCCTGCCCGATTTAATTGCCAGAAAATGAAGCGCCCGCTGATCGTCACTGTCCAGTTCAATTTCCGCCGGCACGCGCTGCTCTTTGACGAACACGCGGATGCGGATCGTAAAGACTTGCACTAACTCCAATTGGGAAGCCGCACGCTTAATTTTCACTGCTGAGTTCAACTTGGCCTTTCTGTGCATCGTAATCGTTCCGCGCCCTTCACTATTGCCTGTTGTCTATTGCCTTTCCCATATTGCCTTCCCCATGTTGACACAAGATAAACTTATCGGATAGTTTCACCCCAGTGAACTTTTTCCTTGTGCCGCGAACCAACCGGGTAAAGGAGACGCCGATATGCCGCAGATCAGAGGCCTGAGCCACGTGGTGCTCTACGTCAACGACTTGGACAAAATGGTCAAGTTCTACACCGAGGTGCTGGGACTGGTGAAATATCGTGTAAACGCTGGGCGCATGGTGTTTCTCACCTCCGACCCGAGCAAGGAAGATCACGAGCTCGCCC
>Ga0209726_10006479_pt1 | contig 13575 bp, 14 predicted proteins | sample Subgrocontami54m_FD_187453 | JGI IMG/M metagenome (GOLD analysis project Ga0209726, IMG submission 187453) | Subsurface groundwater microbial communities from S. Glens Falls, New York, USA - GMW46 contaminated, 5.4 m (SPAdes) (version 3) | ecosystem: Environmental > Aquatic > Deep subsurface >... | reverse complement strand
GAGGCACCGTCTCGTGGACCGCGGCCGCATCATCATGCCACGACCGCAACAGCTGGGGGATTGCTCGCGCCTCGGTGAACGGGCTGCTCGCGCACGTCGCCGACCTCCCCTCTCCCCGCTTGCGGGGAGAGGGTCGGGGTGAGGGGCAGCAGGGAAGTAGAGTGTTACCTACGTAACAGCGCATTCCCCAGGAGCGCCTCAAATACCAACGACTGCCGAGCGTTGGCAGTCAATGCGATCGCGCTCATGATCTTGAACATTCAGCAACCGATCTCGGCAATCGATCCTAGGAGTGACTCTCATGCCCCGCACGCTCTCCACCGCCGTGACCGCAAGTAGTGAGGTAATAGCGGATTATCTGGTCAACGGCTATTGGCCCGATGCCAAAAATACAGCCTCGGGTGTCCCCGCCCACCAATCGCTAACGGCGGGGCAAGTGGGGCATTTGCCGTCCAATGTAATCACGTACAGCTTATCCGGGATCACCGCACCACTTTCCAGTGGCGTCTCAATCAAGGAATATGAAGCCATCGGCCTGGCACTGGCCGCCTGGTCGGATGTTGCTCCAGTCGCCTTCGTGCAGGTGCAAGGGCCGGCGATGATCAATTTTACCGACGTGCAGTACGTGGACGGCAATGGCAATCCCTTGGCGCTCTCAGGAGCGACCCATACACCTGTCGATCCAACGACACATGTCTATCAATCGGCGACGATCAACGTGACGCCACTATGGATCACGAATTGGGATGTGCCGACTGGGACCAGTCCTGCAGGAATACCTGTGGCGATAGGTGGTTACAATGTGCAAAATTATATACATGAAATAGGGCATGCCCTAGGCTTAGGGCATGCTGGGCCGTACAACTTTACGGCGGCAAACATAGCTGCAGGTTTGTCCGCGTACAATCCTACATATGGTATCGATAACAAGTTTATTGATGATACCTGGCAATACTCGGTGATGTCTTATTTTCCACAAGGTAACACCGCAATCGCCGGCCCAACGGCTAACACCGCGGGTTCCAGCGCGTTTGTCTATACCCCGCAGCAGGCAGACATCATGGCCGTGCAAACGATCTATGGTGGCATGGGCACAATTCTTACGACAGCATCCGGTCAGAAAATAGATCTGGCTCAGTCCCATCCTGGAGACACCACATATGGATTCAACTCCAACGCCACGTATGGACCAGCGAGCCCTATGGCTGGCCAACTCGTGTACGCGTTCGATTTCCGCAACTGGGCGACTTATGTCGCCGACGGCAGATTTTTCGACCCAAAGGGCACGGCGCCTGCCTTCACGATCAGGGATACCAGCGGGTTCAACACGCTGGACGCCTCGCAATTCACCAATGACCAGACGTTCGACCTGGCGCCGGGGCACTTTTCATCGATAGGCGGGGGTCGCTCCAATATCGGTATCGCGCATATCACAAACATCTCGAAGGCCATAGGCGGGTCCGGAAACGATACGTTCTATGGCGACGATGTGTCCGGCCGCTCGTTCGTTGGAAGCGGGGGAAGTAATACGCTCGATTATTCAGCTGACCTTTACTGGTCGACGGATGCCGTGTACGTCAATTTCAATGGCGCAGACTATATAGACTTTGTCAACAACGGACCGAACGGGGGGGCCGTAGCCAAGTACAACGCCCAGAATGCATTGACGGCATCATCCGCTGGACAGCGCGCGGAAAATTATGATTTCTTCTCTGATATCCAAACCGTCAAGGGCAGCGCAAAGGATGACGCGTTCTTCTTTAGCACCGCGGGCGGCAGTCACACCGTCAACGGCGGCGACGGCCTGAACGACACTGCGATCTTCACGCGCAACTTCAACCAGTACACCATCACAACCAACGCAGGCGACACTATTGTTGCAAGTGTCGATGGAGCGGAGACCCTGCTGGGAATAGAGCATCTTATCTTTGCAGACAAAACGGTTGACGTCGACTCCGCCGGCCGAGTTGTCATTAAGGCGCCGGCCATGTTTGTCGGAGGACTTGGCAACGACACAATGGTCGGCAGCACTGGCGAAGACACATTGATCGGGGGCAATGGCAACGACAGCTACATCGTCGACAATTCGGCGGACAAGGTCGTTGAGAAGGCGGGCGAGGGCACCGACACCGTGCTCACCAACCTGGCGAGCTACCTGCTTGCCGACAACGTCGAGAACCTCACCTACACCGGTGCCGGCGATTTCACCGGCACCGGCAACGGCCTCGCCAATACCGTTACCGGCGGTACCAACGGTGATATGCTCGACGGCGGTGGTGGCGGCGATCGCCTGATCGGCGGTAAGGGCAACGACAGCTACATCGTCGACAATTCGGCGGACAAGGTCGTGGAGAAGGCGGGCGAGGGCACCGACACCGTGCTCACCAATCTGGCGAGCTACACTCTCGGCGACAATGTTGAGAACCTCATCTATACCGGCACGGGTAAGTTCACCGGTATAGGCAACGGCCTCGCCAACGTGCTCTCGGGGGGCGTCTCCTACGACACGCTCAAAGGCGGTGGTGGGGCCGACACCCTCGACGGCAGTGCGGGCAACGACAAGCTCACCGGCGGCGCGGGCAACGATACCTTCGTGTTCACCGCCTTCGGCTTCGGCAAGGACATCATCACCGACTTCCAGGTTGGGACCAAGGCCAACCACGACACGCTCGACCTCCGTGGCCTCGGCTTCAAGTCGGTGGCCGACGTGCTGGGCCACACGGATGCAGGCACCAATGCGGTAATCCACGTCGGTGTCGATACGATCACCTTGCAAGGGGTGAGTATCGCTCAGTTGCAGGCGCACCCTTATGATTTCCTGTTAGCGTAAGCGCAACCAACTGCCTCTCTCTACATGAGATCGTGTGTGAGATCGTGTGGGGAGAGGCGCGCCTGAGCAGGCCACCGTCCAGCAGCCCTGACCGCGCGCCCCGAACTCTTCACATGAATCGCCGGAAAGCAGAGAGCAACAATTGCGCATCGCGCATCGAACCCACGGTGGCAGATGGGCAACGCGTACGCGCCGGTTACCAGTCTCGGCCTACGCTCGAACGGCAGCTGCTGTGCACACAGCGGTCCCACCCGCTCGCGAAGGCAGCCGCTGTCCGGGGTCGAGCTGGCATGCGTGACAGGCACACGCGGCCGAGCCGGCCGCTAGCGGCCCAGCGCATAGGACAGCGGCCCAGCGCATACGCCAGCAGCTTGTACCCAATCGCCGCCGCCGTGTAGTCGCACGCGTGCAGGCCCGCAATCGGCGCGAGCTCGACCAGGTCGGCGCCGACCACGCGGGTCCGCTCGGACAACTCCAGCGCCATGTACAACGCCTGGCCGCCAACGATAGTCTCACCAGCACGGGTCGCCTCGCTTCTCATCACAATCTTGCGATCGCTTGCCCAACAGCGCGGAGGCTAGCGAAGCGACCCGCCTACATGGAATCTGCATCTCGCCCCCATGCGCGCCGAATGCGGAGGTCTCCGCTTGACTCTGTTAGAGACGCACCGCCTCACCGCCAGCTACGGCGACTTCCAGGCGCTCTACGGCATCGACCTTGCGCTGGAGGAGGGGGAGACGGTGGCCATCATCGGCGCCAACGGCGCCGGCAAGTCGACCTTTCTCAAGACCGTTGCCGGGCTGCTGCCGGCGCGTCCCGAGGCCGTGGTGTTGGCCGGCCAGCCGATCGGCGGCCTCCCCGTGCCGGAGATCGTGCGGCGCGGCATCTCGCTGGTGCCGGAAGGCCGGCGGCTGTTTCCTTCGCTCAGCGTCGAGGAGAACCTGGCGATCGGCGGCTACGGCCGGCGCGAGGCCGGCTACTGGTCGCTTGCCAAAATCTACGCGTTGTTTCCGGCGCTGGCCGAACGCCGGCACGCGCCCTCCCACACGCTGTCCGGCGGCGAGCAGCAGATGGCGGCGATCGGCCGCGCCCTGATGGCCAATCCGCGCGTGCTCCTGTGCGACGAGATCAGCCTGGGGCTCGCCCCGATCGTCATCCGCAGCATCTATGCGGCGCTGCCGACCATCAAGGCCAACGGCGCCAGCCTGATCCTGGTCGAGCAGGACATCGTGCAGGCGCTGCAGGTGGCGGCCCGCGTCTACTGCTTCCAGGAGGGCCGCCTGTCGCTCGCCGGCCGGCCGGCCGAGCTCGACCGCGACCAGATCCACACGGCCTACTTCGGCACATGACGACAGCGACCGCAACATGACCGCCTGGCTCGACACCCTGCTGCAAGGCGTCATGCTCGGCGGCCTCTACGCCCTGTTCGCCGCCGGCCTGTCCCTGATCTTCGGCATCATGCGCCTCGTCAATCTCGCCCACGGCGACCTGATCGTGCTCGCCGCCTTCATCGTGCTGGCCCTCACGCGCGCCCTGCCGCTCGACCCGTTCCTCGCCACGCTATTCGCCGCGCCCGTCCTGTTCGCCTTCGGCTACGCCCTGCAGCGCCTCGTCCTCAACCGCACGCTCGGGCGCGACATCCTCCCCCCGCTGCTCGTCACCTTCGGCCTCTCCATCATCATCCAGAACGGCCTGCTGGAGGTCTTCTCCGCCGACAGCCAGCGGCTGCGGGGCGGCGCCATCGAGACCGCATCGATCCACCTCTTCGGCGGCCTCGCCATCGGCACCATCCAGCTCGTGACGTTCGCGTCTGCCGTGGCGGTCATCTTCGCCCTCAACCAATTGTTCTACCGCACCGAGCTGGGCCGCGCCTTCCGCGCCACCTCCGACGACCTCGAGGTCGCCGAGCTGATGGGCATCGACCACCGCCACATCTTTTCCCTGGCCATGGCGGTGGCCATGGTGGTGATCGCCGTCTCCGCGCTCTATCTCGGCATGCGCGCCAACTTCGACCCGACCATCGGTCCGGCGCGCCTGATCTATGCCTTCGAGGCCGTCATCATCGGCGGGCTCGGCAGCCTGTGGGGCACGCTATTTGGCGGCATCATCATCGGCGTCGCCCAGGCCATCGGCGCCAAGATCGATCCCGAATGGCAGATCCTCGCCGGCCACATCGCCTTCCTGGTCGTGCTGGTGCTGCGGCCGAGCGGGCTCTTCCCGCGCGCGGGGCAGTGAGGCCATGGATTGGCGCGGGCAACTGGCGGACTGGCGCGCGCGACTGGTCGCGAGCGACTCCGTCCGCAAGCTCGCCCAACGCATAGGCGAACTGCGCAGCCGAGGCAGGCCGCAGCTGCGCCGCGCGGCCGAGACCTGTCGCGCGTGGGCTCTGCGGTTGCGCACGCAGACAGCGCACAGCGCCTCCGCCCTGGCCCTGGCCGCCCGCAACGCCCGGCAGCGTCTCGGCGCTCAGCCGGCGACGAAGCGTCTCGAGGCCTGGTACGCAAGGGCCGCGCATCGCCTGCAGGAGAGCCCGCTGGCGCCCCTCGCCCAACGTCTCATCGGGCGATTAGGCCTGCAGCGCCGCCGCGCCGCCGCCGAGGGCCGCTACCGCATCGAGGTCGCAACCCCGCACTCGCGCCGCCTCGCCGCCGCCGGCATCGGCCTCCTCGCCCTGCTGATCGCGCTCCCCGCGTTTGCCGGCCGCGACCTCGTCAACGACCTGATCTTCGTCTTCACCATGCTGGCGCTGGCGCAATACTGGAACCTGCTCGCGGGCTACGCCGGCCTCGTCTCGGTCGGCCAGCAGGCCTTCGTCGGCCTCGGCGGCTACCTGCTGTTCGCGCTCACCCTCCACGCCGGCCTCGATCCGCTCGCGGCCATCCTGCTCGCGGGCCTCATAACCGGCGCGCTCGCCCTGCCGACGGCGCTCGTCGTCTTCCGCCTGCGCGGGGCCTATTTCGCCATCGGCACCTGGGTGATGGCCGAGGTCTACCGCCTGGTCATCGCCCAGTTCAAGCAGCTGGGCGGCGGCACCGGCACGTCGCTGCCGCCCTTCGTCACCAACGAGGTCGCCGGCATCGAGTGGGTGAAGGCGCTATTCGACGTGCGCACGTCGGCCGCGCGCGACATCATCACCTACTGGGCGGCCCTGGCGCTGGCCGCCGGCACCATCCTGCTCGTCTATCTGATCCTGCGCTCGCGCCACGGCCTGGCGCTCGCCGCCATCCGCGACAGCGAGCGCGCGGCCGAGAGCGTGGGCGTCGACACCTTCAAGGCGCGGCTGTGGGTCTACGTCGTCACGGCCGCCGCCACCGGCATGGTCGGCGCGCTGATCTACCTGCAGAAGGCGCGCATCTCGCCCGACGCCGCCTTCGCCGTGCTCGACTGGACCGCCTACGTGATCTTCATCGTCGTCATCGGCGGCATCGCCACCATCGAGGGGCCGATCGTCGGCGTGCTGGTGCTCTACGTCCTGCAGACCAACCTCGCCCACTTCGGCACCTGGTACCTGATCCTGCTCGGCCTGTTCGCCATCCTAGTCATGCTGTTCGCCCCCAGGGGCATCTGGGGCTACCTGTCCGACCGCTACGGCCTGGTCCTCTTCCCCATCCGCCGCCGCCTGGTCGTGGCCGTGCGGTCCCCCAACCAAGCGTGAGAGCGGCCGGCGACGACGCAGCCAAGGGACACGCAGCGGTGACTTGCGTCCTCAATTGCTCGGCAGACGGCAGCCGGGGGCGGCCGACGTCTCCCCTTTCCGTCGCGCGCACCGCAGAGACCAGACGAAATCCATTCCGAGATACTTCTGCGGGGTGCCCGTCAGCATGAAGTCCCTGGCGTGGAAAATCTGCGGGGGTATCGGTCCCACATACCCCCTCGTGAACCCCAGATCATTGTCCTCGAAGGGTGCAAAATTGAACGGCATCGGCCGCCCGCTTTCTCCCTTCACCGCCAGGGAATGGCAGGAGATGCACGAGCTTCTCTGGTCGAACCCGCCTTCGATCTTGGAGTTCACAAGGATGGTGGGCTTGCCGCGGTGATCCACCCAGTCCACCTGCGATCCGCGCAGCCTGTAATTCGACCATTTTGTGTTCTCCAACCCGAACCCAGCCGGGATGGCATTGCTGGAGAAGCTGGTGGAGAAGGTCGGCCGCATCGACCTGCACGCAGGTGCCGGAGCCGGTGGCTTCGATGCCCTGCTGCACAACCTCTACCGCCTGAGCCGCGAGGCCGAGGCGGCAAAGCCGGCTTGAGGTGCGGTAGATGCGCGAACCGCAGCGGAGGAGTCGCCCCATGGGCGACTCCTTCGTCCTGACCAGTCGTTACATGACCGATTCGGCCGAAATTTCCCGAGCAGTTATGTCTTTCGTGTGCCCAGCGCTTGCGTCAAGATACCGGATGGAAAATGTCGCGATAGCCGAGCGCCGTGCGGTCGAAAATCACATCATCGGGGCGAAGCTCCCGCGCTAGCGCCAACCCGTCCACCGAGCGGCACCTACTCAGCGCGACATAGGTTTGCCCATGGACAAATGCACCGCGCGCGAGATCCAGATAGACGCGATCCAAAGTCATACCCTGACTCTTGTGGATCGTCAGCGCCCACGCTAGTCGCACTGGAAATTGCCTGAAGGAACCCACAACGGTTTGGACAATCTTCCTTTTGGCGGGGTCAAAATCATATCTTATCTTCTCCCAGACTTCTCTCTCTATTTCGTGTTCTGTGCTGCTTACGAGAAGCCAGACCTTATCCTCTGCAAGGCGTGACACTGTTGCCATAGTTCCGTTGACCCACCGCTTGAACTGATCGTTTCGCAACAGGACGACCTTGGCCCCCACCTTCAGCCCTAGTGTGTGCTCTGTTGGGAAACTGGATTCATCGAATTGACCCCGCACCTCGGCAGTAAAGATTCGTACCGGAGACGGAAGCGCGGCGAGGCGTTGCATATTCAGGTCGAACACCGTCTGATTGCGCGGAGCCAATATTACGTATTGCTCCTTTTGTGGTAGTGAATCGAGTTCGATCAGATTTCTATTCAAAAGCGCGAAATGCTCGCGTGTGCATTGACCCTCGGCGAGTGCATCAAGCGCGCTGCAAAAATTCGCATCACGTTGCCGGAATTTCTTTGTCAGCTCAAGATAGCCGAGCGACATTTCCTTGAAGACTGGCGCATGGAAGAAGAAAGCCCCACCATAGGTGTGATCCAGATATCTCTGCAGTTCGATTTCAGGGACGACAGGGGGTAATTGATGAATATCACCGATGAGAATGACCCGCACTCCTCCAAATGGCTCGTCATGTTTATCCCTGTTAATTCGGAGAAAGTAGTCTATGCCATCCATCAGATCGGCGCGAACCATCGAGACTTCGTCGATGACGATTGTATTCAAATTTCTATAGAGAGCCGCGTGCCGGCTCACGCGAATATTCTGGCGCTGGATGAGGCGTGGCGGAAACTTGAAGAATGAATGTATGGTTTGACCGCTCACATTGACGGCGGCCAATCCGGTCGGGGCTAGAACGACAGCCCTTCCAGCAATCTCCTTTAGCAAGCACTTGAGCAGCGTTGACTTACCCGTCCCGGCTCGGCCCGTGATGAAGAGGCCATTACGTCCTTGTCGCACAATCGTCAGCACTTTCGAGAATTGTTCGGTGATCTCGATCCCGGCGGCGGCTCCATTCGTTGCCCTGACATCCGCAGCGGGTATGCGATCAGGCGTAGAAGGCCTAGGAGAAAGCGATCTCGGACTAAGTGATGGGGGTGGAAGCGGCCTAGGCACAACCGCCGCACGATTCCGCAGCAGAGAGGAAGAGGCACGTCTAACAAACGCCCTGCGAACCCCATAGATAACGGCAATCAAGACAAGAACCTTGCCGACAAGTATGAGATCCATGATCCGGCCTCCACCCTGGCGGACAGTATAATCACCAACATTAGTCGAGTCGAAACGTGCCTCCCTATTCCTCAGAACGTTGGGGAGAGCTTTCCCAGCCCCTCAGACTGGCGTGCGCTCGAGCAGCTCGATCGACACGCCCTCGGGCCCGCGCAGGAAGGCGATGCGCACGCCGGGGCGGATGTCGTTGGGCTCCATCGTGAACTCGGCGCCCTTGGCCTTGAGCTCGGCGACGATGGCGTCGATGCCGGTGACCTTGAGCCCGAAATGGTCGAGGCCCTGGTAGGGCGTCCTCGGCGGCGGGTTGACCTTACTGTCGGGCAGCACCTCGGCGATGAACACGTCGGCGCCGCCGATTTTCATGTCGATGCGCGGCTTGCCCTGCTGCATGGTGCGGATCACTTCCGCGCCGAACATCTTCTCGAAGAAGGCAGCCGTCGCCTCCGGGTTCGGGCTGCGCAGATGAACGTGGTCCCACGTGAACTTGGCCATGCGTTTCACTCCTCGTCGGCTACGATTTCGGTCGGCTCGTGAAGAGTGTAGCACCATGCATCGGGCACGCGAGAGTCGTGCGCGATGATCGCATCGAGCCGCTGCGATGCAAGATTTGATCGGCGCGGATCGATTCTCCCCCTTGACTATTTCCCGCACTTGAGGCATTCACCCGCGCTCTTCTTCCGACCGCCGACGGATTTTTCGGCGGATGCACCGAGGACCCCGATGCTTCTGGCATCACATATCGCCACCGCGCTCAGCGCCGCCACCGGACGGTCGGATCGACCGAACGGTCGGCTGCCCGTGGGCGCGTGCGCGTATTGGGGCTTCGCCAGCTCGACAAAGCGGTCCGAGCGTAGCTCGCGGCCGAAACAACCGGAATAACCGGCGCAGGGCCCGCCCTCCGCCGATCAGGCAGGAGGGCAGATGGCCCGCAGAACTACCAGAACAAACTCCAAGCTTCCCCCATGTGCTCTGCGCGCGCGCGTCTTTGCGTGCGCTCCCAGCCCATGACTTCGCCCGACTACGGCGCCGGTGGCGCCGCGCTCTTTGACATTGTGAACGTCCAGATTTGGACGCGGCGCCGAGCCTCGGCGCCCCTGACAAGGTCGCTTCCACACCGGGAGCGGCGCCGCGTCCCTTTTTGTCCATTTTCCAGCGCTGGCTTAGCTCATCGGGCAGAGCGCTCGCCTCGTAAGCGAGAGGCGGGAGGTTCGAGCCCTCCAGCCAGCACCAATCTCGAGGCTCGGCCGCAATCGTCCAGTGGCAGGGCACCGCCGTGGTAGGGCGGGGACCGGCGTTCGATCCGCCGTTGCGGCACCAACCAAGTCAAAGCACTCGTGGCGAAACGGCAGACGCAGCCGCCTCAGAAGCGGCCGCCCCTCGCGGCATGGAGGTTCAAGTCCTCCCGGGTGCACCAATCATCGCTCGCTTCGCCAAGCGGCCAAGGCATCGGTCCTACACACCGACATCCCCAGGTTCGAGTCCTGGAGCGAGCACCACCGACGTTACGTCAGCATGGGGATGATGCGCTCGCGCGCCACCTCGGCGCCGTAGGCGATCGCCGCGCGAATGTCATCGGTTGTGAGCTGCGGGTAGCTCGCCAGAATCTGCTCGGGCGTCTCGCCGCTCGCGAGGAAGTCGAGGATGAGCGAGACCCAGATGCGCGTGCCTTTGATGCACGGCTTGCCGAAGCAGACGTTGGGGTCGATGGCGATGCGGTCGAGGGGCGAGGTCATGGTCTGCAAGATAGCACATGCAGCCCTCAGGCACACCAGGTGCGCTTCGTTAGCTTGAGCTACCAAAGCACCTGCGCGACATGCAGGCGACCCGCGGGTTCCTAGTCCGCGCCGAAGCACCACCCTTCTCCCGTAGCTCAAAGGCAGAGCGCCCGGCCGATAACCGGAAGACCGCGGTTCGATACCGTGCGGGAGAACCAGCCACTTCAACAGCAGCAACAGGAGATCATCATGATCACGACCAGAAAACCGGGGCGGTTCGCCGCCGCAGATCCATGAGCGGACCCGGAGCGTTCAAGCCTGAGGCGGTTGGGCAACGGGCTTTTAATCCGCGCGCAAGAGGTTCGACTCCTCCCGGGTCCCCCAATCGCACCCCATATACACGACTAGCTCAATCGGTAGAGTGCCGTCCTCTTAAGTCGGAGGTTCGCGGTTCGAGTCCGCGGTCGTGTACCAAATGCAAGACCTGCGACGCATCTGTCGAGGCGGACCCGCTGTCTACGGGTTGAGACGGGTTAGATTCCCGTGCAGGTCGCCAACTCGCTGCACATCTCTAGCTCAATGGCAGAGCCGGCCGCTCATAACGGTCTCGTTCGCGGTTCGAGTGCTCGGAGATGCACCAGCCACAAAAGGAGGTCTGCCATGACTGCCGCGCACCCCGCGCTCGTGCTCAACGCCGACTTCCGGCCGATGAGCTATTTCCCGCTCTCGCTGCTGTCGTGGCAGGACGCGATCAGCGCCGTCTTCAGCGAGCGCGTTTCGGTCGTCGCCGAGTACGACGACGCCTGCGCCCGCAGCCCGTCGACCACGATCCGGCTGCCGTCGGTGGTGGCGCTGCGCAAATACCAGCGGGTGCGATCGCGCGTCGCCTTCACGCGTTTCAACGTGTTCCTGCGCGACCGCTTCACGTGCCAGTACTGCGGCGAGAAGTTTGCCTCCTCCGCGCTGACGTTCGAGCACGTCATCCCGCGCTCGAAGGGCGGCCTCACGACCTGGTCCAACATCGTCACGGCCTGCCAGCCCTGCAACACGGGCAAGGCCGCCTCGATGCGGATCAAGCCACGGCGCCAGCCCAAGCAGCCGACGATCCGCGAGCTGCTGGCGGCCAAGCGCCACTTCCCGCCCAACCATCTGCACCAGAGCTGGCTGGATTACCTCTACTGGGATGCGGAGCTCGAGGCGTAACACCGTCGCGTAGCTCAGATGGATGAGAGCGCCGCCGTCCGAAGGCGGAGGTCGCGCGTTCAAGTCGCGCCGAGACGTCCAACACGGAAGGTTCCGCTGGAGTGGCCGGCACCCCGTCTTGAAAACGGGTGGGCACCGCGAGGTGTGGCGTTCGAACCGTCAGCCTTCCGCCAACAACGCGTGCGGGCGATCCGAATATCGCCCGCATCCCAATTCACGCACAGATACTCAAGCGGCAACGAGGCCTGACTGTAGATCAGGTGCCTTCGGGCTCCGCAGGTTCGAGTCCTGCTCTGTGCACCACCAACCGAGGCAGTGGGCAGTCGGCAGTAGGCAAGAGCGAGATGACGCCAACTGCCTCTTGCCTACTGCCCATTGCCCAAAACAGCGTCCGTAGCTCAATGGCAGAGCCGCGCGGAGCCAACGCGCAGACGCGAGTTCGATTCTCGCCGGCCGCACCAATCTGAAATCGCCTGGGAAGCTAATCTGGTGAAAGCGCCGCGTTGAAGCCGCGGAGAGGTGGGCTCGAAACCTACCCCAGGCACCATCATCCCAATCGGGGCACGCGCAGGGTCCGCGGACCTCCCTTGCAAGGAGGTTGAGCTCGGTTCGAGTCCGAGGTGCTCCACCAATTTTCCCCGGTCGTCCAACGGTAGGAGCCCCGGTTGTTACCCGGGAGATCCAGGTTCGAGTCCTGGTCGGGGAGCCAATCCGCCGCGCTCGTCTAGTGGCCAGGACAATTCGGTTCTCAACCGAATGACCGGAGTTCGAGTCTCCGTCGCGGCACCACATGCGCACACGTAGCTCAACTGGATAAAGCTCCTGGTTGCGGACCAGGCAGGTGCAGGTTCGAGTCCTGCCGTGTGCACCACCAATCTAGGCAGTGGGCAGTAGGCAATCGGCAATCGGGACATGCAGAGGCTCGATTGCCGAATGCCCAATGCCCAATATCAGCGTGTAGGGGAGCCTGGTCGTCCCTGCCTGCCTTGGAAGCAGGAGATCGGTGGTTCAAATCCACCCACGCTGACCAAATCAGGGAGTAGGGAGTAGGGAATAGGGAATAGGGAGTGGGCATTCCGTGAAGTTACCTCCCTATTCCCCACTCCCCAAACTACGACGGATGGTTGGCCGAGCGGCAAGGCAACGCGGTGCTAACGCGTCGAGACCTTCGGGTCGGGCAGGTTCGACTCCTGCACCATCCGCCACCTTCTCGCGGCGCACGCTCGATGTCGCTGCAGCCTAGGGCTTCGGCAACCGGGCGAGGAGCTCGTCGAGCTTGCCATCCACGGTGCTGAACCGGGCGTCAACGCTGCGCGCCAGATCGTTCAGCCCGGCCTCCACCTTCGTAAGTCGACTGCCGTGCGCCGAGACCAGTTCGCGCAGCTCGTCGAGCTTGCCATCCACGGCGCCGAGCCGGGCGTCGACGCTTCGTGCCAGATCGCTGAGCCGGGTGTCGACACTGCGCGCCAGATCGTTCAGCCGGGCGTCGAGCTTGGTGAAGCGATTGGCCTGCAGCAGGATCAGCTCGCGCAGATCGGCAAGCTTGGTGTCGACGCCGGCGAAACGCGCATCGAGATCGCCCGGCAGATGGGCGAGTATGAACTCGACGTCGGCGAGGCGCTTTTCCAGCGTGTCAGCCATGGTGCAGCCGATCAAACCACGTCCGCTAAGGACGATTTGCGGACAATACTGGGATGCGGGCCGCTGGGTCAACCCGGCGCTGGCGCCACGCGTGCATAGCTCAATGGCAGAGCCGCTGCCTTCCAAGCAGAAGACGCGAGTTCGATTCTCGCTGCCCGCACCAATCGCGCCACGTTCGTCTAGCGGCCAGGACACCGGTCCTTCAAATCGGGGAACGCGGGTTCGACTCCCGCACGTGGCGCCAGCCGCTTTCGCGGTGCAAGCCGTCAGGCCGCATCGCCCGTGCCGGAGATCGGA
>Ga0209726_10006476_pt1 | contig 13580 bp, 11 predicted proteins | sample Subgrocontami54m_FD_187453 | JGI IMG/M metagenome (GOLD analysis project Ga0209726, IMG submission 187453) | Subsurface groundwater microbial communities from S. Glens Falls, New York, USA - GMW46 contaminated, 5.4 m (SPAdes) (version 3) | ecosystem: Environmental > Aquatic > Deep subsurface >... | reverse complement strand
GACCTTTTTGTCGATGCTCTCATCTCCATCGCCAAGGAAGTGGAGACCGATCCCGACTTGGTCCGCAAAGCGCCCCACAATACACGCACCCCGCGCGTGGATGAAGTAACCGCCGCGCGCAAGCCGATTCTGCGCTGGACGCCGCCCTCGGAGAGCTGATGTTCATGGGCAGGAGCGTGCGCCCGATTCTCATCATTGTTGGGCTGCTCCTGCTCGTGAGGCTTCCGTTTCTCTCGCATCCGATTCAAGGCGACGACTTCTACTACCTGGCCGGGGCCGAGCATGCCCAGATCGATCCGCTGCATCCCACCCACGCCCGCTACGTGTTCCAAGGCGTCGAAGTGGACATGCGCGGACATCCGCACCCGCCGCTCAATGCCTGGTTTCTCGGCGCTGTTTTGGCCGCCTGGGGCGACATCGCCGAAGTCCCATTTCACGCCGCTTACCTTCTGTTTTCCCTCATCGCGGTGGCAGCCATGTGGTCGCTTGCGCGCCGGTTCTGCGCCTGTCCGGTTTGGGCCACGCTGTTCCTGATCGCCACACCCGCGTTCGTGATTCAGGGAACCTCGCTCGAAGCCGACCTGCCGTTGCTGGCGTTCTGGCTGGCGGCAATTGCTCTGTGGGTAAAGGCCGTTGACCAGGCCTCCAGCCTCTGGCTGGTGTGGGCGGGATTGTGCGCGGCCCTGGCGGCCATGGACGCCTACCAATCGGTGGCGCTGGTTCCGATCTTCCTCTACTACCTGTGGCTCCGCCGTCGAGCCTGGACGCTGGCCTGGCCGGCCGCATTCAGTCCGCTCATCGCCATTCTGTTATGGCAAGCCTGGGAACGGGCTACCAGCGGAGCGTTGCCCGCCACCGTCCTGGCCGGCTATTTCCAAACCTACAATACCCAAAGCCTCGCCAATAAAGCGAAGAACGCCGCCGCGCTCACCTCCCATCTCAGCTGGCTTGTGTTCCCGGTTCTGGTTCTCCCCCGCCGCCACCTCGCGGTCCTGATTTGCGCCATCGCGGCCGTGGCGGCCGCCCTGGTGGATGCCAATCCGCTCTTTTGGGTCTCCTTTGCCACCGGCGTTGGCTTGCTCATTACGAACGGAACCAACCTGTTCTCCCGGAACGAGGACGACAAGTTCCTCAGCGCCTGGATGCTTTCCTTCTTCGCCTTCGCGCTGGTCATCTTCTTTGCCGGATCGGCGCGCTACCTGCTGCCCATCGTTGCGCCAGTGGCAATTCTCACCGTCAATCAGTTTCGGAACCGGACCAGGCTCTTCTGCACCGCTCTCCTTCTCCAGCTCGCTTTGAGTCTCTCCCTCGCCTACACGAACTTCCAACAGTGGGACCAGTATCGTAAGTTTGTGGCCTCGCTCGAATCCACCTTCACCGGCAAGCGTGTCTGGATCAACGGCGAATGGGGCCTGCGCTACTACGCCGAATCCGCCGGCGCTCTGCCGGTGGTCCGTGGGCAGGCTGTCCGTCCCGGCGATGTCATCCTCTCCAGCCGGCTCGCGCTGCCCGTCAGCTACACGACCGGCGGCGGCGTTGCCGTCAAGCTCACCGAACAGGACATCACCTCCACCCTACCCTTCCGCCTCATCGCGCTTGGATCGAAATCCGCCTATTCGACGGCTTCGGCCGGTTATCGCCCATTCGATCTCTCCTGGCAACCGATCGACGTCGTCCGCGCCGGCCAGATAGTGGAGCGCAAACCGGAACTCTCCTTCCTTCCCATGAATGACCCGGCGGCGGAATCGCAAATCATTTCCGGCGTCTATCAACTCGAATCGAACTCGTGGCGCTGGGCCGGCCGCAATGCGGTGATCCTGCTCAAGACCCCGCCGCATCCAGCCCTGCTCCAGGCGACCTTCCGCATTGTGGACAGTGCGCCGGGTCGCCGCATCCGGCTACTTCTTGACGGCGCGCTGCTCGCCGATCAAACCTACACTGCCGGGGGCCTTTACACCCTTCGTTCTCCTCAATCCGTCTCCAGCCCCCACTCCAGCGCCACGGCAACCATCTCCATTGATCGTACCTTCCAGCCCTCCGGAGACAATCGCGATCTGGGTTTCATTTTGGTGAGCGCCGGCTTCGAGAAAACCGCAGCCGCCTCACAATGATAAAATTGTGCCTTGATGATGCGGCTGATGATGAGATGGATAGCGTTGCTGGGAGTGGCAGGCCTGCTATGCGCGGCTCCGCAACGGAAAAAGAAGCCTGAAAAAGAGATCACCCAGACGCTGGAAGTTCTCCCCGATCCCCCCGCCGTTATCAAAGCCGATACCTCGCGCCTTGTCTTTCACGTCTCTCCACTGTCGGGCAAAGGTTTGCTCTCGCAGCAGGTGCGCGAAGGGATCAGGGCGATTTGGAGAACCAATAACAAGGCCGTGGTCGTAAAGCTGCGCGCACTGGTGGCCGGCACCGGAGACATGCGTCGTGTGCAGTCCATCGTGAGTGAGATGTTCAGCGAAAAGCGGCTGCCTCTCCCGGTGGTGAACGTCGTGCAGGTAGGCGTGCTTCCGTTGGAAGGGGCGCAGGTGATCCTCGAAGCCACCTCAGTCACCAAGAAGCCGGTAAACCCGCACGGGCTTGCCTTCATCTCCGGCCAGGGCGCCTCGGGTCCCATCAACGCCGAGCAACCTTCTACTCCGATCACTGGACTGACCGCGAAATCGCTGGCCGGATTGCGCCATGCCTTGAGCGGGGTTGGCTCCACCGCGGCCGATGTGACGCGCGTGACCTGCTATACCAGCTCCCTGGATGACTACTCGGATGTGCATCGTATGGTCGCCACCGAATTTCCCCATGCGGCGCTGGTCATCGCCCAAGCCGAGCGCGCACCGCTCGCCGCGCTGGTGGAATGCGAAGCCGTGGCGCGGCTCAGGAAAGCTCCCTCGTCCGGTCTGCAAATGGTGAACCCGCCAGGTTTGACTCCCTCCCCGAACTTCTCTCAAGTGGCGGTGGTGGGCCCCCGGCAGGTTGCCTTCACCGGCACGCAGCTTGCCTTTCGCTTCCAGGATTCCGACGTGCGCCTCGCCTTTGACCGGCTCAAGAGCTCTCTTGAGCAGGCGGGTGTATCCATGCGCGACGTGGTCATGTCCAACATCTATCCGTTGACCGGATCCATCCAGCAAAAGGTGCGCGCCATCCGGTTCGAGTTCTACAATAAGGAGCGCCCGCCGGCCAGCACCATGATTCTGTTCCAGGGCCTGCCCTCGCTCGATGCCAGCTTCGGCGTCGACGTCGTCGCCGTTGTTCCGTAGATACTTGTTTGCGAATTCCTTTGCTGAACCACTCCAACAAATCCCGGGTCCCCGCCCTCACGGGCGGGGCTAGACGGCCGTGCGCAGGGGCAACGACAGCCCCGCCCCGTCAGGGCGGGGACCATAGCGCAACCCGGATTTCAAGGGCGCAGCCCTTGGCTGGGTCTTAGGAGATGACCGATCTACTCACCACCCACAGGCTCATCCTAAGGCGGTGGCGGGAATCGGACCGGCAGCCTTTCGCGGATCTCAACGCAGATCCTCGCGTGATGGAGTTCATTCCGTGTGCGCTTTCACCCGGCGCCAGTAATGAATTGCTGGACCGCATCGAACGGCACTTCGAAGAACACGGCTTTGGCTTGTTCGCGGCGGAACTGCGCGAGACGGGGGCCTTCATCGGATTCGTAGGGCTTTCGGTACCGGTCTTTGAAGCTCCGTTCATGCCCTCGGTGGAGATCGGTTGGCGCCTGGCCTTCGATCATTGGGGAAAGGGTTTGGCGACCGAAGCCGCACTCGAAGTGGCGCGTCATGCGTTCGAAACAGTGGGCCTGCGCGAGATTGTCTCCTTCACCGTTCCGGCCAACATCCGTTCTCGCCGCGTGATGGAGAAGATCGGCATGCGCCGCAACACCGCGGACGACTTTGATCATCCCGGCCTGCCCCTGGAGCACTCCTTGCGCCGGCACGTGCTGTACCGCCTTGCGCGTGTTCCTCAAAAGGTCGTAGGCTCTTCCTGACTACTTCTTTCCGCCTGGTTTCTTTGCGGCGGCTGGCGCTCGCCCGCCCGAATCATTCAGGCGAAGGTAGACGGCAGCCGCGCGGAATCGGACCTTCTTGTTCGAGTCCTGAAACAGTGGAATCAGACGAGTTTTCTACGACTGCTCTTTCCACGCCGCGGTAATCTGAATCGCCGCGGCTTTCACGGACCAATCGTCGTCCTGGAAGGATCCCTCGATCAGCGTTCGAATTTCATCGGAGCGATCCGAGGATAGCATCAGCAAGGATGCGGCCCGGGGTGATAATTCCGCATCCGTCAGCATGGAAGTCAAGGCAGAGTAACCTTCGTTCAAGCCGGGAACGGGGACAAATCCGATTCCCTGCTCCACGGCAAACAGCAACGTGGACTTCGGCGTCTTGAGACGGCGCATGGTGTCCCGGAACTTCCCCTTAAAGCGCAAAGGCCGCGGAGGCGCGGCACCAAACGGGAAGGAACACGCGGTCTTCAAGGCGCCGGAGCGAGTCCGTTTTGCGCGTGTTCCTCAAAAGAACCCGGACTCCGCCTTTTCCTCTTTCTCAAGAATGGAGATCAGCACCTGTTTCCCATCAGAGTTTCCAAGCCGGTAGAGAGCCTTTGCGGCTGCGAACATCACCTCGGGCACGTCATCTTCCAGGGCCGGAAGCACTAGTTTGGCCAACTCGGGATCGGACATTTCACTGATGCTGGTGATGGCGGCCGCCCGGCAAAGGTAGTCGCGGTCCTTCACCAGGGACACCAAGACCGGGAAGGAGGCGTCGCGGCTGCTGTTCAGACTAAACGCGACTGCGACTTCGCGGCGTGGCTCGGGATCCTTATCGGAGGATCCCTGCGTAAGTACGTTTCGAGCCCAACCAGCGAGGAAATCATCATTGCCTTGGGAAGTCTGCGCGGAGCATATGACGGCCGCTGCAAGGAAGGAAGACAGAATCAGACCAGAGCGGTGAAGCATGGCAGTGTGTCCTTCTGGATCGATCTTACCATTCACCGCAGTCTCAGCTACCGCAAGTAGAACAGGCTTAGCCTGGGCAGGCTCAGCCGCTCGAGGGCGTCACGATCGAGAAACTGCTTCTCCAGCATCGAGATCTGCGGGGCGCTCATGCGGCGGCGATGCGGACGCAGTTGCGCCTCCAGTTCCCCTCGTGCCTGCTGCGCCTGCTCCTCGGTTTGCCGGGCTCGCGCGATGGCGATCATCTTGTCCTCCAGCCCGGTCAGCAGGGTTTCCAGCACTTCCAGGTCCTGATAGTGATGCTCGGCCCGATCGAGATAGGCGGCCAGCGATGCGGCCACTCCGGCGAGTTCCTCGATGCCCGAAGCCAGCAAGGCCGCGCGGCAGCCGGCCAGATGCGCTTGCAGTTCCTCCAAGGTGAAGGGAGCCTCGGCCGGAACGGAGGCTCGCGCCGGTACGCCCTCCTGCATCCGCTCCGCCTCCTCGATCACCGCCTGCGAGCAGTAGGCAAGCGAGTTCACCTCCCGGCCGCGCCGCTTCTGCGTCTTATACTTTTCAAAGGCCGCCACGACGCCGCGCAGCACCGCCTCCAACGGGATGCCGGCATTCTTCCAGCTCTCAATGAGCGCCCAATCGATGGGCGAGAGCAGGAACAGTCCGGTGCCGCGGGCGCGTTGAAACTGCTCCTCAACTTCAGTGAAGTAGTTAAAGTAGTTCAACTGCCAAGGCTCGCCGGTCAGCCCTTCTGGTTGCGTCTCCAAATGATCTCCAGGCCTTGCAAAGTCAGATTCTCATCCACACCCTTGAGATGCCGCGAGCCGGCCGTGATCAACGTCGCCTGTCCGCCGGTGGCCACTGTGCGCGTCTGGGGGCCCAGTTCGGCGATCAGCCGTTCCAGGATCCCGTCGATCATGCCGATGGCTCCATAGTAGAGTCCGCTTTGAATGCTCCCCACCGTGTTGGAGCCGATCAGTTTCTCTGGTTCACGGAAATCCACCTTGGGCAGGCGCGCGGTGCGGGAGAACAGCGCGTCAATCGAGATGCCGATGCCCGGGCAGATGATGCCGCCCAGGTATTCGGCCTGCGCCGACACAATGTCAAAGGTAATGGCCGTGCCCAGATCCACCACTACGCAAGGGCCGCCGTAGTGATCATGCGCGGCCACGGCGTTCACGATCCGGTCCGCGCCCACCTCGCGCGGATTGTCATAGCGTATGGTGATGCCGGTGAAGGTTTCGTGCGTCAGGAACATGGGCTCGCGCTGAAAGTAGTGGCGCGCCATGCTGGCCAGCGTCGGGTTCAACGGAGGAACCACGCTGGCGATGATCACGCCGTCCACCAGGGACAGATCAATCGAATCGAGCGCGAACAGATTGCGCAACAGCACGCCCCATTCGTCCTCGGTCTGCTCGTGAACCGTGCGCAGCCGCCAGCGGTTGGTGAGCCTGGCTCCCTCAAAGACTCCAATGGTGATGTTGGTGTTTCCGGCATCCAGCGCCAATAGCATTGTGTCGGTCTCCTTAGGCCGGGCGCACGCCGCCCGCCAATACCTTTACCAGCTTCCCATTATCCTGCCGGAGCAGCAGGAAGCCGCCGGCGTCAAGTCCGGCAGTGGCGCCGTGCAACAGGTTGTCCCCCTGGTCCACGATCACGCGGCGGTCCGTCACGAAACTCGATGCCTGCGTGAACAGCCGCAGCACCGGCTGTATGCCTTCCTCCAGGATGAGCCGGCAATAGCGATCCACCGCTTCCAGCACCTGGATGAGCAGGTCTTCGCGCGCGATAGTCCGGCCGCCGGCCAGGCGCAACGATGTGGCAAGCTGGGCCAGATCTTTGGGAAAGGCGGTGTGGTTGACGTTGATGCCGATGCCCGCGATCAAAGCCGGGCCTTCCGTGCGCAGCAGGATACCCGCGCACTTGCGGCCATCCACCAGCAGATCATTGGGCCAACGCAGATCGCACTGAAGCCCTGAGGCCTCCAGCACCGCCTCGCGCACGGCCAGGCCGATGGCGAGCGTCAGTCCCGGGAAGGCGTCCACGGGAAACTTGTGGCGCAGAACGATGGAGATATACAGGCCGTTGCCCGGCTCGGAGTGCCAGAGGTGTCCATGCCGTCCGATGCCGGCGGTCTGTTCCTCCGCGCCCACGACGGTGCCGCAGGCGCAGCCATCCATGGCCAGGCGGGTGGCTTCCGTCATGGTGGAGTCAATGGTTGGGAACCAGTGTATACGGTGGTCCGGGAGCCGGCGTTGGACCGGCTCAAGTGCAAGCGGCATGACTTCCCAGTTCAACTCATCGCGGCCGGGTTTGTCCAGTGCAGCCTACCGGCAGATGTCCTGTATGCTGCGCGCGATGGCCTCAGGCTGGAACACCTTCTTCCAGCCGGGCTGGAAGATCTCTCCCTTGGCCGCCTGTATGGCGTGGAGAGCGCCGTCGGAGAAGCGCGCGCCTTCAAACAGCTGGAACACGATGCCGATCTCCACCTTAAGGTGACCGAGCACAAAGTCAAATGCCGCCTCGCGCGGAACGCCCAGGCGGATGGCCTCGTCGGTGGCTTCGCGAATGATGGTCACGCACGTGGCGGTGACGGTCTCTGACAGTGCCGGTTCGAGAATGGCGATCTGCTCCACCGTGCAGCGATGGGCGCGCATGACGGGCGCGAAGATGGCCCGCGCCACGGCCTCACCGAGAGCGTATGCATGCTCTGGTCCCTGCATCAGCGCGCACACGATGGCTTGGGGCGCATGCACGCCGCCAAAGAAGTCCAGTTGCGCCTCCGGGGTTTCCTCCACGCTCACCACCGGCGGATGGCACGGGTGGGTGACGAAGTAGACCAGGTCGCCCCGCTTGGGAAGGTGCCCGGCGTAGGGGGCCGCCGCATCCAGGCACATGAGCATCGTGCCCGGACGCAAGGAAGGCTCCATCTTGCCGGCGATGGCTCCAATGGCGTTGTCCGGCACGGCGAGGATGACGACATCGGCCTGGTCCAAGGCTTCCTCAGTGGTGGAGACGGCGAAGCCGCGCGCCTCGAGGGCGGCTTTTCCGGAGGGGCTGATTTCAACGTGGCTGGTGGAATAGGTAGTCTTCTTAAGATTCTCGGAGAGGCGGAGTCCCATCTTTCCGCCAGCCCCGATGAGGGCGATCTTGGTCGTGGGCATGGATAGATTCTCTGGAGCAAAGATGATACCACTTGATCCGGCCTGGTCCCACATCCGGTAGATTCTCCCAAGACACTGGAGCATCTCAAGCAGGCCCACATTAGACCCTGATAGCACTTGCCGCCGCCAGTTCTCCATGATATTGTTCCCCTGTTGGTAATGGAGACAATACATGACTTGTAAGGTTGTTGTACTTTCGTCTGCCCTCCTTGCGGCCGCGGTTCCGGCATGGGCTCAGTTCGCTCATACCTCGGGCAGGATCATTGACCCTTCGGCTAGCGTCGTTCCCGGCGCCAAGGTGATGATCCGGAACGTCGAGACTGGCGTGATGACAGAGACCATCACCAACGACGATGGTTACTATGCCGCACCGCCGGTGTCTCCCGGAAACTATGAGTTTCGTGTGCAACATGACGGATTCAAGTCCCTGGTGCGCAGCGGCGTCCAACTGCACACCGATGAGAAGGCGCGCCTGGACTTCGTGCTCGAGCTGGGCACACTGGCGGAGTCAGTAAGCGTGGTTGGCGACACCACGCTACTCAAGACCGACACGGCGGAGATGGCGACGGCGATTACCGGCCGCGAATACAACCGGCTGCCGCTGATCCAAGTGGGACGGATGCGGAGTCCGGCCAACTTTGTGTTCCTGGTTCCGGGGGTTCACGGCAACCTGAATCTGGACGGCATTGAGAACGTTTCCGCCACCAACCAGATCCAGGTGAACGGGGGGTTGAAGCAAAACACCGAAGTGATGCTGGACGGGCTTGCCGCAGCCACGGGGAGTTTCAATGAGTCGTCGCCGCCGGTGGACGCGATCCTGGAATTCAAGGTGGAGGGGAGCCAGATGTCAGCCGAGTATGGGCGGAGCGGCGCCTCGCTGGTGAAGTTCACGGTCAAATCGGGAACCAACCAGGTTCACGGATCCGTGTTCGAATTGCTTCGCAATGAGAAGCTGGACGCCCGCAACTGGCTGGCGCCCTCGCGCGCGATTACGCGGCAGAACGAGTTCGGCGCCTCGGTGGGAGGCCCGATCACGCTGCCGAGGATTTATAACGGCAAAGACAGGACGTTCTTCTTCTTTGCCTATTCCGGATCACGCAAGCGCGGACTGGATAACGTGGAACGGGTGACTATCCCGACACCGGATTTCTACCGGGGCGACTTCACCGGACTGCTCGACTCCCGAGGAGTCCGCGTTCCGATCTACGACCCGTTATCGACGAGGCCTTCCGGCAATACCTTTGCGCGGGACCCGTTTGTGGGCAACATCATCCCCGCCAACCGCCTGGATCCGGTGGCGGTGAAGACGGGCCCCTTGTATCCTCAGCCGAATCTGAGCGGGGCTGGAGCCTTGAACTACCAGGATTGGGTGGGCGAGTCCCGGTTGGATCCGGACGTGGTTACCGCCAAGGTGGACCACGTGCTGTCCAGCAAGCAGAAGATTTTCGGCACCTTCAACTGGAATGACATTCCCCGGTTGCGCAACCGCGTGCCGCTGCCGGATCCGGTCAACGATGGTTTCATTCAACAGATCACGAGCCGCCTGTTCCGCTTCAATCACGACTACCTTCTGAAGCCGTCATTGTTCAACAATCTGACTCTTGGCTACAACCGGTTCCGCAACCCGAATGGGACTCGCTCGCAGGGCGGCGGATGGCCGGCACAGCTGGGGCTTACAGGAGTTCCAGGGAGCATGTTCCCGGTGTTTTCGTTCACCAACGGCTACGCCACGGCGGGCACATCCGGCTATGGGGACGGCATCGATCAAGCCTACTTTGTACGCGACGCGGTGAGCTGGTCGCGCGGGAGTCATTTCCTCAAGGCCGGATTTGAGATTCGCTGGGAGCAGCCCAACAGCCGGTCCGAGAGCAACACCTCGGGCAGCTTCGCCTTCAATGCGTTGGGATCCGGATTACCTGGAAACGCGGCCACCGGGGACGGCTTTGCCAGCTTTCTGTTGGGACAGGTGCATTCGGCCAGCCTGAGTTATCCTTCCTCCTCGGGCACGCGCCGGTCCTATCGAGGCTTCTTTGTGCAGGATGATTTCAAAGTGACTCCTACCTTTACGCTGAATCTCGGGATGCGCCTCGAATATGAGCGTGCGCCGTTTGAAGCGGCCGACCGGTACAGCGTGATGGACCGCGCGACCGCCAACCCCGGCTCGGGCACAGTTCCAGGGGCGATCATATTTGCCGGCCAAGGTGTGGGCCGCACCGGAACCCGCAAGTTGTCAGCGACAGATTATTCGGCTTGGGGACCGCGGATCGGTTTCGCCTGGCGCGTGATCGACAAGACCGTGGTTCGCGGCGGCTATGGCATCTACTACGCCAACAGCCAACTCGGGTTGGCCTCGACCATCGGCTTCAACGTGTCGGCCAGCTTCGCCACGACGAACAACGGGGTGACACCGGCATTTGTATTGCGGAACGGCTTCCCGCAGGACTTTTCGACGCAGCCGGTGATCAATCCGACGATTCTCAACAATCAGAATGCAACCTATCTTGAGCCCAGCTCGGGTGCGATGCCGCGCACGCAGAACTTCAGCTTCGGCATTCAGCGCGAGATATCGCAGAACTTCATAGTGGAAGCCAACTACGTGGGCAACCACAGCACGCGGCAGTCCGATCCGCAACTGGTTAATATCAACCAGGTGGATCCGAAATACCTCTCCCTGGGGGCGCTGTTGACGCAGAGCGTCACCTCGGCCGGGGCCGTGGCGGCGGGCATCAAAGTCCCCTACCCTGGATTCACCGGTTCGGTCGCCCAGGCGTTACGGCAGTTCCCGCAGTACCGCACGCTGTCGGCGGCCGCCACCAAGGCGGGCAGCGCGGATTATCACGCCATGGAGCTACGCCTGAAAAAGCGTCTTTCGTTCGGGCTATCGTTGGACGTCTCCTACACCTTCTCCAAGAACACCGGCTACAGCAGCCCGTCCTTTATCGGACGCGCGCTCACCACAGACGTGCTGTTGCAGGACCACTTCAACCCCGGTCTCGAGCATGCGATTCTGCCCTACGACATACCGCATGCTTTCCTGATTCACTACGCCTACGATCTGCCATTCTTCCGGAACAACCGGCTGGGCGGCTGGAGCGTTTCGGGAATCCACCGCTATCAGAGCGGCAATCCGATTCCGCTGTTCATGACCAATTCCATGCCCATTTTCAATCGGGTGCAGCGGCCCAATGTCGTAAGCGGCCAAAAGCTGGGGACCGGGGTCAGCAACGCCGGCATAACCCCGAGCGTGGACCGGCTGTTGAATCCGTCTGCGTTTTCCGATCCGGGCGCCTACGCTTTCGGCAGTGCCGCTCCCTACTATCAGGACCTGCGGAACTTCACCGTAATGGGCGAGGACTTCTCGGTGGTGAAGACGACGCGGATCACTGAACGGGTGGTGACGGAACTGAACGCGCAGTTCGTGAACGCCTTCAACCGCCACCGGTTCGGCGAAATGGAAAGCAACTACCGCAATGCCGCATTCGGGCGAGTGAGAACGGCATCATTTCCGAGGTTCATTCAGGTGGGGTTGAGGATCCGGTTCTAATCCAACTCGAGGCGGAAGTTGATGTCGACGGCGGGGGCTGAGTGGGTGATGGCTCCCGAGGAGATGAAGTCCGGTCCGGCTTCGGCGTAGGCGCGGACATTGTCGAGCGTGATGTTGCCGGACAGCTCCACGGTGGCGCGGCCGGCGATGTGGGCGATCCACTCCATGGCTTGGGCCGGGGTGAGGTTGTCGAGGAGCAGGTGCTTTGCTCCCGAGCTGAGCGCTTGGTCGAGTTCGTCTCTCGTTCTTACTTCGATCTCGACTTTGAGGTTGCTGCCGCGCACACGATCGAGGGCGTTGCGGACGCCACCGGCGGCGGTGATGTGATTGTTCTTGATGAGAATGGCGTCGTAGAGGCCGATGCGGTGGTTAGTAACTCCACCGGCGGCGGCAGCCGCTTTCTCCAGGAGGCGGAGGCCGGGAGTGGTTTTACGGGTGTCGAGAATCTTAGTTCGGGTACCGGCGACGGCGTCCACGTATTGAGCGGCGAGCGTGGCCACACCGCTCAGGCGCTGGAGGAAGTTTAAGGCAACGCGTTCGCGGGAGAGCAGTGTGCGGGCGCTACCGCGCACCACAGCGATCCTGGCGCCGCTGGCGAGCCTGTCTCCGTTTCGTGCCACGACCACCAGCGACGGCGCGTCCTCATAAAGGATTTCGAGGAGCTCCAAACCGGCCACCACGATTGGCTGGCGGGCGGTGAAGGTTCCGGCTGCCTGCGTACCGGCCTCGACACAGGCGAGTGTGGTGGCATCGCCGGGGCCGATGTCTTCGGCGAGGGCGCGTTCCACCACTGCGCGAAGGTCAGGCATCGGTGAGGCTGTCCAGGGAGGCCTGGCTCTTGGTCAACTGCGCTTCATATTCGGTGAGCTTGGCGCGAATGCTATCCACGACTTTGGGCGGTGCTTTGCCGAGGAAGGTCTCATCGTTCAGTTGCCGGTGCGAGTTGGCAATGTTCTTGATCAGTTGGGCGATCTCCTTATCGAGCCGCTTGCGCTGGGCGTCCATCTGGGCGGCGGGAACGGCAAGGGCGAGGTCGAACTCGGGTGTTCCACGCATGCCGGGGCCAGCTTGCGGAGCGTGGCCGCGATGGAGGGTGAGGCTGATGCCGGCGAGCTTCTGGATAGCCTCCGAGAATTCACCGGCCACATCGTAGGCGCGGCCGGAGGAGTAGAGCGCAGCTTGCAATTGCTCCTTCGGGTCGAGCTTCAGTTCCGCGCGCAGGTTGCGAGCGGCGGTGATCACGCCTTGCAACAGGTCCATGTCGCGCTCGGCCGCGAGGTCGGCGCGTTCGGCGTGATAGACCGGGTAATGCGCGAGCGCGATGGACTTGGGACGGTCCTTGGAGTTGGCGGCGAGGCGCTGCCAGAGTTCCTCGCTGATGAAAGGCATGACGGGATGGAGGAGGCGCAGCGCGGCCTCAAACACGGTGAGCATGTTACGCCATTCCGGGGTGAGCCCGGAATTTTCGGTGAAGCGCAATTTCTTGAGTTCGACATACCAGTCACAGAACTCGTGCCAGATGAATTGCCAGGCCAGTTGAGCGGCTTCATGGTAGCGGAAGTTTTCGATGGCGCGGTTGGTCAGATCCGCGCAACGGTTGAGACGGGAGAAGATCCAGCGGTCTTCCAGCGTGGCGGTGATTTGCCCGGCGGGTGGTTCGGGCTGCCATGGGGCGTTCTGTTTCGGGATCCAGGCGTCGACGCCGGACTGTTCCATTTTCAGGAAGAGGAAGCGGGCGGCGTTCCAGATCTTGTTGGCAAAGGCGCGGGCGCTTTCCATGCGATCCTCTGTGAGGACGATGTCGGTGCCGGGGGCCGCGCCTTGGAGGAGGGCCATGCGGACGGCGTCGGTGCCGAACTTCCCGGTGACCACCAGCGGGTCAATCACGTTGCCGCGCGTCTTGGACATCTTCTGCTTGCCG
>Ga0209726_10006469_pt1 | contig 13593 bp, 12 predicted proteins | sample Subgrocontami54m_FD_187453 | JGI IMG/M metagenome (GOLD analysis project Ga0209726, IMG submission 187453) | Subsurface groundwater microbial communities from S. Glens Falls, New York, USA - GMW46 contaminated, 5.4 m (SPAdes) (version 3) | ecosystem: Environmental > Aquatic > Deep subsurface >... | reverse complement strand
AGTAAGGATACTCGTATGCGCAATAAAACATTTTCTAAAATAGTAACCGCTGGTTTACTTTCTTCTGCTGCATTTTCCACCTTTGCCTGGAATCACGGAATCTCTCTTGGATATGGCGGTGGCAGTGACATCAGACACCATACAGATACCAATTCCGGTGCATTTTTATCAGGCGAGATTACATCCATTAAGCAAAAAGACTGGGTCAATATCACACTCAATGGTTCATTAGGTCAATTCTACAGCTCGTGGATTGCCAACAAAGATTTATTCACGGCAGCAGCATCAGTGGCTTTTCGGTTTTATCCCGTGCAGATGGCCTATACGCATCCCTTCTTTTTAGCTTCTATTGGTCCTGCTTATTTATCTAATACACAATTTGGTAGAAACACACAGGCAGCCAATTTCGCTCTTCAAAGCATTGTAGGTGCTGGTCTCGAATTTGGAAAAGCAAAACGTGTCGATTTGAATATGAGATTAATTCACTATTCAAATGCCTACACAATGCATCCAAATGAAGGTTTTAATATTTTCTACGTTGTGTCTTTGGGTTATTTATTTTAACGAGAAAATTGCGCGCGATGCGCACAAGCTCACTACCAATTCGCGCTGCGAGTGGCGAGCGCACCACATCGCTGCGCTTCTGATGCGCTGGATGTTCAATAGGAAAGTACAACATCACTTTCTCTGTCGGAATTAATGCAACTTAAGGAGTGGGTTTTTGGTGATCTCGTCCCGTCTCTGCTAAATTACGCGTTAACTTAATATATATTTTTAATACATCATTCGTATTATTCTCGGTATTTTTATCGATGAACGCTATTAGCGTGTCGGAATCAATTTCACCTTTTTTATATTTATTAAGCTCAGTGGTTAATTTTTCACATATCTCCAAATCATTTCCGACAATTTTGTAGTTCAATTTAAATTTATTATCCATAAGCGCTTTTATTATCGTGATGAGATTATCAATCTCGACGGGATGTTTTGGGGCTGTAGTCGAATCGCCAAAGACCCCGTGTGTTATTAAAGGCACACAGTCTTTGAATTTTTCTAAAAATAGGCGACACATTTCTTCTTTTGTCTCAAAAGGCAATCCTGATATGTTGATTAGCATATTGAATTCATCATGGTGTCTTTTATCAAAACCCTTTGTCAGAAAATCATGCCAATGAGCAACCAATAATTCTCGACCTTCTGACGTACGCGCTAAGCAATAAAAAGGTGATGCTCCCTTGTCTCGTCCTTCACCCGTTACACGCTGATGCAGACCAGCAGAGGTAAGGTAATGTTTAAAATCATCCCAGTGAGCAGCCAATAATTGTTGACCTTCTGACGTACCCGTTAAGAAATAAAAAGGTGATGTTCCCTTGCCTGGTCCTTCAGCCGTTACACACTGATGCAGACCAGCGGAGGTAAGATAATGTTTAATATCATCCCAGTGAGCAGCCAATAATTGTAGACCTTTTGACGTACACGTTAAGAAATAAAAAGGTGTTTTTCCCTCGTCTGGTCCTTTACCCGTTACACACTGATGCAGACCAGCGGAGGTAAGATGATGTTTAAAATCATCCCAGTGAGCAGCCAATAATTGTTGACCTCCTGACGTCCACGTTAAGAAATAAAAAGGTGATGTTCCCTCGTCTGGTCCTTCAGCCGTTACACACTGATGCAGACCAGCGGAGGTAAGATAATGTTTAATATCATCCCAGTGAGCAGCCAATAATTGTAGACCTTCTAACGTACACGTTAAGAAATAAAAAGGTGTTTTTCCCTCGTCTGGTCCTTCAGCCGTTACACACTGATGCAGACCAGCGGAGGTAAGATAATGTTTAATATCATCCCAGTGAGCAGCCAATAATTCTCGACCTCCTGGCATACCCGTTAAGAAATGAAAAGGTGTTCTTCCCTCGTCTGGTCCTTTACCCGTTACACACTGATGCAGACCATCGGAGGTAAGATGATGTTTAATATCATCCCAGTGAGCAGCCAATAATTCTCGACCTCCTGGCATACCCGTTAAGAAATGAAAAGGTGATGCTCCCTTGTATGGTCCTTCACCCGTTACACGCTGATGCAGAACAACAGAGGTAACATGATGATGTTCAACATCATCCAAATAGTTATTAAATAATTCTCGACCTTTTAGCGTATCCCACGCAGAGAAATCAAGATCCAGGCTCTCTGGCAAATAAGGTAATGCTCCCTTGTTTGGTCTCTCACCCGCTACTGACAGATCAATGGGGGCAAGATGAGGTTTAACAACATCCCAATGATCAGCCAATAATTTTTGACCCTCGTTGAACGAGAAAAAGATTCCAATATTCTCTATACTGAGTTTTTTATTTTCTATTATACCCTCAAGTAAAAGCTCAAGGGTTCTATGGTGCAACGTTTTCATATAATTTATGTCAAATATGCGGCATTTCTCAATAAATGTCTCAAGGTTCAATGGGGTCAAAATCATCAACCGAGCGCATGCATTGAGGCAATGCTTCTCATTATTTGCATTATCTGCACTGAGTTGTGCCATTTCAATGTGTAACAACAATTCCTCTCTGCACGACGGCTTTGTTTTTTGAATTTTTTCCAACACTGACTTCACAGCGGATTTTTTGCTTCTCGCAGCAGATTCTCTGTGGATTTCTGCACTAGTTAAAACACGGCACACATCTTCATAAATCCTATCAAAAACTTGTTCTGAATCTGGCTGTAAAAAGAGAATAGACTCTTTCATTTTGGCAATTTCTTCCATAATCTTTTCAGGTTCTTTTATTGCATGCGCGATAGGTATGTAACTGTTCGATAAATATACTTGGCGATGCTCGATTAATAATTCAACGAGTACCTTAAAAAGCACATGATGAAATTGCCCTCCTCTCTCTTCGCTATGTTTTTTTGCTAGCGTGACAAGACCAAGATCATCAGAAATCAACATTTTTAATAGCGATAAACTATCTCCCTGATGAAAGAGCAGATTAGAGTCATTGTTATTGCAGGCTTTTAAATACCATTTTCTTGGCGTATCCCAGGCGTCCTGTTTATCCTGAGCAAACAAAAACAGCAATTCAATTTCGGTTAACGTAAGGTAATTTTTTCTAATAGGCTTTTCACCGATGGAGGCCAATAAATATTGCAACAAAAAATCAGTTGCAAATGCACCACCCATCATTGACTGTCCATCATAAATAACATGTGGCTTAGAACCATATAAAAAAACAAACGCAAATATGGCGTTTAATCTCTTATCTCTAGTCAGGGTTTCGTCATAAATTACTTTTAAAAAGAAATTAGCTAGTCTAGCGAGGTTTCTTGACGTCATGATAGCAAGTTCATGTTTTTTACAATTTGAGTGATTGTTATTGATATAAGCAATTTGATCAGTACATTCACTACGGTCGATCTCTATAGAAAAGCCAAAGTATTTTTCACACCTGGTAATGAACTCCAAAAGCGTAATGTAAGTATTTCCTGTTTTGTATAAATTGGCTGTGGTGATGCAATTGGCTAATGCTCTACTATTAGAATTTACGCTTAGTTCAAACGTAGTCTTCATTGGAGGAGAAGTGCGAATGAAAACCCTTTTGTTTGACACGACCCTAATTTTCACGTATTCATCCATTAATTTCTCCATAAAAAAATTAAGTTTTTCCCATGTGTCTGGCCTCTCGGTGCTGAAAAAATTAGATTGACGCATACCATTAACAATATTCAGGGTATTCTGCATAAACTTGAGCTGAGCATATCTGTCACCATTTTGGTATAAAAGTGAAAAGAAACCGGTCATCGGATTGGGCGGGACGATGCTCATCCCTACCTGATCAGGATTCATAGATATTCTCATATCAACAGTCTCCTCCAGTGGTTACCACACAGCGAACAGAGCTACATGCACTGATGGTTATTATAGTGTAATTGGGTAATTATTCAGGCCAGACATAGTGATTTTAGTAAAAAATCAATGGGATATAGCGATATTGGTGGGAAAGTTAGTCATAACGGATCGACTTTAAGGCAAATTGCTACACGTGTGCTTCTGACACATCAGTTAATTGTTTATGTGAAATCGTTGTAGAAACATCCGTGAAAATACGCTCAATGTCTTCAGCATCATATTTTCTTCTCGAACAATATTCTGGTAATGAATGACCATTATAAAAAAGCGAACATTCAAAATAATCTTCATTGTTAAGCGAATCAACAAAAACAATTGGCTGTCTTCCATAAGCATTCTGAAATACATAAGCAAGATAAGCCTCTACAATCTGCTTAGTTTTTTCGTTTAAATCATTTCTAAAATATCGGCCAGATGAGGTAAATATTTCCAAATAACCATGTCGTTGCGCTAATAGACCACCATAAAATGCACTGCTTTGATAACCTGGATATTCAACAGCTAACGATGGATGGCCATATCGATCTTTCCAATTAATATAACGATGCAACTTTGAATCAATCACATCAGCCAACCCATTTTCTGAAAAACTAATCCAATATGCATTTTTATTTCCTACCGCCACGATCATATCACTGCGAAACAACCAAATTTTTTTCTCATTAAAAAACAAATTGTCACGAGAAACCGTAATATCTTGATAGGCAGGATTGATACCAACTTCATTATCTCGAACATAAGCCGGAGGCACAGGTGAAATATAAGTTTGAATATAATCTTTAACCAGGGGCAGCAAAGTTGGACAAAGGCCAGGCGATAACGGTAATTTAAAAAAGGAATGGTGATTTCTTGGTTTTGGCAATATGGGCAGTAAAAATTGCGGGTGCAAATCATGCGCGTCATGAATAAGGCGCTGGTTTCTTAATAAATCACACAACATTTGAATAATTCGACTTTGCAGTTTCACTTTATCATCTGAATAAATAATTTTAATACAAAATCCTAAAAAAATTATTTTTTTATCACCTTGCAATAATCCAGACCAACGCAATCCTAAATCTACTTTTGCTAAGCCTGCCAATCCAAGATTACAATAATTCGTTAATTGTTTATCGCCATTTAAAATAATATTAATAGTATTTTCTTCATCAAAAATAACAGTAGGTTTGTTACGAAATTGAAAAATAAAATAATCTCGCTTTTCTGGATCGGAATGCTCAAATAGATCAGATTGAATAATTGCTGATGCAAAAGCATGTTGAATGTCAGTAAAAAAATTGCCATTGAATAAATAAGGCATTGCAACGTCTCTATCTTTAATCAAATTATACAGGGGTTGGATCCGGTAACGGCGCTTCTATTTCCGCTGCAAATCGCCTTGGGCTTTCGCGAAACAAGGTGGTTTTTGCTCTAGAAAGAATAGCGTTAGGATCCATAGGAAGCGCTTTATTTTTATCTTGATCTTCATCTTTCTTCTTATTCCATCGCATGTATACACCCACCGAATTGAATAACAATCCTACCGTTTGAATAGCATACATCGCGGTAGCATTATGTTGAAAGCCAAAATAGGTTGTTAGAGATAATAACGAATTGAGTGCAAAAATAAATAGCAAACCTAACAAAAATGGATATTGCGTTTCTAAAAATCCAATCAGAGCACTCGCACTCGTATTGCCAACACTGCTTATTATTTCCATTACCGCTTGAATACACAAAAATTGTTTCACCATTTGAAAATCTTTTTCGTGCAACGCTCGATCAACAAACATACCAGCAACAGGATTAATGAATGCGAATAAAGCAACTGCGGATAAACACGAAAATGCGCTAGCAATTGTAATAACTGTATCGCCGATTTCTTTTGCTTTATCCAAATTATTTTTAAGCAAACGCCCAATAACAACGCTCGCTGCTTCTGATAATCCGGCTATAGGCAATGTCATAATATAAGAATACGCACCCGCTGCTTGAAGACCGGCTAAAGCACCCGAACCAGATAATCCACACAAAAAAGTGGTGAGCATAAGTGTGATATACAAAATAGAGTATCTGAAAGCGATATGAAAACCGCCCACAATCATTTTTGCAAATTTTTCTGATAATAATGTTTCTTTTAATTCATTCAATGAAAAATGATAAAATTGATATTTCTCAAAATCAGCTTTGCAATAGGAATACAAATTATAGCCCAATGCTGTAATGGCAGAAGCAAATGCATACGCAACCGCACCACCTGTCACACCCATTTTAGGCAATCCCAATTTTCCATCGACAAGAATATAAGTTAGCATCACATCTAATATGCTTTCAGCGATATCGCCAATTAATATGGGAAATGAGTTAGACATACCGATATCAACGCGAGCACGTGAGCGATAAAGCATATCGATAAAGTAAGACAAAAAGCCCCATGAAAAATAACTTGCACTCTGCTGAATCACTTCATCAGACTGTTGTGTCCATCGAAAAATAAGAGGCGCACTAAAACACAATAGCGCAGTGGGAATCATCAGCACGCAACCAAACATGACGCCTTGTCGATAGACAGCACCTATTTCTATAGGATTATATGTTGCATTTTCAGCTGGATTTTTTTCTTTTGCATATACATGTGACACAGTGGCAGAAACAATTCTTAATCCTCGAAAAATTAATATAAAAATAAATCCCTCTATCGCACTATAAACAGCATAAGTAGTCAGCAATGATTCATCGGTTTTTGCAAAGATAACGCGCTTACCCAAATGTTGAAAACCTGCAATCACAAATCCACGTAAAATTAATGGGAGTGCGGTACGTGTCAGTAAACCCTCAGGAGATTCTGTAGTAGGTGTATGCATAATTTATATCCTTAAGCTTTTAAGGATAATACTCGTCTGATTTTGGAAATCTACTAGCGCCTGTCATCAATTAGTTATTTTTTTAAGGCACTCACCTCATGGAAACGCGCATGGAGCGCGTACTCGCGCGCAATAAGCGTGCCTGCAACTTTCCGCCCCAACCGCACGCTTATTGCGCGCGAGTACGCGCTCCATGCGCGTTTCCGTGAGCTCAGTGCTTTAAAATGATTAATTGATGATAGGCTCTAGCGCCTTAACAAGGTTATAACTTCTTCATCAGTAGTTTGTGAAAAATCTTCATAAAATGCACCCACACCATAAAAAACATCGGCGGAATGCAAACAAACCACTTCATCAGCTAATTTAGAAAAATGGGCCAGTGTCTCACGAGGCGCCACGGGTACGGCCATAATGATTTTTTTTACTGATAATTTTCTTAATGCAATCATTGCTGCATGCATAGTCGCACCGGTTGCAATACCATCATCGACTAAAATAATATTTTTTTGTTGGATCTCTGGAAAAGGTCGATCTTGTCGATATTTTTTTTCGCGTCGAGCAAGTTCGGTTTTTTCCGCCGTAATAATTCGATTGAGTTCCGCTTCACTGACACCGGAATTAGCAAGAAGATTCTCATTAAAAAAGATCACATCTCCACTAGCAACAGCACCCAATGCTAATTCTTCTTGAAATGGCGCACCTAATTTACGCACCACAAGAATATCTAATGGGAGGTGTAATGCTTGAGCGATAGAATAGGCTACGGGAACGCCACCACGCGGTAATGCCAGAATGAGGGTATTAAGATCATTTCGATACGACTGAAGCCGTCTAGAAAGACGTTCACCCGCATCGAAACGATTGTGGAATATTGCAGAGCCATCCATGGCATCGCCTTATTGCTCGGCGTTATTCCTCAACGATGGTAACGTCTTCAGCTTGGAAGCCTTTATCACCCTTCACAACGTTAAACTCTACACGTTGTCCTTCGTGCAATGTTCTGCGTCCTGATGCGTTGATTGCTCTGTGGTGAACAAATACATCTTCACCTTGTTCGCGAGCGATAAATCCAAATCCTTTTTGATCATTAAACCATTTAACACGACCTTGTTCTTTTGCCATAATAAATCTCAACCTGTACAACTTTTTTACTAAAATACTCATCGTCAACGCGATATTGCTAATACATCACAACACCGCTCACTAACGACTTAACAACAGTGTACCAATTTTTTTCCAAAATCCAACCCCTTGTGAAAATATCAGGAACGTTTTATGGTTATTCCCCCTAATAATCACCAAAGAGTAGTACATATGCGCATCTTAAACTGGTTTTTCGCTGAATCCACTGATTCTCAAACACCGTTTTGTCCCCTGCCACTTGAGAAACTGGATCACTCTCAAGCGTTGTTGCAGTACTTATCCGACAGAAAGCTTTTAGAAAACGGGGAATATGTCGCCATTAACCCGTATCATTTTACGGTAAATGATGTTCGCTTTTTACTCATCAATCGAATTGATCTCACCACCCTCAATTATTTTGTTCATGATGTTTCACCTGAGCATTATGAAAAGCTCTATAATATCGCCTACGTCAATCGACTACCTTTAACGGGACTGCATGGAATCCAGGTGATTTTTTCACAAAAAGAGCTATCAGATCATATGGTGGATCTTCTATTAAATTGTACACCCTCTTTTCAGAATGCCATTATTGGATTACCCGAACTCAATAAAATGGCAACAGATCCAAAATATTACGATTATTTTTCAAAAGATGACTTACAATTTACCGTGTCTTATTGCGTTGAAAATACCAACACGCAACAAACAATCAACATTGATGCGCAAAAATTACATGCTGCAATAACGTCATTTTCCGCTACATCGTTGCCTTCTTCTTTCTTTTTTAAGGAAAAAACAAAGGTCATTCAATTCATTCAACGTTTAAGCGCTTCTATACTCAATACTGAAAAAACACCCGCTGCTGACATATCCAAAGGCGAATTGCTTTTATCCGCACTGGTATGTGCCTTTTTCTCACAGCATAATCCGATCGGCAAACTATTTTGGGAAACGCAAGGTATCACACCAAGGTTGCAGTGAAACTAACATGTCACTATCATCAAAATAACAGGGAAAACTAAGGAAAAAATATGTCAACGAACCCCATCGGTATTTTTGACAGTGGCATCGGCGGATTAACAGTTGCACAATCACTCGTTAATGCATTGCCAAATGAGCATATTATTTATTTTGGCGATACCGCGCATTTACCCTATGGCGATAAATCCACAGCAGCGATCCAAGCTTATTCTGTTAAAATTGCGCACATGCTATTACAACAAAATTGCAAAATAATTTTGATCGCTTGCCATACCGCCTCATCACTCGCATACGATTTGGTAAAAGAGTATGTGGGAAATCAAGCGCACGTAATGAATGTCATTGATCCAGTTATTACTTTACTCCGAAAATCGTATGCAAAAAAATGCATTGGATTAATCGGCACAAAAGCGACCATCAATTCTAATATCTATAAAAAAAGAATTGATGAATTAAATCTCGATATTATCTTAAAATCACAAGCAACCAGTATTCTTGCATCAGCAATTGAAGAAGGATTTCACGGAAAAAAAGTGATTGATGAGATTTTAGCGGAATATTTATCCCAAAACACACTATCTGATATTGAAGCCCTTGTTTTAGGTTGCACGCATTACCCGGTTGTGAAAAAAAATATTGCTGAATTTTATCAAAATAAAATAGATATTATCGATCCCTCTGACATTATTGCTCATTCCGTTGTCGAGCATTTAAAATTCACTAAACTAAATAATACAGATCATAAAAAGGGCACGAAAAAATTCTATATTTCTGATTACACAAAATCGTTTGCAGAAAATACCAAACTATTTTTTGATGAGGAAATTGAATTAGAACATTATCCGTTGTGGGAATAATGACATGGATCCTCGATTAGAAAATAGCAGTTTTAAAATTATCGACTGGCCTTTATCTGAAGTACGATTAAAAGATAATGCGCATTTTCCGTGGATTATGTTAATTCCACGCGTTTCTGCCAGTATCACAGAAATTGCCGATCTCTCAAGTGAAGAACAAAAAATCCTAATGGATGAAATTACTCAGCTCTCAACAGCAATGCGGGCACATTTCTCACCTGATAAATTAAACATCGGCGCGCTGGGCAATATTGTTTCACAATTACATATTCACGTTATCGCTCGTTTTCAACATGATCTTTGCTGGCCGCACAGTGTTTGGCAAGCAAATATACCAGAACAATCTTATCCAATAGAAAAACGCGATCAACTCATTCATCAATTACATACGTTATTATCATGAATTATAGACATTTATATCACGCAGGTAATTTTGCCGATGTGTTGAAACACACTATTATGATTGCGTTGCTACGCGCACTGTCAAAAAAAGAAACGCCCTTTTGTTTTTTGGATACGCATGCGGGAATTGGTTTGTATCCATTACAATCGATCGAAGCGCAAAAATCACGGGAATATGAAAGCGGTATTGCGAATTTATTATCGATGGAAAATGCACCCGACATTATTCAAGATTATATTGCTATCATTAATCATTTTAATTTTGATCAATTACAATATTATCCAGGCTCACCTTTAATTGCTGAACAATGTTTACGCGATCAAGATCAATTGATTCTCTGTGAATTGCATCCAGAAGATGTAGCAACACTCAAAAACAACATGCCCCGCAGTAAAAATATCGCCATTCACCACACCGATGGTTATTTAGGGATGAAGGCGTTTTTACCGCCCAAATTAAAACGTGGCCTCGTGATGATCGACCCCCCATTTGAAGTGACCAATGAATTTGAATTAATTACACAAGCGTTACAACGCGCGCTAATACACTGGCAATCGGGTCATTTTATGATTTGGTATCCCATCAAAAATCACAAAGCAGTTCAAACGTTTTATAAGAATTTGCGCAATTTTGAAAAACCGATTCTGATTGTTGAATTTGAATTGAATAGCCCTGCTATTGAAGGGAAGTTATCTGAGTGCGGCATTGTACTGATCAATCCACCATGGCAAGTGGGAGAGTTACTAGCATCAACTTTATTGCCTTATCTTGCAACCGCACTGAATGCAAACTGGAAAATTCGATAACGGAACATAAGCGTTATTAAATAATTCAGTTCGCTAGAGGCACCCTCCCCAGTGATCACTGCTCGACAAGTAAGACCAGTCTGCTAAACTTCACTGTTTAATCTTGAGTCACCAAACATGAGCAGCCAACTTTCCCCCCGATTAAAAGCCAGACACGTCAACATGATCGCCATTGGCGGATCAATTGGGACAGGTATTTTCTTAGCCAGTGGCTACACGATTTCGGTTGGCGGACCCGGCGGCGCGCTGTTCGCTTATTTTATGATGGCCATCATCGTTTATTTCTTGATGACGAGTTTAGCTGAAATGAGCGCTTATAGACCAACATCGGGCACCTTTTGCGAATATGCTACTGTGTACGTCGGAAAATCTTTTGGTACCGCCATGGGTTACAATTATTGGCTCAATTGGGCGATCACCATCGCCGCAGAAATTTCTGCTGCTGCCATCATCATGAGTTATTGGTTCCCCACGGTTCACGCCATTGTATTTTCAGCCCTGTTCTTCGGCCTAATTTTTCTTTGTAATATTTTATCAGTACAAATTTACGGCGAAGTAGAATACTGGCTGTCATTTTTAAAAGTTGCTGTCATTATCATTTTCATCGTGCTCGGCGCCGTTTCTATTTTTGATCAACCGCATTTTGGTGTGCATTATTGGAAAATCGGTGATGCCCCCTTTCACGGCGGATGGATGGGTTTTATCACCGTATTTTTACTGGCGGGTTTTTCATTTCAAGGAACTGAATTAGTCGGTGTTGCGTCAGGAGAAACAGAGCATCCTGAAAAAACGATACCAAAATCGATTAAATACGTTTTCTGGCGTTTGGCACTTTTTTATATCGCCTCTATTTTAATCCTGACATTGTTGATTCCCTACAATGACCCCCGCCTAACTTATCAAAATAACGTTGGCATGAGTCCATACACCTTGGTATTTTCAAAATATTTATCGCATTATGCGGGTGACATAGTGAATTTCGTCATTTTGATTGCGGTCATTTCAGCTGCCAATGCCAGCATGTATTCTGCAACGCGTATTTTATGGTATCTGGGAAAAATTGGCCAAGCACCCAAACTATTTCAAAAAACCAATCGATTTTCCATTCCAATTACCGCATTAATTACAACATCCATGATTGGCTCCATTGTTTTTATTTCATCACTGACTGGGAATGGGAAATTATTTACCTACCTCATCCAGATATCTTCCTTATCAGGATTTATAGCCTGGTTTGGTATCGCGTTGAGCCATTATTATTTCAGAAGAAAACATTTGCCAACGAATGGCGGCATAAATGTGCTTGCCTATCGCGCAAAATTCTATCCCTATGCACAGATTTTTTCGATGATCATGATCGCATTTGTGATTGCTGCACAATTTATTCCAATGATTGATACGCCAACCAGATTTCATCTGTCAGATTTTCTGACAACGTATTCCTCTGTGCTACTTTTTGTTATTTTTTATTTATGCGCAAAGATTTTTTATTGGATTCGCAGTGCATAAAATTAAACTGTTAAATGGATGTAACAGATATGCAGTCTGATTCTATCGATCCTCATTTGGCAATTAAAATTAAAGAATATGAAGTTGCTATAGAGAAATATAAAAATATTCCCTGGTACACTAGGGTAGAATTTTTTTTCTCAATCATTATTATCACGTTGCAAATAGCAACCATGATGACATTACTTCACCAGTATAGTACAACAAGCATTGTTGCCGTGGTTGTTACACTATTTGTTTCCTATTTTTTAACGGATTTTATAAACGGCATTGCCCACCTGATTGCTGATAACGCGCAAAATTATACCTCTATCGTTGGGCCATTTTATGCGGCATTTCACTTGCATCACATCAAACTAACTTATGAAAACAAGCATCCAGTTAAAATTTATTTTTACGAATCAGGGCATAAAATTTGGCTGGTTTTCTATTTAATCATTATTTTTTTAGCGCAATGTTTTACACATTTGAATTTCTGTTTGAATTTATGTTTGGTTAGCATTGGTGTATTGTCTTCTGTTGCAGAGCTTTCTCATTTCTGGTGTCATAACAAAAAGCAAGCCAATCGTTTTATTCGATTGCTTCAAAAAAATCGCATATTGCTTTCCATGCAACACCACAAATTTCACCATCGAAAAGATAATATCAATTATGCATTTTTAAATGGGATCAGTGATCCCATACTGAATATAATTGCGAATCGATTTTATTCGGGTTATAAAAATTTTTCTGATAGGCATGTTGCGGCGTATGAAAAAAAGTAATGCTGCATTCGCACTTGCTTGCGCGTGCGCTTCCAACGCTGCTAATGAACTCATTACTGAATTTAATTAGCAGCGATGGAAGCGCGCGCGCCAGCAAGTGCGAAAAACGCAGAGCACATACCAAAATTAAGATATCAACGGATCAGCATTATTTCCTAATTTGCAACTTCGCAATCTCATCTGATTCCACATAATAACTCGTATCAAAATTAAAACTGCGAACCGTTAACGCTATCAAAATCCCAATTAAACCCAGTGCAATCATCCAATCAATATGCCACACCATCCCAAATCCAAAAATACCACTCAAAACAGCAATAAAAAATCCCGTTGCAGTATTACGCGGCATGTGAATACGATCATAATGTGATTGTGGTATTAGATTTTGATTAAGCGTATTTTTTTCTTTT
>Ga0209726_10006464_pt1 | contig 13604 bp, 13 predicted proteins | sample Subgrocontami54m_FD_187453 | JGI IMG/M metagenome (GOLD analysis project Ga0209726, IMG submission 187453) | Subsurface groundwater microbial communities from S. Glens Falls, New York, USA - GMW46 contaminated, 5.4 m (SPAdes) (version 3) | ecosystem: Environmental > Aquatic > Deep subsurface >... | reverse complement strand
GGATTTCGTCCTTGCTGAAAAAGCCCGCGAACGGCGGGATGCCGGCGATCGCCAGCGTGCCGATCATCATCGTCGCGAACGTGACGGGCATGTATTTCTTCAGCCCGCCCATTCGCCGCATGTCCTGTTCGCCCGCCATCGCGTGGATCACGGAGCCGCTGCCAAGGAACAGCAGCGCCTTGAAGAAGGCGTGCGTCATGAGGTGGAAGGCACCGGCCGAGAACGCGCCGACGCCGATGGCCGTGAACATGTATCCGAGCTGCGAGACCGTTGAGTAGGCCAGTACGCGCTTGATGTCGTACTGCACGAGTCCGATCGACGCCGCCATGAGCGCCGTCAGCACGCCCACGACGGCGACAATGGTCATCACCTCGGGCGCTTGCGAAAAGAGCACCGCGTTCCGCCCGAGCATGTAGACACCTGCCGTGACCATCGTGGCCGCATGGATGAGGGCGGATACCGGCGTCGGGCCCTCCATCGCGTCCGGCAGCCACACGTACAACGGAATCTGGGCGCTCTTCCCGGTCGCGCCCACGAACAACAGCAGGCAGATCGCGGACAGGACGCCGAAGTGTCCCGCCTCGATCGGCATCCTCGCGGCGGCGTCCTGTACCGCGCGGAAATCAAGCGTCCCGAAGGTGAAGAAAATCAGGAAGACGCCAAGCACGAACCCCCAATCGCCCACGCGATTGGTGATGAACGCTTTCTTGCCGGCGTCGCCCGCGCTCTTCTTTTCGTACCAGTACCCGATGAGCAGGTACGAACAGAGCCCCACCCCTTCCCAGCCTACGAACATCACCAGGAAGTTGCTGCCCAGGACGAGCACGAGCATGAAGAAGCAGAACAGATTCAGATAGGAGAAGAACCGCGCAAAGCCGCCGCGCGGCTCGTCCAGCATGTACGCCGTGGCATAGACGTGAATGAGCGTGCCGATGCCGGTGACGACGAGGAGCATCATGCCGGACAGCGGATCCAACCGGAATCCCCACGCAGCGCGGAAGCTCCCGATCCCGTCGTGCGTCTGCAGCGGAATGGCCGGAAACCAATCGGCGACAACCACGTCGTACGCGCGCTCCCCGGCCGGCAACCCGAGCAACTGCCAGAACGCCAGCAGCGACAGGCCCAGGGCGAAGACCATCATCGTGCACGCGAGCGTGCCGGCGGTCTTGCGCGAGAAACTGCGGATGCCGACGAGGCCGTTCATCGCGGCGCCGATGCCCGGCAACAACGGAATTAACCAGATGTATCTCATGAATCCATGTCTGCTGTGTCTTCCCCGCCCGCCTACCCGTCCTGCTCGCCCGCGCGCCTACCAGCGCATCAGATTCATTTCGTCGATGTTGACGGTTTCCTTGTTGCGGTAGAACGCCAGGATGATCCCGAGGCCCACGGCCGCCTCGGCGGCGGCCACGGCGATCACAAAGATGGCAAACACCTGCCCGACGGCGTTGTGCAACTGCGCGGAGAACGCGACCAGATTGATGTTGACCGCGTTCAATATCAGCTCGATCGACATGAAGATGATGATGATGTTCCGGCGGACCATCACGCCAATCACGCCGATGATGAAAAGCGCCGCCGATAAGAGCATGTAGTGCGTTGGGGTGATCATAGTGTCCACATTTTCATAGTTCCCTTTTCGCCAGCACAATGGCCCCGATCATGGCGACGAGAAGCAGCATCGAGGCAATCTCAAAGGGTATGAGGTAGCTCGTATAGAGCAGCCATCCGACCTCCTCGGTATTGCCAGAGACGGGAATGACCGAGCGCGCCCCGGCCAGAACGGGAGCCGGGATCGCATGGCTATAGGCCGCGACCACGCCAAGCTCCACCAGCACCGCCACCGAAAGCGCGTACCCGAATCTCGTCCGGCGGTGCGGATCCTCGTGCGCCTCCGGCGGCCGCTTCAGGTTCACGAGCATGACCACGAACAGATACAACACGACGATCCCGCCCGCGTAGACGAGCACCTGAATGGCCGCGAGAAAGGGGGCGCCGAGCAGCGCATAGAGCGCCGCCACGAACAGGAAATCGAGCACGAGAAACAGCACACTGTGCACCGTGTCCTTCGTCGTGACGACGAGCACGGCAAACACCAGGATGAAGAACGACAGTGTGTAGAACGCGATGGCTTCGCCCATTACAGCAGCATCACCTTGATGATCCCGGTGACAACGAGATTCACAATCGCGAGCGGGATCAAGACTTTCCAGCCGATTCGCATCAACTGATCGTAGCGATAGCGCGGCAACGTCGCGCGAACCCAGATGAAGATGTAGAGAAACACAAACGACTTGACGAGAAACCAGGTCCAGCCCGGAATGATGTCCAGGAAGCTGAGGGCGCTCACGCCCGGAAACGGCCGCAGCCATCCGCCCAGAAACAAGGTCGTCGCGACTGATGAGACGACGATCATGTTGGCGTACTCGGCGAGAAAGAAGAGCGCGAACCGCATCCCGCTGTACTCGGTATGGAACCCGCCTGTGAGCTCCTGCTCGGCTTCCGGCATGTCGAAGGGAGCGCGGTTGGTCTCGGCGAGGCCGCCAATGAAGAAAATCGCGAACGCCAGCGGCTGAACGAACACGAACCACCAGCCCGCGCTTTCCTGGGCGCGAACGATCTGCACCATGCTCAAGGAGCCGGCCACGAGAATGACGCTCACGAGCGTCAAGGTCACCGCGACTTCGTAGCTGATGAGCTGCGCGGAGGCCCGCAGGCTGGCGAGGAGTGGGTACTTGCTGTTCGACGCGTAGCCCGCGAGAATGATGCCGTACACACCCACCGAGGCCACCGACACGATGTACAACAGGCCGACGTTGATATCGGTGATGTAGAGCGTGATCTCACGGCCGAAGAGCGTCGCCTTGTCGCCGAACGGGATCACGGCGTAGACAATGAGCGCCGGCACCATGGCAATGATGGGCGCGGCCGTGAACACCCACCTGTCGGCGCGGGCGGGCGTGATGTCTTCCTTGAGCATCAGCTTCACCGCGTCCGCGATCGGCTGCAGGATGCCGTAGGGGCCGACGCGCATCGGGCCAAGCCGGGACTGGGCCCAGGCGATGACTTTTCGCTCGAGGAGCACCATGTAGGTGACGCCGACGAGCGTCGCGTTCAGCACGATCAGGATCTTCAGCAGGGGGATGACGAACAGGTCCATTACCGGTCGACCTCGCCGAGCACGACGTCGAGCGAGCCGATGAGTGCAACGACGTCAGCCACCAGATGGCCCTTCACCATGCGGCGCAATCCCTGAAGATTGCAGAAGGATGGAGGCCGCACGCGGAAACGATACGGGTTCGTCGACTTACCATCGCTCACGATGAAATATCCCAGCTCGCCCTTGGGCGATTCGATCGCATGGTACGTTTCGCCCGCCGGCGGTTTGATGAGACGCGGCACCTTGCCGACGATGGGGCCTTCCGGAATGCCCTCGGTCGCCTGGCGGATGATACGAAGCGACTGTCGGAACTCCTCCAGCCGGACGAGGTAGCGATCGTAGGTGTCACCCGCCGTGCCGATGGGGATGTCGAAGGTGAATTCATCGTAGGCGGCGTACGGCTCATCCTTGCGGATGTCGCGCGGCACACCGGAGCCGCGAAGCGGCGGCCCGGTGAGTCCGAGATCGACCGCCTCGGCGGCCGTGAGCGTCCCAATGCCCTTCGTCCGTTCCAGCCAGATGCGGTTGTGAGTGAGCAGCTCCTCGTATTCATCGAGCTTGCCGTCCATGATTCGGCAGAACTCCAGCACCTTCTTGTCCCAACCGGGAGGAAGATCCTGCGGCAGGCCGCCGATGCGCATCGAGTTGTACGTCAGGCGCGCACCGCAGAACTCCTCGAACAGGTCCAGAATCAGTTCGCGCTCACGGAACGCATAGAGGAACACCGTCATCGCACCGATGTCCATCGCGTGGGTGCCGAGCCAGAGACAGTGGCTCGCAATCCGCTGCAGCTCACAGAGAATCGTCCGCACGTACCTGGCCCGTCGCGGCACTTCGATCGCCATCAACTTCTCGACCGTCTCGCAATAGCCGACGTTGTTCGTCGCGGCGGCCACATAGTCCATGCGATCGGTCAGCAGGATGATCTGCGTCCAGTTGCGGTTCTCGCTCAGTTTCTCGATGCCGCGGTGCAGGTAGCCAATGACCACATCGGCATCGACCACCTTCTCGCCGTCGAGACGCAGCACGACGCGCAGCACACCGTGCGTGCTGGGATGCTGCGGGCCCATGTTGAGCACGAGCTCGTTGGTGTCGAACATTGCGCCGTGATGAACGGCTGGTGTCGCCATCACTCGATATCCGATTCCTCGCGCGCCTGCCTCAGCTTCAGCCAGTCGAGCGGATTTTCCATCAGCAGTTCGCCGGGACCTTCCAGCGGATAGTCCTTCCGCTGCGGATACCCCTGCCAGTCCTCCGGCATCAGAATCCGGCGCCGATCGGGATGCCCCGTGAAATTCACGCCGAACATGTCGAATACTTCGCGCTCCAACCAGTTGGCCGACGGCCACACAGGGGTCACCGAGGCCACCGGCTGCTGATCCGCCACTCTCGCTTTGACGCGGACCCGATGACGATGCCGGGTCGAATAGAGGCAGTACACCAGATCGAAGCGCTCAGCGCGCGGCGGCCAATCTGTCGCCGTGACATCCGAACAGAAGTCGAACGCCGCGTCAGCGGCCTCGCGCAAGTGCCGGGCGATCTCCAGCAGCTGACTGGCCGGCACGACGATCGTCCAGTCGCCCACCCAATAGCTCACGTGGATGACCGACCCGGAGATCGCCGACTGGAGCGATGCGATGAATGCCGGAACCGGAAGATCGACCGGCGGTGCCGGCTCGGTCGGACCCGTGGGCGCGGCAGCTTTCGGCGCATGCTCGGGACCTCCAGCCGCAGGCTTGGCTGCCGCAGGTTTGGCGGCGGCTGGAGCAGGGGCCGCCTTCGCGGCGGGGCTCGCTGGTGCTGCTTCGGCGCCCGTGGCCGCGCTCGGGACGGCAGTTCCCGCGCCTTCGGCTGGCATCCCCGGTGCCACCGCTGGGGGCAGAGGTGGCTTCTCGGAATCGTCAGCCATTTACACCCATTCCAGCGCGCCTTTTTGCCAGGCGTAGTAGTAGCCGACGACCAGGATGAAAATGAAGACGAGCATCTCGATCAAGCCGAACAGCAGCAACTTGTCGAAGATGACCGCCCACGGAAACATGAACACCGTCTCCACGTCGAAGATGACGAAGAGCATGGCCACCAAGTAGTACCGAATGCTGTAGCGATCACGCGCGTCCGTCACCGGTTCGATACCGCACTCGTAAGGTTCCAGCTTGACTTTGTTGTACTTGCTCGGATGAATGAGGCTCGTGAACACCAGTGTAAACACGGCAAAGCCGGTCGCCACGGCGACAAAGATGGCAATCGGGATATACGCTGAAAGCATGGGGATGCGGCTCGCCGCGCCAGATCACGCGGCCTCGGGAAAAGCGGTTGGTTTATAACACGCGACTTGTGGGGTGTCAAGAAACGGTCCCCCAGCCCACGATTTCCCGCAACCTACAGATTTCAAACCAGTTTTTGCCTCCAAGACGCTTGACGGTCTTCAAAACCGGGACCTATACTGACCTGATGGTGCGTTACTCCCGCGCGGCATGCATTGCCTGCTTCTTCATGGCCGCTGGGGCCCTGGTCGGCGCCCAGGCCGTGCGGCGCACGGTGTACGTGAGCGTGACCGACAAATCCGGGAACGCGGTGTTGGATGTCGCCCCGTCCGCATTCGTCGTGCGGGAAAACAAAGTCGCTCGCGAGGTGCTCGAGGTCGCACTTGCCGACGAACCGCTGCAGATAGCGCTGCTCGTGGACAATAGCCAGGCATCCGAGCCGCATATTCGAGATTACCGCGAAGCCCTCTCAGCGTTCATCACCGTGGTCACTTCGGACAATCCGTCGCCCGCCAATGGCAAGCATCAGATTGCGATCATCTCACTGGCCGACAGGCCGACGATTCTGCGGGATTACACGTCAGATCAGGTCCAGCTGCTGAAGAGTGCCCAGAGCATCTTCGCCATGCCGGGATCGGGTGCGTATCTGCTCGACGGCATCATGGAGACGAGTCACGGAGTCGTCAAGCGCACCACCGCCCGGCCCGTGTTCGTGGCCATCTTCCCCGACGCGTCCAGTGAGACAAGCTATCGTACATACGACGCCGTGCTGGACGCCCTCAAACGCTCCGGCGCTTCGCTGCATGTCGTCAAGATCGGCGGGTCGATGAACACCTCCCGCGATCGGTCCATCGTGCTCGATGAGGGTACGCGGACAACGGGTGGGCGCTACGAGGACCTGCTCGTCAGTTCTGCTTTGACAGTCAGATTGAAGCAGATCGCGACAGATCTGACCCATCAGTACCGGGTCACGTACGCACGTCCGCAGTCGTTGAGGCCCCCTGAAAAGTTCGAGGTGTCCGTGACCAAACCTGGTCTCACGGTCCGCGGGACGGCCGCGAGAGAAGAGCGGCCGCAGGCAGCCCGGTAATGCGCGCTGTTTCCCGCCGCCTATCGCCAGCGTGGGTCCGTGCAACGTCTCTGGCGGCCTGTGTCTGGATGCTGGCTCCTTCGACCGCGGGTCAGACACCACAAGTCCCCTCGTTTCGAGCCAACATCGATGTCGTGTCGCTCAACGTGACGGTGACCGAGGCGGGCATCGGCGCGCCACGATACGTCACCGACCTCACACAAGCCGACTTCGAGGTCTTTGAGGACGGTGTCAAGCAGGACATCTCGGTCTTCAACAAAACCAACTCTCCGATCGCGCTGACGCTGCTCATCGATAGTAGCGCCAGCATGGAATCCAAACTCCAGACGGCGCAGGAAGCCGCGATCGGTTTTGTCCGAAAATTGCGCCGGCAGGACGTGGCAGAGGTCATTGACTTCGACGACCGGGCCATCGTGGCAGAGGCGTTCACGAACGACGTCCCAAAACTCGAGCACGCGATCCGGCTGACGTCGGCAGGCGGCCCAACGGCGATGTTCCAGGCTCTTTATATCGCGATGAGCGAGTTCAAGAAGCTCAAGAAAATAGACGCCTCCACCGAGGCACCTCGTCGTCAAGCTGTGGTCTTGCTGTCGGATGGACAGGACACGACGAGTCTGTTCTCCTTCGACGACATCCTCGACATCGTGAAGCGGTCGGAGACAGCCGTCTACACCATCGGCCTTCGCGCCGTTGACGAGCCGCACAAGGCGGGTTTCAAGGAAGGTGACTTCTTCCTGCGCCAGTTCGCCCAGCAGACGGGAGGGCGATCGTTCTTTCCTGCGCAGCTCAGCGACCTGTCCAGCGTCTACGGTGAGATCTCGGACGAGCTGTCGAGCCAGTACACGCTCGGGTATTCGTCAAGGAATCAGCGCCGAGACGGCACATGGCGGCGCATCGTCGTCCGCGTCAAACGGCCGAATACGGCAGCGCCGCGCACGAAGCAGGGCTACTTCGCCGTCAAGAGCTAGCAACTCCATAGACGCCGTATGAATTTCGTTCCGCTGGTCCTTTACGTTGTCGCCTGTGCCTTCTATGTCTGGCACTTCGCCCGCCGTCAGCCGGGCGTCGGCCGCACCGCGACGACGCTCCTCGTCGCAGCGGCTCTGGCGCATACGTTCGTCATCGGCATGGAGACGATGCGGGCAGGGCAGATCCCCATTGCCGGCACGACTTCCGCCATTTCAACGTTTGTCTGGCTGCTGGCCCTGGCATACCTGTACACGGAAATGACCACAGACGAGCGCGCCATGGGCGCGTTCATTCTCCCGCTCCTCGTGGTGTTCCAGTTCATTCCCGCGTTGTGGCCCATCGTCCGCAGCCCCGACCCCGTCCTGCAGGGCCCGCTGTTTGCGGTGCACGTCTCCTCGCTGATGTTCGCCTACGCGAGCTTCGCGCTTGCCTGCGTGATTGGCTTCACCTACGTGCTGCTCTTCAAGGAGATCAAAGCCAAGCACCTGGGTTTCTTCTACGCACGGCTGCCGTCGCTGCAGGTGTTGGACTCGATGAATCAGCGCGCCGTGGTTGTGGGATGGATCTCGCTCACCATCGGATTGATTGTGGGCGCCGTCTGGACACCTCAAGCCAGAATCGACGCCGCCAGCGACCCGCGCGTCCAGGCCATCACGCTGCTCGATCCCAAGATCTTCCTGGCGCTCGTCTGCTGGGTGGTGTACTCCTTCGAAGTCCTTGCAGCGCGGCGCATCGGCTGGGGAGGGAGGCGCGCGGCGTATCTCTCGGCCGTCGGCTTCGCGATCGTGCTGCTGAACTTCGTCCCGATCAGCTATTTCGTGACGACCAGCCATGATTTCTAACGCATGAATTTGGTCATCTGGTCATTTGGTCATTTGGGTATCTGGTCATTGGTTTGGACATCTCGGCGCAAAAGTGAACAGATCAATGACCAGATAACTAGATGACCACGTAACCAAATTCAGATGCACTTATTGCTGGTCGGAATCAGCCACCGCACGGCGCCCATTGAACTGCGGGAGCGCCTGGATTTTCAGGTGCGCGGCGTGCCGGCCGCGCTCCGCGCGCTCGCCGCCCGCGAATCCCTGCGCGAGACCGTGGTGGTATCGACCTGCAATCGCGCCGAGATCTATGCCGCCTGCGACGACGTCGACCAGGCGCGCGACGAGCTGGTACATTTCGTTGGCAACTTTCATGGTGTGGATGGACCGGCTCTGCAGCCGCATCTCTACGACCTCGTCGACCTCGATGTGACTCGCCATCTCTTTCGCGTGGCGTCGGGGCTCGACTCGCTGGTCGTCGGTGAGCCGCAGATTCAAGGACAGGTCAAAGACGCGCTGACGGCCGCGACGGCCGAGCACACGGCTGGACCGCTGCTCACCCGGCTGTTCCACTCCTCCTTCGGCGTCGGCAAGCGCGTGCGCACGGAGACCAGCGTCGGGGCAGGCGCGGTTTCGATCGGTTTCGCAGCCGTCGCGCTCGCGCGCAAGATCTTCGGCGACCTCAAGGGTCGCAACGTCCTCGTGGTCGGCGCCGGTGACATGGGCAAGCTCACCGCAATCCACATGAGGTCGCAGGGCGTCAGTCGCGTGACGATCATGAGCCGCACCATGGCGCACGCGACGCGAACGGCGGAAGCGATCGGAGGCGCGTCAGTCGCGCCCTGGGAAGAAATGGACGCCGCCCTCGGCGCGAGCGACATCGTCATCACGGCGACCGGAGCGGCATCGCCCATCCTCACGAAGGGTCGCGTCGAAGCCATCATGAGGCCTCGCCGCAATCAACCGCTGTTCATCATCGACATCGCCCTGCCTCGCGACGTCGAGGCCGCAACGGGAGAGATCGAACAGGTCTTTCTCTACAACATCGACGATCTGCAGACGACGGTCCGCGAAAACATGGCGCGACGAGAGAGCGAGATCGCCCGGGCGCAGGTCATTGTCAACGAGGAAGTCGACCGGTTCGCCGGATGGCTGCGATCGCGCGGCGCCATTCCCACGGTCGTCGCTCTGCGAAAGCACTTCGAACAGGTCTGGCGCTCCGAGCTCGAGCGACTCGAGCCCAAAATGGCGACGTTGCCACCGGATGCGAAGGAACGCGTGGAGGACGTCACGCGTCTCGTCATCGAGAAACTGCTCCTGACGCCCACCGAGCAATTGAAAGCGCTCGGAGGCGACACCGAAACGTTGAGCACGTACGCCGACGCCCTCACGCGCCTCTTCGGGCTGGACGGTGCCGAGACGGAGCGGCCGACGCGAGGCCGCGTCGAGCCTTTCCCGGGGCCAAGGAGCCGATCCGGCGGCTCGGGACGCTGACGTCCTTCCCCGTGCCTTCCGCATCTGCGATCAGACTCGGCACGCGAGGCAGTCAGTTGGCCTTGTGGCAGGCGAACACGGTCGCAACCTGCATTGCGGAGACCGGCGGTCCGCCGTGCCGCATCATCGTGATCAAGACGTCCGGCGATCGCTTGCAGGACGCGCCCCTTTCCGAGATCGGAGGCAAGAGCTTGTTCGTGAAGGAGATCGAAGACGCGCTGCTCAAGGATGAGATCGATATCGCCGTCCACAGCAGCAAGGATATGCCGGCGCTCCTCCCCAATGGCCTTGCGATCGGCGCGGTATTGCCGCGCGAGGATCCGCGGGATGCCGTGGTACTGCCCGCCCGGGCGGGCGTGACGCTGGAGGGGGCCGGGGGCAGAGGGCTGAGGACTGAACGGGGTGTCACCAGCGTGGAGAGTCTCGACGATCTCATGCGGGCGCTGGGACAGACGCCGGTCATCGGCACGGCAAGCGTGCGGCGGATCGCACAGCTGATGCGGTTGTTTCGCGGTGCGCGCTTCGGGGCCATCCGCGGCAACCTCGACACGCGTCTTCGCAAGCTCGATGCTGGCGACCCCGGCAGCACCTACGACGCGCTGGTGCTGGCCGCGGCCGGTCTGCGCCGCCTTGGCTTCGCGTCGCGCATCTCGTTCGCCCTGCCGGTAGAGGCGTGCGTGCCGGCGCCCGGACAGGGAATCGTCGCCATCGAAATCCGTGCCGACGCCACGGAGGTGGGGACCGTGGTCGCCCGGATCAATGATATGAGGGCAAGTGCGGCGTTGACGGCTGAACGGGCCGTGGTCAATGGGCTCGGCGGCGGGTGTCAGACGCCGATCGGCGCGCTGGCGTCTCCGGTGGATGGTGGCGACGCCGGCGGTGCGGCAGCAATCGACCTCGTGGCCACGGTCGTTGCGCTCGACGGCAGCCGCGTCGTTCGCGCCCGCGCCCGCGGGCCTCAAACCGAGGCAGCCGCGATCGGGGCACGTGTCGCCGCCCAACTCCAGGCGGAGGGAGCCGCGGAAATTCTTGCGGACGCGCGCATCAAGGCGAACACACTGGAACACACCCAACATTAAATGCGAAGCATCGTCTACATCATCGGCGCTGGTCCCGGCGACCCGGGCTTAATCACGGTGCGCGGACTGCAATGCCTCATGTCGGCCGACGTCGTCCTGTACGACCACTGGGTGCATCCCCGGCTGCTTCGACACGCGCGCGCGGGATCGGAGCTGATTGATGTCGGCCTCGCCTCGCCGCAGCCACTCGAACAGGAAGCAATCTGTTATCTCCTCTCTGAGAAGGCACGAGAGGGAAAGACCGTCGCGCGCCTGAAATGGGGGGATCCGTTTGTCTTCGATCACGGCGGTACCGAAGCGCTGTTCCTGCACCAGCACGGTGTGCCCTTCGAGGTCGTGCCCGGCATTCCGCCAGCTCTGGGCGCCGCAACCTACGCGGGCATCCCGCTGACATACCCGGACAGCGGCGACATGCTGACGTTCGTGCGCGGCCATGAGAACGAGAGCGACGCGCTTCCATCGGTGAATTGGGCGAGCCTCGCTCGGCTGGATGGCACGATTGTCTGCTTTGCGGGCCCCGACCAGCTGCCGCGCATACTCGACGCGCTCATCTCGCACGGACGGTCTCCGGACAGCTCCGCGGCGCTCATCTACAACGGCACGCTGCCGACGCAGAAGACGCGGATCAGCTCTCTCGATGAGCTCGCGCGAGCCGTTCAGCAGTCGAGCGACCGCCGGCCTGCGACCCTCGTCGTCGGACGAGTGGCCGCACTGCGAGAGCATCTGCGATGGTTCGACACGAGACCGCTGTTTGGCAAGCGCATTCTCGTGACCCGTCCCAAGGACCAGGCGCCCGAGCTCGTGGATCTGCTCGAGTCACTCGGCGCTGAGACGATCGAGGCGCCGATGATCCGCATCCTTCCGCCAGACGATTACGGTCCGCTCGACGAGGCCTGCACGAACGCCGGAGGTTTCGACTGGATCGTTTTCACGAGTGCGAATGCGGTGGACGTCTTCATGGCTCGCCTGCAGGCGTCTCCTCTTGACGTCCGGGCGCTGCATGGTCCACGGCTGTGCGCGGTCGGGCCGGCAACCGCCGAACGTCTCGCCCGGCACGGCCTCAAAGTGGACCTCATCCCCACAGAGTACCGCGCCGAGGGCGTGAGCCAGGCGATCGCGCAGCAGGGGCCGGTCGCCGGGTTGAAGGTGCTGCTGCCGCGCGCCGACATCGGCCGCGAAACGATCGCGACCGACCTGCGAAAGCGGGGCGCCGACGTGTTGGAGGTCGTCGCCTATCGTACCGTCGCCACAGAACCGGATCGCGAAGGAGAACCCGATATCTATCGCCTGCTGCTCGACCGACGGATCGACGTTGTCACCTTTGCCAGCGCCTCCGCTGTTCGCACGCTTGTGAACATCCTGGGGCCGGAACCCGCCGTCGATCTGCTCGGCGCCACGGTCGTCGCTGCCGTTGGCCCCGTCACAGCCACGGCCGCGGCCAAGCTGGGTATTCACACAACGATCATGCCGCCCCACTACACGATTCCGGCGCTCGCGGGCGCCATTGTGGAATACTTTCAGAAGCAACAGGCTGAGAGCTGAGAGCTGCACCAGGGGCCATCGGCGCTCCGCTGTCAGCTCTCAGCAGGGAGATCACGATGACCACCCACACCCGCGCCGCACTGACCCTCCCGCGGCGGCTCCGGCGCTTGCGCACCACGGAGGCGATGCGCGCGCTCGTCCGCGAGACGCGGCTGTCGCCAGACATGTTCATCCTGCCGCTCTTCGTTTGCGAAGGCGAGGGCGTGCGCCGGGAAGTGCCGTCGATGCCCGGCGTTTTCAATTTGTCGGTGGACGAAACTGTGAGAGAAGTCTCGGCCGCCAGGGCCGACGGCATCCGAAGCGTGCTGCTCTTCGGACTCCCGGAACACAAAGACGCCGTCGGCTCGGCCTCGTTCGATCCCCGGGCGCCGGTGCAGTCGGCCATCCGCGCCATCAAGCGCGAGCTGCCTGACGTGCTGGTCGTGAGCGACGTCTGTCTCTGCGAGTACACCGACCACGGACACTGCGGCGTCATCATCGAGAACGAGATCGCCAATGATCCGACGGTGGAGCAGTTGGTCCGCGCGGCGGTGTCGCATGCCGCGGCCGGTGCGGATATTGTCGCGCCCTCCGACATGATGGACGGGCGGGTTGGCGCGATCCGCCGGGCGCTCGACGAACGCGGGCACGAACATGTGGCCATCATGTCGTACGCCGCCAAGTACTGCTCCGCGTTTTACGGTCCCTTCCGCGATGCGGCTGGGTCGGCGCCGGCGTTCGGCGACCGCCGGTCGCACCAGATGGATCCGGCGAACGCCGATGAGGCCCTTCGGGAAGTTGAACAGGACATCGACGAGGGGGCCGACATCGTCATGGTCAAGCCGGCCTTGCCGTATCTCGACATCATCACTCGAGTGAAGGAGACATTCGGCTATCCGACCGCGGCGTACCATGTCAGCGGCGAGTACGCCATGCTGAAAGCGGCCGCCCGCAACGGCTGGATCGACGAGCCGCGCGCGATGCTCGAGACACTGACCGCTATTCGCCGTGCCGGAGCCGACATCATCATCACCTACTTCGCGCGCGACGCCGCGCGCGCGCTCTCGTAGGGCCCGAGGGGTCGTCATCCGCGATTCGTAGGCCCGACTTTCTTCGCCAGACTTCGTAGGCCCGGCCTTCTTCGCCAGACTTCGTAGGCCCGACCTTCAGGTCGGGCGCTTCAGGTCGGGCGCCATCAGCGATTAT
>Ga0209726_10006461_pt1 | contig 13607 bp, 16 predicted proteins | sample Subgrocontami54m_FD_187453 | JGI IMG/M metagenome (GOLD analysis project Ga0209726, IMG submission 187453) | Subsurface groundwater microbial communities from S. Glens Falls, New York, USA - GMW46 contaminated, 5.4 m (SPAdes) (version 3) | ecosystem: Environmental > Aquatic > Deep subsurface >... | reverse complement strand
AGCTGGATCGGCTGACAGAGAAGTGGATCGATGACCATAATGGCGGGCGTAAGAGGTGGTGAAAATCGATGAGAACTCCGCACTCATGAGCTACTTTCTTAAACGCATAAATACGCAGGGAGGCGACATGCTTTGGATCGCACGACGTAATCCTTTTGAGAAAGACCGTCCTGCCGCGAAGAATGAACGTATTCTATTCGCCGTGCAAAACGTTTACAGACCTGTTGCACATATGGGAATAAAGTTCTCACCGATGCAACACGGTTTTGGAATACAAAAACTGCCTTTTCACGATTTCTCCAAGGTTCTTTTACGTTTAGGCGTTCAAAAACTCATTGCGCCTAACTTGGCGTAGGGCTTGTAAGTTAAAATCGTTGAACTTGGTCGACAATGAAGCTCCTCGGAGCAAAGCTCCGAGGTATCTTTGCGAAATTCTCCGAAGCCCTTACACCCTCCTTCGCCAAGGCTACGGAGGGTTATCCTCGCCTTCATCCTCGCAGCAAGCTGCGAGGTATTCGGCGACGGAGAATAAATAGTGAACATTAAGAAAATGGCAGATACAGGAAGATCTATGGAAGTAACCAAACTATGACACTCGCGATATCAAGTTTGTTCTTAGCCGGAGCGAGGGGCTGCTCTTTATTGATACTGCTTGGCGAACGATCCCCTCGAGATCTTGCTTGGGCCGCTTAGTGCGGCCCAAGCTATCCTCAGCCGCAAGAGTGATTATTTTCATTACTGTCTAATTTTAGACAGACCTTAGTTCTGAAGTATGATTGAGTGAATGAAAGAATCCGAGGTTGCGTCGAACAATGGCTGCGAGAATATTAACGAGTGGACCAGAGAGAAGGCGGAAGCGCCGGCATTAGCAAAAAAGAACAGAGATTGGTGCTCTACTTGGCTGCGTATGGCATGGGCGAGCAAACCCAGGGGATTGTAACCGCACCAAAGCCAGATACAGTCTATGCAGAGGGGAAGGTTGCGCTGGAGATAAACACACCGTACGGCCTGATTCCCGCCGGGAGGTCCCGATGTATTTGCGTACCATATTGATTATACTTGCGCTTGGGTCATTGGCGCTATTTACAGCGGTCAACTGGAGCGCTTTTACCACGCCCACGACTCTTTCCGTGATATTTGCCAGCGTCGAGGCGCCGTTGGGACTTGTTCTGCTCGGCACAATCGTCCTGATGGCGGCGATGTTCCTGATCTACGTGGTTTATTTGCAATCGTCGGTGCTGTTGGAAACCCGCCGCCACGCCCGTGAGCTGCACGCGCAGCGCGAGCTTACCGAGCATGCCGAAATCTCGCGCATCCATGATTTGCGCTCATTTCTCGAAACTCAGCTGCAAACCCTCGGCAAGCAATCCGAACAGTCCAAAGCAGAATTGTCGGCCCGTTTGGACCACATCGAGGGCGGCCTGCGCCAGTCGATAGAGCAATGCCAAAACTCGCTAGCGGCATCGATGGCCGAGATCGACGACCGACTTGAACATGGCGCGGGTGAATCCCAACCTCGAAAGCTCGCCTAACGATCGGTTTGATTCGATCATTGGACGGGTATTTTGGAAGGAGAACGTATGGTTACCAAGGACGTTTTGAAAGAAAAGATCGAGGAGCAGCTGTCCAAATGGAAGATTACGATCGACGAGTTGAAAGTAAGAATCGAGCAGGCCGAAGTGGACGCTAAAGCAAAATTACACGATCAACTGGAGTCGCTGCACGACAAGCGCGTCAAAGCCGAAAAGCTCCTCGAAGACGTTTCAACCACGAGCCAGGACGCCTGGGAACAGGTCAAGTCAGGCGTTGAACAGGGCTGGACCGACCTGGCTCGCACGGCAAAAGATACCATGGCGAAAGTGCGCGAAGCGATCGCCAAGCCAAAACACGACGAAGAAATTCGCCAGATCTCCTATTACCTCTGGCGCGACGAGGGCTGCCCCGATGGACGGCACGAGGAACATTGGCTCAAGGCGGAGTCCATCTGGCGTGCACGGCAAGAAGCAACACAGCCGGATCAAAAACCGCGCCCAGAAGCCAAACGGACACGTAAAAAAACCGCAACTCCGGCAAAAGCCAAAAGCCGGGCTATAAAATCCAAAGACATTCCCAGCAGAGAGCCTCCTGCGCGAGGCGCAAAAGAGCCGTAGCCGGTAACGCTTATAAGCGGTCGATGATACGACGAAACACGATTGTAATTCCTCTATTGATCCTCAGCCTGTCGGGATGTGCCTGGATCGGCCAAAACCGTGCGGTAGATTCCCAGAGCCTAGGCCGTATTGATAACGACATCCACACCAGTCCGCGCCAATCTTTTCGGATTCGCATTCCCAGGCTGTCAACCAACGCCACAATACGTGACGAGAGACCCACTCCTAACACCACGCTCGTGACCATCAAAGATGACCTCTGCCGCGAATTCGCCGTTTCCGAGCGGCCTGGCTTTCTTGGCACGCAGCCACTCCAATCATGGGTCGACACGCATATCGTTCAGGATCTCAAGGGGCTCGGTTTTGAAGTATAGAGCAAACCACTAAAGACGGGCAACGGCACGGCGATATCGCTACGCTATCGAGCGCCCGCTACGGCTCCTTGCACCCAAACGACGGAAGTGGATGGCAAACCGGTCGTTACCAAACGCGACGGGGACGTCGGCTGGTATGTTTATCACCACGACGGCGTGTTTTACCGCCTGATCTACGTCATCGGCATAGGCCCGGGGGCGCCGAGCATGTGGTATATCAACACGCAACCCGTCGATGAAGTGCTGGCGCAGTTCGCCGAGGCCTTTGAAATCCTTGACGTGAAAGATCGTCAAGGTCTGTCAGACTAAATTGTCGTTCTTAACTTAACACACTAGTGTCCGGGTGTTAGTTGACAAATTTAGTTGATTAGGTGAATAAGCCTGAAAGTCATCGGCGACAATGTTGTTAAGCAGTTGATCTAATGGGATTCGCTCGAACATGGTCAGGCTCAAGATCTGTAACATTTCATACAAGCTCGCCGACAGGTTGAGTCGCTTTTTGACGATGGCGACGAGCACGTAAACCGAGACGGCAATCCAGATTTGGGTTTTGACCGCGTTCTCGGAGGTGCCGAAAAAGACTTTGATACGAAGATGCTGTTTGATCCATTTGAAAAACAACTCGACTTGCCACCGGCAGCGATAAAGCTCGGTGATGGTGAACGCCGGCAAGATGAAATTGTTGGTGAGGAACACCAAGCGTTTGCCGGTTGTGGGGTCTTTGAATCGGACGCGACGCAGCGGCGCGTCGAAGTCCTGACGGGAGTAGAAGCCGGTGAGCACGATGGTCTGATCGCAAATCAAGCCCGTGCTTCGATCGACCGGATGGGAATAACGACGCTGGGCTTTGAGGTTGGACTTGGCACGGGTGACAAAGAAACTTTTCGCTTCGTGCAGCTGATAAAGCCGCTCGAAGTCGATGTACCCTCGGTCCATGATGTAGAAAGCTCCCGGCTCGGGCAACAGCAGATCCAGGACGTTGACGTCGTGCAGTTTGCCATCGCTGATGTGAAGGAACGAAGGAATATTGCCGCGCAGGTCCAACAGCGTGTGCAACTTGATAGCCGCCTTGGTCGAGCGAAACGGCGCCCAAGGAAATACCGACAGACACAGGTCGATGGTGCTGGCATCCAGAGCATAGACCGTGTCTTTGAGGTCGACGCCAAACGGTTCTGCGGCATAAAGACGACGGGCGATGGCAATCAGCGATTGGGCAAAGTCGGCGTAGATACGCCAGTCGCGACTCTCGTTGGCATCGGCCAGAGTACTGCGCGAAACCCGGGTCTTGATGCCCATGTGGTACAACTTGCCTGCTTGCGCGCGCAAGCACGCTTCGATGTCGCGCAAACTTTCTCGATAGGTCAATTGAGCGAATGCCATCGAGAGGTATTGGTCGAGACAGGAAAAGCTCTTGACCTTGTGCCCTCCGCCATAGCGCGCCACACAACGGCGAAACGTCGTCAACGGCAAATGCTGCGTGACTTGCGCGAACACCAGTTTGCCCAGGTTCATGGGTGCCTCCTACGAGTGAGTTCCTCGCAGGATCGCAAATTGATGTGACGCAGTTCAAATCGAGACCAAGAAAAATCATGAGTTATCTATTTTAAATCAACCAATTGGCGTGTTCCGACTGATCAACGTCCGGACACCAGTGAACTTAACATTAAGTTTAGGTTGCAACGATAGCACCGTCGGTTTAAGCGAAAGGACCTCCTTTATGAAACGATTCATTCCTCCTGCAATTTTGTTGTTGGTTCTTTCTGCTTGCGGTAAGAATGAAGAGCCCGCGCCAGATCCACCACCAGCTCCAGCAACGCAAACGGCGCCTCAAGCTGGCCCCGAACCATCGACGCCCAACAGTGAAAAAGCCAAGCTTACCGACGGCAAGCACATAGTCGCCAAGGGCGATACCCTGTACAGCGTCGCCAAAAAGAATGGTCTGAATTATCGCGATCTGGCGAAGTGGAACAATCTCAAAGATCCGCGCCGGCTGCGTGTCGGACAAGAACTCAGACTAACAGCGCCGGGCAACTGACCGTTTGCTTACTGCGGATTTTCAAGAAGCAAGGTCTAGCGGGAAAAAATTTGCGGCGATTCAAACTGCCGAAACGGTCGGTACTTTAGGACAGATGTTCATGAACACGCTATCATGTCTAGGCGCTTCGCCGCTCGGCGACGATATCTCTAATTCTTACCTGCGTCAGGCCGACTATCCCAATATGCCGCCGCAGACGCAAGAGTCGGCTAACGCTATGAAATACAGCGTACGCCGCTGTAGGTTTCTATCTGCCAGCTACATGAGCGTGATGAGAAGAACGGCAAACAAACCGACGGGTCAATGCGGATCGTGAACTTCGCCACTGCGCTGTCGCGGAGATGGCGGTCTCTGATCATCAAGAAAGACTCTATTAACTTGAGTAGCTCTTCAAACGTCAGCCCGCTCGAAGCGACTTGGATTCGTCCATCGTCCCCATCCGCGGGCGTGCGAATTCCAAGGTACAACTTCACTTGACCCTTGGACGCTTTCTGCAACGCGGCTTGATATTCGCGAAATACGCTGCCGCGACGGATGGGATCTTCTTGCAATACACCCTGTGAAATCGAATGGACCAGTGGCCGCCCGACGGTTAGGCGCCTAGCGGCGAATCCCCTGGCGATCAGAAGACCGCCGCCGGGGTGCTCGCTCAGCGAGCGGGCGAAGACAACCGCCTGGGGCTCAACGGTTCAGTGAGTTGCCGAGATGACGATCCCATCAGCGTTTGAGGTCGGCCAGCGAAACTCGAACGAACCTAGATTATCGACCCATCGCACTTCAGTGGATCCCCAGGGCCTTAGCCTCCTCCGCCGAAGCAGCCGCTTCGGCTGCGAAGGCCGGACGCCAAGGCTACAAAGGGTACCCACCTCGCATTCAACCACGGGCTTACACCCGTGGCTTTCTGCGAAGACGGGCAAAATCCCTTTTGATATTTTCGCCCGCGAAGGTTAAGAAGAAACGTAAGGAAGAGTGATCCATGGCTGCTGGCCCCGCAGACAGTTTGACGTCCAAGCTTATTGAAATCACCGTCGACCTAGCCCTGGCCGCTGTTCGCATCGTCCTGATCGTCGCCGCGGCCTATGCTCTGTGCAGGATCGCGCGCGTGGCCCTCAACCGCCTGGAGTCGCTTCTCGTCCGCGCCTCAGAATCCAAGGAAAAAGAACCTGGGGCCGCAGCGAAAAGAATTAAGACTCTGATCAACGTTCTCTGGACGATCAGCGCCGGATTGATCTGGTTCATCGCGGCGCTGGTATCCCTCGGACAAATCGGCATCGACTTGGGACCGATCCTCGCCGGCGCCGGCATCGTCGGCCTCGCCGTCGGCTTCGGCGCGCAGCATCTGGTGCGTGATCTCGTGAGCGGATTCTTCCTGATCCTGGAGAATCAGATCCGCGTCGGCGACGCCGCCGTCATCAATGGCACCGGCGGGCTCGTGGAATCGATCTCCTTTCGAACCGTCGTGCTCAGGGATCAAGCCGGAGTCGTCCATGTTTTTCCCAACGGTTCGATCAAAACATTGTCTAACATGTCGAAGGATTGGTCGGCGTACGTGCTCGACGTCCCGGTCGCGTACAACGAAGACACCGACAGGGTGATTGAAATCATGCGCCGGGTCGGCGATGCCCTGCGGGCGGAACCCCAATACGGCGCGGTGATGTTGGAGCCTATGGAGATATTCGGCGTCGACGCCTTTACCCAATCGGCCGTCACTATCAAAGCAAGAATTAAAACCCAGCCGCAGCAACAGGACCCCGTGGGCCGCGAATACCGCAGGAGATTGAAAAAGGCGTTCGACGAGGCCGGGATCGAGATTCCGGTTTCCCCCCGCCCCAACCCGGCCGCGTCGGGCGCCGCCGCGCCGGTGAAAAGCGACGAAGAGCCGGAATGAATTCAACCTCACCGCGCCAAAATCCGAAGTCACCCCTTACTATTTTGGCCCAGGCATGTACATTAGATCGCACCCTGATCGACACCTGATATGATGGAGACAACACCCCACCTTGAGTGAAAGCCTGCATTCTTTTTCCCGGTCCGAAATCGTGCCGGTGATTGTCGTCAGTCTGATCTCCGCGTTACGTTTGCTCGGTATTTTTCTCATGCTCCCCATCTTCAGCGTGTATGCCGTTCAATACCCGGGCGCGAACGCCGCACTGGCCGGAGTGGCCTTTGGAATTTATGCGCTGACACAAAGCGTCCTGCAGATTCCTTTGGGCTGGGCCAGCGACCGCTGGGGGAGACGTCCGGTTCTAGTGGTCGGGCTTGCGCTTTTTGCACTGGCAAGCGTCGGCTGCGGCCTGGCGCAAAATATCTTTCAATTGATCGTAGCGCGCGCTCTCCAGGGTGTCGGCGCGGTGGGGGCCGTGGCGCTGGCCGCCCTAGCGGATCTCACGCGGCCGACCGTGCGGACCCAGGCGTTCACCATCACCGGCATCGCCATCGGTTCGTCGTTCATCCTCGGTATCCTGGGCGGTCCGTTGCTGGCGGCGAGTCTTGGTTTGAGCGGCCTATTCTATGTCCTGGCGGCGCTCGGTTTCCTGGCGATGGCCCTCACCGTCACATCGTTTCCGAAAGAAAAGAAAAACGCCGACCAAGAACCCGCGATGGCTTTCAAGCCGATCCTGCTCCATGGACAATTACGCGCGATTTTTATCGCGACCTTTGCGCTGTCCTTCGCGCTCAATCTTTTCTTTTTTACCTACCCACTCAGTTGGACGGAGTTGGGACTCGGCAAAGCCGAGCTGTGGAAGGTTTATCTGATCATCTTCTTGCCCAGCGTCATTTTCGTCTTTCCCTACATGCGCCGAGCGGAAAAGAGACACAGTTTCCGGCTGCCCATCCTGATCGGTTGGCTGACCGCCACCGCCGGTTATGTCATTTACCTGTTCGGCGCGCAACACGACTTTCTACTGTACATCAGCGGCGCGGCGTTCTTTTTCGGCTACAGCCTTTATCAACCGATGTTGCCGGCATTTCTCACTCAAAGAATACCCGCGGGCGGGCGCGGCACGGCCACTGGAGTTTACAGCTTTTTCGGTTTCCTCGGGTCTTCCCTCGGCGGCATGTTCGGGGGGGTGCTCATGCATATTTCACCCTCGCTGCCTGAATTTCTCGGCGTTCTTGTGCTGGTGCTGTGGTTTTTTTTGGGGCTGCCCACCGCGCCGGAGTCTACTTCATAGGTCCAAAGCCACCGTGCACTACGGCGATGCCAACCATCGGTTCCATTGATCAACCTGCCCGATTGAGATAGGGAGTAGAGTAAGCAAACATGATGACTCGTTTTAATGCCCGCTTAATTTTACACCGTTCTCCACTCATCGGTTTAATTGGCTTGACCTTGATCTTTGCCGGCTGCAGCAACAGCTACGAGGAAACCGTGGCCGGTGTAAAAGTCCCGATTCCCAATGCCATGACGAAATCCCAAGCGAAGGCAATGCAGCTTTCGCTGGCGGGATTCGGCGGGGCTCAAGCTTCGTTCCAAGGCAATCTGGAACCCGATAAAATCGTCGAATTCTACAAGAAAGAAATGCCGAACCGCGGATGGCAGCCCAATATCGAGCTGACTTCCAAAGGCGGCATGCTTACCTATACAAAGGACAACCAGACCGTCGTCGTCATGGCCACCAAGAGCGATGGCGGTTCCAGCTTGTCCATAACGGTCGGGGGGACCGGGCGTTAACCCAGTTAATGGGTCGCACGCGCTCCGCGCGCGACCAAAGAGGGCCGAACCAAAACAAAGGAGTATCGCCATGAAGGGAAACCAGAAGGTCGTTGACGTGCTCAACCAAGTCCTGCGCAAAGAGCTAACGGGGATCAACCAGTACTTCATCCATGCCAAGATGTGCGAAAATTGGGGCTACGATCGCCTGCGCAACCTGATTCGCAAGGAATCGATCGAGGAAATGCATCACGCGGATCGGATCATCGAGCGCATTCTATTTCTCGAAGGCACGCCGAATATTTCCGCCTACGACAAGATCACGATCGGCCCCGACGTAAAACAACAACTCGATAACGACCTCGCCTTGGAAGTCGCCGCCCTGGTCGTCCTGCACGACGGCATCAAAACCTGCGTCGAAACGGCGGACGATGCCTCGCGCGAGCTTTTGGAAGATATTCTCGTCGACGAAGAAGAACATGTCGACTGGATCGAAACGCAATTGCACCAGATAACGGAAGTCGGATATCAAAACTATCTGACCCAGCAGATCAAGGAAAAAGACTAGCCGTACGGGATTCAATCGAGGATGGAAGACGGAGGATAGAGGATCGTAAGCCGCCAAGCGCCATCTTCAATCCTCGATCCTCTATCCTCTATCCTCGGCCCCTTACTCCTTACCCAGCGAGAGCAGGAAAATCCCGCCCACGACCATCGCCGCGCCAGCGATCTTGCGCCAGGTCACGCTTTCGATCCGCCGCGCCATGAGCGGCGTCAACATCAGCACAAAGACCGCGTAGCTGTTGATCAGCGGCGAGACGATGGAAACCTTCTCCATGCTGAAGGCCAGATACATGAATAGGAAAGCGCCGCCGGTGAATAGTCCGGACGCTAGAAACCAGAGAAACACGCGGCGCGGCGGCAATGAAAACGTTTCACCATGAAACAATCGGGTGATGAGAAATATTTCGATGGTTGAAGTCAATGCGGCGATGCCGGCGGCGAAGATCGGCTGTCCGCCACCGCCACCCAGTCCCCAGCGCACCGCGATATCCTTAAGCGAAAAGATCAAAGCGCAGAGAAACGGATAGACGAGTTCGACTTTCTTGTAGGAAGCCTGCTCGCCGATCCACGAAACGGTAATCAAGCCGACGACTGTCAGGAGCACGCCGCCGAGCACCGCCGGACCGGGCCGCTCGCCCAGGATGAGAATGGCGAGCAGGGTCGAAAACATCGGCGTGGTGTTAATGATGGTCGAGGTAATCGAGCTCCCCATGGTGCGAATGCCGCGAAAACTCAATACTCGAGTTACACCGGGCACGAACAGACCGACGGCGACGAAGAGCAGATTCTCGGCGACCCACAACCGGGTGTCGGAATTGAGGGCGAAATGCGCCGCCAGCAGGAACACGGCGTTGCCGGCGATGGTAATCCATGCCCCCCACGGCGCCGGCGACAGATAATAGCCGCGCTGGGCCAGCAGGCTGGCGACAGCGAAGCAAAGCGACGTTAAGACGCCGAAGAATATTGGCAGCATGACGGAAATATTATTTCTTTGCGGCTTCCGGTGGTTGTGTGGATCCTCTGGCGATATCCCTTCGTTTTCTTTCACCACGGAGCTCACGAAGGACACAAAGCATTCGCATACTTATTCTTCACCTTCGTGATCTTCGTGCCCTTCGTGGTGAGGCCCTCCCACACGAATCCCGCAAGCATCATTTCCTTGTCTGGTCTTTTGGTTTAGACTGCCGTTTATAGCCGATTTCTTGTCGAACTTCATTCTATGTAAACCCCGCCTCTTCAGGCGGGCACTATATTATGGGGTTTCCAAAGGGGGCGAACACCCCCTTTGGTCAAGGGCGGGGTCAAAACCCCGCCCGCGAAGTGGCTTCGTTTTCGATTGATGCGCCAGAAGAATCTTTCTTCCATCCGCCGCAAGCTGCTCCGCTGGTATGACCAAAATCGCCGCGACCTTCCGTGGCGTCGCAGCCGTGATCCTTACGCTATCTTGATTGCCGAGACCATGCTGCAGCAGACCCAAGTGGCAACCGTAGTCCCCTACTACGAACGCTTCCTCGATACTTTCCCCACGGTCGACGCCCTCGCCCGCGCGCCGCTCAAAAAGGTCTTGGTTCTGTGGTCCGGTCTCGGCTACTATCGGCGCGCGGCCAATCTCAAAACCACCGCCGGGATTCTGGTTCGACGGCACGCCGGCCATCTCCCCGCCAATTACGAAGATCTCATCTCCCTTCCCGGTATCGGCGATTACACCGCCGGCGCGCTAATGAGCATCGCCTTTCAGAAACCCTACCCGGCCATCGACGGCAACGCGCGCCGCGTCCTCGGCAGGTTGTTCACTCTAACCAGCGAGAAAGAGCTGCGCGCCGCCTCTGCGGATCTGGTTTCACGCTCGCGGCCCGGCCATTTCAATCAAGGCTTGATGGAGCTCGGCGCAACGATCTGCGCTCCGAAGAAGCCGCGCTGTCCTAAGTGCCCGCTTCGGCGCGATTGCGCCGCACAAAACGGCGATGGCCGCATGGCGACCACGGCGAAGAAAAACATCGGCGTCAAAGCAGTGACCTGGCCGCTCGCCGTCGTGCGCCGCCGGGGTAAAATTCTTTTGCGCCGCCGAGCCGCCGATGGCATCCTTGCCGGGCTTTGGGAACTGCCGGGAGGCGAGATCGGCGGACACAAGAGCGCGCGCGCCTGCCTCAAACGACACCTGCGCGAATTGGACGGCACTCTCAAGTCCGACCTGCATATCGGCGAATTCCGCCATAGCATCACGAATCGAAGGATTCGATCTCCGCTTTATCTTTTTGATGTTCGGATTGACACTGAATTGTCCCGGCCCGGCCCTAACTGGCGTTGGATTTCTCCGTCTTCCCTTGACGGTTATCCGGTATCGTCGATGACTCTGAAAGCCCTGAGGATTTTGGCCACCCATGAGAAAAGTTTTCTTTAGCAGCCTGATTTTGACAGCGCTCGTAGGAGGACTGCTTTATCTTTACCTATCGCTGCCGGACGTCGCCGTTCTGAAACAGAGAAACCCCAAAAGCTCGGCGCTGATGGAGCTGCGTGCCGAGGAATACAAGCAAAAGAACATTCGTGTCGCGCGCCAGCAAATCTGGGTTTCTTACGGGGCGATCTCGGAACATCTGAAGAAAGCGATTGTGCTTGGCGAAGACGCGGCGTTTTTCAGCCACAAAGGGATCGATGTCAACGAGCTCAAAGAAGCCCTGAAAAAGGATTGGGAGACCGGCAGCTTCAAGCGCGGCGGCAGCACGATTACCATGCAGTTGGCGAAAAATTTATATCTCAACCCAACAAAAAATCCGCTGCGCAAGGTTAAAGAGATCGTCATCGCCTGGCAGCTCGAACAGGCGCTGCCGAAGCGGCGTATTTTTGAGATCTATTTAAATGTTGTCGAGTGGGGGCGAAACATTTACGGCGCCGAGGCGGCCGCACGCCACTACTTCGGCAAATCGGCCGCCAACCTCGACGTGCTCGAAGCGGCAACCCTGGCCGCCCTGCTGCCGAGCCCAAGAAACTCGCGGGGAAAAAGCCTGCTCTATCGAAGAAACGTCATCCTGGGCCGCCTGGCCAGCGTCGGTTATCTGACCCAAGCCGAGTACAACCGAGCAAAACAGGTTCCGCTGTTTCAAAAGGTCCAAGCAGAAGCGCCGTTTTTGCGGCAATCCGAGTAATCGCCGGTGAGAAATATCTCGGCGTTCTAATTACCTTTTTTCGGCCTGCACATATTTTTTCCAAACCTTTTTCGAAATGGATCGTCTAACGAGTGTAAGTCATGACAGGACCAGGGAACATGATGGATCATAAAAGCGAGATTGCAGTTTCGATTCGAGAGCTTATCGCCGCCGCCGGCGAGCTCGCATTTGAATTTGCGGAAAACGACAATGATGGCCGACGATTAGCCCGGCTCGCGTTGATTGAATTTCTTAGAAATTCGCCCAAAGCGGTGAACTTAGATAGCGATTTCTCCGGGCCGACAACCGGCCGCCAGATACTCCACTAGCCCGTGACCCAGTGGGGGTAAGCCGCTCCCCCTGCCCATTCCGATGATAATTGACGCTCGTACTCCCGTTGCCGGGAACTTTAGTCGATATCCGGCAGTTTAGAGGTGAGGCGAGGGATCCGCATCCAAATCCGCCCTGCCGTCATCTAACTCAGTGATTATTGTACAATGGCTGAAGCGAGTTCGTTGAAATGGCCTGGAGGCGAATGCTTAGACCGCTCTTGCTAGCCGCAGCCTTGATGAACTTGACGCTATCGCTCGCTGATGGTCATGCGTTCTACATCAGCAGCCCCGCTCCGGAAATTGCCGGCGGTCCGTGGATCAGTAGGTTTGACAAAAGATTTTCAGATGGGACAATGCGGCAGTCGCCCGTAAGGAGGGGCATCGATGCTGATCAAGAAACCTAACGACATAAAATCATCCGAGATAACCCCGCGGGGACTCTATATGAGCCGGCGCCAGTTCATCCGCGCGGCGTCGGCGACGGCGATTTCCGCCGGCGCGATGTTGAACGGACTCGACGCGACCTTCAACGTCGGTGAAGCGGGCGCCGGCGAAAAGCTCGGCAACTTGAAGAAAAGCACTTACAGCACCAGCGAGAAACTGAATTCATTAAAGGACATCACGAGCTACAACAACTTCTACGAGCTGGGTGTCGACAAGGGCGACCCGGCGCAAAACGCCAAATATCTGACCACCCGGCCCTGGACCGTGGCGGTCGAGGGCGAGGTCAAGAAGCCCAAAACCTACGACATCGACGCGATCATGAAGCTCGCACCGCTGGAAGAGCGCATTTATCGCCTGCGCTGCGTCGAGGCCTGGTCGATGGTCATACCCTGGATCGGTTTTCCCTTGAGCGCGCTGATCAATCAGGTGGAACCGACCGGCAACGCCAAGTTTATCCAGTTCGTCACCCTCTACGACCCGAAACGGATGCCCGGCCAGCAGAAAAGCCTTTTCGGCAACGCGCTCGACTGGCCTTACGTCGAAGGGTTGCGGATGGACGAGGCGATGCATCCGCTGGCTATTTTGTCGGTCGGCCTCTACGGCGAAGTGTTGCCGTCGCAGAACGGCGCGCCGGTGCGCTTGGCGGTGCCGTGGAAGTACGGCTTCAAGAGCATCAAGTCCATCGTCAAGGTCCGCTTCGTCGAGAAACAGCCGGCCACGGCATGGAGCTTACAGACGCCCAACGAATACGGATTTTATTCCAACGTCAACCCCGAGGTCGATCATCCGCGCTGGAGCCAAGCCACCGAACGGCGCATCGGCGATTTCTTGCGCCGCAAGACCCTGATGTTCAACGGCTACGGCGAACAGGTCGCCAGCCTGTACAAGGGGATGGACTTGAAGAAACTCT
>Ga0209726_10006460_pt1 | contig 13608 bp, 8 predicted proteins | sample Subgrocontami54m_FD_187453 | JGI IMG/M metagenome (GOLD analysis project Ga0209726, IMG submission 187453) | Subsurface groundwater microbial communities from S. Glens Falls, New York, USA - GMW46 contaminated, 5.4 m (SPAdes) (version 3) | ecosystem: Environmental > Aquatic > Deep subsurface >... | reverse complement strand
TTATGCTTCCAGAGATGCATTTTTTACTGATATCATTGCTGCGCCTGGTTCAGCTATCACCTCTTTAAATGATGGTGGCGGAACAGTAACCATGTCCGGTACTTCTATGGCCACGCCACACGTTTCTGGGGCGGTAGCGCTTCTGCAACAGTATTGGAGACTTGCTTATGGAACAGTTCCTACTTCAAAGCAGATAGAGCAAAGGATTCTCAGCAGCGGAAAAACAGTTTATGATTCTTCTACCAATACTAGTTATGTTCGGGTAGATGTTTTGGCAGCTCTGCGGCCATTTTTGTCCTATACTGAATCACTACAAAATGCTTCTGTAATTAATGCCTCATCGATAACTATGACTATTCTTTCCGATGTAGATTTATCTACTGCCTTTTTGCAGTTATTTTCCCCTGATGGTGGCATAGTCAATATCACTATGGAACAGAATACTACTGCTGCCACTATTTTTTCAGTTGGCGATACTTATTACACAACTTTAGCCAATCTCAGTAAGGGCACCTACAGTTATCGTGTTTACGGTTCTGATGCGCTAGGAATGACTGGAGCAACCGCTTTGCAATCATTTACTGTCGATGATACTGCTCCTTTAGTTTCTTTATTAACGCCTTCAGCTTATGCTAACCTTAGTGGAGAGTTATATAATGAGTTATATAATCTTACTGCGGTGGTGACTGATGAACATTCGATGGTTAGTTCTGTCTTATTTAATATTGTTGGCAGTAACTTCTCTTTATCGCTTCCTGCTATTTATAACGAAGGCTCTTGGATTGCAGAAATAAATCTTTCTCAATTTGATGCAGGTATCTACACCATGATAGTATATGCAAATGACTCTTTGGGCAATGAAAATAAAAGTGAAACTTTTTTTTCTATCATAGTTCCTCCAGTAGAATCCTTCCTTAATGTGGAAGTACTAACACCTGCTGCAGGAAATATTTACAAAACAGAATCAATCTTCTTTAATATTACTGTCGCCGGTTCTGAAAATATTTCTGTGGTTATCTTCAATCTTACCAATGCTTCTGAAAGTCTGAATATTCCTGCTTTATGGGATAATTCCAGCGCTTGGACTACCACAGTGAATATGGGTGTGCTTACCGAAGGAAACCATACTCTGCTGGTATATGCGAAAGATGTTCTGGGAAAAATCAACAATACTGTTTCAGTTGGTTTTATGATTGATAGGACTTCTCCTCTGCTGGCTGGTGTTACGGAAATTAATGTCAATGAAAGTTCAGCTAAAATTCAATGGACAACTGATGAAGTGGCTGATGCCAAAGCCCAATATGGAACTTCAACTGCTTTTGGAACGGAAAAAATATTTTCTGGAAATGATTCAATTAGTCATGAGATCGCTTTGTACAATCTTGTCGCATCTACACTTTATTACTATTCCGTAATTTCATGTGATGTAGTTGATAATTGCAATACTTCTGAAATTAGGAGCTTTACCACGGCTGCAATTATTATACCTGAAGAGCCAGAAGAAGATCCTGTTGAAGAAAATAATTCTGCTGATGACAGTTCCAATGATAATTCCAGCTCCTCTTCTTCGTCAGATAGCTCATCTGGCAGTAGTTCAAGTGGTAGCGGGGGAAGTAGCAGCGAAAGTTCTTCTTCTTCTTCTTCTTCTTCAAGTACGGAAGAGCAGTTAGAAGAAGCTGGAAGTGCAGGTGACGAAGCGGTGGAAGCTCCCGCGGTAGAGGAAACAGATTTACAGGTAGCTGGTGAAGAGACAGCGATGGTTGAAGAGCAAGCTGCGGGAGAATCTGAATCAGTTCTTGCTGCCAGCAACCAAAATAAGAACGGCTTCGGCAACTTGCTGACAGGATTTGTGAGCGCTGCCGTATTTGGCGACCTTAGCAGTAAAGAATATCTTTTAGTGGGCTTGACTGCTTTATCAGTAGTCCTTACCATTGCTTTTATTGTAGTTAGAAAGAGAGAGCATGGATTGTAGATAATTTTTTAATTTTGATGATTATTTTTTCTTTTTTACCAGCACTACCTCGGTAGAAAAGAGAATAATTGCAGATATTTATATCTTCTTTCAATTAAAAAATAAGTGGTACATTATGTCCTTTAGAATATATATCTTGCTAAATTCTTCTTATTTTTCAGTGTTTCTCTTACGCCTATTAATCTCATTTTTTATCTTGACATCTGCTTTGCAAAAAGAAACATTTATAAAACGGCTCTAATTTTCTGATGCCACATGAAACGAAGTTCGCGACGCTGGAAGAAAAAAGGTCAAATGCGCTGGAAGTGGCAGCGCAAAAAGATGAAAAAACGTAAGCGTTCTCGAAAGATTCAGGCTGGTTAGGCAATTTCTTTATCTTTTTCTTAAATCTAAAGGAAGTTTGTTAATTTTTTTATACATTCAACAACTTTGCCAATTCCAATACCTTTTTTGCGTTCTCATCATCAGGTTTCCAGTCCTGGCCTAAATATTCTGAAGGATTTTTCCATTCTAACTGTGTTCTTTCTCGATAAAACCATCTTCTAATCCCTTCCTCGTTGTAAGCGCCACGAAGAGCATCTACAACTTCATTCAGATAGTAAAGACGTTTAGAAATATAATTCTGAAGCGTTCCTGCTTGCAGGTTATTCTTAAGTTCTGTTGGTTTTTCTCCAATTAAATCAGTAAAGAGCTTCTTCTCCAGTATGCTTTCTAAGTTTTTAATATCTTCTTCTGAAATTTTTTTAGTCATACTGTCTTATTCAATCTTGACATCTTCAAACCAATCCTGGTTGATGATTTTATCTGGAATCTTATTGATATCTTCTTTCTTGCCTTCAACGTAGAGATGCAGGATCATCTTGTGGTGAATTTTGTCGATATCCACATCTATCAATTTATATTTGTCAATTCCTGCTGCATGGATCACTTCTTTGATGTTGATAATTTTCTGAGTCTGAATTGTCACTTTTTTTTGATATGAACCGATGCTATATCGTTCTAATAGCCTATCACTGATAACCACAATCCAGATCATCAGATACAGCAATAAGCCGATGACATACTCTCCTATTCCAATAGTCAACCCGAAGATAGCAAAAGCCCAGATGCTCGCTGCAGAAGTGAGCCCAAAAATTTTGTCATTGGTTTTAATCAAGGCTCCGGCTCCTAGAAATCCGATACCGGTTACAATTGCTGATAGAAGAGGAATAGAATGCTCAAAGCCGAGAGCGACAGCGATAATGGCCAAACTGGTTGAACCGATAGCGACGAAAGTGTAGGTCCCGAAGCCAATCGGTTTGTGCGAATATTGGCGTTCTAATCCAAAAATAAGAGATAGAACAAAAGTAATTCCAAAACGTAATACTATCACTAGCAGCTCCATATCTCATTTTGAGATTTTCAACTTTATAAACTTATTTTAGATGCGATATTTATTCTCTATTCATCTTTTGTTTCCCACGTGAAATGCTTGTCTTTTTCTCCTCGTAAACCCGAATATAGAAACATTTATAAGTAACTTCTTTCCCCAGAATAAAACTACATGTGTGCTCAATTAATATTGAGTGTGAACGAGGTGATCCTAATAGTGACGGATTTTTTAAATTGCGATCGTATAAGGATTATTTCTTAATTCCCGTTGATCCTGCGGGAGATTGCTGCTATGGGAGTTCGATTAAGCCATGCAAGTCGGAGGGTCTCTTCGGAGGCCCAGGCTGAATGCTCAGTAACACGTCAATAATCTGCCCTTAGGTTCGGGATAACTTTGGGAAACTGAAGATAAAATCGGATAGGCAAATGGTACTGGAATGTCTTTTTGCTTAAAGGCAACGCCTAAGGATGAGTTGGCGGCTGATTAGGTTGTTGGTAGTGTAACGGACTACCAAGCCTTTGATCAGTACGGGCCGTGAGAGCGGGAGCCCGGAGAAGGGTACTGAGGCACTGACCCTAGCCCTACGGGGTGCAGCAGGCGCGAAAACTTTACACTGTACGAAAGTGCGATAAGGGAACTCCCAGTGCTCATGCAATGCATGGGCTTTTGTCAAGTGTAAATAACTTGGCGAATAAGTGGTGGGTAAGACGGGTGCCAGCCGCCGCGGTAACACCTGCGCCACAAGTGGCAATCGCATTTATTGGGCCTAAAGCGTTCGTAGCCGGATCAGCAAGTCTTGAGTGAAATCGTTGCGCTTAACAAAACGACGTGCTTGAGATACTGCTAATCTTGAGACCGGGAGGCGTTAGGAGTATTCCTGAGGGAGCGGTAAAATGCTATAATCTCAGGAGGACTACCTGTGGCGAAGGCGCCTAACGAGAACGGGTCTGACGGTGAGGAACGAAAGCTAGGGGAGCAAACCGGATTAGATTTCGAGAAGTTTCTAAATCTCTTTGTTGTTTTCTCAACAATACTACTGACAAAGAAAAAAATGATGGAACTTGAATTTCAACTCGACTAATTACCCGAGTAGTCCTAGCCGTAAACGCTGTGTACTAGATGTGGCATATTCTATATGGATATGCCGTGTCGAAGCGAAGGTATTAAGTACACCGCCTGGGAAGTACGGTCGCAAGGCTGAAACTTAAAGGAATTGGCGGGAGAGCACCACAAGGGGTGCGGCGTGCGGTTTAATCCAACTCAACGCGGAGAATCTCACCAGCAGCGACGGCAGGATGAAGGTCAGATTAAAGGTCTTACCTAACAAGCCGAGAGGTAGTGCATGGCCGTCGGCAGCTCGTGCCGTAAGGTGTCCTCTTAAGTGAGGTAACGAGCGAGACCCATACCCATAATTGCTAACGGGTTCTTTAGAATGACCGAGCACATTATGGGGACTGCCTTGGAAACAAGGAGGAAGGTGTGGGCCACGGTAGGTCTGTACGCTCCGAATCTGCTGGGCTACACGCGCGCAACAATGGCAAGGACAATAGGATGCGACACCGAAAGGTGAAGCCAACCCCGTAAACCTTGTCTTAGTTTGGATTGAGGGCTGTAACTCGCCCTCATGACAACGGAATCCCTAGTAATCGGACTTCATCATGGTCCGGTGAATATGTCCCTGCTCTTTGCACACACCGCCCGTCAAACCAACCGAGTTGGGTCCAGGTGAGATGCAGCTTTCAGCTGCCTCGAACCTAGATTCGGTGAGGTGGGTTAAGTCGTCACAAGGTAGCCGTAGGGGAACCTACGGCTGGATCACCTCCTTTTTTTTTATTTAACTTCATTATCGTCGTTAAATAAAAATAATCAACAGTAGCAAATGTTCAAACAACAAATGTTACCTGTAACAAAGTAACATTTAGATTCGATGGGCCCGTAGCCCAGCGGTAGAGCGCTTGCCTTGCATGTTTGCATCTGCAGACGAAGAGAGCAAGAGGTCTCGGGTTCGAATCCCGACGGGTCCACTTCCATAATTGGAAAATGTTCCTGATCTCCGCTGAGACGGGAAAACACCTTCAAGAACGAAGAGTTTTTGGCGGCGTAGGTTGAGTATGATGAAGCAGATTTAACATCTGCGTTAATACATCACTATAATGAACCATATGTAGATTAAGATTCAATACACACTAGGCAAGCTGCTAGATGGATGACTAGGTTCGAAACGCTGATGAAGGACGTGACAAGCAACGATATGCCTCGGCGAGCTGAACGTAGGCTTTGAACCGAGGATTTCTGAATGAGACTTCTCTTTAAGACCCTTCGGGTCGGGGAACGCAGGGAATTGAAGCGTCTTAGTACCTGCAGGAAAAAAAATCAACCGAGATGCCGTTAGTAAGAGCGACCGAAACCGGCACAGTTCAAACTGAATCCGTTACAGTAATGTGATGGAAATGTAGTGTTGTAGACTCTTCTTTAAGCCTTTTTTCTGATTTGAAGTTTCCTGGAACGGAACACACCACAGGGTGATAGTCCCGTAAAAGAAAGAAAGGAGGCCTGAAGAGTATCTCGAGTACTGTACCTTGGAAATGGTGCGGGAAGCTGGGGGGCATTAACCTCTAAAACTAAATACGTTTCGAATCCGATAGCAAACCAGTACCGTGAGGGAACGTTGAAAAGAACCCTTGACAGGGAGTTAAAAGCATCTGAAATCTAGTAGCGATAGTATGTCAGGGCTCTTCGGAGTTCTGACGTGCGTTTTGAATAACGTGCCAGGGAGTGCGTCTAAGTGGCAAGGATAACCTGTAAAAGGGTATCCGAAGCGAAAGCAAGATCCCGCAGTTTACGAGGGGAGTGGTATGAAAGTGCCATAAGTCACTTGGATTTGACCTGAAACCGAGCGAACTACTCTTGAACAAGGTGAAGCGGAGGTAAAACTCTGTGGAGGCCTGAAGAGGTTCTACGTGCAAGTGTTCTTCTGATTTGTGAGTAGGGGTGAAAAGCCAATCGAGCTCGGCTATAGCAGGTTCCTGTCGAAATTGACCTTAGTCAGGTCTCAAACGAGGTGGTTATGGTTGTAGAGATACGGATAGAAGACTTAGGCGGGGAAACTTGTCGGTTTTCTGTCCAACTCCGAATGCTGTAACGCCGTAGACTTTGGGAAGCAGGGAGCCTCGGGGTAAACTTGGCTTCCGAGAGGGCAACAACCCAAACTATGGTTAAGGCCCCAAAGTAGTGGCTCAGTGATAGTGGGTAAACGGTGTCTGTGATCTTAGACAGCGAGGAGGTTGGCTTAGAAGCAGCCACCCTTTAAAAAGTGCGTAACAGCTTACTCGTTGAGGTCGCGGGCCCGGAAGATTGACGGGTCTAAGCCACTCGCCGATACCATAGACTATGAAAATAGGTGTAGACAGGCGTTCTGTTAGGGTAGAAGCTTTTCCGTAAGGAGAGGTCGACCTGATAGAAATGAATATCCTGGCGGTAGTAAGATCTTAGCAGAGTGTGAATCTCTGTCGTCGTAAGGGCAAGGGTTCCTTGGCAATGTTCGTCAGCCAAGGGTTAGTCGATCCTAACCAGATTCATAATAGAATAATGGGAAAGGGAAAGCGGTTAATATTCCGCTACTGTTTCAGTATGTGCGGCAACGCAAGCCTTGTTTCTAACGCTTTGGAATAGACCAACACCGCTCGTCTGCGGTGCTAATAGAGATAAATCACGGGAGAATCGTAATGATGAGAACGTGATTAAACTTTAGAATGGCGGGCCTATGGTCCGTTTGGTTGATTTCTTGAGTCCTTGAAAAGGAAACGAGGAAAAATCTGGAACAATCGTACCCAGAACCGGCACAGGTGCCCCTAGGTGAGAAGCCTAAGATGTGTGAGTGTAAACTAGTTCAGGGAATTCGGCAAATTAGTCCCATATCTTCGGTATAAGGGATCCCTGTGATTGTTTTCGAATGATTGCGATCGCAGGGCACAGTAACAAAGGTGGTCCGACTGTTTAACAAAAACTTAGCTTTCTGCAACGTGGTAACGCCGTGTATAGAAAGCGACACCTGCCCAGTGCCAGTACTTTAAGCTTCGTTTCAACGGAGTGAAGAGCTGGTAAACGGCGGGAGTAACTATAACTCTCTTAAGGTAGCGTAATACCTTGCCGGTTGAATGCCGGCTTGCATGAATGGTGTAACGAGATCGCCACTGTCCCGAACTAGTGTCTCCCGAAAACTCCTTCCTGGTGTAAAGGCCAGGGATTTCCAGTGGGAAGCGAAGACCCCGTGAAACTTTACTGTAGCCTGTCGCTGTGATACGGTTTGTGGTATATAGTGTAAGTGGGAGCTGTTTGAAGTCGTGAGCGTCAGCATGCGACTTAGGCGCCAATGTAACACCACTTATCATGGACTGTGTCACTCACCTCGCAAGAGGGACACCGATTGGTGGACAGTTTGGCTGGGGTGGCACGCTGTCGAAAAGATATCGATAGCGCCCAATGGTAGACTCATTCAGTTTAGAAATCTGAAGTGGAGTGTAAGGGCATAAGTCTGCCTGATTGAATCTTAACCATAACAACATTCAAACGCGAAAGCGTGGCCTAGCGAACTCCCGTGCCTTCTTGATGAGGGCCGGGAATGACTGAAAAGTTACTCCGGGGATAACTGGGTTGTCGCGCCCGAGAGTTCATTCTTGTGTTGGACAACTAACGCAAGTGAATATATCGACGGCGCGGTTTGCTACTTCGATGTCGGCTCTTCCTATCCTGGTGGTGCAGAAGCTACCAAGGGTGGGGGTGTTCACCCATTAAAAGGGATCGTGAGCTGGGTTCAGAACGCTGTGAGGCAGTTTGTTTGATATCTACTGGGAATGTTGGGTGTCTGAAAGGAAGGGTCTCTTAGTACGAGAGGAACGGAGGCTCGCGGCCTCTGGTAGACCGGTTATCTGATAAGGTACGCCGGGCAGCTACGCCGCAAGTGATAAGTGCTGAATGCATCTAAGCACGAAGCACACCTTGAAAATAGACACCTTAGGACACGGCAATAACAGCCGTTTGATAGAAGTGATGTGTACGCACCAAGCTTCGGCGAGGTGCTCAGCATGCACTTACTAACGTCCATAAATTTGTGTGTACTTAATCTACATATGGTTTTCATTATTTTACTTTAAGTGTAAACTTAAGGTAAATTTTACAAATTAGGGCGAATTAATTTTCGCTCTTTTTTTCTTTTTTTGATAATTGAGAAATAGCGAGAGCTATGCTGTTGTAGATTATTAGAATTAGGGGATAATTTTATAAAGAAATGACTCTACTGTGTAGTTATGAAAGAAAAATTATTTATGATTGGTTTGGCGACACTTGTAGCTTGTACTTATAAAAATGATTGTCCCAATTCAACTTATGAAATCACTGTAGGCAGTATTGAGAATATTTGTCAAATGCGAACAACTAATAGTTGGGGACATGTAATTTCATATACCGGAATGCCAAGCGAAAAAGTATTTTCAGTGGGGTATTTTAATAATAATTATTTTTTTCCTGTTGATGCAAAGGAATTTACATTAGGAAGTCAATCTAATCGATTTAGTGTAGAATCTGTTTCTCCTGAAAAAATAAAATTTACTTATATTGGAGATAAAAATTAGAAATCCATTTTAATCATAGGTTTTTTTTATATTGGTTACTTCCTTTCTAAACACAACTGCCTCTTCTTTAGTTGAACCCAGCTCACGAACACCACAAATAATATTAATGAGTGCTTTTGAATGAGTCTATGCCACTTGATTATAGAAAACTACACGTGTACGATTTAGCCCACCAATTTGTTCTTGAGGTCTACAAGGCTACAGAAAAGTTTCCTGAGTCGGAACAACGCAATCTTACTTCGCAGTTGCGGAGAGCAGTTGTTTCAATTCCCCTTAATATTGCAGAAGGGTCTTCGCGCCGCAGCAAAAAGGAGTTTCTTCAATTTCTGAATTATAGCTTTGGCTCAGGAAAGGAGATTGAAGTTATTTTGGTTTTGTCTAAAGACTTAGGCTTTCTCACCTACAAAGAGTTTGATAGTTTATCTAAACAATTAGATTATGTAATGTCTAAATTGTTTCTTTTTATCAGGAGTGTTGAAGGCCGAATTCCCGGGACGAAATATCATTATGTGAATAGTGTTAAACGAGACAGTGGCGAGATGTAAGGTATTACGCTACAGAAAGGCACAGTTCAAAAAGTGTCTCTTTAACAGAATCTTTAAATAGTATCCCCTCTCTTTTTTAGTATGATAACCTATACTGCTGAACATCTACTCCACCAGGAATCAAATAAAGAACAAGAAGGAAGAATAAATAAAGAACTAGAAAGAGAAATAAATGCCTCTATACCCCCAACTGATAAGGCATATCAAACTGCTTGGGATATTGAAAATCAAAAACAATGGAATAAATTAGCAGATTTGTACCGTTAAAATTAATTTATCTTTGTTAAGATATTACTTCTTCTTTACCTTCTTAACTTTCTCTTCACTCTTTACTTCGACTTTCTTCTCTTCCACTTTCTTATCAGCACTTTTCTCTTCCGGCTTCTTTCCAACTTCCTTAACCACTGGATTCTTTACGTCTACTTTTCCTTCGTGGATCTTCATCATGGTTTGGCACTTTGGATATTTATCACAGCCCAGGAATTCACCGTAGAAACTCTTTCGCAAGATCATCTTTCCTTCTTTGCAATGCGGGCAGAGCATGCCTTCTTCAGGATATTTTCTTTTGTGTGGTGCATTAGCATCTTCATGCTGTAATAGACTGACCGTTCTTCGGCTTCGGCCTGAACCTACTTCAACTATAGGCATCTTGCTTTTTTCATCCATGTTGCCAGTAAACTTTATTGGTCCGGCTTTAGGAATGTTGAAGATAGTCTTACAATCAGGATATTTATCACAGCCGACAAAGCGGCCGAATTTTCCTCTACGTACCATCAACTTTCCTTCTTTACACTTAGGACAAGCGCCCATGAAATTTGCGGCATCTGAAGTTTCCCGGATAGATACAATAATCTCTTTGCCGATCAATTTTTCTTTTTTCTTGAAATCAGTAAGAAGATGAGTAAGGAATTTCTTGGCTTTCTCTAATACTGTTTCCGGTTTTTCTTTTCCTTCCCTGATTTTTTCCATGTCTTCTTCAAAATCAGCGGTAAGTTTCTCATCGATGATGGTGTGAGCATATTTTACTAAAATTTTGTCAGTCTCCATGCCCAGCTGAGTGGTGGTGATTTTTACTCCTTCTGCATAACCGCGCCGAAATAATGTATCTAAAATCTCTGCTCTGGTCGCTTTGGTTCCCAAATTTCTTTTTTCCAATTCCTTGATGATAGATGATTGGTTGTATCTGGCAGGCGGCTGAGTCTCTTCATCATGTTTCTCTATTTTAGTGATGTGAGCTTTTTCATCTTTTTTCATTTCAGGAAGAGTGATATCTTCCATCTTTAGATATGGCTTGTAGAATTTGTGCCAGTTTTCTTCTACTGTTCTGGTACCTTTGGTTATGAATGGTTCTCCTTTGACGTCAAACACCACGGTCATGGTTTCTCTTATCGCTGGCTGTGCAAAGGTAGCCATGAATCTTTTGACAATTAAATCGTATAATCTCTGATCTCGCGGCTTAAGATTTCCAGGCACATGTCCGGTAGGGTAGATGGCCGGATGCGCAGGATCAGTCTTGCTTCCGTTGTTAGGTTTCAATTCTTTTTCTTTTAATAGCTCCTGAGCAAATTTCTGGTATTGAGATTGTTTAGCCAGGTCGGTAAGAATTTTCTTGAATCCCAACTTAGGATCAAGCTGTTGAGAAGAAGTTCTGGGATAGGAGGTCACTCCTTCAAGATATAAACTCTGGGCAATAGCCAGGGTCTCTTTAGGGGTGATTTTGAATAAGGCGTATGATTCTGATTGCAAGTCAGATAAGTTAAATGGAGTCGGCGGAGACTGATTGCGGACAGATTTAGTCACCTCTTGGATCAATGCCTCTTTTTCATTCTTGATTTTAGAAAAGATTTTTTTAACTTTCTCTTGGTCGAAAATTCTATCTTCCTTGTGCCAGGCTTCTAAGGGCAAAGCTTTGTATTTGCCTTGAAAAGAAAGGCGCCAGAACGGTTCAGGTTTGAAAGCTTGGATCTCTTTTTCTTTTTCTACCAACATATGTAAAGCCGGGCCTTGCACTCGGCCGATGGACATCACTTTGAATGAACCGGCCGCTTTGACTGACGCAGTCAAGGCTCTGGAGAGGTTTATACCGTAAAACCAATCCAATTTATGTCGTGTCTCTCCAGCATGCGCCTGCCCCCAATCCAGATGTTTGCTTTTTTGGTCATATGCTTCGATAAGATCGCCTTTGGTCAAGGTAGAGAATTTCATCCTGTTGCTGTCTTTCTTCTTGCAAGCGAAGCGGATGACGTTTAATCCTATTACTTCTCCTTCAATGTCGTAATCGCAAGCGATGGTAAACTCATCTGCTTTTGTCGCGAGCATGGCGATGGTGTCGATGTAATCTTTTATGTAGTAACTTTCTTTAGAAGTGAGATAGGTCGGCGTCCAAGCCACTTCAAAAACAGGATAATGCCAGCCTTCCTTGTTTTTTTCGGTTAAACCATAGAGATGACCAACGGCAGAAGTGACAATGATATTTTTATTATTGTGCTTTAATTCGTAATAGCTGCACTGTTTGTTTTTCTTTTTAGTAGGTTTGGTGTCTGCTAAGGCAAAAGCTACTTTTTCTGCAGAACTGGGCTTCTCGGTGATGATCAATTCAGTCATAATAGTAGAATCTTAAAAAGAGTTTAAAAATGTTTGGAAGTTAGAGCAGTTTATCGATATGCTCGTTTAATTCTTGATGATTCATGAATTGCAATAAAAAATTCCATTGAGAGGCACTATCTGAACGTGCGTAACTTTCTTTGTTCTCTAATCGGTGCAATAATTCTTGAGCTCGGTGATGTGGTGTTTTTTCTTTATATGCTCCAATAGGGTAGTATTTTTCTTGGACAAAGATAGCCATCAACTCTCTCATTGTTACATCGCATTTTTGATATTCTTCTTTCCATAAGCTATAATGCAAGTAATGCCCATGTTCATGAATTATGCTTCCTATAATACTTTCAGGAGTAATGTTGTTCTCCAAAGAAAGAACAATTCCGTTCTTAGCCTCAAAATGACCCACCGGAACGACTTCTTTGTCAGTCTCTTTTTCTTTTAGAGGGATCGGTTTTATTTTTTGATATGCTTTAGGAGTAGCATAAGCGAAGGGAATAGAAGTAATCAAATCATAATTTATTTTGTCTTCATAGTCAGTTCCGGTTACTATTTTTATAAACGTTTTATAGATATTATTTATTCCTGAAAGGTAATTCTGGGTTAATGAAGTGCAGGTATGAATTGTTCTCATCTTCGGCCAAAAGGTATGGCGTATCTTGCCTTTCATGAGAAAATTAAATCGTTCCGGAAGTAGGTTGAGAGTAACTTCTGATAGTAATACGCGTTGTGGTTGTTCCTCTTCCAGTACAATAATATCAATAGTTTTGGAACTCACAGAATATACTTACCAAAATCTTTATATAAAATTACGCTATTTATAGTCTATATAGAGGGAGAGCTAGGCTGGCGCGCTAGTCCTGCGTTGTGACCGTGAATGGACTTCACACGGAGCCGAAGCCCTAAGAAGGGTCAGTTTGGTTTTGCTGGTCCTTATAGTCTTTGACGACGGTTTGTCCCCTGGGATGGACTTGCTGGGAATCAGGTCAGATCCGGAAGGAAGCAGCCTTAACCTGCAATCTTCATGTTCGGGGGAGCGCAAATCCGAGAAGCTGTAGGGATTCACCAGCAGAGCTTGGCTGATTCGACTGCGGGCGTGCCCCTAATCTTTTAACATAACTTTTTTAAAGTAAGGATGGATTTTTAAGGTTATGAGTGATGACAATACTAATGATCAGAAGTTGAGTGATGATGAACTCAGGGAGCGCTTAGACGGATACAAAGCTTTAGTTAAGAAGTATATCCCTGATTCAGTTGAAGACAATTATTTTTTACGTTCTCCATCTATCAATATCTCAGATAGAGTTCGCGCAGGTTATTTGGAAGTAGTAGTAGATCTGGAAGGAAATGAAGATGATTTTAAGCGCTGCCTGGAGTTGTCAGGAGCTCCTACCCTGAATTTGCATAATTATGAAAGAAGCATTGACGATTTTCTTGCGGATCTGAAAGCCTATGGTCGTATGATTAAGAATTCTAAGTAACTAAGATAAT
>Ga0209726_10006458_pt1 | contig 13609 bp, 10 predicted proteins | sample Subgrocontami54m_FD_187453 | JGI IMG/M metagenome (GOLD analysis project Ga0209726, IMG submission 187453) | Subsurface groundwater microbial communities from S. Glens Falls, New York, USA - GMW46 contaminated, 5.4 m (SPAdes) (version 3) | ecosystem: Environmental > Aquatic > Deep subsurface >... | reverse complement strand
GCGGTGCAGCCACTGCGCCATTCGCGGTCGTTCGCGTTGCGCCAGGCGGTCCTGCACGTCGCGCGTCCGGGCAACCAGACGCGAGTGATCCTGCTGGCAGTCGGTCTCGGCACCTTCTTCATCCTGGGCGTGCGCACACTGCAGGCGAACCTGCTGCAGGATTTCGCGGTACAGGTCGGGGAGGACGCGCCCGACATGTTCCTGATCGACATCCAGGCGGATCAAAGGGCCAGTCTCGTCTCCTTCATCGACCGGGAGAACGGGACGGAAGCGCCACCGAACGTGATCCCGGTCCTGCGGGCGCGCGTGGTCGGTGTCCGCGGACGCGAAGTGAACCTCGAGACCTACGAAGAGGTCCGCGGTCGCGGCTCGCTCTCCCGCGAGTACACGATTACCTACCGCCCCCAGCTCAACGCCAACGAAGAACTGCTGCAGGGTCGCTGGTGGGACCGCACGCCGTCGACGGGCCAGGCGGAGGTGTCGATCGAAGAAAGTCTGCAGGAGCGTTTTCGCATCAACATCGGCGACGAGATGACGTTCGACGTGCTCGGGCGCGCCATTCCAGCGCGCGTGACGAGCATCCGAAAGGTGAACTGGCGCGACTACCGATCCGGCGGCTTCATGATCGTCTTCCGTCCCGGGCCGTTCGACAACGCGCCGCATTCCTACATTTCGTCGGTGAACGGCCCCCGCGATGCAGCCGCGCGCGCGCGCATGCAGGCCGCCCTTGTCGCGCGCTACCCGAACGTCTCGGTCATCGATCTCCGCGAAGTGCTCGACACGATTCAAGGCATCGTCGACGGCGTCACGCTCGGCGTTACCGTCGTGGGCGGGCTCGTGTTGTTTGCCGGCATGCTGATTCTGATTGGCGCCGTATCGATGACGAAGTTCCAGCGCGTGTACGAAGCGGCCATCCTGAAGACGCTCGGCGCCAGCAGTCGTTTGATCGCCATGATGCTGCTGCTCGAGTACGGTGTGCTGGGCGCGATCGCGGGAACCGTCGGGGCCCTCGGGGCCATCGTCCTGAGCTGGGCGGTCGCGAAATACGCCCTGGACCTGGCGTGGCACGCGGTGCCCGCCGTCACGATCGTCGGGATCGGTGCGACGTCAGTGTTCGTCGCAGCGATCGGCGTGCTCGCCAGCATCGACGTGCTCCGCCACAAGCCGCTGGCGACGCTGCGTGCGGAGTGACTCCGCGGGATGTCCTGATACGGACCACCGAGGCAATTGTCTGTGTCTCTGTCGGTTGTGACACTGGAAGGCGGCGTTTTTCGCTCGTGCTAAGATCGGGTTTTGTCCGGGCCACCGGTGGCGTCTCCGTGAGACGAGACATCACCGAAGGCGCGGGGAGCAATAGCCAGATGGACTTGGAGACATACCGCACACAGTTGCTGCAGAAGCGCGGCGAGCTGCTCGGCGGCACGGCGGCCAAGCCGCTGCAATGGACGATGGAGAACAACTCGGGCCGCCAGGGTGATATGGCGGACCAGGCGAGCGGCAACAACGAAGTTCACATCCAGCTCAAGCTGAAGCAGACCGACGCCAAGATTCTCCAGGCGATCGAAGAGGCGCTTCGCCGCATCGACGAGGGCAGCTACGGTGTGTGCCGCGACTGCGGGGAGCCGATTGCGGATGCAAGGCTCAATGCGATCCCGTGGACACGCGTCTGCATTGCGTGCAAGGAAAAGCAAAAGACCTAGATGTCAGAACTGCAGACGCTCGTGACCGAATTCGCCGCCGGCCGGCTTGCGCTCCTGGAACGCCACGAAGCCAGTGCCCGCATCGTCGGCCACTACGACTTCAACAACACGTATCAGTATGTGATCAATCGCGAGGAGACCCATCTGTCCTGGGTGCAGAGCGCGCTTGCGGAGTACGGCGCCGTGCTGCCTCCGGCCGATTCGGCGGGGTTGCAGGCACCCGAGGCCCCCAAGGCAAAGAAGAAGGTCGAAGTGAGCGCCTACCGGACCATCCTTGAAGACGATGCGCGGTACCTGGGCGCGTTCGTGGAGAAATGGCGTCCGCGCGTCGACCAGATGTCGCACGCGCGGCACCGCACGATGCTGAACGTGATCCTCGGCGAGTCGATGGAGCACAAACGCTTCTTCGAGCAGGCGGCGCTGGGCTTCGAGGATCTGCTCGGCCGGCGGACGGCCGGCGCGGAGCGTGTAGGCGCAGTCCTGCCGACGCGCTGGCTGGAGTAGGCGACGCGGGTCGCCATCGCCCTCGGCAGCAACCTCGGCGACCGGGAACATCAGCTTCGCGGCGCAATCACCGAGCTCGTGCCGAACATCTCCCACCTCTGCGTCTCGTCCTTCCACGAAACCGAACCTGTTGGCGTCGCGACGGCGCAGCCGCTCTTTCTGAACGCCGCCGCCATCGGCGAGACGACGCTCTCCGCGCCCGCGATGCTCGACGTGCTGCGGGCAATCGAATGGAGCTTCGGCCGAGAGCGTTCGTACGTCGGCGCGCCGCGGACGCTCGATCTCGACCTGATTCTGTATGGCGGGGAAGTGATTGAGATGCCGGGACTCATCGTCCCACACCCGCGATTTCGCGATCGGCGCTTCGTGCTCGAGCCGCTCGCCGAGCTGGTGCCTGAATGGATCGATCCCGTGACAGGGAAAACGATCGCCGAGTTGCTGCGAGCCGTGCAGGGTAGGGGCGGATCGTAGGGGCGGGTCCTGAGACCCGCCCCTACGCCATAGCCCTACACCATGATGTCAGTGGCTCGCGGCTTCGCCTTTGTGCGAGAGTCCTCTCCAGCCTTCCTCGAACAGCGTGTAGACAGCAGGAACGAGGACGAGCGTCACGATGGTCGACGCGAGCAGCCCGCCGACCACGACGCGGGCAAGAGGCGCCTGCAGCTCGCCGCCGTCGCCGAGGCCGATGGCCATCGGCAAGAGGCCGAGCATCGTCGCGATCGACGTCATGAGCACGGGGCGGAGACGCGTCCGCCCGCCGATTTCGACTGCCTCGCGCAGCGGCACACCGTCGCGGCGGCGCAGCGTATTGATGTAGTCGACGAGCAGGATCGCGTTGCTGACCACGATGCCGGCCAGCATGATGACTCCGATGTAGGCCTGCATGCTGAAGGCGGTGCCGGTCAGCAGGAGCCCTCCCACCACTCCGATCGACGCGGTCGGGATCGAGAACATGATGATGAACGGGTCGCGCAGCGACTCATACTGGGACGCCATCACCGCGTAGACGAGCAGGACGGCCAGGATCAGTACGATCTTCAGCTGGTTGAACGATTTCGCCTGCTCCTCGACTTCGGACCCGAAGCCCACCGAGAAGTCTTCCGGCACGCGAATCTGTCCAAGCCGCGCCTGGACGTTCGTGACCGCCTGGCTGAGTGGACCCTCTGGCTCGGCGTTCACCCGAACCATCCGCTCCATGTTCTTGCGATCGATCTGCACCGGACCGGTCTCGCGCTCCACGGCGAGCAGGTTCCGCGCCGGCACGACCTGGCCGCTCGGCGTGTTGACGAGCACGTCGCCGATATCGGTGACCTGGCCGCGATCTTCTTCGCGCAGCCGGACGACGATCGGGTACTCGCTGCCGCGCTGGCGGAACTGTGCGGCCGTGGTACCGGCCACGTTCGTCTGGATGGTCTGCGCGACGCCGTTCACCGTGAGGCCGAGCATTGCGGCCTTCGGCCGATCGACGTGAATCGCGAGCTCTGGGCGCCCCTGGTCCGCGCCTACGCGGACGTCGGCGATCCCGGGCGTCTCCTGCATCAGCGCGATCGCCTGTTGCTGAATGCGCTTCGCATCATCGATGTCGTGGCCGCGGATTTCGAGCGCAACGCGGGCGTCGTTGCCGCCGCCAAGGATGAAATTCAACTGGAAGTTGCCGCCACCAGGGTTGGCCCGCACCATGACACCCGCAATACCCGCCAGGCGCCGTCTCATGTCCTGGGAGATCTCGTCGCTGGTGCGCGTGCGCTGATCGCGCGGCACGAGCTTGACCTGGATCTGGCCGCGGTTCGTGTTCCCGCCGCCGCCAAAACCGCCGCCGCCACCGGCACCGCCGTTGACGACAATCGTGGTCGCCTCGGGTACCGTCTGCTTGACCATGTCTTCCAGTCGCAGCATGGCCGCCTCGGTCAGTTCCATCCGCGCGCCGAGCGGCAGCTCCGCGTTGATGTTGACCTGGCCTTCGTCCGTCTGAGGCAGCAGCTCGGTACCGACCCGTGGGTAAAGCACGACCGCCAGCGCCACGAGCGCGGCCGCGGCACCAATCACCGTCGGCCTGTGTTGCAGCGTCCAGTGAATGGTCCGGCGATAACGATCATCCACACCCTCGAGGAACGCCTCGCTCGCTCGGTAGAAGCGTCCCAGGGGTCCCGAGTGCTTCTGATGCTCTTCCGGCAGGCGCAGCCACCGTGAGCAGAGCACCGGCACGATGGTGACGGCAACGAACAGCGACATCGAGAGCGAGAACATCACGACGAACGAGAGCTGGGTGAACAGGATGCTCGAGATGCCCTGGAGGAAGAGCAGCGGCACGAACACGGCGATGTGCGTGAGCGTCGATGCGAGAATCGCCGACCAGACCTCTTCGCTGCCGTCGATCGCCGCGGTCATTCGGTCCTTGCCCATGTGGAGATGCCGATGCGTGTTCTCCAACACGACAATCGCCGCGTCGACGATCATGCCTATGCCCAGCGCAAGCCCGCCGAACGTCATTGTGTTCAGCGTGAAGCCGCCGAAGTAGAGGAGCGCGAACGTTCCGATGACCGAGATCGGGATTGACGTGCAGACGATGAGCGTCGAGCGGAAGTCGCGGAGGAACGCGAAAATGATCAGGACGACGAGGATGCCGCCGACCAGCGCGTGCTCCTTGACGTTGTTGATCGCACGCTCGATGAAGATCGCGCTGTCATCGAGGACGGTCAGCTTCACGCCCGGCACGTCGCGATTGATCCGCGCGACCTCCGCCCGGATGCCCTGCGAGACTTCGACCGTGTTCTCGCCCGACTGCTTGTTGATCTGCATGCGGACGCCGGGATGCCCCTCACCCATCTCGCCACTGGCATCGCGGGAGGAAATGCGGAGAAACTGACGCCGGTCCTCGGTCGAGTCCCTGACATCCGCGACGTCGCGCAGGTAGACCGGGATGTTCTCCCGCGTCAGCACGACCAGGTTGGCAATGTCGTCGATGCTGCCGAACTGCCCCTGGCTGCGGACCAGGTACGTCGAGTCGCCCTGGTCGATCTGGCCGAGCGGCAGGTTCTGGTTTTCCTGCCTGAGGGCCTGCACGACGCGATCGACCGACAGGTTCAGCGCGGTGATCTTTTCCTTCGACAGGTCAACGTGAATCTGTCGGCGCAGGCCGCCGTTGATGGTCACGGCCGCGACGCCAGGCGCGCGCTCGAGGCGCGGCGACAGGTCGTTCTCCGCGAGCTCGCGGAGCGTGACAGCGTCGAAGTCGCCTTCGACGCCGATCGACATGATCGGCAGCGCGTTCGAGTCGGCCTTGAAGATCGTAGGCGGGTCGGCCTCTTCCGGCAGCCGGCCACGCACGCGATCGAGCCGGCTCCGCACGTCGTCTGCCGCCGCGTCGAGGTTTGTGCCCCATGCAAAGTTGAGGCGAACATTGCTGCCGCCTTCTCGCGACGACGAATTGACGCTCGTGATGCCTGCGACCGCGCTGACCGACTGCTCGATCGGGCGGGTGATCAGCTCCTCGATCTCGAGCGGACCGACGTTGGGGTAGTTCGTGTTGACCGTGATCGTGGGCGCCGAGAACTCCGGCATCAAATCAACGGGAAGCTTCGTCAGCGAAATACCGCCCAGCAGGACCACGACCGCGCTGAGCATGAACATGGTCACGGGCCGATGAATCGCAATACGAGGAATACTCATGGCTGCTCCGTTTGCGGCGCGCCTGCGGGCCGCTGTCCGCGCTGACCACCGAGGCCGCTACGGCGACCGGTTCCGGTTCCATTTCCATCGCCGTTCGCGCCGCCGCCGCGGCCGAGCGCGCCACGCTGACCCTCGCCGTCGGCCGGGACGCGGGGTCCGGGAGTCGCGATGCCACGCCCAGAGTTCGAATCGCCGCCCCCAGGGGCAGGCGCCCGCGTTTCGAATCCCGCTCCGGGAGTTCTCGGACTCGCCCCGTTCTGATCACCCTCGGGCGCCTGGCTTCGGCCCCGCGCGCCACGTCCGCCGGGCGCCGCGCCGCGTTGTCCGCCGGCCAGCACGATCGGATCGCCGTTTCGCAGCCCCGCTGCGCCTGTGGTCACCACGCGATCGCCATCGGCAACGCCGTCGAGGATCTCGGTCCGCATCGCGCCCTCGATGCCGGTCTTCACGGGTCGGAACGCGGCGACATTATCGACCGCCAGGTACACGCCGCGCGTGCCGTTGACGTCGACGAGCGCATTGGTCGGCACGACCAGCGCATTCGGATGCGAGTCGGTGACGATGCCGACACGCGCATACATGCCCGGCTTCAGGCGGTACTGGCCGTTTGGAATCTCGATCTCGATGGATGCAGTGCGCGTGGCCGGATCGAGTACCGGCGAGATCCGCGCGATGCGCCCCTCGAAGCTCTCACCCGGGTATGCGTCAACTTCAACGCGCGCCGAATCGCCCGCGCCGATCTGTTTCAAATCCTTTTCAACGATGTTCACCACGAGGCGCACCTTGCTGATGTCGACGACGTCGACGATCGGCGCGTTGGCCGAGACGTATGCGCCTGCGTCGGCCCCGCGACGCGCCACGAATCCGTTCACGGGCGACGTAATGACCGTGTTCTGCTGCGAAAAGCGAAGCTCGTCGAGACGCGCCTGCGACTGTGTGTTCTGCGCGCGAGCGAGATCGAGCGCTGCCTGCGCCGACTGATACTTCGCTTCCGAGTCGTCGAGGGTCTGCTGAGGGAGCAACTGCCTCTGGAACAGGTTCCGGGACCGTTCGGCGTTGGTCTTTGCCAGCGCCAGGTCCGCTTCACGCTGACGGATGGTGGCGCTCGCCACCTGGTAGGCGGCCTCGGCCTGCTTCACCTGCTCGAGGATTTCCTGATCCTCGATCTTCGCAATCCGCTGGCCCCGGCTGACGCGGTCGCCCAGCTTCACGGTGATTTCTTGCAGGCGGCCCGCGGTTTTCGGCACTACCGACACCGTCTGATCCCCAACGAGGTTGCCAACGACCGCCAGTTCCTGATTGACGGCGGCGCGCATCGTGGGCGCGAGTTCAACCGTCAGCTGGCCGCGTCCACCGCCCCGGCCGCCGAAGCCACCCTGGCGCCCGCCCTGCGGTGCGCCAGTTCCGCCTTGCGCCCCTGGTTGCTGCGCGGCGGCCGCCTGCGCCGCGTTGCCGCGGCTGAAGAGGCCCGAATAGAAGGCCGCGCCCGCAAGCGCAACCGCTGCAACGATGGCGATGATGACGATTCTCTTCATGCGATCTGAGAACACTCGTTCCTGAAAATCAGGCCGAAGCCCGCGATGCTAGTTGCCGCCGCCACCGAAGCCACCAAACCCCCCGCCGCCAGCTGCGCGGGGCGTCGCGGCCCCACCAGCGCCGGCGTTAATCGCGCTCACGCCGGAACCACCCGCGGTGGGCACTTCCTGCACGCGCGCGAATTCAACCTGCGCCCGCCGGTAATCGAGCAGGGAGCGAAGCTCGGCATTCTGCGCATCGCGCAGATCGCGCTGTGCCTGCACGACGAAGAAGTTGGTCGAAAGTCCGACGTCGAAGCGGCTCTGCTCGGCGTCGAGACGACGTTCCGCCAGCTCGCGGGCAGCGGCGGCCGCTTGAAGCCGCTCGCGGTTCGACTCGACCTGCAGCGCCGCATTGGTGACCTCGGTTGCGATTTGCAGCTCCATCTGCCGGCTTTGTGCGATGGTCTGCCGCTGCTGAATCCGCGCCCGCGCAAGGTTCGCCTCGGCCGGGCTGCTGCCGATCGGATAGCTCAGACTGAGCGCGAAGTTCCACGTGGGCGCTATCTGGTCCGCGAGAATTCGAAGCGCGTCCGAGTATCCGCTCGGGATCGTCCGGGAAATGGCGCCGCCGAGTCCCTGGCGGATAAATTGTGGCCCGCCGACGCCAGCCGCTCCGTAGCTGCCTGTCAGGTCGAGCGCCGGGAGGCGCTGGTCCGCGAGACTGCGCAACGAGACGTCGTTCGCGGCGAGCTGTTTCTGCGACTGCTGCAAATCTGTCCGGCTCTCGAGCGCGCGCCGCACCGCGCCGGCGACGTCGAGCGCCTCGGTCGTATAGGTCGGGCGGTCGACCGGGTTGATCGCGGCCGTCCAGAACGGATCGTCGGTTCCGTTGACGATTAGCCGCTTGAGCGCCAGCTCCGCCGTCCTTCGCGCTGCCTCCGTCTGCGTGACGACCTGGCGGCGGTTCGCCTCCTCGGCCTGCGCCTGCACGACATCGAGTGGCGCCATGGCGCCTACTTCGACGCGTGCGCGGTTATCGTCGACAAGTTTCGTCGCGAGGGCGAGCGACCGGCCGGCGACCTCTGCGGCCTCGATCGCGTACGCGAAATCCCAGTACGCATTCCGGACATCGGACAGCGTACGAACGATGGTGCCGCGCAGCGCGATTTCGGACATCTCCTGATTGAGCTGCGTGACCCGAAGCTGCGCGCGGGTGCCGTCGATCCGGAACCCGCGCAGCAGCGGCTGGATGTAAACCGCGTTCATGTTCGTATTGAACACCGGGTTGCGCGTCGCGAACAGGTCGGTCTGCTTCTGACGGTTGTTATTGAACGACACGGACAGGCTGCCGCCGCCCCATTTCACGTTCTGCGCCACCCCAGTGTTTCCGGTGAGGACCTCTGTCACGAGCATGTCCGCGCCGGCCGTCTGGCTTCTCGGGAACTGAGACTGGCTGCGCATGCCCACATTCGACGTCAACGTCGGCCGGTAGCTGGCATCGAGCGCGGCAATCGAGAACGCGAAGGTCTGCGGGTTCAGCCGCTCGACGGCGATGTCGAGATTGCGCTCCAGCGCGCGGGCGGTCGCGTCATCCAACGTGAGGTCGACGTTGGCGCCGGGTGCCGGCGGGGGCGTCGTTGGACGCGTCTGATCGCCGCCGCTGCTGGCGGCCGCAAAGGTGCGCGCCGCCTCACGCGCGAGGTCGTCGCGCCGCGCGTTGTCGGCCGCAGACGTCTGCGCCGTCACCGTCTGGACCGTCGCCACGGCGACCACCACACACGCAAGACAATGAGCAACAAAGGCAAGGGTCTTCATGATCGTTTCGATGGAAGAAGAAAAAACGAATCACTGCTTGTGGTCGTCCGCGCCGCGGCGGCGGTCGCGGGTCTTCTGCTGGAGCATGACGAACTTCACGCGCTGGTCCGGTGTCAGCACCCGCCTCATGCGAAGCAGCATCATCGTCCTGGATTTGTTGAGCTCGGACCGCGCGGCCTCGACGACACCGACCTGTGCCATCACCTGGGCATCGTCGGACCTCTCGACCATCTGGTTGAAATCCGCTTCAGCCTTGTCGAGCGACCCCTTCAGGGTCCTGAGCACCGGAAGCGTGCGCTGAAAGATCGCCTCGATCTTGGTGCTTTGGTCCGCGGTCAGCCCAAGCTCGCGCGTGAAGCTGTCGGATTGCCACCATTTGAAGCCTTGGGCGGACGCCGGGTGAGTCGAGAGGGAGACACCGGCGATCAGGATCGCCAGGGCCGCACACCGCATCGAGATTCTTCGAAATTTCATGACTTACTCGCCCAACAATACGACGGGAGGGCCCCCCTCGTTTACCGCGACTGTGGCTGGCACGCCCCTTGCGCCTTGTGACCCTAACAGTGTCCGACGCCGCGGAGGAAGGTCCGGTATGAGACGACCCGACGCACAGGAAGGCTATTTTGCCATCGTTGGACAGCGCGTTCCCATCACCATCGAACCTGATACCGAATCGGAGTTGCCTTCCGTTCACACCTGGTTCGCCAATTCGTCGAGGCGGCGAACCACGGTATCCACCAGGTTGTCGGGCGTCGACGCGCCGGACGTCAGGCCAATCCTCACGCTCCCGCGCCCGGGCAGCCATCCGGCCGAGGTCCGTTCTTCCTTGCCGCCGACAGGTTTGTGTCGAATTTCAGACGCCGATACCAGACAGTCGGGCGCGGCGATGTGGTACGTCGCGACCCTCGGGTTGCACATCCGCGCGAGGTTGCAGGTGTTACTGCTGTTGTACCCGCCAATGACGATCATGAGGTCCAGCGTCTGCTCGTCGAGGAGCGCCCCCACCGCGTCCTGGCGATCCTGCGTGGCGCTGCAAATCGTATCGAAGGCGCGAAAGCGCAGCGCGAGATCCTCGTCGCCGTAGCGGTCGCGAATCGCGGCGCGGAACATCTCGCCGATCTCCAGCGATTCCGAGCTGAGCATCGTCGTCTGGTTCGCGCAACCGATACGCTGCAGATCGCGATCGGGATCGAAGCCAGGAGAGACGGCATTCTCGAAGCGGGCAAGAAACGCGGCGCGATCAGCCCCGCCGCGGATGTAGCCGCAGACCATCATCGCTTCATCGCGGTTCAAGACGACCAGGTACCGCCCGCTGCCGGAATGAAGCGCTTGCGACGCGGTGGCGCGCGTTTCCTCGTGCCTGTATTTTCCGTGAATCACCGACGTGAAGCCGTCGGCCGCGTAGCGCTTCACGTTCTTCCAGACGTTCAGCACGGAACCGCACGTTGTATCCACAAGGGTGCAGCCGCGTCGATCGAGCTCCCCGAGGAGCTCAATCGTGACGCCGAATGCGGGCAGGATCACGACGTCGTCCGGTGTCAGCGTGTCGATCGACTCGTCCCGGTCGGTGAGAAAGCGGATCCCCTGTGCCCGCAGCTGGTCGTTGACGTGCGGGTTGTGGATGATTTCACCAGTGAGGAACACAGCGCGGTCCGGGAATCGCTTCCGCGTCTGGTAGGCATAGTCAACCGCGCGGTCCACGCCGTAGCAGAACCCGAACTCCCGCGCGAGGCGGACCGTCAGCCTGCCAGACGCGTATTGGTAGTTGTTGTCCTTGATCGATGCGACAAGCTCGCTGTGGTAGCTCTCCGCGAGCGTCTCGGCGACTTCGTGCTTGAGGTCGAGGCCCTTGCGAAAAATCAGCGGCGGCAAGGAACTAGCGCACTTCCCACGGCAGCGGCGTCAGGTCGTTGAGCGGCTGCAGCGCGGCGGCCGCCGGACCATCGATGGCGATTTCAATCTGGCTGAGGAACTCCTCATCCGAGACGGCGGCCGATATTTCGCGGATCGCGCCGGTACTGCCGGTGGCGAGCAGTTCCGAAGCGTCGGTTGATCGTGTGACCGCGATCCGCGCGCCGCCCGGCCGTCCAAGCGAGTAATCGTGACCGAACCGGCCTGCCATCAGGCCGATCACAAGGCCCGCCACCGCAGCCGCGGCGATCCATCGTGTCGAGGGACGCGCGCGGGACACCGTCGGTTCATGGGTGTGCCCCGCCGGGAACGCGATCAGCCGACCGGGTCGTCCGTCGTGCTGGAGTTGCGAGAGGATGCGGGCCTGCTGACGCGCGAGCCGGTCGGGCGGAAAGGCCGCGTCGGCTTCTGCCGCCGCGGCTCCAGACACGTCGTCGAGCAGACTCCGCAGTCGCGCGCGTCGGGCGTCGCAGCGGGCACACGCGCCCAGGTGATGCTGCTCGGCGATTGAGGGCGCCTCGAGGAGACAGACTTCGATGAGACGGTCGTCCGACAAGTGAAGCTGTTTCATTGCTTGTGCTCCAGCAGCCGCCGCAGCTTGCGGATGGCGCGGAACAAATGGACTCGAACGGTCGCCTCGCTCACCCCGAGCATCTTGCTGACCTCGGCAGTTGTCTGCTCCGCGAGGTGGCACAGCGTGAACACGGTGCGCTGCCGATCGGGGAGCGATTCGACCGCTGTTGTAATTTCATTCGCGCGTTCCCGCGAGACCAGCCGCTGCTCGGGCGTCTGTTCCGACGTCGCCGGGTCGGTCGGTGCGGACTCGCCCGTCGACGCCATCGGCACCGACCAGCGCAAGCGGCGCAAGCGAGACTTCCGGAGGTCCAGGCACGCGTTCACGAGGATGCGCGTGAACCAGACTTCGAACGGAAGGTCCTCGCGGTAGCTGGTGATATGCGTGAACACCTTCACGAAGGCGTCCTGAACCGCCTCGTCGGCATCGTTCGCGTCGCGCAGGTACTGACAGGCGATTCGCACGGCCCGCCGCTGCTGGCGCGCCACCAGATCGGCATACCGGTCCCGCGCGGCGTCGCGCTCGCCCCCGACGACGAGGGCCTTGATTTCCGCCGCCAGTTGCGAGTCCCTCGACAGGGGCGCAACCGGAGCGCTAGCACCGACGCCGACAGCCGCTGAGGAGGCCCGTCCGGGAGGCGTTCTTGTCATGAAATACGGTTGCGGCACGGGAACGTTTACCGCGTCTCCAACTATACAGGGATTTACGGCGAACCGGCAGCATTCCCCCTCTAACGGGTTGACTGGTATCGATCTCACCGGTACGATTCCTTTTTTCTCTTTATCGGCTTTTTTAGCCATCGCCGCCATCCGGCGGCAACCTCGGCGCGGCCTCTTGACGCCGCGGTAATAGGGAGCTTCGAGATGAGTACACAGGTTGAGCGGGCGCACGGCCTTGAAGCGCTTGGTATCGTCCGGTCCGGACGCGTCTATTGGAACCTGAGTCCTGCTCTCCTCTACGAGCAGGCTGTCCGCCGCAATGAAGGGCAGCTCGCCTCCAAAGGTCCGCTCAATGCCAGGACGGGTCAGCACACCGGACGGTCGCCGCAGGACAAGTTCACCGTCCGCGAGCCGTCGACCGAGAAGAACGTCCACTGGGGTGCGATCAATCGTCCCGTCGAGGAGTCCCACTTCGAAGCGCTACATCGCGACATGATGACCTACGTCCACGAAAAAGAGCTCTACGTGCTCGATGCGTGGGGCGGCGCCGATCCCGCCTACCGCTTGCCTGTCCGCATCGTCACCGAGTTCGCGTGGCACAACCTGTTCGCGCGCAACATGTTCATCCCGGAAGACGATCTGAAGAAGCGGGCCGAGCATCGGCCCGAGTACACCGTCATCGACTGCCCGGGATTCACGGCGAGCCCGTCCAGGCACGGTTCGCGGACCGAAACCGCGATCTACGTGCATTTCGGACGGAAACTTGTGCTGATTGCCGGCACCGAGTATGCGGGTGAAATAAAGAAATCGATCTTCACGATTCTCAACTACACGCTGCCGCTCAAGGGTGTCCTGTCGATGCACTGTTCGGCAAACGTCGGCAAGGATGGCGACGCGGCGCTCTTCTTCGGGCTCTCGGGCACGGGAAAGACCACGCTCTCGAGCGATCCGCAGCGCGGGCTCATCGGTGACGACGAGCATGGCTGGAGCGATCGCGGGATTTTCAATTTCGAGGGCGGCTGCTACGCGAAGGTGATCAAACTGTCGAAGGAGGCTGAGCCGCAGATCTGGGACGCGTCGCGTCGCTTCGGCACGATCCTCGAGAACGTGGTTCTCGATCCGGTGACGCGCGAGATGGACTTCGATGACATGTCGTACACCGAGAACACGCGCAGCTCGTATCCGCTCAGCTTCATCGACAACGCGATTCCGTCGGGCCAGGCCGGCCATCCGAAGAACGTGGTGATGCTTACGGCGGAC
>Ga0209726_10006451_pt1 | contig 13624 bp, 13 predicted proteins | sample Subgrocontami54m_FD_187453 | JGI IMG/M metagenome (GOLD analysis project Ga0209726, IMG submission 187453) | Subsurface groundwater microbial communities from S. Glens Falls, New York, USA - GMW46 contaminated, 5.4 m (SPAdes) (version 3) | ecosystem: Environmental > Aquatic > Deep subsurface >... | reverse complement strand
CTCGCCAACCCAACGGGTGGCGGGCGAGCCGATCTCGGAGGTGATCCAGGTCCGCTCTTGAAGCCCGCCCCCTCGCGTCGCCATACCCGAATAAGTGCTCAATGCCTCGACGTCGCGGAGCATGTTGGCGGGCAACACGGAAGAGGTCGCGTCGATGCCGGCTCGGCGCCAGGTGTCGAGCATGATGGCCGCGCTCCGCTCGAACTCGGGTCCTGCATTGACGCGAAACTCGATGTGGAAGCGGTCGCCGCCGGGGCTCGCAAATAAGCCATCCCGATCTTTGGTGTAGCCCGCCTCATTCATGAGCTGCTCGGCGCGACGCGGGTCGTAAGGATGCAGATCCATGGCGCGCTCGACATCGGCGGCGTACGCGAGGCCCGATGGCACGGCGTTCTCGGTGACGAAACCCTGCCCCTCGAAGAGGCCGTGGTTCAGCAGGTCGCGGTCGATGGTGAAGGCCAGTGCTCGCCGCACGCGGACGTCGAGCTGGCCGGGGTGACCCGCGTATTCCGGACGAAGCTGCACGGAGTTGCTGACCGCGGAGCTTGGCTTGAGGAGCACTGCGCCCTTCCCGCTCGGCTCCCAGTCTTGCTGGAGCACCCGCGCATGCTCGAACCGCAGTGTGAAGTCGGCGGTGAAATCCGCCTCGCCGGCCAGGACGGTGCTCAGCACCGTGTTCTCGTCGGCGATGATCCGCAGGATCACGCGGTCGATCTTCGGCCGCCCTAGCGAGTGGCCGCTGAACGCGCTGATCTCGATTCTCGATCCGGGCTCCCACCGCTCGATGCGGTACGGCCCCGCCCCGACGTACTCGGCGGTCCAGAACGGCTGGTTCAAGAACTGATCGCGCGTCGCGGGGTCGCTCTCGTACGTCGCGAAGGATGGCTCGAGGATGTGGCGGGGAAGCGGGTCCAGGTCGCCGTACTTCAAGATGCCAGCGTCCGCGTAGAGCGAGCGCCAGCGGATCAGCAAGGTGGTTGGGTCGGACGCGACAACTTCTTCCATCTTGTCCTGCGGGGTCGGGATGAGCGCGAGGCCCGGCGCGGTGTAGATACGGTAGGCGAACGCGAAGTCGTCGGCCGTCAGCGGTCGGCCGTCTTGCCAGGTGAGATTCGGTCGGAGCTGGTAGGTCGTCTCCATGCGGCCGTCGGGTGAGACGCGCCACGCATCCGTGTTGAGGCGCGGGAGGCTCTCCGCCAGGTAGGGACGAGGCTCGCCCGCGCCATCGATCACGGCAAGGGCCGCGTTGAACAGGCGCTTGGTAACGACGGGTAGGCCGCCGCCGGCGATCTTGGGGCTGAGGTCGTTGACCTCGAAGCGAACGATCATCGTCATCGTGCGACTTGGTTGTGGCTGGCTCTCGGCGCCTGGTTGCGTCGAGCGCTGCGTCGGGCCGGGCGAGGCGCAGGCGGCAAGCAGGGCCAGGGTCGCAGCGCAGATGGCTACGCGCATCGCGGCCACGCCCGATCCATTCTCATCGGAACGCCCATTCGTGGATGTTCCAGCTCACGTTCGTCTCGGCGGGCACCACTTGCGGACCCGCGACCTCCGAGATGTGAACCCACGGCTGCGGCTGGAAGGAGAGGGAGATCGTGGGTAGCTCTTCGGCGAAGATCTTGGAGATGTCCACGAGCAGCCGGTTGCGCTCGTTACGGTCTAGCGCCGTGGTGTACGCATCGACGAGCCGGTCGTACTCCGCGTGCGAGAAGCCGCTGCGGTTGCTGCCGGTCCAGCGATTCTCGGGGAGCGGAATCTGGGCGGTCGTGAAGATCGTTGCCGTCGCCTCGCCCACGTTGGTGTTGGCGGCGAACAGACCGGGATAGGCGCCACGGAGCTCGGGGTCCTGAGCCTGGGCTGTCGGAATGGCGATCTCCGCGACCTTGAAGCCGGCTTGGCCCCACCCGTTCGCGAGGATTGCCATCTCCGCCTCGAAGTTCACGCCGGCATTGCTCTTGATCTCGGTCTCGGCTCGCGCGCCGGTCGGGCCGACGTAGATGCCGTCGCCACCCCGCGTGAATCCGGCTTGCGTCATGAGGTCGGCGGTTCGCCGCAAGTCGAGCGGGTACTTCGCGATGGCCGCATCGATCGCTCGCCCAACCTCCGAGGTCGGGGGCATCGGGGCATCCGAGGAAGGCGCCTGGCCTTCGTACACGGCTTCGGCGATGGCGTCTTTGTCGATGGCATGGGCTATCGCCTTGCGGACGCGGGGATCGAGGAGCATCCGCGGGTTCACGTAGTCCGGTCGGCGCTGAATGAAGATCGTGCGCCACTGATTGGGATGCTGGATCGCCGTGCCGCGGCCCGACGGCCACTCCTTGAGGAGCATGGGCACGTGGCTCACCTGCAGGGCCACGTCCGCTGAGAATTGCACCTCACCGGCGAGCATGCTGGCGAGTACGGCGTTCCCGTCGGACATGAACTGCACCCTGATCCGCTCGATCTTCGGAGCTCCGAGCACGTGCTTATCGAAGGCTGTGGCGACGTAGAACGAACCTGGCTCCCACTGGGCAATGCGGTAGGGGCCAAGTCCAACGTATGCCTGGCTCCAGAACGGGGCGTTCTGGAAGCCCTCGGGCTCGCTATCGAAGAGCTCGCCCAAGAGCGACTGAGGGAGCGGAGGGAACGGGTTGGAGCCGACCGTGACGCTCTGGAGGGAGCCGGCATCGGCGAAGGGCCGCTTCCAACGAATGAGTACGGTGTGCGCATCGGGGGCGGTCACCTCGTCCATGTAGCTCAAGGGCGGGCTCGTTCCCCCAAAGAGCGGGTGGGTGTAGACCCGATATGCAAACAGGAAGTCGTTGCTCGTCAGCGGCGATCCGTTGTGCCAGGCCGCGCCTTCCCGGAGGCGATAGGTCGTCTCCATACGCCCATCTGGGAACACTCGCCAGGAGTCTGTGTTCAGCTCGGGCAGCGCGTCCACGAGGTACGGTCGCGGTGTGCCGGTGCCGTCGATAAGAGCGAGATCGGCGTTGAACATGCGACGGGAAAGGTAGCTTGCGATCGCTTGAGGGACCAGTGGCCTAGCAGCCAGACTGTTGGGCTCGATACGCACCGCCATGACCAGTGTTCGCCCGGACTGCGTCGACGTCGACGCCTGGGGCGCGCTGGATTGGGCACGATTTCCCGGCGATGCCGCCGGCGTGCAGCTCATTAAGAGTAGCGCGATTCCCGCCAATGACAATCTGATCCGCCACATGGACTGTTCACCTCCGCGGGTGAGAGAGTACGTCAGCTCTCCGTTGAGCACAAGCTTGCGCCGAGGCCCCGTTTCTGCCAGAGTAGCCGACGCGGGCACCCTTGCTCGCGTCTAGAGGAGGACGACAATGGCTGATTTTCCCATCATTCCCAGTAAGACGGGCATGATCTTCTTCGACACGCTGAACATCTACCTCCACCCGGATGATCCCGAGCAGGCCAAGGCGGTTGAGGCTTCCGGCGTTGTCGGTGGCATGAAGCGCATCGGTGATGCGTGTCGCAAGCACGGGATCAGCGTGTTCTACCCCGCGGCGGACCACCGTCCGGACCACAAGGATTTCTCCCCGCAGATCGTGGATGCTGGGTATCGCGGGTCACCAACTGGCAAGCCCTACGTTGCCGGTCCGCCGCCGGTGCATAGCGGGACGAAGGACGCGGAGGTCATCCCCGAGATCGCTCCCCAGGCGGGGGACTACATGATCAAGAAGCACCGCTGGAGCAGCTTCTTCCAGACGCATCTCGAGCTGAGCTTGAGGACCGCGGGCATCGACACGCTGATGATCGCCGGCGGCGCCATCGAGATCGGCGTCGCCAGCACGGCCTACGCCGCGCGCGACCTCGACTACAACCTGATCATCCTCAGCGACATCTGCACGTCGGGCAAGCCCGAGGTGAAGAAGATCTTTATGGAGAACGTCTTTCCGATCTTCGCGCGCGTCATGACGGTGGACGACGCGATAGGACTGATCCAAGCCTAGCTGACACACGGTCTAAGCGCGCATACAATGGCGCGACGCTTCGCTTCATTGGAGGCTGCCGTGGCGCAGGTTGAGGCGGCACTCAGAGCCGACGCCATCATCCGCGAGATCAAGCGCGCGGGCATTCGGTTCGTCGCCGCGCTTCCTGACGCTACGACCAGCCACTACCTGCTGAGGGGGCTCCTGCGCGATCCGGATATCCGCGTCGTACAGGTGTGCAAAGAGGATGAAGGCGTCGGCATCTGCAGCGGCCTGTACTGCGCAGGCGAGCGGTCGTTGCTCCTCATGCAGGAAACGGGGCTCCTCGACTCGCTGAACGCTGTGCGCGGCACCGCCGTCGAGAACGAGTTTCCCGTCTGCATGATGGTCGGGCTGCTGGGCAAAGAGCCTGGCGTGAAACCGACCGAATCGAAGCAGTACGGCGTCCGCATCGTCGAGCCGATCCTCGACGCCATGGGAGTCGACCACGCGCTGGTCGAGGAGCCGGACGACGTCATGAAGATCGTGCCGGCCGTCGAGCGGGCGTACGAGCGGCTGCAGCCCACGGCGCTGCTCATTGGAAGGGAGCCGCGTTAGCGATGATGAAGCGAGACGAGTGCCTCAAAGCCCTGGCCTCCCACCGCACCGACGAGATCGTCGTTGCCGTGTACAAGGCGGCACAGGAATTCATCCAGATCGCGCCGAGCGAGCTGAACTACACGTTCGCCGGCGCTATGGGGCAGGCTGCGCCGCACGCGCTCGGCCTGGCATTGGGGCGACCTGACAAGCGCGTGATCGTGCTCGACGGAGACGGTAGCTTGCTGATGAACCTCGGATCGCTGATCACGATTGCGCATGCGGGGGCGAAAAACCTCGTTCACTGCGTCTGCGAGAATGGGACCTATGAGACGAACGGCTCGATCCCGATCCCCGGCGCGGGCAAGTTCAGCTTCGCCAAAATCGCCAGGGCTGCGGGTTACCGCGCAGCGTACGAGTTCGGCGAGCTCGAAGAGTGGCAGGATGCGCTGCCGGGCATCCTCCGCGAGGAGGGACCCGTCTTCGTCGACCTCAAGGTCGAGCCGGGGACGGTGACGTATCCAGACAACTTCCGCCTGCTGCGGAGCGTTGAAGCGCGCGAGGCGTTCCGCAAGGCCCTGCGAGACCAGGTCGCGGTCTGACGAGAACCAGGAGGATCGATGCGTTTCCACATGCACCTGCTGCCCACGTATTTCCCCGACCTGGACCCGCCCTTCGACGTCTTCTACCAGCAGATCCTGGACCAGATCGCCCTGGCTGAGGAGTTGGGGTGGGACTGCTTCTGGTTCACGGAGCACCATTTCGCGCTCTACGGCGGTCCCGAGCCGAACCCGGCGGTGTTCCTTGCCGCGGCGGCGGCTCGCACGTCCAAGATCCACCTGGGCTCCGCGATCTCGATCTTGCCGTTGCACCATCCGATCACGATCGCCGAGGACTACGCTATGGTGGACGTCCTCTCCCGCGGACGGCTGGAGTTCGGCATGGGGCTTGGAAACACGCCGAGCGACTTCAACGTCTTTGGCGTGCCAAGGGACGAGGCTCGAGCCCGCTTCGAGGAGGAGGCCGAGATCATTGCCGAGGCGTGGGGGAAGGATCGCTTCTCCTACAAAGGGCAGTTCTTCAACTTCAATGACGTGACGATCTACCCGAGGCCTGTTCAGCAGCCGAGCCCCCGCATGTGGGTGGCGGGCCACTCGCCCGAGTCGCTGGGGTGGGCAGGCCGCCACGGCTTCAACATCATGATCACCGCGCACCCGTACGTGCCGGAGCACTACCCGGAGGCGATGGCCGCATGGCGCGCAGGGTTGGCTGAAGCGGGGCTGAGGCCTGAGGATCGCAACTGCAAGGTGCACCTGCGAGTGTGGGTGGACGAGAACGCCGAGCGGGCCCGCAAGGTCGCCGAGGAGGCGATCATCCGCTACGACATCTCGTCCGAGGTGAGCCGTGGACGTACGGGCTTCGACCCGTCGACGTACGACTACCGTGGGATGCTCGAAAGCGGCCGCAACGTCTATGGCAATCCCGACCAGTGCATCGAGGCGATCAACAACGCGATCCGCAACTACGAGTTCGACATCTTCAGCACGACGTTCAACTTTGGTGGTATCCCTCACGAAGAGATCATGAAGTCGATGCGTCTCTTCGCCAAAGAGGTGATGCCCGCCTTCAAGGACCTGGATCTCACTATGGCGCCACGGAACGTGCCGACCGCAGCGGGTTAGGCAGGGAGGTCTCGAATGCCCTCGATTCGACACATCGCCATCATGTGCGAGAACCCGGCGGCGGACGCCGAGTTCTACAAGAACGTCTTCGAGCTCCAGGAGGTCTGGCGTCACGGTCCCGCCGTCTACATGACCGACGGCGTAGTGAGCTTGGTCCTCCTGAAGGCCCGCGAGGGCGTGAAGCCAGGGATCAACCACTTCGGGTTCCAGATCGAGGACTTCGAGGAGATCCAGCGGCGACTGGAAGAGGCCGACGTGCCGCCTCCCTACGAGAAGCCGTCGGATGGGCGCTACGCGGAGTTCGGCGCGGTCGACCCCGAGGGGAATCGCTTCGACATCTCGGTCGCCGGCTGGGCGACGGAGCGCGACCAACCTGACTTCTAGCCCCCGCCGTTATGATTAGTTGCGAGTAAACCAGGAGATCCACACGATGGCGGTGACGCGGCGGACGGAACAGCCTCTCGCGCTCGATGAGTTCCTGCAGCTCCCAGAAGAGAAGCCGGCGCTCGAGTACCGCGACGGAGTGGTGAAGCAAAAAATGGCTCCGCTTGGAGAGCACAGCGTCCTGCAATCCGAGCTTCTCAGGCTGTTGGATCGTGTGGCGCTGATGGGGCAGATCGGGAAGGCATTTCCTGAGTTGAGGTGCACGTTCGATGGCGCCTCGTACGTTCCCGACATCAGTGTCTACCGAAGGGAACGTATCCCCCGCACACAGACGGGCCGAGTTGCCGATCACTTTCTGATTCCGCCCGACGTTGCGGTCGAAATCCGTTCACCGGGGCAGACCACAGGTGCGTTGTCGAAACGCTGTGCCTGGTACGTAGAACACGGCGTTCAGGTAGCGTTGCTTGTCGACGGTCGCGACGAATCCGTCCTCGCGTTCCGTCCCGGCAAGGCGGTGCAGACGATTAGGGATCAAGGCATGATCGAGCTGGATGAGCTCACCCCGGGCGCCAGGCTCGCCGTACGAGAGATCTTCTCGGCGCTGATTATTGACTGAGGAGCCGGCGTTGTCGGCTGTTCCCGTGCTGGAGGTCGTGCAGACTGAGGGTGCGCTTTGGGTCCGTCTCCCCGTGTCTGCCTCTCGGTGCTCCACGAGCGATCTTGCATCGGCGATAGCTGAGACCTGCCGAGGCGTCGAGGAACGGTCGCAGCCGCCCGCATGCGTCGTCTTCGCCTCAACGAATCACGCGTTCTTCCTTCCCACTCCCCCAAGTTCTGTTGACAGCGATGTCGTAGGCGAAGGCTGGCGTGTTGCCACTGCGGCAGTCGCGCGCCTCTCGGCGCCGACGGTCGCGGTGATCGCGGGCGATGCGCTCGGGCCAGCGTGGGAGCTGGCATTGGCCTGCGATCTGCGGATCGCTTCGACGGCGGCGAGGATGGGGAGCCCGGAGATCCGTTGGGGGCGGATGCCGTCGGCGGGTGGGACGCAGCGACTAGTACGGATCGCCGGGCCCACGATTGCGACGCGGCTGCTCCTTCTTGGCGAGGTCATCAGCGCGATTGAGGCGCTCGAGCTAGGCCTTATCCATCGTATGGCTACACTTGGTGAGCTAGAAATCTGCGCACGGGACCTGATAACTCAGATCAGCGCGGCTGCGCCGATAGCGCTCGCCTACACGAAGGAAGCGGTGAGGGACGGCGTTGAGCTTTCGCTGGCAGATGGACTTCGATTGGAGGCGGACCTGGCGTCGCTGCTTCAAACAACCGGTGACCGGGCTGAGGGCATCGATGCGTTCTTGAATCGCCGTCAACCACGGTTTCAAGGCGAATGAAGCCGCTCCAAGCCGCCACTGTTCGGGTCCTCGACTTGACCAGCGGAGAGGCTGGTGAAACGACCGTGCGAATCTTGGAGCAGTTGGGCGCCCACATTCACTGGGAGCGAGGTGCTGGACGTGATCTCATTCGTGCCGCAGCACCCGACATCGTGGTGGCCGACTCCTCGACGGAGGAGCACCTCGATACCTTCCGAGATCGCGGTTCGGTAGCTGTCATCATCACATCACTCGGATCTGCGGCCATCTCCGAGCAATTCGGGACTCCCACCTTGGGAACCGTGCGGCTGGACGCGGGTGTGCCAGCGGCTCTGACGGGCGCCCATGCCGCCGTGGCGGCTCTCGGAGCGCTTCGTTGGGCGAGGGCAAGTGGGCGAGGTGCGACTGTCGAGATCTCTGTTCTGGAAGTTCTAGCCGCGTGTCTGGGGGACGAGCTTCCTCGAGCGATTTGCCCGCGGGCCCGTCCTACGACAAGTTCAGGACGAGCGGATGGTGGTGCTCAGTCAACCAGGCCGATGGTTCTGGCGTGTGCTGATGGGTTCGTTGCGCTGTCGGTTCCGACGGCCGCTCACCGGCAGCTTCTTGCAGGGATGCTCGAGGCATCTGGCGGTGCGGATGCCGACCTTTGGGCGGCCGCGGCGTGCTGGGCTAGGAGGCGAACAAAGCTCGAGGCTTTCCATGAAGCGCAGCTTTGGAGGATTCCCGCGGTCCCCGTACTGGGTGCGGATGAGGTTCGCAGAGACGAGCAGAGCGGGGCGCGAGGTACCTGGACTCAGGCAGCCGACGGAAGCGGCGACGCGTCGAGCACGAGTCAAGTCAAGACATCCACCATGCCGTGCTTCGCGTTTCAGTTTGCCCCCGCGCGAGACGCGCAGGCGGCGCGAGCGGAGCAAAGGGTCGCCAGCTCTGGCGGAAAACGGCGTGAGGCTGGCCTCTCGGAGCAGCCGCTTCCCGCGGAGCCATTTCCATGGACGCACGATACGGAAGCTTCGATGCCCCTCTCTGACGTACGCGTGCTGGACTTGGGGATTGTTTGGGCAGGGCCTCATTGCGGACGCCTGCTTGCCGGGCTCGGCGCGACTGTGGTGAAGGTCGAGGCGCCGCGTAGGCCAGACGGGCCGCGGCCTCCGGAGGACTGGTCCGGATGTTGGGGCGCGTTTGGCGACCTGAATCGGGGGAAGCTCAGTCTAGCCATGGACCTATCGCAGCCTGCGGGCCGTGAGGCCCTTCTCAGGCTCTCGGCTGGTGCGGACGTCTTGATCGAAAACTTCAGTCCTCGTGTCATGCCAAACCTTGGCTTGGGTCCTGGTGAGTTAATCGCAGCCAACCCGGCGCTCATCACGTTGTCGATGCCAGCTTTCGGCTCGGATGGTCCCTGGGCGAACTACGTTTCCTATGGGAGTGGGCTGGAGCTGGCGACCGGGCTGTGGGACAAGGATCCAGACGGAACGCCGCGGCCTGCGCCCATTCCGTATCTGGATTACCTGTGCGGGGTGTACGGCGCCGCGGGGATTCTGGCGGGGCTGATCGGCCGCGATGCGATGGGAGCGGGAGGACGGCTGGAGGTGGCGCAGCGGGAGGTCGCCTGCCAACTGCTCGCGGGTGGTGTGCCGGAGCAGCGGGGTGGCGCATTAGCCATCGATCCTCGCGCGTTGGCTGACGATCCGTCACTTGCCGAGTCCGGGCTGTTTGCACCCGACTGGACGTCCGTCAGCGGACGACTGGTGGCAATCAAGTCGGCGGACTCTGCGCTGAGCGCCGCAAACGCGTCTGCCGTCGGAGGGCAGCAAGGGGATGATGCGTCGCGAGCACGGCCGACCCGCACTGACGGTTCCGCATGCTGGCATCTCGCGCGTCTCCCGTGGCGAATGTATGATGTACCGTCGCTGTCCGAGTCTCCCGCGCCAGCCCTTGGTCAGCACAGTGCCCAGGTGCTGCAATCCCTAGGCGGCTACGAACCGCAAGCGATCCAACAGCTTATTCGCGAGGGTGTCGTCTTGGACTCTGCTGAGCACGAGAGCCCCAGATGACGTTTCAAACGCTGCTGTACGAGAAGCGAGATGCACTCGGGTGGATCACGCTGAACCGCCCTGAGGTGCTCAATGCCTACAATGTGCGCATGCGAGACGAGCTGTACGAGGTGTTGACGGCCGTGCGTGACGATTCCGAGGTGCGGGCGCTCGTACTTCGGGGCGCTGGCCGTGCTTTCTGCGCCGGCGCCGATCTTACGGAGTTCGGCACCGCTCCCTCGCCGACACGAGCGCGCAGCATCCGGTTCGCGCGCGACGTCTGGTCCGTGCTGCATGAGCTTCCGACGCCGACCATCGCGTCGCTCCACGGCTACGTCTTCGGCTCGGGTCTCGAGATGGCCATGTTCTGCGATCTGCGGGTCGCGGCGGCCTCGACCGTGTTCTCGATGCCTGAGGTGCGGCTCGGCCTCATCCCCGCCGCTGGGGGCACACAAACGCTGCCACGAGCCTGCGGCGTTGGTCGTGCCATGGACCTCATGCTGACCGGCCGTCGCATCGACGCCGACGAGGCAATGCGCTTCGGGATTCTCTCGAAAGTTGTGCCTGATGATCATCTGGCGAATGAGACAGAAGCGATGGCTCAGGAGCTCGCGGGCCTGGATCGCCGAGCGGTGCAAGCGGTACGCGAAGCGGTCCGCGCGGCGATGGATCTCCCGTTGAAGCAGGGTCTCGACATGGAAGCACACTTGGCCACATCTCTTCGCACCGCGGAGCCTGAGGAATGAACATCGCCGAGCTGCTGGCGATCCCCGCAAGCATGTTCCCGGACCAGGAGATCATCTGGTTCGAAGGGAAGTCGCTGAGCTACGAGAGGCTGCAGGACACGGCCGGCCGCATGGCGGGAGCTCTGCGCACGATGGGCGTGCAAGCGGGAGACCGAGTAGCGGTCATTCAAACCAACACGCCCGACGTGATCTCGGTGTTGTTCGCTGCCGCTGGCATCGGCGCCGTTTTCGTTCCTCTCAACTACCGCGCGCGCCAGGATGAGCTCGCCCACATGCTCCGCGTCGCGCAGCCACGGGTGCTCCTGGCCGGCGATCGGTACGCCGACATGGCGCTGGCTGTTGCGCGGCAGCTCGAGGACGAAGGAGTCAGCGCTCCGGTCGTCGCTGCGATCGAGAGTCGCTCCGGTAGTCTCCAGCACCTGCACGACTTGGCCGCGCAGGAAGAGCCTCTCTTCGCCGAAGATGTGGACGACGACGCGCTCGCGGTGCTGATGTTTACGAGCGGCACCACCGCGGCCGCCAAGGCGGTCATGCTCGCCCACGGCGACCTCATGAACTTCGTCTTCGGCACGACGGAGCCAGCCGATGGGTCAGACAAGGGTTCGGTCCTGCTGGCTGCGCCCCTCTACCACATCGCTGGCCTCAGTGCGACGCTCGCGGCCGCGTTCGCCGGGCGCCGCATCGTGGCGATGCGGCAGTTCCAGGAGGAGGAATGGCTGCGTCTGGTTGCTGACCAACGTGTGTCGCACGCGTTCCTCGTGCCCACGATGATGAAGCGAGTCCTCGACCACCCGTCATTGTCGCAAGCCGATCTTTCCAGCCTCAGCGTTCTCTCCTACGGAGCAGCGCCGATGCCCGTGACGGTGATTCGCCGCGCCATCGAGATGCTCCCATCGACTGTCCAATTCATCAACGCGTTCGGCCAGACCGAGACGGCGTCCACGGTAACGATGCTCGGGCCCGACGACCACCGGCTGGAGGGCACGCCCGATCAGGTCGAGCTGAAAGTGCGCCGGCTGAAGTCGATCGGCAGGCCACTAGCCGACGTCGAGCTCGCCATCATCGGCGAGGACGGAGCGCTCCTCTCCCCGGGTCAGGTTGGCGAGGTGGCCGTGCAGACCGGCCGGACGATGCGCGGCTACTACGGCCAGGAGGAAGCCACGAGCCGTGCGCTGCAGGGCGACGGCTGGCTGCGAACGGGCGACCTTGGCTGGATGGACGAGGACGGCTACGTCTTCCTGACGGGGCGGAAGTCGGACCTGATCATCCGCGGCGGCGAGAACGTCGCTCCCGAGGAGATCGAGCTCGTACTCGAGTCGCACCCAGACGTCGAAGAAGTGGCGGTGGTCGGCGTGCCCGACGAGGAGTGGGGCGAGCGGATCGCAGCAGTCGTGGTGCCGCGCGCCGGCACGTCGCCATCTGCGGAGGCTCTGACGGCACATTGTCGCGAGCGGCTTGCGAGCTTCAAGAAACCAGAAACGATCGTGTTCATCGCAGCCCTCCCGAGGAACGCGTTGGGCAAGGTGTTGCGAAGCCAACTGCGAACGGAGCTTTCAGAGGGGGTTGCGCCCAGCCCCGAGCCAACGCCGCGGTAAATCGGGGCGTTCTCAGACTTCGTGTCTCAAGGAGTATTCGATGGCGAATCAGACAGGGAAGCGCTACGTGTGCGCAAAGTGCGGCACCGAGATGCTCGTCACAAAGGCGGGCGATGGAAGCCTCAAGTGCTGTGGCGAAGATATGCAGATCAGAGGCGCGACGGCCCCGGCCGGCTCCCAGCAGCCCAGCAAGACGTCCTGACCGACTTCGGAGGAACACCATGGCGAATCAGCTCGGAAAGCGCTTTCTCTGCTCGGCTTGCGGGACCGAGACTCTGTGTACCAAAGCGGGCAACGGCGAGATCGCGTGTTGTGGCCAGCCCATGCAGCTCAAGGAGCCGACGCCACTCCCATCGGCCGACTGAGTCCGCCAAGAGCTCGTGACTCAAGCGTCGGCAGACATCGTCCTCGTCAACGCGCGGGTCATCACGCTCGATCGGCGACGTCCACGTGCCGAGGCGCTCGCGTTCTCAGCCGGGCGAATCCTGGCCGTCGGGTCACGGGCTGATCTCTCTGCGCTTGCTGGGCCCGGTACGACGATTCTCGATGCTGATGGCGGGGTCGTTGTCCCCGCTTTTCACGATGCGCACCTCCACCTCCTCAGTTACGCTCGTAATCGGTCGCGTGTGGACTGTCGATCTGCACGGAGCATCCTGGAGATCCAGTCGCTTCTCCGGGAGCGAGCTCGGTCCTCTCCCCAAGAGCCCTGGATTCGCGCGACCGGATACGACGACCTGGCGCTTACGGAACGTCGCCATCCCAACCGTTGGGATCTCGACCAGGCGGTGTCCGATCGTCCGGTGCGACTCCAACACCGCAGCCGACACCTGGACGTGTTCAACAGAGCTGGCCTAGAAGCGCTGGGGTTCGGTGCCCCCTCCGCAATCCCAGTGGAGTCATCCCTCGCAACGATCGAGCGGGAGCCCGACTCCGATGTGCCGACAGGTCGCATCTTCAACGGCGGGGAGCTGCTGCAACGCCTGCGGTCTCAGGCTCCGAGCGAGGACTTGGCCCGGGACGTACGGGCTGCGAGCAAGGAGCTTCTATCTCGCGGCATCACGACCGTGCAGGATGCAACCTTCACCAATCGCCCGAATGAGCTGGACCTCTTCCGAGGGTTGATCGCTTCCGGGGACCTCGGCGTGCGCGTGTTTATGATGCGAAGCGCGCGGTACTGGCGCGAGTTCGACGAAGCCGAGAGTCCCGAGCTCCGCCTTGGCCCGATCAAGATCATGCTTGACGAAGCCACGAGCAACTCAGGCGACGTGCGCCGTACGGTCGCGGGTGCGCGAGCCGCGGGGCACGCGGT
>Ga0209726_10006450_pt1 | contig 13625 bp, 14 predicted proteins | sample Subgrocontami54m_FD_187453 | JGI IMG/M metagenome (GOLD analysis project Ga0209726, IMG submission 187453) | Subsurface groundwater microbial communities from S. Glens Falls, New York, USA - GMW46 contaminated, 5.4 m (SPAdes) (version 3) | ecosystem: Environmental > Aquatic > Deep subsurface >... | reverse complement strand
GGGCGAGCCGCCGCGAGATCTCGGTCTTGCCGCAGCCGGTGGGGCCGATCATCAGGATGTTCTTGGGCAGCACCTCCTCCTTCAGGTCGTCAGGCAGCTGCTGCCGGCGCCAGCGGTTGCGGAGCGCGATGGCGACCGCGCGCTTGGCGTCGTTCTGGCCGACGATGTAGCGGTCGAGCTCGGAGACGATCTCGCGGGGGGAGAAGCTGGTCATGCGCGAACGGGCACCGGTGGAAGGCGGTTGGCGACAGGGACGAAGAGTAACGGCATGACGCGCCGGCGCAACGGCATCCAGCCGACGCCGAGCGCAAGCACGAATGCGCCGAGGATAACCAGCGTGGCGGCGATCACGGCAGCTTGCGAATCGGACGCGCTGCCGGCAGCGCCCGAGACGGCATAAGCGATGACGATACCCAGGTAGCTCAGGCCTGAAACGAGCAGCGCGCGGCGATCGATGGCGATCGCCACCACGGCCAGCACGGCAATGACCAGAACGATCATCGCCGCGACGGAGCCGGTCATGCCGGTCAGCTTGTCTGTCACCAGCGAGACCAGCGAATGCACGATCAGCGGAGCAGCCAGCAGATGCAGCCAGAACGCGCAGTCGGCGCGACGGGTGACCCGTTCGCGGTCGGACACGTCGAAGGCCATGGCAGCGGCGAACACGGCCACGCCGCAGAGCAGGAGGGCGACGGACCAGAGGACGCTTGGCGAAGCCGGCAAAACGAGGCTGAGCAGCGACAGGACGGCCGTGAGCAGCGTTGCCGCCAACGGCAGCAACGCAAAGGGCAATCCGAAGCGCAAATAGTAGAGGGCGGCCGCGGCCGCTGCCACGAGTGCCTTCATGGCCAGCACTAGCGCCCCGTTCAGGGTGAGGTTCAGCCGGAGCTGCTCGAAGATACCCATGCCCTTGGGCGCCGCCACACCTTTCGCGCCCATCGCGATCTCGGCGGGCACCGCCAGCAGCACGAACAGCACGAACAAACATGCGAGCAGGATGCCCGGCAGCACCAGCCGCAGGCGCGCAACGAGAAGCTCCGCCAGAGCCCACATCAGGGCCGCCGCGATCAGCAAGCCGATCGGCCGATTACCTGCAAAGTAGCCAACGCCGGAGGCAAACAGCAACACGCCGACAGCGAAGAAGAAGTCGTTGAAGCCGCGCATGAAGCGGAAGCGCTCTTCGTGGCCCAGCGCGATGGCGCGCTCGCGCTCGCGCCTAGCCGCAATTGCGCGGAGCGCGGTCGCCTGCGCCGGGGTCACGATCCCCTCGGCAAGGGCAGCGTCGAGGTCGGCGTCCTCCAGCATCAGCGCCTTCCCATCATGATGTCGCGGTTTGGGCGGCAAGCGCCGGGCCCAGCATTGACGATCTCGCGGGGGGAGGAGCTGGTCATTTGCTGCTGTCGAGCGCCTCGATGACGACATTGGTGTTGGTGTAGACGCAGATCTCGGCGGCGATCGTCATCGCCTTGCGCGCGATCTCCTCGGCGCTGAGGGGGGAGTCCATCAGCGCCTTGGCGGCGGCGAGGGCGAAATTGCCACCCGAGCCGATGCCCATCACGCCGGCTTCGGGCTCCAGCACGTCGCCGGTGCCGGTCAGCGCCAGCGTGCGCTCGCGGTCGGCGACGATCATCATGGCCTCCAGCCGGCGCAAATAGCGGTCGGTGCGCCAGTCCTTGGCGAGCTCCACGCAGGCCCGCGTCAATTGCCCGGGGTACTGCTCGAGCTTGCTCTCCAGCCGCTCGAACAGCGTGAAGGCATCGGCCGTGGCGCCGGCAAAGCCGCCGATCACGTCGCCCTTGCCGACCGAGCGCACCTTCTTGGCGTTGGCCTTGATGATGGTGGCGCCGAGGCTGACCTGGCCGTCGCCGGCGATCACGACCTTGCCGGCCTTGCGCACGGTCAGGATGGTGGTGCCGCGCCAGATGCCTTGCGATGAAGCTACATCATTCATGGGATTTCATGGGGCCAACCCCTCGGCGATGTCGGCATCAACGGCCCTTAAATCAAGGGGCTGCATCATCGGGCCCGACAGGTTCGGGCCTATGGAAGTGGTGCGTCCAAGCTGATAAAGCCTTGGGACCCGCCAGGCAAGCAAGGCAACTGACGTGAAGCGGCAAGCCAGCATCGAGCGCTCCACCAAGGAGACCAAGATCAAGGCCAGCGTCGACCTCGACGGCACCGGCGCCTACGACATCGCGACCGGCATCGGCTTCCTCGACCACATGCTGGAGCAGCTCGCGCGCCACTCCCTGATCGACATCACGCTGAAGGCCAAGGGCGACCTGCACATCGATTTCCACCACACCACCGAGGACACCGGCATCGTGCTGGGGCAGGCGGTGGCCAAGGCGCTGGGCGACAAGCAGGGCATTGCCCGCTACGCCTGCGCGCACCTGCCGATGGACGAGGTGCTCACCCGCGTCGCCATCGACGTCTCGGGCCGGCCGCATCTGGTCTGGAAGGTCGCCTTCCCGACACCGAAGATCGGCGACATGGACACGGAGCTGTTCCGCGAGTGGTTCCAGGCCTTCGCCATGAACGCCGGCATCACGCTGCATGTGGAGACGCTCACCGGCGCCAACAGCCACCACATCGCCGAGACCTGCTTCAAGGGCCTCGCACGGGCCCTGCGCGAGGCGGTGGCGATCGATCCGCGCCAGGGGGGGCGTGTGCCCTCGACCAAAGGGGCGCTTTAGGCGCGAGCTGAACCGCCCGACGCAGTCGGCCTGGAGGAGATGCGATGCACGTCCTCGATCATGCGCGCCAGCCGCGCGAGGAGTGGCGCGCCGGCGTGACGACGCGCATGCGCGTGTCGGCCGTCACAGGCGCGGTGCAGCTTTGCCTGTTCGAGCAGTGGTGCGCGCCCGGCCGAGGCGCACCGACCCACCTGCACGCCGTCGAGGAGGTGCTGACCGTGCTCGAGGGCGAGGCCGAGTTCTGGCTCGAGGACGAGCGCACGCCCCTCATCGCCGGCCAGTCCGTGATCGTGCCGGCCGGACGCAAGCACGGCTTCCGCAACACCGGCAGCGCCACGCTGCACGTGCAGGCGACGCTCGCCGCCCCCATCTTCGAGGCCTCCTTCGACGACCAGCACGAGGTGTCGCGGCGCTGGGTGCCGGCAGTGAAGGGGGCACTTTAGGCGGGGCCTATGTCGCACGGTCACTTCGTCCGGCCGGTCGATATCAACGTACGCCCACGCGTGGCCGTTTCCTCCCGCACTCCTACGCAGCAACCTTCAGTGCATTGCTGGGCGCGACGAACAAGCGATCCCTGTTCTTCGGATTTTGCATCATCTTGTCGCGTGTCAGCGGGTTGGTTGTGCCGAGTGCCCTGCTCATTCTTGGGCCGAATTGCCTTGCCACCCATTCCAATTCCTTCATGTAACTCGGGCGATCCCATTTATAACGCCTCTCTTTTATAAGCTCCTCCAAGACAATAAATGAATCATGGATGTGTTTTATATTTTGGTTTTGAATAACTGCCTTATCCAAGTACACGTGTCGGTACGTAGTCGATATGAATTCGTAGAAATTCATGAGCATATCAAGAGACTTTGAATCACCAACCTTGTCATCCTCCTGAAGTCTCTGCTCTACCACGAAAAGATCCTTGGCAATATGATTGTCAAGTATGTGCAATCCACCTGCAAATTCCGGTGTGATCCACAAGCGGAGCAAGATATCAACCGTGTGCTCTTTCCGCAATCTTCGCTCTACAGCTCGATATCCCCACAAACCAACGAGTATCACACTCATATACCCGGCCATGCTTGTGATGGTGGGGACGGTGTTTTCCCTTGTTAATACTATATTATATTGAACAAGAGTGGGTATCCCCTTCACTGACCTCGCCGAGCGTGCTATCCGGCCCGGATGGAGAGCGACGCACATCCGGTTGCGGGTGTTGACTACCCGCGCACGTTCCAGGAGATGGACCAGTGGTTCCGGGACGACGAGGCGTGCCGGGCCTACATCCGGCGCTTGCGCTGGCAGAAGGGGTTCGTCTGCCCGCATTGCGGCGTGAGCGGCGAGCCTTGGACGATGTCGGACAAGCTGTTGCGATGCCGGAGCTGTCACGGTCGCACCTCGCTCACCGCCGGCACCATTTTCGAGGGCACGCGCAAGCCGCTGCGGACCTGGTTCATGGCCATGTGGTTCGTCACCAGCCAGAAGAACGGCGTCAGCGCGCTTGGGCTGCAGCGGGTGCTGGGGCTCGGCAGCTATGAGACGGCCTGGACCTGGCTGCACAAGCTGCGCCGGGCGATGGTGCGGCCTGGCCGCGATGCCCTCAGCGGGATGGTCGAGGTCGATGAAACCTATGTCGGCGGCCCGGAAAAGGACAAATGGGGCCGGGAGATCGAGAGCAAGGCCATTGTCGCGGTGGCAGCCGAGGAGAACGGCCAGGGCATCGGGCGCATTCGCCTGTGTCGGGTCAAGGACGTGTCCGCCGCGAGCCTGCTGCCCTTCGTCCAGAGTGCGGTGGTGCCCGGAGCGACCATCCACACCGACGGCTGGAGCGGCTATGCTGGGCTGACGCCGGCCGGCTACCAGCACCAGGTCAGCGTGCTCAGCGCCGCCTCAGATCCCGCACACGAGGTCATGCCGCGCGTGCACAAGGTCGCCTCGCTATTGAAGCGCTGGCTGCTCGGCACGCACCAGGGCGGCATTCAGCGCCAGCATCTCGACTACTACCTCGACGAGTTCACCTTCCGCTTCAACCGCCGTCGCTCGAACGCCAGGGGCCTCTTGTTCCACAGGCTGGCCGAACAGGCCGTCGCCGTCGGTCCGGCACCCTATCGCGCCATCATCGGAAAACCAGCAAATTCGGGCGTTTTCGCAGGGTCAGGTCAGTGAAGGGGATACCCACTTGAACAAGAAGGTCCTGCAACAATACCCACCACTCATTCAGCACATCTTCCTCCTTGGCTCCATGGATCAATAGCTTGTGGATTCCAATGCTCCCGCAAATCTTTAACGAGAGCGAGGTCTCATTGCACTCGTCTGCAGCAAGCACAGTATCGCCGGGCGTCGCACTCTTGGCCTGGTATGCTGGAAATGCACCTAACCTGCTGGTTGGGTGCAATTATGGCACATTGCTCGTTTTCGCCCAGATCCACAGCAAGTAGATATGCGTCGCCCACCCAAATGCGGGCTCGGCGAAGAGCTGCGCGGCGCCCGGGGCGTAGGGCAATGCCCTGATCGCTTGAATCAGGTGCTGGACCTAAGCCCCTTAACCAGCTCTTGTGCGCGTTTGTTAACGCTTTGCGCTGACAGTGGGCGCCCCACGTACAGCGTTCACGGGTCCCATGCCCCCATCCCCCAACGCGTCCAAAGACCTCGGCTATGTGGTCTCGATCGGCGGCGCTTGGGCCGGGGTCAGGCTCACCGCGCCGGCCGCAGCCGATGTGCCCGAGGAGGCGCGCGTCACGGTCGGCAAGTTCATGGCGCTGCGGGCGGCCAAGTCCACCGTCGTCGGCGTCATCACCGAGGTCGACGGCAATGGCCGGGCGCCCGACGGTCATTTGACGGCCCGGGTCGACCTGATGGGAGAGATCAGGCGCAGCGACAACGGCCGGCCGTTCTTCCAGCGCGGCATCACCAACTACCCGATCGTGGGCGATCGCGTCGACGTTCTCGGCAGCGAGGCGTTGCGCGTCGTCTACGACACGGCCGGCGCCGAGACGATCAGCATCGGGCATCTGCAGCAGGACGAGTCGATCCCCGCCTACATCAAGGTCGACGAGATGCTGCGCAAGCATTTCGCCTTCTTCGGCGGGACGGGCGTGGGCAAGTCGAGCGGCGTTGCCGTGCTTCTGCGCGAGATCCTGGCCGCCAAGCCCAACCAGAGGATCTTCCTGGTCGATCCGCACAACGAATACGCCCGCTGCTTCCGCGACAAGGCGCTGGTGCTCAACCCGAAGAACCTCAAACTGCCGTTCTGGCTGTTCAACTTCGAGGAGATGGTCGACGTGTTCTTCCGCGGCCGCCCGGGGCTGGAGGAAGAGGTCGAGATCCTGGCGCAGGCGGTTCCGCTGGCCAAGGGCCTGTTTGCCAGCACGCGCGGCGGCGAAGGGCACACACTGAGAAAGATGGATCCGACCGGCACCGCCTTCTCGGTCGATACGCCCGTGCCCTACCGCCTGTCGGATCTCATCGGCCTCATCGACGAGCGCATGGGCAAGCTCGAGAACCGCTCCTCCACGACCAAGTTCAGCCGGCTGATCTCGCGCATCGATACGGTGCGCAAGGACCTGCGCTACGCCTTCATGTTCGACAACGCCAACGTCGGCGGCGACACCATGGTGGAGGTCTTGGGCCAGTTGTTCCGGCTGCCCCCGGACGGCAAGCCCGTGACCATCATGCAGCTCGCCGGCTTCCCCGCCGAGGTGGTCGATTCGGTCGTCTCCGTCCTCGGTCGCATGGCGTTCGAGTTCGGGCTGTGGAGCGACGGCGCCGTCGAGCTGCTGTTCGTGTGCGAGGAGGCGCATCGCTACGCGCCGGGCGACAAGTCCATCGGCTTCGGGCCGACGCGAAAGGCCGTGTCCCGCATCGCCAAGGAGGGCAGGAAGTATGGCGTCTTCCTCGGGCTGGTGACGCAGCGGGCGGCAGAGCTCGATTCCACCATCATCTCGCAGTGTAGCACCCTCTTTGCCATGCGCATGTCCAATGAGCGCGACCAGAACGTGATCCGCGCCGCGGTCTCGGATGCGGCCGCGAGCCTGCTCGCGTTCGTGCCGTCGCTGGGGACGCGGGAGACCTTCGCCTTCGGCGAGGGCGTGGCGCTGCCGACCCGGCTGCGCTTCAGCCGTCTCGACGCCGACGTGATCCCCAAGAGCGAATCGGTGTCGAGCGCCGAGCGGCTCGACGCCACCCACGGCATCGACGCGGCCTTCATCGAGCGCGTGGTCGAGCGCTGGCGCGGTGCCACCATGGGCAACAAGCGCAAGTTGGGCGAAAGCGTGCTGGAGGAGCCCGAAGAGCCGGCGGTCCCGGCCCCGGAAACGCGGGTGCCCTTGACCCTGGACGCGGAGCGCGCGCTGCTGCGGGAAGCGGCGCTGCACCCCCGCCGGGAGTCCGCCTCGGACCCGGCCAAGACGGGTCCGGGATCGTTTGCCAGACCGGTGCGGAAATAGGCTCGGCTATTTGGGGTTCAGGCGAGCCCCCAAATGCGCGGCTCGGCGAATTCGAGGCAGTTGCCGGCGGGGTCGCGGAAGTAGATCGAGCGGCCGCCGCCGGGCCACGCGAAGTCGGCCTCGATGGCGATGCCCTTGGCCTCCAGCCGCTTGCGCCAGGCATCGAGCTCGGCGGCGGAGGCGCGGAAGCAGATGTGGCCCTCGCCGTCCATGCCGTGCGGCGGCACCGGCAGCGCGCCCGGCGGCGGCGGCACCCTGGTGGCGTCCGGATTGAAGATCAGCAGCACCTGGTCGCCGCAGCGATAGAAGAGGTGGCGGCCCTCCACTTTGGTGAAGGGCGCCAAGCCCAGGGCGTCGCGATAGAAGCTCTCGATGGCCGAGAGATCCTTGGCATAGAGGACGGTCTCGAGGATACCTGCCGGTGTCATTTGGCGCTGCCCTCCGGAGGCCGTGCCAGGTTCCCGCCCCTCACCCCGACCCTCTCCCCGTGAAGTACGGGGAGAGGGAGACGCTACGCCACGGTCAGCTTCTGCAGCGACACCAGCTCGGCGATGCCCTTCTTGGCCAGCGCCATCAGCTGGTCGAAGCCTTCTTGCGTGAACGGCACGGTCTCGGCCGTGCCCTGCACCTCGACGATGCCGCCGGTGCCGGTCATGACGAAGTTGGCGTCCGCGTCCGCCTCCGAGTCCTCGGCATAGTCGAGGTCCAGCACCGCCGTGCCGCGATAGAGCCCGCAGGACACGGCGGCGACGTGGTCGCGCAGCACGCCATCGCGGATCATGTCGCGCGCCTGCATCCACCGCAAGCAATCGTGCAGCGCCACCCAGGCGCCGGTGATGGCCGCCGTACGGGTGCCGCCGTCGGCCTGGATCACGTCGCAGTCGATGGCGATCTGGCGCTCGCCCAGCTTGGGCAGGTCGACGACGGCGCGCAGCGCCCGGCCGATCAGGCGCTGGATCTCCTGCGTGCGCCCCGAGGGGTGGCCCACGGTCGCCTCGCGCCGCGTGCGCTCGGTGGTGGCGCGCGGCAGCATGCCGTATTCCGCCGTCACCCAGCCGCGGCCCTGGCCCTTGAGCCAGGGCGGCATGCGCTCCTCCACGCTCGCCGTGCAGTTGACGTGGGTGTTGCCGAACTTGATGAGGCAGGAGCCCTCCGCATGCAGCGACACCGCCCGCTCGATGGAGACGCGGCGAAGCTCGTCGGGCTTGCGCTTGGAGGGACGCATGGGACGCGCGCCATGGCTCGGGTTGCGATGTGCGCGCACCCTAGGCGAGGCGCGGGCCGCCTTCAACCGCAAAAGGCCCGCCCGTTTGACGGACCCTGAGCCTTCCCCCTAGATTCGCGCGCCGGAAACCTGCACATCATGGCAGATGAACACGGACAAGCCGCTCAGTCGCCCGGGCTTGCAGACCAGCCTGTCGGAGCTGCAGAAGCTCAACGAGCGCTCGCGCACGATCTTCCGGCACATCGTCGAGGCCTATCTGGCGACCGGCGATCCCGTCGGCTCGCGCAACCTGGCCCGCCAGCTGCCGATGAACCTGTCCCCGGCCTCGATCCGCAACGTCATGTCGGACCTGGAGCATCTGGGGCTGATCTACGCCCGGCACACCTCGGCAGGACGGCTGCCGACCGAGGCGGGCTTGCGCATGTTCGTCGACGGCCTCTTGGAGATCGGCGACCTCACCGACGACGAGCGCCGCCAGATCGAGACGCAGCTGAGGATCAAGCGCGAGAAGTCGGTCGAGCAGGTGCTCAACGACGCCAGCGAGATGATCTCCGGGCTGTCGGCCTGCGCCGGGCTGGTGCTTGCCGACAAGCAGGTGAGCAGGCTCAAGCACGTCGATTTCGTGCAGCTGGAGCCCGGCAAGGCGCTGGTGGTGCTGGTCGGCGACGACCAGGGCGTGGAGAACCGGGTGATCGACCTGCCGCCGGGGCTGCCGCCGTCGAGCCTCACGGAGGCCGCCAACTACCTCAACGCCCACATCCGCGGCCTCACCCTGGAGGAGGCCATCGCCAGGATCGAGAAGGAGCAGGCCACCGCCAAGGCCGAGCTCGATGCGCTGACGCAGAAGGTCATCGAGGCCGGGCTCGCCACCTGGTCGGGGGCGCTCGGCGACCAGAAGAGCCTGATCGTGCGCGGCCAGGCCAACCTTTTGAAGGATGTCGACGGGCTGGAGAACCTCGAGCGCATCCGCCAGCTGTTCGCCGACCTCGAGACCAAGCGCGACCTGGTGCAGCTGTTGGGTCTTGCCGAGGGCGGCGAGGGCGTGCGCATTTTCATCGGCTCGGAGAACAAGCTGTTCTCGCTGTCGGGGTCGTCGCTGATCGTCGCCCCGTTCGAGGACCAGCGGCGCAAGGTGGTGGGCGTGCTGGGCGTAATCGGGCCGACGCGTGTCAATTATGCACGCATCATTCCGATGGTGGACTACACGGCCAGGCTCGTCGGGCGTCTGCTGACTTGATTTTTTCGGCGCCTTGCATGATATCGGGCACCAGCAACCGGCCCTGACCGGCCCGGATTTCCAGCTCGATTTCTCTCATCAGCCGGCGCGGCACTCAAATCGCGGGACAACAGCGACCCATGGCCAACACACCGCCCAACGATTCGCCACCGCCGCCCGACGGCGCGCCCAGCCAGCCCGCTCCCGCCCCTGCCGCTCAGCCGGGCGCGGAGGCTGCGCCGCAGGCGCCGGAGGAGACCATTGCCGCGCTGCGCGCCGAAGCCGCCGAGCTCAAGGACAGGCTGCTGCGGGCCCACGCCGAGGTGGAGAACATCCGCAAGCGGTCGGAGCGCGAGAAGGAAGAGACCAGCAAGTACGCGGTGACGCGATTCGCCAGGGACATCGTCAACGTCGGCGACAACTTCCAGCGCGCCATCGAAGCGGTGCCGGCCGGCGCCGCCGAGCAGGACCCCGCGCTCAAGAGCTTCCTCGACGGCGTGACCATGACCGAGCGGGAGCTCTTGAACGTGCTGGAGCGCCACGGCATCAAGCGCATCCACCCGAAGAACGAGCCGTTCAGCCCGCACCTGCATCAGGCGGTGATGGAGATTGCGCGCACCGACGTGCCGGCCGGCACCGTGGTGCAGGTGTTCCAGGCGGGCTTCACCATCGAGGATCGTGTGTTGCGGCCGGCGATGGTGGCGGTGTCGAAGGGCGGGCCGAAGCCGACGCAGGCTTCCGACGCTGGCCCAGCCGCGCCGCCGGGGCCGGGGCCGGGGCCGGCCAACGAGAATCCCCCGCCTGGCTGAGCAACCGGAAAAGTCAGCCCGTCGCCCGAGCCGAGGATGCCTCCTCGGCTATCTTCGGCAGAGCCTCGCGCCAGAACTCCGGCGGCTGCGCGCCGGATATGCTGTATTTTGCCAGCAGGATGAAGAACGGCACGCCCTGAATTCCCATGCCGTATCCTTGTTGCTCGAGCTTGGTCACCGCCTGCAGGCTGTCGGTGCCCGTGAGCGCCCGATCCACTCCATCCGCCTCGAGCCCGGCTGCAGCGGCGATACCCTCGAGGACATCGGCTCGGCCGATGTCGAGACCTTCCTCGAAGTAGCCATGGAACAAGCGCTCCACGACGGCGTCTTGACGATTTTGCCGGCCGGCTTCCCAGATCAGGCGGTGTGCGAGGCGCGTGTTGGGCGTGCGGCGCATGCGATCGAAGGCGAACTCGATCCCGACCTCGCGGCCGGTGCTCGCCATCCGCACGTCGAGCTCCGCGCTCCGCACTTCGCCGAACTTGCGCGCCCGGTAGATCTTGCGCTCGATGCCCTCGGCCGGCATGTCGGGATTGAGTTCGAATGGGCGCCACGAGAACTCGATCGGAGCGGGCATGCCAGGGCTTGCGAGCGCGGCCTCCAGCCGCCGCTTGCCGACATAGCACCAGGGGCAGATGACGTCCGAGTAGACGGTGATTGGAAGCGGATCGGACATGGCAGGGCTTTCCCTTCTGGCCGACGTGCAAGACTAGACGGAGCTGCACCACCGCGATAGTGGCGGGCCGGGGCCTACTCGGCCGCCTGGGGCGGCGAGCGGCCGGCGGCGGCCGCCTCCTGCTCCAGCACCTTCAGCGACTCCAGCGTCGGCATCGCCACCGTATTGTAGCCGCAGTCGACGAAATGCACCTCGCCGGTCACGGCGCCGGCGAGTTCCGACAGGAGATAGAGCCCGGCGCCGCCCACCTCGTCCAGCGTCGGCGTGCGCTTCAGCGGGGAGTGGTCGCGCTGGTAGTTGAAGAGCATGCGCGCATCCGAGATGCCGGCGCCGGCGAGCGTGCGCATCGGGCCTGCGGAGAGCGCGTTGACGCGGATGCCGAGCGGCCCCAGGTCGGCGGCCAGATAGCGCACGGAGGCCTCGAGCGCCGCCTTCGCCACGCCCATCACGTTGTAGCAGGGCACCCAGCGGGTGGCGCCGCTGAAGGTCAGCGTCAGCAGCGAGCCGCCCGGCTGCATCAGCTCGGAGGCCCGCTTGGCGATCTCGGTGAAGGAGAAGCAGGAGATCACCATGGTGTTGGTGAAATTCTCCCGCGTGGTGTCGGCGTAGCGGCCCGACAGCTGGCGGCGGTCGGAGAAGGCCAGCGCGTGCACCACGAAATCGAGGCCACCCCACGTCTTCTTGATCTCGGCGAAGACGTTGTCGACCGACTTGATGTCCGTGACATCGCAGTTGACGATGATCTCCGCCCCCACCCCCTTGGCCAGCGGAATGGCCCGGCGGCCGAACGCATCGCCCTGGTAGGTGAAGGCGAGCTTGGCGCCATGGCTGGCGACAGCGTGGGCGATGCCCCAGGCGATCGAGCGGTCGTTGGCGACCCCCATGATGAGGCCCCGCTTGCCTGCCATCAAAGGTCCGGGCTGCGCGATGTCTTTGTCCGTCATAGCCGTGTCCCACTCATGCGTTGGCTGGCTAAAAAGTGTCCCATCATGCGTCGCAGCGCCTCAGCACCAGCGTGGCATTGGTGCCACCGAAGCCGAAGCTGTTCGACATGACACAGTTAAGCTTGGCGCCGTCCTGCCGCTTGCGGACGATCGGCACGTCGGCGAACTCCGGGTCCAGCGCGTCGATGTTGGCGCTCTCGCAGATGAAGCCGTTGTTCATCATGAGCAGCGAGTAGATCGCCTCCTGCACACCCACGGCGCCGAGCGAGTGGCCGGTCAGCGATTTCGTCGCCGAGATCGGCGGCACGTCCTTGCCGAACACCTCGCGGATCGCCTCGATCTCGCGCTGGTCGCCGACCGGCGTGCCGGTGCCGTGCGGGTTGATGTAGTCGATCCGGCCGACGCCCCTGCCGTCGAAGCCGGCCATGGCGAGGCGCATGCAGCGCACGGCGCCCTCGCCTGAGGGCGCCACCATATCGAAGCCGTCGGAGCTGGCGCCGTAGCCCACAACCTCGCCGTAGATCTTGGCGCCGCGGCTCCTGGCGCGCTCGAGCTCCTCCAGCACCACCGCGCCCGCCCCGCCGGCAATCACGAAACCGTCGCGGTCCTTGTCGTAGGCGCGGCTCGCCCTGGCCGGCGTGGCATTGAAATGCGTGGACATGGCGCCCATGGAATCGAACAGGACCGAGAGCGTCCAGTCGAGCTCCTCGCAGCCGCCGGCGAACATCACGTCCTGCTTGCCCCATTGGATCAGCTCGGTGGCATTGCCGATGCAGTGCGCCGAGGTGGCGCAGGCCGACGAGATGGAATAGTTGGTGCCCTTGATCTGGAAGGCGGTGGCGAGCGCCGCCGACGGGCCGGAGCACATGCCCTTGGGCACCTCGAAGGGCCCGACCTTCTTGGGGTCCTTCTCGCGGGCGGTGTCGGCGGCGCGCACGATGGCGCGCGTCGAGGGCCCGCCGGAGCCCATGATGATGCCGGTGCGCTCGTTGACGACGTCGCCAGCCTCCAGCCCGGCATCGCGGAGGGCCTGGTCCATGGCGATGTAGTTCCACCCCACGCCGGCTTCCATGAAGCGCTTGGCCTTGCGCGGGACCATGCCCTCCCATTCGAGCCGCGGCTCGCCATGCACCTGGCAGCGGAAGCCGAGCTCGGCATATTTCTCCGCGCGCACGATGCCGGACCTGGCTTCCCGCAGCGAGGCCAGCACCTCCTGGGTGTTGTTCCCGATCGAGGAAACGACCCCCATGCCCGTCACCACCACGCGTCGCATTTGCAAAGACCTCTCCTCGCCTCGTCGCACCGCTGCGCCGGTACACGGGAGGCGTGGCCCCCGCGCGTATGGCGCCTCAGGCGCTCCTCATGCGGCCGCAGGTTGCTCGCCCGCCTCGAACAGCCCGACGCGCAGGTCGGAGGCTGCGTAGATCACTTGGCCATCCGCTTTCATGACACCGTCGGCAATGGCGAGCTTCAGCCTGCGCAGGATCACCCGCTTCAGATCGACCACGTATTGCACCGTCCTGGTCGAGGGCATCACCATGCCGGTGAATTTCACCTCGCCCACGCCCAGCGCCCGGCCCTTGCCGGGAGCGCCGAGCCAGCCGAGGAAAAAGCCGGTCAGCT
>Ga0209726_10006449_pt1 | contig 13628 bp, 11 predicted proteins | sample Subgrocontami54m_FD_187453 | JGI IMG/M metagenome (GOLD analysis project Ga0209726, IMG submission 187453) | Subsurface groundwater microbial communities from S. Glens Falls, New York, USA - GMW46 contaminated, 5.4 m (SPAdes) (version 3) | ecosystem: Environmental > Aquatic > Deep subsurface >... | reverse complement strand
CCACGTTGACGGTGTCGGCGATTTGACGGTCACGTACGCGATATAAGGAAGGCGATTCGGCGATTTACCGAGCATTACATAATTGGATGATGGAGCAGAAAACTGCGGTTTGCCGGAAAGTCGGGTGCGCTTGCGCACCATCTGCGCATTGAATTGGTGCGCAAGTGCACCCTGCGGATCTGCACAAGCCGCAAAGATTTTGTTGAAACCCTAACAGGAGATCGTGATGCAACAGCGCAAACTTGGGAAACACGGTCCGCAGGTGTCGGCTCTCGGACTCGGCTGCATGGGCATGTCAATCAGCTACGGCGAGCCCAATGACGAGGAATCGATCGCGACGATGCACCGCGCCATCGAAATGGGCGTCAACCTGATCGTCACGTCGGATGCTTACGGCAACGGCGTCAATGAATCACTGGTCGGACGCGCGCTGCAAGGCCGGCGCGGCGCGGCGATGATAGCGACCAAGTTCGGCAACCTTGCGCTCGCCGGCGGCGGCGCGGCCCTGAGCGGCGGCCATCCCGACTACGTGCCGCAGGCATGCGAGATGTCGCTCAAGCGCCTCGGCGTCGACGTAATCGACATCTACGGCCTGCATCGCGTCGATCCGGCGGTGCCGATCGAAGACACGGTCGGCGCGATGAAAAAGCTGGTCGAGCAGGGCAAAGTGCGCTACCTCGCGCTGTCGGAAGCCGGTCCGCAAACGCTGCGCCGCGCGCATAAGGTGCATCCGATTGCCGCGCTTGAGACCGAATACTCGCTGTGGAGCCGCGATGTCGAGCAGGACGTGCTGCCAACCTGCCGCGAGCTCGGCATCGGTTTCATGGCGTACGCGCCGCTCGGGCGCGGTTTTCTGACCGCGACCATCAAGACGCTGGACGCGCTGCTGCCGAAAGACCGCCGGCGCGATCATCCGCGCTTCAGCCCCGACAATCTGAAGCGCAACGCGGAGCTGCTCGCGCCGGTCGAAAAAATCGCGTCGGCACGAAAATGCACGCCTGCGCAGGTCGCGCTGGCGTGGGTGCTCGCGCAAAGCGACGATGTGGTGCCGATTCCCGGCACCAAGCGCCGCCAGTATCTCGAGCAGAACGCAGCCTCGATTGACGTCAGGCTTTCCGCTGAGGAAATCGCGGCGCTGGCCAAGGCGTTTCCGCTGGGAGTGACCGCGGGAACGCGTTATCCCGAGAAGCAGATGAAGGCAGTCGGAATCTGAACTTTTGGAAAACGCGGCGCCCATGAGCGAAGCAGGACTGATCAGCGAAGAGTACCGCAAGATGCAGCAGCAGCTGCATAATAACCCCGATTACGGGGTTGCCTCGGTGCAGTTCGCGCCGATGGTAGCGGAGGTGATCGCTACTGCGAACGCCCACGAACTGCTCGACTACGGCGCAGGCAAAGGCCGCCTCGGCATCGCACTCAAGCAGTACGTCAAGCACCCGCTGGCCATTCGCCATTACGATCCGGCGATTCCGGAGTGGTCGGCGCGGCCCGAGCCGTGCAGTTTCGTGGTCTGCATCGACGTGCTCGAGCACATCGAGCCGGCGCTGCTCGACAATGTGCTCGATGACCTGCAACGGGTGACCGCCGGTGTCGGTGTGTTTACCGTGCATACCGGTCCTGCCGTCAAAGTCCTGTCGGACGGTCGCAATGCCCATCTGATACAGCAGCAGCCGGCGTGGTGGTTGCCAAAATTTCTCGAGCGCTTCGAACTCGCGAATTTCAGCCGGATGCAGATGGGTTTCGCGGTGGTGGTCGAGCGCAAGCGGGGATAATGCCCGTAGCGCATGCGTCAGGCGCGCCGCGGTTTGGTGGTGTGGCCCGGGCGAGGGTCGGTCGCGGCTAGGAGGGTGTCGTTGAGCAGGTTGCCAGTCTCGGTGCTTTTTCTCGGCAAAGCTGAAGACGGGCATGTTGCGCGGGCGGTGGAGTTCTGCCGCCGCCATTTCACCAAAGTCGGTGTTTTCCTGGGCCAATGGGGGGACCCATTACCGCGGGATGCCGCAGCGCAGGAGTGGGCGTTCATCATCAGCTATTTATCGCGCTGGATCGTTCCCGCGGATTGGCTGGCGAAAGCAGAACTCGCGATCAATTTCCATCCCGGGCCGCCCGAATATCCCGGCTATGGCTGCAACAACTTTGCGATTTACGAAGCGGCGCGCGACTACGGAGTGACCTGCCATCATATGGCGCCGGGCGTAGATACCGGTGAGATCATTGCCACCAAACGGTTTCCGGTGCTTTTAAACGATGATGGCGGCACCCTGTTAGCGCGGGCATACGACTATCAACTGGTTCTTTTTTACGAGATTGTGGCGCGCGTAATACGGGGAGAAGCGCTTCCCGTATCCGGTGAAAATTGGACCCGCAAGCCGTTTACGCGACGGCAGTTCGACGAGTTGGGGCAAATCACTTCGGATATGACCAAAGACGAGATCGCGAGACGGACGAAAGCCGTGAACGTCAGCGCGTTGAAGCCCGCCGGCTGAAGGAAGCGCATGAATCCGTCAGAACCAACGCAACGCCAAAAAAACGGCCCGCGGCTTGCCCTGTTCGGCGGCACGCCGGCGTTTGCCGAGGCGATGCACGTAGGACGTCCGAACATCGGGAATCGTGAGCGTTTTCTGGCGCGCCTGAACGACATTCTCGATCGGCGCTGGCTGACCAATCGCGGCGAATACGTAATCGAACTGGAAAAACGCATTTCCGCGCTGGTTGGCGTTCGCAACTGCGTGCTGGTGTGCAACGGCACCGTTGGGCTGGAGTTGCTGGTCCGCGCGCTCGACCTGCGGGGAGAGGTGATCGTTCCGGCGTTTACCTTTGTCGCCACCGCCCATGCGCTGCAATGGCAGGAAATCACGCCGGTATTCGCCGACATCGATCCGGCCACGCATTGCCTCGATCCGGCCAGTGTCGAAGCCATGATCACTCCGCGCACCACCGGCATTATCGGGGTGCATGTGTGGGGCCGGCCGTGCGCGGTCGCGGAACTGGCGCAGATCGCCGCGCGGCGCAACCTGAAACTCGTGTTCGACGCGGCCCATGCGTTCGGGTGTTCGCACGAGGGGCGCATGATCGGTTCGTTCGGCGCAGCCGAGGTGTTCAGCTTCCACGCCACCAAAATCATGAATACTTTCGAGGGCGGGGCGATCGTCACGGATGACGATCGCCTCGCCGAGAAATTGCGGCTGATGCAGAATTTCGGCTTTGCCGGTTATGACCGGGTGATTTACGTCGGCACCAACGGGAAAATGTCCGAAGTTTGCGCCGCCATGGGGCTGACGAATCTCGAGAGCCTGGACGAGGTGATCGAAAGCAACCGCGCCAATTACCGGGGCTACCAGCGGCAGTTGACGGGAATGCCGGGCCTGCAGCTGCTGGCATACGACGAGCGGCATCGCAGCAACTACCAGTACGTGGTGGTCACGGTCGGTGACGATTCAGCGCTCAACCGCGATGAGCTGATGGCGGTGCTGCACGCCGAAAACGTGCTTGCGCGCCGCTATTTCTATCCGGGCGTGCACCGGATGGAGCCTTATCGGTCGTGTTTCCCCGACGCGGGTTTGCTGCTGCCGCGCACCGAGACAGTGTGCCGCCAGACGCTGATCCTTCCCACCGGGACTGCGGTATCGGGGGACGATATCGCGCGGATAGTCGAAGTGATCCGCATCGCGCTGGGCGACGCCGCGGCTGTCCGCCAGCGGCTGGCTGAACTCGCGGCGCAGGCGGCATAGCGGGCGCATCGGCGCCGGGTCAAATCATTGCTTCACCGCGGCCGGCGCGCTCCGCCATTTCCTGCTGGAACTCCGGCGGACCATAGGCGCTGACCGCCTGCTGGTTGGTGAATTTTCCGTTTTCCACGATCTGTTCCGAATACAGCAGCGCGCGGTTGTGAGTTTCAGCAAACTGCTTGAGCCAGTTGAGCGCGCGCGGCGGGATCTTTCTTCCGACCGGAACCGCGACATCCACCGGCAATCCGCGCCACGCCGACTGGTTAAACAGAACGACCACTTTCGACTGGTTCGGCTTCATCCAGTCCGGCAGCGGGCTATGGTTCATTCTCCAGCCGCAAATGAAATGCACGCACGGGTCGACCGGGCGATGCTCGTAATCATTGCATCCCGATCCCGTGCTGTGCGGGCACGGGCGGCCGGGATGAACCGGCACGCCGTTGACGCGAATCTGCAGCCAGCCGTCGCAGCACGCGGTGCACGGCTGGCATTCACGCGGAGCAGGCTGTTTTGCCAAGATTTCGTTCCCCAAGAGTTTGAGCGAGCTTTGCGAAGGCGGCGTTCCAGTCGCCATCAAGCGACTGGCGGTAGATCGAAAATCCCGGAAACCACGGTGAGGCATCGCCGCTCGCGAGCCAGCGCCATTCGGCCGGGCGGGGCACCAGCACCTGCGCCGTTTTGCCGGCGACGGCGCGCAGGTGCATATTGGTGTTGCTGACCCCGATGTAATCGTCGATCAATGCCAGCAGCGCCAGCATGGTTTCGAGGTCTTCGTTGAGCGCGCAAAAGTCGTGCACCGGCTGCCCGAGCGCGTGCGCGAAAGTTTCGATTTCACCCGGTGCGGGATTGCGTTGCAATACGATGAACGTGCCCGGTACCTGTCGTAGCGCCGCCGCCAATGGAGCGATTTCTATCTTCTTGTGCAGCGCCCAGTTCGTGGCATCGCGCTGTTCCCCGGGCGGGGTCCCTCCCCGCCAAGTCAGGCCGATATAAGGCGGACTGCCGGCCTCCGCCAGGCGCTCGCGCACCGCCGCGAGGCGTGCTTCAAGCGGTGGCAGTGTTAGGGACGGCGGAGTGCCGACGCCGTGCTCTCTCAACGCGTGCGGAAGATCTCCCAGCATCAGCACCGCGTCCGGCAGTGGCGCGGTTTCATCGAGAACCTGCTCGATGCAGGCGACGCGCTTAAGCAGGCTCAGGATCTTGTTACCGCTACGGTAAGTGATGCGGGCGCCGCGGGCGGCCAGCAGCGGCGCGAAGCGCAGAAAAAAAATTTCATCTCCCGGCCCCTGTTCGTTCACCAGGCAGATATGTTTGCCGTTGAGGTCGTGTGGTAGCGCCCGGCATAGCTTCAAGTCGGCATGCAGCCTGCGATATTCGACGAAGGCGGGGCGACGGAGGTACTCGGCCCACCCCGCTGCCCATTGGCCGTGGGCAAGCAGGGCGTAGGCGAGCCGCTGGTGCAGCGACACCGAATCGGGGTGCAACGCCAGCGCACGCGAAAACCATCGCAAGCCCTCGTCGACCTCGCCGTTTTCCATCAGCGCGGCAGCATAACCCTCAATCACCTTGGCGTTGTCCGGCGCAAGGGTGGCCGCAGTGCGATGGCACGCCAGCGCTTCCTGTTGCCGCCCCTGATGACCGAGCGCCGTGCCGAGAAAAGAGTGGGCCTCGCTCATTGCGGGCGTGCGCGTGATCGCCTCCCGGCACATCGCTTCGGCCTCGCTGAAGCGCCCGAGATCGATGGTCACTAACGCGAGGTTGCATCGCGCCAATGCGTGATCCGACGCTTGCGCGAGGCAGGCGCGATACTCGCGCTCGGCCTCTGCGAATTTTCCCAGCGCCTGCAACGCGCCTCCCAGGTTGTTGCGCGCGTCGACAAGTTGCGGGTCCAGCGCCAGCGCATTGCGGTAGCATTCGAGGGCATCCGCAATACGTTCGAGATCGCGCAGCACGTTGCCGAGGTTGTGCCAGACCAGCGGCTCATTAGGAAACCGGCCCGCCTGCCTGCGCAGCAGGATTTCGGCGTCACTGAGCTTGCCCTGCATTGCCAGCGAGTTCGCCTCGCCCACCTGAAAGTGCACCGCGCGCGGATCGAGCCGGCTGGCCAGCCGGAAAGTCTCCAGCGCCTGCCCATATTGCCCGAGCGCGAAGTAAGCCTGAGCCAGGTTGCCCTGCACGCCGGGGTTATTGCGCAGCCGGCGCGCGGCGCGCCGCAGGCAGTCCACCGCCTCCCCGGGTTGGCCGAGTTGCAGCAGTGCGGTGCCCATCAGGTTCAGCGCGTCCGGATGCTCCGGCGCGACGCGCAGCGCCTGCCGGTAGGCGCTCACAGCCGAGCCGATATCGCCCCGGGCGTGGGCCTGCAACCCGGATTCGATATGGCCTTGCGCCCGCTGCTCCCGCTGTGGTTGCATGTGAGAAAAATGCCCGGTTTCGGTGCACTGAGGCTTGTTGCATTAATGCAACAAGGCCATGTCCGATTATGCCAATAAACCGCGATTATTGTTGAGCTAGCTGCCGTCGGCTTGGCATACTGCGCTCAACCCCCAGCTATTCGGGAGGGTGGTCTAAATGTACCGAAAACCTATAGGAGATTTTTGATATGCAAAAGAAATTAATTGCCATTGCGGTTGCGGGCGCGCTCGGTGCTCCGGCGCTGGCGCTGGCGCAAGCCAGTACCGTGCAGATCTACGGTAAAGCCACGTTCGAATACTCGTATGTCGATCAGGGCCCCGGCAGACCGGATACCGACATCCTGCAAACCCCGGGCGGCGCCTCGGTCGGCTTCAAGGGCACGGAAGCTCTCGGCGGCGGTTTGTCGGCGTGGTTCCAGTGCGAAAGTTCGGCGGATATTCGCGGCGTCGGCCAAGATGGTTTCTGCAGTCGCAATAGCGCGCTCGGCTTCAAGGGCGGTTTCGGTAACGTCTACGTGGGCCGTTGGGATACCCCGTTCAAGCGCTCGATGGTGGGTTCCACCACCGGCGGCGAAGACACCGGCGTATTCGGTACCGCGTTCCTGTTGGCAGGCAGTTCCACCGGCACGATCGGGGGCGGGGCCCGCCACATCTGGAAACGCCGCCAGTCCAGCATGATTGTTTATGAAGCCCCCTCAATGGGCGGGCTGAATATCGGTATCGGTTACAGTGCCGGCGCAGCGACGGGCGCGACCAACGCGACCACGGCCGCCGAGCCGCGCGTGCAATCGCTGGCCGCCACCTACCAGAACGGTCCGCTGGCGATCGGCGCAGGCTACGAGCGCCACAGCGAGTTCGGCTCCGCCGGCGGTGCCAATGACGACACCGGCTTGTCCCTGAGCGCGACCTATAATTTCGGCAAGGTCACGCTGGGCGGTGCCTACAACGAGCAGCGGTACGATGTCTCCACCACCACCAATTCCAAGAAGAAAGCCTATCACCTCGGCATCGCGGTGAACGTCTCCGGGCCGCATAACATCGAAGCGGGCTATACGGTGGCGGATGATATCTCCGGCACAGCCGGTGCTGCTGCAATCAACGGCGCGACGGTTCCCGCGGTGGGTAATAACACGGGCGCCAAGCTGTACCAGATCTCGTATGTTCACAAGTTCTCCAAGCGCACCTCCGGCAGGTTCGGCTACGTGAAGCTGGACAACGACTCGGCTGCTAGCTATAACTTGGGCGGTGCGGGTACTGTTACGGCTGCGGGCCAGAGCCAGAGCGCGGTTGCCGCGTATCTGAGCCACAACTTCTAAACTCGCCGATTTCGGCAATAACGGGCGCTTCGGCGCCCGTTTTTTGTACCCGCGAATCGCGCCCGATTCCGGATCAGCGACGAATTTCGCCGGCGGTTTGCAAAAGTTCCTGATAAAGACGTTCAAGGTCGCGGGCGAAAGCTGCGGCATCGAACAACGGCGCGCTCGATTTCAGCGACGACAGCCGTGCGCGAACCTCGCTCGCGTAGCCCGGATTGGCGCCAAGCCGGTAGGCGAGTTCCTCGTAATCCGGCAGTGTATAGGCGATGAGTTCCGGCATGCCGCACGCGGTCAGTATGCTGCCCGAGACGCGCGCTGCAAAGGTTTCCCCGCACAGTGCGACCAGCGGGCATCCCAACCACAGCGCGTCGCTCGCGGTGGTGTGGGAAGTGTAAGGAAAAGTGTCGAGCGCAAGATCCGCGACGCGGTAACGCGCGAGGTGCCGGTCGAACGGCAGCCGCGGCGCGAACACCAGCCGCTGCGGATCGCTGCCGCGCGCGCGCGCGGCGGCGCCGAGGTTGCGCGTAGCGTGCGGGTTGTCATCCGCGAGCCACAGCACCGCGCGCGGCACGCGGTGCAGCAGATTCATCCAGCAGTCGAAAACCTCAGGCGTGATTTTTACCGACTGATTGAAGCAGCAGTATACGAAAGCGTCGTCCGGGAGGCCGTACTCTTTGCGGGTGAGCGGCGCGATCACCGGCCGGCTGCGGTCGTTGCACTGCCAGCAGTGCGCGAGGCGCAGGATGCGTTCGGAATACGCCGGCTCGCGTCCGGGCGGAACGATGAAGCCGTCGGTGATCAGATAGTCGATAAAACCGGCGCCCATGGTTCCCGGATAGCCCAGCCAGTTCACCTGGACGGCACACGGCCGGCGGGCGAGGATCGCGGTGCGGGCGCCCAGCGTGTAGCCTTTGAGATCGATGAGGATATCGAGCGCATCGCCGCGAATGCGGCTGACGATGGCATCGTTGGGATCCCACGCAACGTCGGCGAAATGCTCACAGGCCGCGCGTACCCGCGCGCGCATCGGGCTATGGTCTTCCGGGCCGTACGAATAAGCGAAAATCTCGAATTGCGCGCGGTCATGCTGCTCCAGCACGCCGGCGAGCAAGTGCGTGGTGGCGTGCTCGTGAAACTCGGAGGACAGGTAACCGATGCGCACGCGCCGCGGCGTGGCGCGGGCAGCGACCGCCTGCGCGAGCGGTGCTGACGCTGCCCCGAACCGCGCTTCCGCCCAGCGGCGGGTGTAGCAGAGCTGTTGTTCGGCGGTCGTGGCATTGTGGAACAGCCAGAAGGGACTGCCGAGATCTGCGGCGTGGTCCAGACGCCCGGCAATTTCCCGCCATGCCACGCGCCATTTTTCCCAGTCACATGCGCGTTGCAACTGGTGCGCGAGCATGCCCAGCAGGCTATCCGTGCCGGTGCGCTGATAGCCCGCTTCGAGCACGGCGATGGCGCGCTCGGGCGCGTTGCGCACGATATGAATCAGCGCCAGCATGGAGTAGGGGCCGGCGGCGTCGAGGTCCAATTCATTGGCGCGGCTGGCAGCGGCCCCGGCTTCGTCCAACTGGCCGTCCTGAAACAACGCTTCCGCCAGCGCGGTCCAGATGCCGCAGTTCCCGCCGCCCAGGCGCAGCGCTTCGCGCAGATGCACGATGGCCTCTTTCAGGCGCGCCAGCTTAAGACATACCGCAGCGAGCCCCTCGTGGGCCTCGACCCAACCGGGCGCGCGAGCGAGCGTGGTGCGGTATTGCTCGCGCGCTTCCTCCAGCCGGTTCTGCAACACACGGGTGTGCGCGAGGTTGTTGCCTGCTGCGGCCGACGCCGGGTCGATCTCGAGCGCACGCAGAAAGCAGCCCGCTGCGGCCTCAAGGTCCTGCTGTTTTTGCAGCACGACCCCAAGGCTGGTCAGCGCCTCCACATGCTGCGGCGATTGCGCGCATGCACGTTCGAACCATAGCCGCGCGGCGTCCAGCTCGTCCTGCTCCAACGCGACCACGCCGAGGTTGAACATCGCATCGGCGTGGCCGGGGTCCAGCCGCAGCACCGCTTCGAACTGGTCGCGCGCAGCGGCGCGGTCACCCGCGCGCGCCAGCGCCTGACCCAGGTTCAGGCGGCAATCGATATCCTGCGAATCCATTTCGAGCGCTCGTTGCAGCAGCCTGACCGCTTCGGGATAGCGTTGCTGCTGCAGTACCGCAAGCCCCAGCCGCATATGCACCGATGCCGGCGCGCCTGCCAGTGCCGCCGCCTGGCGCAGCGCGCGTTCGGCATCGGCAAACTGGCCGAGCAGCAGGTGGGCAAGCCCGAGATGGTCAAGCGCAACGCCGTGCTGCGGAGACGCGGCGACCGCCTGGTCCAGATAGCTGGCGGCGTCCCTGGCGCGGCCCTCGATCAGGCAGCCGACGCCGAGCAGACACAGCGCCTCGCCATTGCGTGGGGCGCTTTTCAACACCTGCTCGCACAGCAAGCGTGCCGCTGCGAGGTCGCCCTGCTGCAGACGTTGCCGGGCCTGCTCGATCTTGCCGATCAAAGAAGCGGACATGATTCGGGGGTGATGTAATACATGGCGTGCCGACGCTGATTATGCCGGTTCTCCGCCCGTGAGTCTTTCAGCGAGCACCGGGTCGCGGCTTACCCCGTAACTCCTGCGCCGCAGTGCGGTCGAATCCCATAGAATATCGCGTTGCCGGGTACTATCCTTTCAACATGTCCGAAGCCGAAAAAAACCGTCCCAGCGTGCAGGAAAGCCTGCAGCAGATAACCGTGCTTTTGCGCCAGCGCTGGCAGAGTCTAATACGGTTGCAGTCGTCGCCGCGCCCGCATGAGGTGGAAAAACTGCTGCACCAGCAGGACACCGCGGCGCTGCAGCAGACGCTCGATCAGCTGCATCCGGCCGATGCCGCCTACATTCTCGAGACACTGCCGCTGCAAGAGCGGCTGGTGGTGTGGGACCTGATCAAGGCCGAGCGCGACGGCGAGATTCTGCTCGAGGTTTCAGACTCGGTGCGCGAGACGCTGATCGCGCACATGGAAACCAGGGAGTTGGTCGCGGCGACCGAGCAGCTCGATACCGACGAGATCGCCGATCTTGCGCCCGACCTGCCGCGCGAGGTGATGCAGGATGTGTTCCGCTCGCTGTCGGCCGAGGAACGCGAGCAACTGCGCGCAGCGATGTCGTATCCCGAGAACACGGTCGGGGCGCTGATGGATTTCGACCTGCTCACCGTGCGCGAGGACATCACGGTCGAAGTCGTGTCGCGCTACCTGCGCCGGCTGGAAGACATGCCGGATCATACCGACCAGCTGTTCGTGGTCGACCGCGAGGAGCGCCTGCGCGGCGTGTTGCCGGTCAACCGTCTGCTGGTGACCGACCTGGATGTGCCGGTGTCGAAAATCATGGTCGCCGCATCGGTCCAGTTGCATCCCGGCGAACAAGCGCAGACCGCGGCGCTCGCGTTCGAGCGCTACGATCTGGTCTCGGCGCCGGTGATAGGCGAAGACGGCAAATTGATCGGGCGCGTCACCATTGATGCAGTGGTCGACTTCATCCGTGAGGATACCGACAGCGATCTATTGAGCGCCGGGGGGCTGCGCGAGGAGGAAGATCTGTTTGCTTCGGTGTGGAGCAGCGTCAAAAACCGCTGGACCTGGCTCGCCATCAATCTCGTCACCGCGTTCGTTGCCTCGCGCGTGATTGGCACGTTCGAGGATTCGATCGTCAAGCTGGTGGCGCTGGCGGCGCTGATGCCGATCATCGCCGGCATCGGCGGAAATTCAGGCAACCAGACTATCACCCTGATCGTGCGCGCGCTTGCGCTCGGCCAGATCACGGTCAGCAGCGCGCGCAAGCTGTTCGCCAAGGAAATCGGCGTCAGTTTCATCAACGGCCTGATCTGGGGCGGCGTGGTCGGCCTGTTCGCGTTCCTGATCTACCACAATATATGGCTCGGCATCGTAATGACGGGCGCGATGCTGCTCAACCTGTTGCTCGCCGCGGTGATGGGTGTCACGATTCCGCTGTTGATGCACAAGCTCGGGCGCGATCCGGCGGTGGGGTCGAGCGTGATGATTACCGCGATCACCGACAGCGGCGGATTTTTCATATTTCTCGGGCTCGCGACGGTTTTTCTGGTTTAGTCGCGGGGGCCAACAAAGTGTTCAATGAATTTCGCGTGGAGCGCGCACCCCGCGGACTGTCAGTGGATCGATTGCGGCGGTATTCTCTCCCCGCACGGGAGCGCGATTCGAATCCCCACAGATGGCGGTTGCCAGGAATAAATCGGGACGCAAAGTGTTAGCAGGGTTAGAGGGCGTTTCGCAAGATCGCGAACTTGGTATCCCGGCCAGGAGCAGGACGATGGCTCGTATTTATTCCGCTATCACAGAAAAAAACGGCTGTTGAGCAGTGACGAACCCCGGCCGCGATCTCCCATCCCATATCCCCGGTCTGCGCCGCTATGCGCGCGCACTGACCGGAGACGGGTCGCGCGCTGACGATCTGGTTCAGGATACCCTTGAGCGCGCATTGGTCAAGCTGCATTTGTGGCGCCCGGGATCCAATTTACGCGCGTGGCTATTTACTCTCATGCATAACATATTCATCAACCAGTTGCGGTCTCAGCCCGCCGGCGCCAGCGCCGGAAGCGGGGACGAGGTGGCGGAAGTCGCGGTGCGGGCCACCCAGAGCGATTGGCTCGAAGTAAGCGATCTGCAGGCGGCGCTGCTGCGCCTGCCGGAAGAGCAGCGCGAGGTGCTGTTACTGGTCGGGCTGGAGCAGATGAGTTACGAGGAAACCGCCGACGTGCTGGGGATACCGATCGGCACCGTTATGTCGAGGTTGTCGCGCGCGCGCGAACGGTTGCGCGGTTTGCTCGCGGGCGCCGCCGCGGTGACTATGCTGAAGGTGGTGAAATGAGCCAGGCCCCGGTAACCGAAGCTGTACTGCACGCCTATGTTGACGGTCTGCTGCCGGAGGCGTGGCGCGCCGAAGTCGAAACCCATCTTTCAGATCACCCCGACGATGCCGATCGCGTGCGCGCCTGGCGCGAGCAGAACCGCGCCCTGCACGGGTTGTTCGACCCGATGCTCGCGGAACCGCTGCCGGCGCGCATGAGACTTTCGGTGTTGCGCGCGCGCCTGCGGCCGGTGTTGCGTGTCGCCGCGGTCGCCGCGTGGCTCACTCTGGGCGGAGTCGCTGGCTGGCACCTGCGCGCATCCGATGTCGTCCGGCCCACGGAGGCGATTGCGTTCGCCCGCCAGGCCGCGATCGCCCACGTCGTTTACAGCCCCGAAGTGCGGCATCCGGTGGAAGTCGGCGCGGATCAGGAAGCGCATCTGGTCGGCTGGCTTTCGAAGCGCCTCGGCGCCCGCCTCAAGGTGCCGCAACTGAACGCGATCGGTTACCCATTAGTCGGTGGCCGCCTGTTGCCGGGCAATCAGGGACCGGTGGCGCAGTTCATGTTTCAGGACAGCAATGGCCAGCGCCTCACCCTTTACGTGCGCAGTGGCGCGGGCGACAGCAGTGAGACCGCGTTTCGCTTCACCCAAGAACGTGGCGTCAGTGTTTTTTACTGGCTGGACGGGAAGTTTGGCTACGCGCTATCAGGTGAAGTCGACAAAGCCGAGTTGCTGCGCGTGGCCAAAGTTGTATATCAGCAGCTGAATCCCTGATCCGCATCCACCTGCCGCACCGCCCCGTTTGCGTGCCCGGTGGCGAGTGTGTGGAATTGCGCTGCCTGTCGTTGAAACCTCAATAAATCAATGGATTGCAATTATCAGCCCACGCAGGTCATGGCGCCGGGTGGTGATGATGGTGGAAGACTGCGGGGATATTGCAGGAGGAGAAGCTTTGCTACGCGCGGCTGCGCTGGCTGCAGCCGTTGAAACCGAGGGAAGGAAATAACGGGAGCCGGGGGAGCCCAGCTCCCGCTCAAGCTACAGCCGTTACTTCTTCTTAGCTGTTTTTTTCTTCGCTTTTTTCTTCGCTGCCATATTTATCTCCTTACGAGTTATGGATTTGCTTCGCGTGCAAACTGCATTTGTTTCTGCACTCCCAATACATCGTTCACGTTGCTGCATGTGACCCCTGTTTTGTTTCCAAAGCAGGGTTGCGATGCTTGGTGCGCCAATTCTAAGCTACGTTCAAAAAAAAATGCAACACTTATTTTACAAAA
>Ga0209726_10006443_pt1 | contig 13631 bp, 16 predicted proteins | sample Subgrocontami54m_FD_187453 | JGI IMG/M metagenome (GOLD analysis project Ga0209726, IMG submission 187453) | Subsurface groundwater microbial communities from S. Glens Falls, New York, USA - GMW46 contaminated, 5.4 m (SPAdes) (version 3) | ecosystem: Environmental > Aquatic > Deep subsurface >... | reverse complement strand
AAGCAGAACAGCCAGGCCATCACCTCGTGCATGCTGGGGGCCTTCCGGGATTCCAAGGGGACCCGCGAGGAGTTTCTCCGGCTGATCAATCATTTCGACCGGCGCTGACCCGCACCGCCTGTGGCACTCCGACTGGCGCTGATTCATCGCGCCTGTGGAAGCCCGGCCAGGACCGACTCGCAAGACCTGTGGTCCGACCCGAGCCGTTCCCGATCGGTGGAAAGGCGCCCGCTGAACAGAGCATCCCAACCCCTCCAGTCCGCGAACCCCGGGAAGGCCCGCTCCGGAAGTTCTCGCTTAGCATGCCTTCGCCCTCGGGGCAGGGTGATTAGCGGAGCCCGCGACCCCCGAACAGGAAATCCCTCGGAACCGGCTCTTGACAGTCCGGCATTGCTCTGGTATCTAAAGTTACGGTTAGCAACGGAGGTCAAGCTTCCACTTGAGATGAAAAAGCCCGCCGAGGTTCGCCGCGTGGCATCGGCCTTGCTGGAGGCCCCAGGGGACCACGGGGCTTGCTTCCCCATCGGGGTCGTCGCCGACCTTCTGGGCGTCACGGAACAAACCCTCCGACTGTACGAATCCCATGGTCTGGTGAAGCCGGCACGCCGCAACCGGGAGCGATATTATTGCGCCGGGGACGTGCAGTGGCTGGAGTGCCTGCGCCGGCTCATCCACACGGAGAAGGTGAGCATCGAAGGGGTCAAGCGCCTGCTCCGGTTCGCCCCGTGCTGGGACATCATCGGCCTCCCGCAGGAACAGCAGTGCAGTCAGTGTCCGGTGTTCCGGGACGGCTCCGGCGGACCGGTGATGAACGGGGGATTCCGGCGGGGTGCATCCGGCCGGTGATCGTCGGCGCGCGGCGAGCGGGCGGCGCGGGAACGGAGACTTCATCATGGCGGCACATCCTACCGGTCCAGGCCTGGCGGCCCTGGACGGCGTCAAATACAGCGTGGCCATCGCGTCGGGGAAGGGTGGTGTCGGCAAATCCACCGTGAGCGTGAACCTCGCGGTCGCCCTGGCGCAAACGGGGGCCGCCACCGGTCTCTTGGACGCCGATATCTACGGGCCCAGCATCCCCATGATGATGGGCATCAACCGGATGCCGCAAAGTAACGGGCAGAAGATCCTCCCACTCGAGGCGCATGGGGTCCGGCTGATGTCCCTCGGGTTCCTGATGCCCGACGGCGCCCCCGTGATCTGGCGTGGACCCATGGTGTCGGGGGCGATCCAGCAGTTCCTGCAGGACGTGGAATGGGGCCCGCTGGAGTATCTGCTCATCGACCTCCCGCCGGGGACGGGCGACGCCCAACTCACGCTGGCACAGTCGTTGCCACTGACCGGGGCGGTGATCGTGATGACGCCACAGGATCTGGCCATGCAGATCGCCAGTAAGGCCCTGGCGATGTTCCGGCAGCTCAAGGTCCCGATCCTGGGCATCCTCGAGAATATGAGTACCTTCATCTGCCCACATTGCGGGACGCCCGCCGCCATCTTCCGGCAGGGCGGCGCCCGCAAGGCCAGCGAGCAGCTGGGAGTCCCTTTCCTGGGCGAGATTCCGCTGCACGCGGTCGTCTGCCAGGCGAGCGACCGGGGTGAACCGATCCTGAGCACGCATCCCGATTCTCCGGTGGGGGACGCGTTCCGACGGGTCGCGAAGGCGCTGACGGAGCGCATCCACGAGGAGGCGCTGTCCGCTCCAGTCATCCGGATGGCCCAGTAGCCCTGCGGCAAGGAGCCGTGCATGCGCGTGAAGGGTGAAGAGGCCTTGGAGGTCATCCGCCGGGAACTTCAAGCCATCATGAAACGGGGGAGCAAGATCACAGAGCGGGACCTCCTCCGTCTCTCGGCCCAGACCGGCATTGACTACTCCACGGTCCTCAGGATCCAACAGGAACTCTCGTAGCAGTCCGTGAGGGCTGCGGAGGAATCAGCAGGACGCTCGCCGCTCGCCGCCCGCGGGGCGCTGGCGGCGAGCGCGGGTGGAGCCTTTCTCTTCTGAGGTGGATGTCATGGGTGCCCCAGATCACCGGGCCAGTGCTCAGGCAGTCGGATGCGTGGGCTATGCAGTCCTGACCGTCAGCGACAGTCGGACCGAGTCGACGGATGCATCGGGGCGTCTCATCCAACAGTTGCTGAACGAGGCCGGCCATCGCCTGCTGGATTACGAGGTGGTGAAGAACGAACCCTGGCGCATCCAGGCGGGGGTGCGGCGCTTCCTCCAGGGCTCGGCGCAGTGCCTAATCGTGACTGGCGGTACCGGGGCCGGCCAGCGCGATCTGACCATCGAGACCGTGACCCCCCTCCTGGAGAAGGTCCTGCCGGGCTTCGGCGAGCTGTTCCGCTGGCTGAGTTACGGGGAGGTCGGCAGCGCCGCCATGCTGAGCCGAGCGCTGTGCGGTGTGAGCCGGGGGAAGGTCGTCTGCTGTCTCCCGGGGTCGGAGGCGGCGGTCCGCTTGGCCCTCAGCAAGGTGCTGCTCCCGGAACTGCCGCACCTGATCTGGGTGGCGAGCCGGTGATCGGGCCCCGCCGCTGGCGGGGAAGAAGGAGGAGGACGATGGCGGAGCAAGAGCGGAAACATAAACGGACCGAGGGGCCGCCGGCTGGGGAAGGCGGACAGGCGAGCGCCAAGGTCACGGAGAAGGGGAAGAAGCTGAAGGAGGACATGGACCGGCTGGTGGACGAGATTGACGACGTCCTGGAGGAGAACGCCGAGGAATTTGTGAAGAGCTACGTCCAGCGCGGCGGCGAATAGGACCTCCTGGCCGCCCGAGACGGGCCGAGGAAACCCGGAGAATCCTGATGCCGATTTACGAATTCATCTGTGATGCGTGCGCGCACGCCTTCGAGAAGCGGGTCCCCTCCAGCCGCAGCCGGGTGGCCTGCCCGAAGTGCGAGGGTGCGAAGCTGACCAAGCAGTTCTCCACATTCGCCTTCCAGGGGGAGTTCAAGTTCGTCGGGTCGGGCGGCGGCTGTAGCCGGTGCAGCAGCGGCGGGTGAGGGACGTGTAGCCACTGATCCCCCGCGTGTCGGGGGAACCCGAGCGACGGCTGGCACGTTCGAATGGCTGGGGACTCCCCAGCCATTCGTGTTTGTGGCCAGGGGGTTCCTTGAGGTTCCTCTTCCGAGAAGGATCCGTCTCCCCCGTCGTCGAACGGCGACGCGCCGAGCGTGATGCAGGGGCCTCGCATGGAAATTCCGACGGGGAGAAAAGACTTGACACCCCCGTCTGTATTTTCGGGGAGTTACGCAGGCTCAGGCGCGGAAGTTGCGCGGGGGTTGCGGGACGCGCCGTCCAGAATGGCCTCCCAGGCCTCGGCGGCCTCCCGAGTGGCATCCGGCACCAGGTGGCCGTAGGTGTCGGCGGTGATGGCGATGCTGGCGTGTCCAAGCTGGCGGGAGACGACCAAGAGGGGCACCCCCCGCTGGAGGGCCAGGCTGGCGTAGGTGTGCCGGAGGTCGTGGATTCGGAGCGGCCGGGGGATGCCGGCCAGCTTCAGGACTCGGCGCAACGCCTGGCCGGGGCACTTGTCCTCAATCGGCTGGCCCGTAGCCCCGGGGAACAGCCACAGGGCCTCCTGGCCCCTGACTGCCGCCTCGGCCCGGATCGTGTCCAGCCAGCCCCGCAAAACCGTCACGGTGGAGGGGGGCAGGCTGGCCGTCCTCGGCTTCCCGCTCTTCGGGCTCCCCACCCGGTGCTTGCGGATGGCCCGCCGGATCGCCAGGGACCGCCGCGTCAGGTCCACATCGCCGACCTGAAGCCCCAGGGCCTCCCCCAGCCGGAGCCCCGTGCTGACGATGGTGAGCAGCAGCGGGTGGTACTTCGGCTCCCGCCCCTCGGCCAGGGCCAAGAGCCTGGTCAGTTCCGGCTCCGTCAGCCACTCCGCCTGTCGGACCTCCCGATCCTCCCGGCCCATCCGCCCCGCGATGGCCTCCACCGGGTTCCGATGGACGAGCTCCGCCGTCACGGCTCGCCGGAAGATGCCGGTCAGGATGCCCCGCATGGAGGCCAGCCGCTTGTGGGAATAGCCCTGCGACCGCAACCCGGCCCACCACGCTTCAATATCGGGGATCGTGATATCTGCCAGCGAGCGCGGCCCGAAGGCCGGCAGCAGGTGCTTGCCCAGAATGTTCCGGTAGGTGTCCTGCGTGCCCCCCTTCATGGTGGCCGACTCGATGGCCCACCAGCGCTCGGCCGCTTCCTTGAAGGTGGGAACTGGTGCCGACACGGGCGCCGGATCGGTGAAGACGTCCTCCACCTTCCCCAGCTTCAGCAAGGCCTCGACGTGGGCGGCGTAATCCTCCGCGGCCTTCTTCGAGTTGAAGACGCGGGTCTTGCGGTGGCCCTTGAAGTTCACACGGACATATGTGCGGCGGTTCCCCCCCGGGTGTCCGGGCTCCCCGGGCTTCTGGACCTGGACGCCCATCACTTGCCCCCTTTCTTCAGCGGGGTCTTCAGGTACACCCGCAAGAGCCGTTCGGTCAGCTTGGTCGCCGAAATGTTCTCGTCAATGCACCGATGCATGAGGGACTTGTGCAGGTCCTCCGGCAGGTATACGGCCAGGCGCATAATCCTCACCTCCCTTGGCTTGGCGGTCCGTTGTGACTTCATGCCAAGCAATTTAGTGCTTTCTTCCTATATTGTCAAGCACTATTTTCGAGGGGGGGCTTTCAGGAGGCCAGCGGCATCAGCAGCGGCGAGGCGGGCAGCATCCAGGGGTTTCCGGTTCCGGCGGCGGAGCATCCACCTGTCGAACTCGCTCCTCTTGACGAGAATCCGCCCACCGACGCGGTAGCTGGGGATTGGGTCGGAAGTGTCGTTCACGAGGTCCTGGAGGGTGCGGCGGGACAGCGAGCAATACTCCGCCAGGCCCCGCAGGCTCAGCCAGGGGTCAATGTCTTGGTGGATGGTCACCGCCTCAATCACACGCATTCTCGGTACAAGTTCCGGCTTCCCGTTCACAAGCTCGATCCCGACGCGCTACGCTGACCCGGGTTCAACGTTCGGGCCTCGGTCCATGCTCTGGTATGGGGTCCGCCGCGTTCGGGGCCAGACGGCGGGCCAGGGTTGCTCTCCGGCGGAAGAATTTCCCCCGGCGCACCCCGCGCAGGTACTCCGCCTCGGTCAGGACGAGAACACAGCCCTTGCCGAGAGAGACGGCCACCAGGCCGGCCGGAAGCTCAGTCCCCGCATTCCCGGTTGACAGAGCGCACGTCCTCCGCCAGCGTGATCGTGATACCCGGTCGGTCGGTCCCTACCAGGGCCGTGGCGCGGTCCCGGAGGTCCGCCGGCGCGTCCCTCAAGGGACTCGTCTTTGGTCACTTGCAACTTAGGCCCCATGATCTTCCAACCATCCTTTCACATGCGCGAACGCTTGATCGCGTTCCGTGTCGTCCTCTCGGATTTCCTCCAGGTTCATCACGGCGATCTTGGCGTACTGCATCCCCATACACGGTGACCCAACACGGAGAAGGGAAGTGTTTGTCGTCGAAGCCTCCGTTGTCTCTTTCCCCACAGGGGATTCACCAGGATTCACAACGTCTCGCCTAGCGGGATACTGCTTGCCGTCAGTGCCGGTGCGTTTTGAGGTGTCGGAATCCGACACCTGGCGCGGCCTTATGCTTTCCACGAGGTCATCCCCCACCCCACACATCTCCGCAATCGCCCGGCTGGAGAGCTTCGGGAACTCCTGGAGAGCGATCTCGATGCACCGGCGCTTGTCGGCGTTGGTGCGGCGCATCCCGTGGACGGCGTTTGCGGTGAGGGCATGTTTGAGGGCGTCAATCCGGCCCCCAGACCGAAGGTCGGCCTCGATCTTGACAATGGCGATCTGCCGGGCCGCCAGAACACGATGCCAGCCGTCCCCGATCCAGGACCGCTTCGCTGTCCCGAACAAGATAACCGGGGGGAACTTGTCGCCATCAGTCATGCGCTCGGCGTACTCGTTCACGGTCGCGGTATCAATCGTCGCTCGGCACTGAATGGATACGTCAAGGTCAATCACGTCGAGTTGGATTTTCACCCTTGGTTCTCCTCACGCCTTCACCGGCACGCCCACCAGTCGCGGACACCCATCCTCATACTTGATCGCGGCGACGTAGCCGAACCTCCGCCAGTGCGCCCGGACCCGTCCAGACCCCAACATGCTCCCGGCTCACCAGGGCCGCTCCCCCTGTGGCGTTTTCGAGGGGGCCAAGAGGGGCGGAAGTAAGCCGCACGACTCACATCAGCGGGACGGTCGGGAGTGGTACAGCGCCTTTACGAGTCTTGCGTATTTGCGCGGGTAGCCTCCCACGGCTCCCGCCACGGCTTCCCCGCGTTCGGCCCTTGACGCCAGCATCTCAGTCATCGTGAGGCACCGCGCCTTGTCTGCCGCGTCCAGCTCCTCCGACAACGCCCAAACGTGGCTGTTCCCCGGCTCGCAGTGAATCAGGTCACCGTACCGCTCCCGAACTTTCCGCCAGCCGGCTCTGTTGCGCCAGCTTTTCCCGAGGTAGGCAAAAATTTCTCTTCGACCGTTCAGCCGCAAGCTGCCCCCGCCTGACCCTCTCACCACCCCTGACTAGGTTCCGGCACTCCCGCACTCCCGATTCCACCAGGTACATGGGAAAGGACGAGGTACGGCACTATAGTAGTGCGCCGTACCTCCGTACCTATTCCCGACCTCGAACGCCGTACCACGTCCGTACCTCGTCGTACCTCATCGTACCTCTTCACCCTGGTCACCGTGGAACCTCGCTGAGATAGTGCCGGATGGCTCGCCCGTCCTGCTTCCAGGTCACCACACCGCTGTCCTTGACCCGGCGCACGGCATCGAGGAACGCCTTTCGCGTGCCGCCTACCACTTGCCCCAGGTGGGTCAGCGTGAGTCCAGGGCTTTTCTGGAGCGCCTGGAGAATGCTCTGCACCTGCTTCTCGATAAGCTGTTCCTCCGCCGCGTTCCGCAGGGATGCCGAGGGGTCCCCCTCCACCACGGCGAACAGGGACCGTGGCTGATCCATCCGCAGGAAGAATGGTTGTCGGGTCCCCAGGCGGTTCTTGGGAAGGCGAATCTCGACGAGGTCGGGGTCCTCGTCATTCGCCCGCAGGAGCAGGAGCGTGTCCCCGGAGAATTCAATCCGGGCCTCCGCAAAGGCCGCCAGGTCGGTCGAGCGGTCCTCAGCCTTGCGGTTCCGATACCAGGAGCGATTAACCTCGCTCGTGTAGATCACGACCAGGCCATGCTCGACAGCCAGCCGGCGGGCGGTTCTCGCGTTGTCCATGACCCGCTCGCGGATCGAGGGTTGGTCTCCCTCCGCTCGTCGCGTCCGCACGGTCTGGACGGAATCCACGAGCAGGATCTTCCGCCGATCCGGGTAGGCCGCGACGAGGGCTTCCGCGACTCCCTCTAGCGTGAAGTCGCCTTCGCCGTCCGGGTCGGGGAACAGGATCGCCCGTTCCGCAAGATCCCGCTCCATCGCGTCGAGGGTCGGGTCTTGTCCGCTTTCCAGGTCCGCGCGCGCATAGCCGAGCTGCTGGCCCAAGCGGACGATGGCGGATTCCCGCCCCTCGTCGGCCATGAGACAGGCCGCCACGCAGCCGCCGTCCACCGCCGCCTTGACAATCTGGATGCCGAGCGCCGTCTTGCCGGCGAAGGGGGTTCCCCCGATCACGAGCGCCTTCCCCGGGCGCATCCCGCCACGCATCCGAGCGTCTAGGACCGACAGGCCGGTGGGAATCGGGTCCCCTTGGTTCTGAGACTTCCGGAGAACCACCACGGGGGCGTCGAGACTTGGCAGGGCCGCCGGCCCGTCGCGCTTCGCCGCTTCCAACCGCGCGACACTCTGCACCGTCGCCCGCAATTCGGAGCGGTCCATCGGCGGGACACAGGCCGTCCGCGCCCACGGGTCGAGAATGGCGAGCGTCTGTTCGACGCCGTGCCCTTTAGCGAGGAACACGCCGGCCAGCCGCGTGGCCGTCTCGTTCCGCTGGCCTTCCGGGACGGGTCCCCGGAATGCCGCAGAGAACCACTCGTCGCCCGGAGCCTCCGAGCCTCTCTCGATTGACGTGCCCTGCTGGCGTGCCAGGTTCAAGACGGCTTGAGGAATCGTGGCGATGTTCCCCGGTTCAAAGGGATGGTCCGGGTTCTCACGGTAGCCGGGCGTCGGGGGGACGACGAAATAGCCGTTCACCAGCATGTCCACACCACAGGATTTCACTTCGCCAGTCCGTTTGTCCCGATACTCGCCACAGGGCTCAGCCTCCCGCACCAAGCGGATCTTGCGCTTGGGGTCCTGATGGTTCGTCGCGCCCGGGCGGGGCGTCCCAGAGGGGACGGCGTAGATTCGATGCGTCCAGCCGCCCCCGCTGTGGTTTGTCGCCGTTTCAGGCAGGGCGATGCCAGCGTGTTCCCGCCACACTTGCTCTGCGTGGGGGCCGTCGAAGTCCAACACCACGAGGTCTGATGCCGGCCACGTCAGGACGGCCAGCCCGTGCAGCCTTGCCCACGGGAAGCCCCCCGCCTCCTCCTCCGTCTGCGGCCGCCGCTTCCACTGCTTGAACGTCGCACAAGCCGCTTTCTCTGCATCTACAGGCACGACCGGCCACCCGAGCGCGTGGTACTCCAGGGCCGCCGTGAGCAGGGCCGATTCTTTCATCGTGTGTCCCCTGTCTGCCGTGCAACTGCCGAGGCAATCCGCCGCGCCTCGCGGTGCAGGGTGCGCCAGTTAATGCTCACAGCCGATCCTCTAGGTGCGCCGGGTGCAGCCCCGGGGTCGCCGTCGCCGCGGTCATCGGCGGCCCGCTCATCGCCCCGCGCCGCTGAAGAGGATTTGCCGCAACCGTTCGATGTCGCGCTCCGAATACCGCCGATGGTTGGCGAAATCGCGGGTCGGCTTGAAGAATCCCTTCGCCTCCAAGCGCTTGATCGTAGCGACGTGGACGCCAAGCCGCTGTGCGACACCGTTCACGCGAACCCGCGGCTTGGAATCGTCGGGGGGGGTATTCTTCTGCATGGTCGCGTCCTCCTGTCAAAGAGTGAGTTGTACATGCAGAAAATATAGGTAGTGCTAGGCCCTGTCAAAATGACGTCACTGCGCGGGATGGGGGCGTAAAAGGCGGGTCAAGGGGGGGGTCGGACTGCGGTTTGGGCGCGTTATCCTGTCACTTGCTCCGCTTCCCGGATTCTTCGCGCGCTATCCCGAAGCTTTCTTGTCGTGACAACCGATGTACAGGCCGTGCACCGCTTTTGCACAAGTCCCTTTGTCGGGTCGAGCAAGTACCGCCCGCAAAGGGCGCACCGGCGCAGTCGCTTGTAAGCTGCGCGTTCAAAGAGGAGAAACCACAGCGTAATCGCCGGTGGAAAGTATGTACACCCAAGGACAGGCTTCTTGTCCAACGTTCTCTCACCCACAAACAGCGGGGGCATCCCCCCAAACGGCCGGGGCGTTCCCACTCTCGCCGAAGAAAAGACCCGGTTGTATTCCCGACATGCTGCCAGGTGTCCCTTTGTAACCAACACATCCAGAATCTTTCGGGCGTCCCGAAGGTCCTTCGGGAATCTGGCGAGCGGAATTCTCTTTCCGGGGCGCTCAAGGCGCTCCCGGTACTTCCGCCAGAACCATGCCGGCACCTCCGATGGGTCCACGTCGATTTTCACGTCTGCCCACTCGGGGTGGCCTCGAATGCTGTCCAGGTACTTACCAAGCGCGGCTCTCCGACGAACCGACATTGGCCGGGATTCAGTTCTGAAGGGCATGGAGTGCAGTGCCGAAATCAGGCCCCCTATGGCCCACCACACTACAGCCTCGAGTGTCTGCGGTTTTGTCCATTTTCGTGCTGGCACGCGGAATTCATCGGTTACGTCGGACATGAGTCCTCCCTGATGCGGACCCCCGAGGGGAGCCCACGGCAGGCGGTCGGGAACCGCTTTTCGGGCTGCAGACCCTAGCCGTGGGGATGGGCCTAATCCTAGAGAGCGTACAGCTTCACGACGTGAATCCCCTTGCCACCCAACGCCCAGCAAAGAACCCTACCCAGAGCATCGTCGCCACGCCGCTAGCGATCAAAGTGAACTCGACATCCCCCCACGACCAAGCGGCCGGACCGCGCACCACGCGAAACGTTTTCAGGCGGGGGATGGCTATTGCCCCCTCCACCGGATCTAAGATGTACCCCGGCGGTAGCCCAGCATCCAACGCACCCAACGCGTCAAGATCAATTGGTTTCCGCAGCTTGATCACCATTTCCCATGTTGCGGGGTCTCGATCATACGGTGGCGAACCGACCAGGCTCCACGTGTCGAAAACCTCTGTACTCCCATCAGTCAGTGTGGCGTAAATCTTCGCGTGAGACCAGAGCTTACCTGAGTCCAGAATGATGCCTGCCCCGAGCACCACGACGGACAAGACAACAAAGAGCCGCCGGAAGCCACGCTCCAGGTTCATGCTGTCCTCCGAGCGGGTAGACCGCTCAGACATTACGATTCCGACGCGCGCCAACGCTAGGCCATCTACCAGAGAACCCTTCAATCCCCCCCACCTCGCGGACCTTGGCCACGAGTTCCGCGTAGTGGAACGGCTTCGAGAGGAACACGGCCAGGCGGTCGGGAACCGCTTTTCGGGTGCGACCCTAGCCGTGGACAGAGGAGTGGCGTTTACGTCAGATTGCTGTGGGAAGTATCTCCTGCGCTTAACCAGGTGACGGGCTCGATTCTATGGCACCTCGAATCTTCTCCGTTAGGTAGACCCCCACGCTGAAGATGGTAGCCAGGCCCAGCCCCCCAGATACGACCTTCCCTAGGAGGAGGCCCATGAGGAAGAAAAAACCGGGCCAGCCCTTTGCCATTGATTTCGATGGCGACCTGCTATTGACGAATTCTGCGATCTGGTTCGGCCACTTGAAAAGCCAGATTAGGTTGTAGGCGGGAATGAAGTGATAGCCAACAGCTTGACGTGGAGTGATTGGGTGCGTGGAATTTGTAGCCTCGGCAATGACCTTGTGCATTCTGTAGACGCAGAACAACCAGTAAATCGACCCGCCCAAGGGTATGAGAACAAGGGGGATCGCCTTAATAAGGGGGTCACCTTTTGTCCCGGTAGGATCCATGATGGCGTGGACTACCTCGACAATGAGCATGGCCCCTGCAAGGCTGAACCCAACCCACATTTCTGGGAGACCAGTTGAGGCGCGCCCGCTCAATGATTCAGTCTCGTTCACGATCTCCTCGCGACGCACCTCAGGCCCCTCCGACTCCCGAGTCTCTTGGGGCCGAGGCGACGGAGGCTTGCGAAGCGGCTCCTGTCCAGGGGGCGATGCGGGCGGCGCCGATGCGGATCGGCCTGCACCAAGATCGCTCCAAACCGACCGCAACCGGGCGTAGGCTTCGTTGATTTCCTTGAGCTTCGCCTGGGCTTTCTGTTGTAGCTTGGGGTCGTGGGCAAAGCGGTCCGGGTGCCAGACCTTAACCAGGTCTCGATACGCCTGCTTCACGTCTTCCGCCGAGGCACCAGGCTCCAGCCCAAGGATTTCGTAGTACCGATCCATTGTCTTCTATCCCTGGCTGTACGAGCGGTAGAGCACGCCTCGATAGGTCACCGCGTGTCCAAACGCCGAATCATGTGTCTAGAACGAAGCTCAGGTTCCACAGGGGGCATCTGACTCGTGCGGGCCATTTCAAACGAGAACGAATTCCTGACCCAGCGCATGGCCGTATCCCCTCTTCCACTTCATCCACACGACGGGCCTAATCCAGGCCACCTGGCTCAGCTATACGGTCCCTCTTGGGTCCACATATCTAAGACAGCAAGGCCCCAGGCGCACGGCACCCGACTACCGCCGGGGCCTCGGGAGGCCCTTTTCCCATCGCGAACGGTAGGCCGGGGAAAGGTGGTTACCCCGCCAGTTTCACTGAGACCCTACGATCCGAAAATTCCCCTTGACTTTTCCCGCCCAGAGTATGAAGCTTCCATTGTCGCCCCAACCAGGAGACACGGGAAACCGTGGAGTCGGGCGCGCCGACACGCACAAGTCGGTCATTGCCTGGATGGGCCAGGGACCTGCGAACGCAGCCCCTGGCCGCTTGTTTTTTATGGCCAGATCCGCGGGTTGGTCCGGATCTTCAAAATCGTACTCGTTCCGGCTGAGTATGCCGTGATGAAGTGCGACACCCCCTTGCGGTTAGGAGTCTGTATCACCACCGCAAAGTCCTCGCCCCAACCGGACCCGGTAAGCAGGTAGACCTCCCGCCCCTTGACGTGGGCTTGTCGAATCTCCTCTGGCCTCTGAAGTGCCTCGAAGATCCACGGCATCCGCTCAGCCCGCTCAAGATCGAAATACTGTCCGTTTCTCCAGAACACATGAGCCCAGTTGTGGGCGGTAAAGATCACGCGCACCTGCGTGCCACCCCGGGAGGCGAACACCTTCGCCCAGACGAAGTGCTTGAAGAAGTACGCCTTGAAATCATTCTCGCTCGTGAACCCAAGGACCTGCGGCGGCGGCCTGGTCATCCTGGGCACCTGCCTCCCTACGTCTTCATACCTCCCAGAAAACAGCAAGGCCCTGGGCGCACGGCGGGCAGCCGAACCCAGGGCCTCGCAGACCGGAAAGCCGAAGCCTCCCGGAAGCGTATTCGGTTGTGTGCCCGCCGTGCTTTCCGTTGACCCTTCTACGCCGAAGAAATTGACCTTGTCAAGTTCCCTTTGGCTGTTGCGCCATGCTCACCTCACCCCCCCCATGCCCCCGGTCAGGTGATGCTGGCCGGGGACGCGCTCATTCTGCGTCGAGTTCAGTCCGTGCCGCGCTCAGGATGCCCCGATTTCTCATAGCCTGCTTGCGCCGCGTGGGCGTCCTTGCGCTTTCTCGTCTTGGTGGCTACCTGGATAGCCTCGCACGCCGGATCGTTGAACCTTGCCGCGTTCTCCGCGGTCGGCACGTTGGCCGGAGAGCCCGCCGATCCGCTCCAGGCGTTTCACCCTACCGATGCCGGGGGAGGGTGAGGCGTGGGCATGGGAGGCAACGCCTCGTGGGGGGTGCCCCCCGTCACCCACCAGGACGCCCCGCGCCCCTGGTGGCCCTCGCCGATTCCAGTTGCGCGGGGGTTGCGTCTCCATGCATCGTCGTGCTACGATTTGCCTACCGTCTCCCTCTAAGGTCGCGCCGTGATTACCGTTCTGTTCGATAAAAGACTTGACACCCCTCGAAAGCTGTTTAAGATACCTTGCATCATCGTGACAGCGCTCGAGGAAATCTCACGACTCCGCGCATCCGCGTCGGGATGCCAGCGGAGAGTGAACGAGCGGTTCACGGAGGCCCGGACAGCATGAGTGATTCCGAGACCAAGCTGAACTCCCTGCAGAAGACAATGCGCAAACTCTCGGGGCAACTCCCGAAGACAGACGCCTCCTATCAGCGGAAGATTGACCAGTACGAGATGGACATGGAGAGTCTGCAGGCGCAGGTCAAGGCGCTGGAGGAGGAGATGTTCCACCTGCGCCGCCGCCAGGAGCAGACGCCGAAGGAATTCGAGTTTCTCCGGAACAAGTTGAGCCAGTCGCGAGAGCAACTCGAGCACGCCCACCAGCAGAACGAGCGCCTGGTGGCCGCCCTCACGACCGCCAAGGAACAGCTCGCCCTGCTGCGGGCCGAGGTGGACAAG
>Ga0209726_10006437_pt1 | contig 13641 bp, 10 predicted proteins | sample Subgrocontami54m_FD_187453 | JGI IMG/M metagenome (GOLD analysis project Ga0209726, IMG submission 187453) | Subsurface groundwater microbial communities from S. Glens Falls, New York, USA - GMW46 contaminated, 5.4 m (SPAdes) (version 3) | ecosystem: Environmental > Aquatic > Deep subsurface >... | reverse complement strand
AGGAGCTTCGGTACGGTTCGTAGGAGCTTCGGTACGGTTCGTAGGGGCGGACCTTCAGGTCCGCCCGTCTAATTCAACGAATTGGGAACGGCGAGCGTGAAGGGGGCAATCACGGCGTCAAACGGCTCGCCGCCTTCCGTCACCATTTGGTAGGTGCCGTGCATCGATCCGACCGGAGTTTTCAGCGGGCAGAAGCTCGAATACTCGAACGAGCCTCCTGGCGGAAGGACGGGCTGTTCGCCAACCACGCCAGGACCTTTGACCCGCTCGACCTCGCCGTCGGTGTTCGTGATGATCCACTCGCGCGACACGAGCTGCGCCGTTTCGGATCCGGTGTTGGAGATCCGCACCTGGTAGGTGAAGAAGTAGTGGCTATCCTTCGGCGCGCTCTGCTGCGGCAGGTAGGTGCTTCTCACCTGCACGCGAATCCCGCGCGTTGTCGTATCGCTCACGCTGCCGCGACTCGTCTCCCCCGGCTGATGCGGCGATGTTGGCGGGTCGGTGAAGGCGTCGGCTTTGTCTTTGTAGTCAGTCACAACATTCGATTATAGGTCCGCATCCCTCGCAGCGCTAAAGCGCTGCGCCACCGGAGAGAACGCCTGGGAGTACTACGACGGGGAGGACGGCCGTTCCTGCCGGATTGCTGGAGCGGCTCACGGTGGCGCAGCCCTTCAGGGCTGCGGACCTCAATCCAAATGGCCACGCTCGGAGTCGCCCATTTCGACGCGGCCTGAGGGAAAATATTCCTTCCACCGCGCGGTGACTCTGGAGGCGATGTCCTCGCGGCATGACAACTCCTTAGGGAAACCGGGCTTCAGACGCGCATCAATCACGATGGGGCCTCGGTAGCTGATGTGATTGCGCACCACGTCGCGCGCCGCCGCGTGGATGTCGGCGGCAGGCTCAAAGCGCGTAAACGTCGTCCAGAGGAAGTTCATCGGGCTCGTGACGGCGCGAGCGAGCTCGTCCGTGAGCACCACGAGCGGCCAGGCGGCAAACGCGGGGTCGCCGGCGAGCCGTGCTGCGGCCCCGGGCTCCGACGAGTACGACGCCGCGCCAAGAACCAGACATCCGCCGCAGAACACACGCGCCCCCGTGAGACCGGCGGGCAGCGACGCCGCGACGAACTCGCGCGGCAGCTCGCGAACAGGGTCACCAAGCCCCAGCCAAACGCCCTTCGACCCTTCGTTCACGGCGGGACCGGTGTAGTCGAGCGTGTCCATCGAGAGATTCGAGAACACGTACAGATCCGTTTCCGGGTGCGTGCGCGCGAGGATGTGCTCGAGTGTTGCTCTGAAATCTCGTACGTCGACCCACTGATCCGTGACGAGCAGGAACTTGGTGAGCGAGAGCTGACCTTCCCCGAGAATGCGGAAGGCGCTTGCCATCGCCTCCCGTTTATAGCGCTGCTTGACCACCGCGGCAGCCAGCGAGTGATAGCCGGTCTCGCCGTACGACCAGAGCCGCTCCACGGCCGGCATCACCACCGGGAACAACGGCGAGAGCAGCTCCTGCAGGAGATCGCCGATGAAGAAATCCTCCTGCCGCGGTTTGCCGACGACAGTGGCGGGATAGATCGCGTCGGCGCGGTGCGCCACTCGCTGCACGTTGAACACGGGGTAGTTGTGCTGGAGCGAGTAGTACCCGTAGTGATCGCCGAACGGGCCTTCGAGCTGGCGCGTCCGCGGCGGCACCTCGCCGATCAGCGCGAGCTCCGCCGTTGCCACGAGCGGGTGCGGGCCGTGGCCGGTCACGCGCGGGAGCCGCTCTCCGGCGATCAGTGACGCGAGCAGCAGCTCTGGGACGTTCTCGGGCAGCGGAGCGATCGCGGCCAGCATCAGCGCGGGTGGCCCGCCGAGGAATACCGTGACCGGCAGTGCGGTCCCCCGCGCCTCGGCCACGGCGTAGTGAAAGCCCCCGCCCTTCCCGATCTGCCAGTGCATGCCGGTGGTCCGGGCGTCGTGCACCTGCATGCGGTACATGCCCAGGTTGTGTTGCGTGGGCCGATCGGGGTGCGTGGTGAAGACGAGCGGCAGCGTGACGAACGGTCCGCCGTCCTCGGGCCAGCAGGTCAACGCCGGCAGCCGATCGAGCCGGACGTCGGAGGTCACGCGGTCAACGACGGGGCCTCGAGCCACCTGCCTCGTACCGACCTTGAGGAGATCGAGGGCCACGTCGCGCGCACCCCAGAGCCCGGAGGCGGTCGGCGGCATCGCGGTCTCGAGGAGATTGACGATTCGCCGTACGAGGCGGTGCGGACGCTCGCCGAACGCCTGTTCCGCGCGCCGTGCGGTGCCGAACAGGTTCGTCACCAGACGGAACGGCGAGGCCTCACGCGATCCCGCGGGCCGCGCGTTGGTGAACAACAGCGCCGGCCCGCCGGCGGCAATCACGCGGCGGTGGATCTCGGCGGCTTCCAGATCGGTGTCGACCGGCGCATCGATGGTGGCGAGGTCGCCGTCCCGCCGAAGCGCATCGAGGAACTGACGGAGGTCAGTGAAGGACACAGACGTGGGTCGTGGCTCGTGGATCGTGAGTCGTCCCGTCTACGTGAGTCGTGCGCGGCCGACACGCTTCACGCGCCACGTGAATCGTCCAACCCACGATCCACGACTCACGACCCACGGCAGAGTTCATTTTTCGGCGTCCGCGCTTGGGCCGTAGATGTTCGGCACCTTCGAGCCCATCGCCCGCAAGTACGCGGCGAGCTGCCCGCGATGATGGATGCTGTGGTTGTTGGCGAACCCCACCCACCGCGCCCGCGGCCATTTGAAGATCCCGAAGAAATCGATCGTCTCCGTGAATGTCTCGGCCGGCATCGCGCGCAGGGCGTTCAGTTTCTCAGGGAACGTCTTCTTGTAAAACTCGACGATGTCGTTGACGTTGTTGAACTGGCCCTCGGCCTTCTTGGCCGCTTCGGGGTCGAAGGTGAAGACCCCGTTGATGATGCAATCGAGAAACCAGACGTCAGCGGTGGCTACGTGCGCCGCCAGCTGCCACGCCGTCCGCGACTTCGGATCGGGCTTGTACTCCCGGTTGTCGTTCTTCACGGCCGCGAGCACCTGACATGTCGCCGGGAACTCGCCCTCCCACACGTCGGCCATGATGTCGGCCGCGACTTTGGCTTCATCGCTTGTCATCGCGTCCCTCCTCGTCGGCGGGTCCAAAGAGCAGGACCCGCCCTACATGTGCGGTACGGAGGCCGGGTCTTGCTTTCTAGACCCGGCGTCAGCGTGTCAGCTTCCTGTACTTGATCCTATGCGGCGTGTCGGCGTCCGTGCCGAGCCTCCGGCGCCGATCTGCTTCGTAGTCCTGGTAGTTGCCCTCGAACCAGACGACTTTGCTGTCGCCTTCGAACGCCAGCATGTGGGTGGCGATGCGATCGAGAAACCAGCGATCGTGGCTGATGACGACAGCGCATCCCGCAAAGTTGACCAGCGCCTCCTCGAGCGCCCGGAGCGTGTCGACGTCGAGGTCGTTGGTTGGCTCGTCGAGCAGGAGCAGGTTCGATCCCTTCCGGAGCAGCTTCGCCAGGTGCAGACGGTTCCGCTCTCCTCCGGACAACGAGCCGACCTTCCGCTGCTGCTGGGCGCCCTTGAAGTTGAACCACGACACGTAGGCACGCGACGCGACGGGGCGCTTGCCGACCATCAGCTCGTCTTCGCCTCCCGAAATCTCCTCCCAGACGGACTTCGTCGGATCGAGCGCATCGCGGCTCTGATCGACGTAGCCGAGCTGCACGGTCTCCCCCAAGCGAAGCGTTCCGTCGTCCGGCTTTTCCTGGCCCGTCATCATCCGGAACAGCGTCGTCTTGCCGGCGCCGTTCGGCCCGATCACGCCGACGATGCCGCCGCGCGGGAGCGTGAAGTTCAGATCCTCGATGAGCAGCTGGTCGCCAAACGCCTTGCGCAGCCCGCGCGCTTCGACGACGAGATCGCCAAGACGTGGACCCGGGGCAATGTAGATCTCGACCTGCTCGATCTTCTGGGCCGTGTCCTCGTTGAGCAGCGCCTCGTAGGCGTTGAGACGCGCCTTCCCTTTTGCCTGGCGGGCGCGGGGCGACATCCTGATGAACTCCAGCTCGCGCTCGAGCGTCCGCTGCCGCTTCGTTTCCGTTCTCTCCTCCAGCGCGAGCCGCTGCTGTTTTTGCTCGAGCCAGGACGAGTAGTTGCCCTTCCACGGAATGCCTTCGCCCCGATCGAGCTCCAGAATCCATTCCGCGGCGTTGTCCAGGAAATACCGGTCATGGGTCACCGCCACTACGGTGCCCTTGTATTCCTTGAGGAACCTCTCGAGCCAGGCCACTGATTCGGCGTCGAGGTGATTGGTCGGCTCGTCGAGCAGCAGCAGGTCGGGCGACTTGAGCAGCAGCCGGCACAGCGCCACTCGCCGGCGCTCCCCACCCGAGAGCGTCGTCACATCCGCGTCAGGCGGCGGACACCGAAGGGCATCCATGGCGAGCTCCAGCTGCGAATCGACGTCCCACGCGTTGGTCGCGTCGATCCGATCTTGAAGGCGCCCCTGCTCCTCCATCACTTTGTCCATCTGCTCCGGCGGCAGCTCCTCGCCGAGCTTCATGTTCAGCTCGTCGTAGCGTTCGAGCAGAGCCTTGATCTCCGAGACGCCTTCCTCGACATTTCCAAGGACCGTTTTCGCCGCGTCCAGCCGTGGCTCCTGCGGAAGGAAGCCGACGCTGATGCCGTCGGCGGGAAACGCCTCGCCGGTGAAGCCCTGATCCTCGCCGGCCATGATCTTCAGCAGCGAGCTCTTGCCCGACCCGTTGAGACCGAGGACGCCGATCTTTGCGCCCGGCAAGAACGACAGCCAAATGTCCTTGAGAACAACCGTGTCGGGAGGATGCATCCTCCCGAGGCCTTTCATGGTGTAGATGTATTGCACGTAGGTCCTTGGCAGATGGTGAGGAAGACGAGTATATCAGCGGCGCCACGAAGGGACGGAGGTGTCCGAGGTGTCGGTGAGTCGCAAGTTCTCGGTGGCGCAGCGCTTCAGCGCTGCGACGTCGAGCAGCCCTGAAGGGCTGCTCCACCACGCGGCACTTACATCCGCCTATTTTTCCGGCAACAGCGTCACTACAGTGTAGCGGTCGGACGGGAAGTATTTCTTGAACGGCGCGTGGACGTTCTCCATGCTGAGTGACTCGGTGCGCTGCGGCCGGCGGGCGATGCTGAGCGGATCCCACCCGAGCAGGTGGACCGTTTGCAGCGAGTTCATCCAATACGCATTGCTCCTTGCTGACGTCTCGAGCTCGCGGCGCTCGATTTCTTTCACCTTCTGCACTTCATCGGGTGTCGGTCCTTCGGCGCGTAGCCGCTCCACTTCCTTCAGAACAGCAGATACGAGCGTATCCACCGTCTCGGGTGCGCTGCCGAAGCTTACGGACACCGTGCCGTAGCCACCCTGCGGCTGCGTGTTGGAATAGCCGACGCCAACACCATAGGTTCCGCCCAGCTCCTCGCGCAGGAGGTCTCGGAGCCGCATCTCCAGCACGCTGCAGGCCGCGCGAAGCCGGTGCATCTCCATTTCGTCTAGACCGGTGTCGGCGAAGAAGGACATCACCGTCCGACTCTGTGGCTCCTGCCCTTTCTTCACCGTCTCCCGCACGACGTTCGGCGGGAATTGCAGGCGCATGTCGCCAATCTTGGAGGCCGGCGCATTGTTGCTCGGTAAGCCACCGAGGTAGCGCGTCAGGAGCGGCGTGACCTGGGCGATCTCGAACGTCCCGACCATGAAGAACGTAAAGTCATCAGCGTTGGCGAAGCGAGCATCGTAAAAGCCGCGCATCCGTTCTGGCCGCAGCGTATCGAGATCTTGGGGTCGCAGCGGCTTGACGCTGTAGTGCCCCATCGCATTGATCTCGGCCAGTCGTTCGCCGAAGACCGCACTGGGGCTCTGCGCGCGATTGGCGAGCGCGGCCGACAGCTGGCGCTGCAGCAGATCGAAGGATTCGGGAGTGCGATTCGGCGCAATGAAATAGAGGTACAGCAGCTGCAGCGCCGTCTCGAGATCCCGCGGTGTGGACGAACCGCCCATCCCCTGCGTGTAATCCGTGATGAACGGTGACGCCGAGACGAGCTGTCCTGGCAGCAGCTTCTCGAGTTCCACCGGGGTGAACCCACCGATGCCGGCGACGCCAACCAGCGACGTGGCGAGATCGGCTTCGTTGTACTCGGCCGGCGACGCGAGCGACAGGCCGCCCTTCGCGTAGCCCGTGAACAGAATCTGGTCGTTCTTGAAATCGGTCGGTTTCAGCCACACCTCGACGCCGTTCGACAGCGTCAGCACCGTCACGCCGAGTTCGGGAATCTGTCGCGTCGCCTTCAACGAGCCGGCCTCAGGCTTTTTCGGCAGCAGCTCCCGGCCTCCCATATCGTCGCGCCACGCGACCATAGTGGCGCTAAGGCCGACACGCAACGCCGTCCGGAGCGCCGCCTCGGTGGGCGCCGACACCCCCGGCTTGTCGGGTGCCACGGCGAGCACCGCCTGGCTGTTCGCCTGGAGCATGCGCCGCGCAGCATCGGCCGTTTCACGCGCGGTGATCGACGGCATGAAGCGCCGCGCCATCTCGAACTCCGCTTCCATGCCGGGCACCGGCTCCTGCTCGAGGAAGTGACGCACGAGCTCCGCGGCCAGCCCCGCGCTCTCGGCGGTGTTGCGCTCGTTGTGCATGCGCTCATATGCCGCCAGCGTCGCCTTGCGGCCACGCTCCAGCTCCGCCTCGCCAAACCCGTGCTGCCGGACGCGCGCGGCTTCCTCGGCCAGCGCCTGGAGACCTGGCGCAATGCCACCGTCAGCCACACGCGCCGACATGACGAACGCCTCGACGGACTGCCCGAGCCGGTCACCGCCGGTTGACGCGCCAAGGAACGGGGCCTTCGGCTGCCGCGCGATTTCGGCAAGCCGGGCGTTCAGCATCTGGAACGCGAGGCCCTCGACGAGCGACCGGCGATAGTCCGCGGCCGTCCGCTCCACCTCGAGCGGGCGCTTGTAGATCATCGTCACCGAGGACTGCTGCGCCTCGCGATCGACGGCAATCGCATACCGCGTCGCGGCCTGCAGCGGAATCGGGTGCACCGGACGCGGCGTGCGATCGGCGCGCCGCTCGAGTCCGGAAAAATGCCGAGCGATCAACGTCTCCGCCTCCACCGGATCGATGTCGCCGACAATGACGACAGCCATGCGATCGGGGCGGTACCATTCTTCATAGAAGGCGCGCAGCCGCTCGGGCTTGAAGGACTTGAGGACCTCGGTGGTGCCGATCGGGTCGCGCCGCACGTAGCGTGAGGGGCCATACAGCGCCGGCGCCTGAATCTCCTGGACACGAGCACCGGCGCCGCGCCGCTGCCGCCATTCCTCGATCACCACGCCGCGCTCTCGGTCGATTTCCGCCGGATCCAGCGTCATCCCCCCGGCAAAGTCCGCGAGGGCCACCATCCCTCGATCGAGGAAACCGGCCCGGTCCGTCGGCACGTCGAGCATGTAGACGGTTTCGTCGTAGCTCGTATAGGCGTTCACATGCGGACCAAACCTCGCACCGACCGACTCGAGATACTGGACGAGCTCGCCCGGCTTGAAGTGCGCGGTGCCGTTGAACGCCATATGTTCCAGGAAGTGGGCCAACCCTCGCTGGTCATCGGCCTCCTCGATCGATCCCGCCTTCACCGCCAGCCGCAACGACACACGGTTCTCCGGACGGCCGTTCTTCCGGATGAAATACGTGAGCCCGTTCGGCAGCGTCGCCGCGCGAATCGCTGGATCGAGCGGCAACGGCGCGGCGAGGTTCTGCGCGGACGCCGCTGCCGGCACACCCAACGCTGCCAGCAGCACGACCCACGCGACACGGCGCACGATCCACGTGGACAGCGCGACCCACGACCCACGATCTACAACCCACGACTTTGGATATGCTCGACTGATGCGCCTGAAGATCATGCGTCTCGATCCCACGATTGCGCTCCCTTCGTACGGCACCAGCGAGTCTGCGGGCTTTGACCTTGCGGCTGCCCAGGACGTGATTATTGCGCCGGCCGCGATCGCGCTCGTCCGCACCGGACTGGTGATCGAAGTTCCCACGGGGTACTTCCTCGCCATCTTCGCTCGAAGCAGCACGCCGCTCAAGCACGGTCTGGTTGTGGCGAACGGCGTCGGCGTGATCGACCCCGATTACTCTGGTCCCACGGACGAGGTGATGATTCTGCTCCTCAATGTGACGAATCACGAGGTCCAGGTCCGGCGGGGCGATCGCCTAGCACAGGGAATCGTGCTGCCCGCACCGCAGATAACCTGGGAGGAAGTTGCCGAAAGCGGCCGAGCCGCTCGGGGCGGCTTCGGGGCGACAGGACAATGAATGTTCCCGTTCCGGTTCATGGTTCACATTCCGGCTCGAACCTGAACACGAACCATGAACATTGAAACAGGAACCGGAACCGAGCTCATGCGCCGAATTCTCCACATCGACATGGACGCGTTCTACACATCCGTGGAACAGCGCGACAATCCCGACTTGCGAGGAAAACCGGTCGTTGTCGGCGGAGCACCAGACCAACGCGGCGTCGTCGCCGCCGCCAGTTACGAGGCGAGGGCGTTCGGCGTGAGGTCGGCGATGTCCATGGCGAAGGCGGTCAGGCTATGTCCAGCACTTGTCATCATCAGGCCCGACTTCGAGCGGTATCGGACCGCGTCGCAGGCCGTATTCCACATCTTCCGGTCGGTGACCCCACTTGTTGAGCCGCTCTCGCTCGATGAGGCCTATCTGGACGTGACGGAGAATGCGTGGGGAGAACCGCTGGCGATGTCGGTCGCGAGACGACTCAAGGACGCCATCCGCGAGACCACCGCGCTGACGGCCTCCGCGGGCGTCGCGCCGAACAAATTCCTGGCAAAGATTGCGTCGGGGTGGCAAAAGCCGGATGGCCTCACGGTCATTGCACCCGAGCGGATCGAAGGTTTTCTGCAAGGCCTGTCCGTGAACTCGCTGTGGGGTGTCGGTCCCGTCACCGCCCGCAAGTTGCGGGCGAAGGGCATCGAAAAGCTCGTCGACGTGCGCACCGCCGATCCCGTCGTCCTTCGCGAGGCTGTGGGAAGCCTCGCCGACTGGCTGCAGCAGTTGGCTCGCGGCATCGACCAGCGCCCCGTGGTGCCACACCACGAAACCAAGTCATCTGGCAGCGAGAACACGTTCCCGACCGATCTCACCAGCCTGGACGAGATCCGAGAGGAGATCGCCGGCATGGCGACGGACGCGGCTGCCTGGCTCGCGAAGCACGCCCTCTACGCCCGGACCGTCACGATTAAGGTCCGCTATCACGACTTCACGACGATCACCCGCAGCCATACTGCTCTGGCAACACGTGACGAGGCCGCGATCGTTGATCGCGCGTTGGCGCTGCTGGATCGCACCGAGGCGGGCCGCCGGCCGGTGCGGCTGCTGGGCGTCAGCGTGCATAATCTCTGTGAGACAGAAACGGTGAGCGCGGATGACGATGAGCCGCGCCTGCCGTTTGACTGGGGGCGGACCTGAAGGTCCGCCCCTACCGGGACTCTGTAATCGTACGTAGGGGCCGACCTTCAGGTCCGCCCCTACCGGGACTCTGTAATCGTACGTAGGGGCCGACCTTCAGGTCGGCCCGAACATTATGCTGAAAGGCTCCCGCGACGGCGTCCTGCACCGAGTGCAACCGATCAGCATCCACGGGCAGCTCTCCTACGATCTCCACTACAGATTCGTCGACGACGAGCCGGACGAACAGATGCGGGTAGCGCGGGTGGGGCCGGAGGCGCTGGCGGCAGGACTGCAGCCCGGCGATCGCGTCCGCCTCGATTTCCTGGTCGGTGTTGTGACGCAGGTGCACCGCGCGGGTACGTAGGCCGGGTCTTGCTTTGTAGACCCGGCGACCAGTGACGGCGGGCCCACAGCGCAGGACCCGCCCTACGGGAGGACGGTCATTCTCGTCACCTCAATCCGCTCTAGTGGCGCTTCGCCATTCACCGCCACCGCCTCGATCTTCTCCACGACATCCAGCCCCTCGACGACGCGGCCGAAGACCGTGTACTGACGGTCGAGCCCCTGAGCGCGCGCCGTGACGATGAAGAACGACGTGGTGGCGCTCGCCGGGTCCTCGAGGCGCGCCATCGAGAGGATGCCCTTCTCGTGCGGCGTGGCGTTAAACTCAGGCTGTTGGGACCTGACGTTGCGTTGCTGCCGCTCGTCGAGCGGCTCGCGCCGCGTGGGCAGATGGCCCCCCTGAATGACAAACCCTTTGGCAACTCGATGGAAGGCGGTGCCGTCGTACACGCCTGCCGCGACGAGCCGGAGGAAATTGCGCACGTGGTTTGGCGCACGGTCGGGAAACATTTCGAGCGTGATGTTCCCCATCGAGGTCTCCACTCGTACGCGATTCCTGGACAGCTCCTCCACCGTGTCGGTGCTGAACGCCTCAACGTCGGGCGGCGGCGTCTCTCGAATCGTGACCCTGCGGATCTCCAGCCGTTGCGCCGGCACGCCGCCTCCATCGGTCGGCACCGTCGACAGCTTCTGCGCCACGTTGATGCCCTCGACCACCCGCGCGAAGATGGTGTACTGCCCGTCGAGCGCGGGTTGATCGGTGATGCAGATAAAGAACTGCGAGCCGGCGCTGTCGCGGCGCCCAGGAATCAGCACGGCCGCCACCGCTCCGCGCGTGTGCTTCTCGCTGTTCGCCTCGAATCGCAACACTCCCAAGCCGCCGGTGCCGTACTTGCTGCTCTGGGACGGGTCCTTCGAGATCGGATCGCCGCCCTGGATGATGCCCATCGGAATCACTCGGTGGAACACGGTCGCATCGTACGCGCCCTCGCGCGCTCGAACGATGAAATGGGCCACGTGGGTGGGTGCCGCGTCGGCCAGCAGATCCAGCACGAGGGTGCCTCCTGACGTCTCGACCACCGCCTGCTTTCCACGGATCTCGCCAGCGGAAAGAGGACTGGTAAAGAAGGTCGGCGCGGGCGGCTTCGGTGCCGTCTGCGGCAGTCCAAAGAGCGCCAGCGCGAGCAGCCAGGGCATCAGCAACCTCCGAGTCGGATTATAGGAAATTCGTCATATTCCGTGCCCGTCTTGGCTTTTCGGCGTGCCGGTCGGTGTACTCATCGTCGAGGAGGATGCCGACGTCGGCGGTAACCAGCCTGCCCCAGTGAGAGGCGCCACCAGTTTGCGCAACAAAATGACAGGATATGACACGCCCGCGCATAGGACGCTCTCATTTGCCAGGATTCCTGTTATCCTTTCGAGCCAGGTGAGCTCACCCGCGCCCTCGCACTCGCTCGGGTCCCAGTCGTACGAGCAATTTTACGGGTTCGTCCAAGCCCCGTTCACGCTCACCCCGGACCCGCGCTTCCTCTACCGCAGCCATTCGCACGAGGAAGCCATTACGCTCCTGGTTCAGGCGCTTCGCCGCAAAGAAGGCTTCATCGTCCTCACGGGCGACATCGGAACCGGCAAGACGACCGTCTGCCGCGCGCTGCTGCAACAGCTGGATGCGACCACCTTCACGTCGCTGGTGCTCAATCCGTTTCTGTCGGTCGAAGAACTGCTGCGCGAGGCGCTGCTCGACTTCGGGGTCCTTTCACGCGAGGCCGTCCGGAGTGGGCGCATCGCGACCGCAAGTACGCATGAACTGGTCAGCACGCTGCATGACTTTCTACTGTCGCTGGTCGCGATCAATGGCAGCGCGGTGCTGATCATCGACGAGGCCCAGCATCTCTCGGCGCAGGTCCTCGAACAGATTCGCGTGCTCTCGAACCTCGAGACCAACGAGGCCAAGCTCCTGCAGATCGTCCTCGTCGGCCAGCTGAACCTCCTCGACATCCTGTCGGATTCGCAGATGCGTCAGTTGGATCAGCGGATCTCCATCCGCGCCACGCTGAAGGCGTTGACGCGCGAGGAGGTAGAGGCCTACATCGGCCACCGGCTCTGGGTCGCGCGGGGATCAACGTCGGCGTCGTTTACGTCGCCAGCGCTCGATTTGGTGCACCGCTACACCGGCGGAGTGCCGCGCATCATCAATCTGCTGTGCGACCGCGCGCTGATGAAAGGGGCGATGGCCCGGCAGCACGAGCTCACACCGGAGTTCGTGCGGCAGGGCGCGGAAAGTCTCGGCCTGGAGATGCTCGCGGGTGCGAGGGGCCGGTTCCGCATTCCCTTGAAATGGCCGTCGCTGCCGCGGTGGGTAGTTCTGAGCCTCGCAGGTGGGGCCGCAATGCTCGGAATCCTGACGCTGCTGCTGCTGTTCGCCCCGTTGGACCGGCTGATCGACGTGACGCTTCCAGCCGCTCCCCCGGCTCCACGGCCTGTCATCCCAGCCTCGATCAGGCCCAAACAGGTCCCGACGCAAAACCTGCTGCTGCCGTCTCCGATCGCTCCGCCACCCGCAGCAGCTCCGACGGCGCCGCGTCCCGCTCCAAGCGCGCCACCAGCTGCGCCGCCCGGTTTCACCACGAACCAGTAGGCGTAGCTCGCGTGATCTACAACCCGTAGATCTGCGCGTACTTCGTGTCGAGATACCGCAGGTACGGCGCGGGATCGATCCGCGATCCGACCACGCGCTCGACCAGCTCCTGCGGCTGGAATTTTCGCCCATGCTCGTGAATGCCTTCACGGAGCCAGCCGAGGAGTGCCTTGAAGTTGGCAGTCCTCACCAGCTCGTCACGATCCGGATGCGCCTCGAGGAACCGCTCCCACAGCTGCGCCGACAGCAGGTTGCCGAGGGTGTACGTGGCGAAGTAGCCGAACAGGCCGGCCGACCAATGGATATCCTGGAGCACGCCGCTGGCGGCGTCGGCGGGCACGAGCCCCAGGTACTCCTTCATCCCTTTGTCCCAGAACGCCGGCAGATCCTTGACCGAGATGTCGCCGTTCAGCAGGGCAATTTCGAGCTCGATCCGCAGCATGACGTGCAGGTTATAGGTGGCCTCGTCGGCTTCTACCCGAATCAGGGAGGGCTGCACCTTGTTGATCGCGCGATAGAACTGCTCTAGCGTCGCGCCGCCGAGCTGCGCTGGAAACCGGCGCTGAAGCAGCGGGAAATAATGCTGCCAGAACGGCAGCGACCGGCCCACCAGGTTCTCCCACAATCGGCTCTGCGACTCGTGCACTCCGAGCGACGACGCCCCGCCGAGGGCGCTGCGGCTCAGGGACTGCCGGATGCCCTGCTCGTAGAGCGCATGGCCCGCTTCATGGAACGTTCCGAACAGCAGCGAGAAGGGCTGGCCCTCCACGAACCGCGTGGTGATCCGGACGTCATCAGGGCCAATGCCCACGGCAAACGGGTGCACGGCACGATCCTGTCTCCCGCGCTCCCAGTCGAAGCCGAACGCGGTGATGACCTCGACCCCGAAGTCCCACAGAACTTTGTCCGCATACTCCAGGTGCAACACGCCATCATCGACCTCCGGGCATTCGGCGATCCTCCGGATCAAGTCGACTTGTCTGGGCCGTATCACGCCGAGGATGGCCTGCACGTCCGCCGTCGTCGTACCTGGCTCGAAATCATCCAGCAGGACGTCGTACGGATGGGCACCCCGCGGGAAGAACGTGACGTATTGCTTCTTCAGGTCGACGATCTTCTCGAGGTACGGCTCGAACACCCC
>Ga0209726_10006431_pt1 | contig 13646 bp, 9 predicted proteins | sample Subgrocontami54m_FD_187453 | JGI IMG/M metagenome (GOLD analysis project Ga0209726, IMG submission 187453) | Subsurface groundwater microbial communities from S. Glens Falls, New York, USA - GMW46 contaminated, 5.4 m (SPAdes) (version 3) | ecosystem: Environmental > Aquatic > Deep subsurface >... | reverse complement strand
CCACCGCTCGCTGGGCCGCTCGCTCAAGTCTTGCGGCTTGGCCGCCGCACCGCCGCGTGACCCGCGTCGGATTTAAAACACGGCTTTCTTGTTATTCGTCTTAGAGCCTGGGGGTGACATTCCATACCGCTTTTGGGGGCGTCGGGGTTCACGGTGCCCTCGCGTGGGGACTTTCGCGATTTTTTCCACCGAAGAACACCTGTCTGACGGCGAGGTAGAGGGATTTAGATCAGGGGGAGATGGGTTTTTGGGCTGGATTGGTTTAGTGAAAGATGAGAGAATTTCGGGTACAATAAACTCTTATTTTTGTTGGAGAAGATAGAGATGAAATACCACCATTGCGGAGAAGAAATGGACGAGGATCTGGCAGAACTGCAAAAATCGGGGGACAATACATAATTCTGTACGCTGAATCGAATTAAGTATATGTCCCCGGAATTCCGGAATTACAGGATCTCATTCACCGCAAAGAAATCAAGGCCGTCAAGATCGGGCAGTGGAAAATCAAGCCGGAAGATTTTGAAAAATTCATTGAGAGCAGAATGAACGTGAAATAAAGGGTTTTGAATGACGAACATTGTCGAAAAACGTTTATCAATCAAGAAATGGCCTGAGTCCGAAAGACCGAGAGAACGAATTCTTAAACAGGGTGCTCAGGTCTTGTCGGATGCAGAGTTGTTGGCAGTGCTTCTCCGAAACGGCAGGCCTGGTGAAGATGCCATTTCCCTTGCTAGACGCCTCCTTTCGCAATTTGGGTCGTTGCGAAAACTTATGGGTGCCTCGTCAGATGAACTGTGCCGTATTAACGGTATTGGCCCGGCAAAAGCTACTCAGCTTATTGCGGCGTGCGAGCTGGCCGCTCGGCGTTCCAACGAGAAAATAGCAGGGGTTGATATGGTTAAATCACCCGAATCGGTCTACGAGACAATCATCGAATCCATGCGAGATCTTAAGGACGAGGTTTTCAAGGCACTTTTCTTGAACAAGAAAAACGAACTGATCGAAATGAGACAAATTGCGCGTGGGACTTCGGATAAAGTCACGATCTACCCAAGGCAGATTGTTGAAATGTGTATATCAATTGGAGCGTCGAAGCTTATTTTGGCGCACAATCATCTGAGCGGATCCACAGAACCCAGCACGAAGGACATTCAGCTGACGGCTAAATTACACGAAGGCCTAAAATTTATAGAAGTAGAGTTACTGGATCATATCATTGTGGGTAAAGATAATTTTCGTAGTATGAAACGCGATGGCTATTTCGAAGAGAGGGCTTCGTGAACGAAGCGGATACTTGTCGAACGTATGTCCTGCCCAAACTTTATAACGCCGGATGGTCGGACGATCAAATTTCCGAACAACGGTATTTCACGGACGGTCGTGTTCTGATTTTCAGAGACAAATGCCGCAGAAAAAAACAAAAGAGAGCGGATTATCTTCTCAAATACCGCCGTGACTTTCCATTGGCCGTCGTTGAAGCTAAAGCGGATTATATGAATCCTGGAGACGGTATCCAACAGGCCAAAGAATATGCTGAAATTCTTGGACTTAAGTTTGCTTATGCCACAAACGGAAAAGGAATCGTTGAATTCGATTTCATTTCGGGTAAGGAAACAGAAGGACTTTCCGCGTTTCCTTCTCCGCAGGATCTGTGGAAGCGTGTATGCGGCTATGAAAAAATTACGTCAGAAAAAACCGCTGAAAAACTTCTTTCACCCTATTACTACAATCCCGAAAAAGAACCACGCTATTATCAGGTGATTGCCATAAATCGGGTTGTGAAGTGTATTTTGAAAGGCCAAAAGCGTGTTTTACTCACCATGGCCACGGGTACCGGCAAAACCGAAGTAGCGTTTCAGATCGCCTGGAAACTTTGGAACGCCCGGTGGAATGTAAAAAATGAAGACAGACATCCACGAATTCTTTTTCTCTCAGACCGCTCAATTCTAGTCGATGATCCCAAAGACAAAACGTTTATTCCGTTTGGAGATGCGAGGCACAAGATCGAAGGCGAAGCGGTAAAAAGCCGCGAGATGTATTTTGCTTTATACCACTCTTTGGCCGAGGATGAACGCCGCCCGGGTCTTTACAAAGAGTACGCCAAGGATTTCTTTGATCTCATCATTGTGGACGAGTGTCATCGTGGGAGTGCCAGCGACGAAAGCAATTGGCGGCAAATCCTCGAGTACTTTGAGCCCGCCTATCAGTTAGGTATGACGGCGACACCTCTGAGGGAGGACAACAGAGACACTTATCTATATTTTGGTAATCCGATTTACACCTACAGTTTGAGGCAAGGTATCGAGGACGGGTTTTTGGCACCTTACAAAGTGCACCGGGTTGTTACGAGCGTGGATGCGGCAGGATGGCGTCCGGAGAAGGGGCAAACAGATCGGCATGGTCGCGAGATTCCGAACGAAGAATATGGAACAAAGGATTTCGGCAGAACATTGGCTTTAAAGCCGAGAACCGAGGCGGTAGCCGCGCATCTGACGGAATTTCTCAAAAAAACGGATCGTTTTGCGAAGACGATAGTTTTCTGTGAGGATATAGAAGAGGCGGATGAAATGCGGCGGATTTTAAACAACTTGAATCAAGACCTCGTCCAGCAACATCCGGATTATGTATGTCGCATCGTATCGGATGAAGGTTCAACGGGCCGTGGATATCTGGGGCGTTTTCAAGAGCCAGACCGGACGACGCCGGTTATTGTGACAACAAGCAGACTGCTTTCTACCGGCGTTGATGTCCAGACCTGCAAAAATATTGTGCTCTTTCGAGTAATCAATTCGATGACCGAATTCAAACAAATCATAGGCAGAGGTACGAGAATCCGCGTTGATTATGGAAAGCTGTTTTTCAGTATTATCGATTATACCGGAACTGCCACGCGCATGTTTAAGGACGAAGCCTTTGATGGGGAGCCCGTACTCCTTACTCAGGAAGAAATAGACGCACACGGTAAGACGAAAAAAGGGACTGAGCAGATTATCAAGGACGAAGATGAATCGGAATTTGAAGCGGCGGACGAAACGAACGAAGAATATATTTGTGGTTTACCGGGTGACAAGGAAGAAAAACCCAGACGAAAATATTACGTAGACGACGGAGACAAAGTAAGAGTCGTTGTCGATTATGAAGAGCATCTGGACGCGGACGGCACAAAGCTCAAGGTTGTAAAATACACCGATTTTACCCGTGACAAAGTTCGGTCTATGTTCCCTTCAGCCATAGAACTTCTTTCAAAATGGCAATCTGCGGATGAGCGCGGTGCAATTGTGCGGCAACTCGAAGAGCGTGGTATTTCATTTAACGAGCTGGCCAAAGTAACCGGCTATGAAGACGCGGACCCATTCGATCTTTTGTGCCATGTCGCTTATAACGCACCGCTCCGGACCCGGCGCGAGAGAGCTGAGCGCCTTAAGAAAGGCAAAGTCGATTTCTTTGATTATTATTCGCCGGAGGCTCGGGAGATTTTAAGCGAAATTCTAGACAAATATATTGACCATGGCCTTGAGCAATTTAAGCTACCCGACATTTTAAATATTGAGCCCATTTCACGGCATGGCAATACCTTGGAAATCATGCAAAAGTTCGGAGGTGCCGAAAACCTCAAAAACGCTCTCCACAAACTTCAAAACTACCTCTATGATCAGAAAGCATAATCCTTACAAATTATGTAAGTATTATGTTTGAATTTACATTAAATATAGTGTATAATCCTTACAGAGAATGAAAGGATTATGCAATGTGGGTATCACCAGAAAACGACAAAGAAAAGCAACTCGTCTTTCTAGCTGCTAACACAGGCGGTTATTTCACAGCCAAGCAAGCTATTCAGGCGGGCTATAGCTACCGACTTCAGCATTATCATAGAGAAAGAGGCCATTGGGACGAAATAGATAGGGGTGTTTTTCGTCTTTCAAATTATCCTGATTCGCCTTATGAAGACCTCGTTCGGTGGTCTCTCTGGAGTAGAGATCGTAGCGATACCCCCCAAGCTGTTATCTCGCATGAATCCGCTCTCACCGTTCATGAATCCGGAGACACTATGCCTGGGCAGATTCACCTTATGGTTCCGCCAGGGTTTAGGAAGACGCCTCCAGGTGGTTGTGTGCTTCATCATACTGTTGTCAGCCCGGATGAAGTTGAAAAACGTTCGGGATTTTTCGTCACGAATCCGATTCGAACCCTTATAGACGTTGCAGAAGGAGATATGAGTATTGATTACCTGGAAAGCGCGGTACGCGATATGTATACAAAGGGATTGATTCGTCTTATTGATCTACAAAATGCCCAGATGAATGCTCAAGCTAAAGAAAAAATCAGAATGGTTCTGGAAAATATTCAAAGGAATCCGGTTTTCAATGTCTCAAGCCACTCGGCAATATAAAACGGTCGGCGATTTTAGACGCGCCCTCGAAGATCGGATAAAAATTCTTGCCGAACAAGAAAAAACTCCGCTTGATCGGCTGAGGCGTCGTGTGGCTTTTGACAGGGTATTGGCACGTTTTTTCAAAGATCAGAATCCTCAGTGGCTTCTAAAGGGAGGTTATGCTCTGGAGTTTCGGCTACATAATGCGGCTAGGTCTACGAAGGATATAGACTTTTCATTTCCCGAAATGCGTGAACCTACAGCGGAGAGAGTCCTTGATATCCTTCGAGAAGAAGTCAGAAAAGATGGCGGCGACTGGTTCGAATTTTTAATCGGAGTTCCAGTAATGAAGCTTAGCCAAGCGGTATACGGAGGCTGGCGTTATCCAGTAGAATGTCGCCTCGACAACCGGATATTTTCTAAATTTCATTTAGACGTTAGTGTAGGGGATGCGGTTGTTTCAATGCCTGAATGGCGAAAAGGGCAAGATTTTTTCGGTTTTGCCGGTATTTCTGCACCCAATGTTGCTCTTTTACCGCTTGATCAGCAGTTTGCCGAGAAAATTCATGCTTATTCTTTGCCGAGAACAAGTCGACCGAATTCTCGGACAAGAGACCTGGTTGATATTGTTCTTATTATCGATTTTGGACTTCCCAATAAAGAATCCGTTCGAAAGGCCCTCCATGCCACTTTCAAGAGGCGAGACACTCATGCATTGCCTACAAAACTTGTGCCCCCTCCTGAAAATTGGAGAGCCAGTTACCGGAAAATGGCTGAGGAATGCGGCGTTTCCAAAAAGACCGTGGACGAGGCTTTTGCGTTTCTTGAAAATTATTGGGAGGGAATTTTTTAATGACTAAACTTAAAGAGAAAGAAAACATTATGGCCAAGCGGCAGAAAAAGGAAATTCTTCAAACTACGGCTGGTCAGTTGGCTTCGATTATCAAATCCTGCCGAGATATTATGCGGAAAGACAAAGGTCTGAATGGCGATGCTGACCGCCTTCCGATGCTCACATGGATCATGTTTCTCAAGTTTCTTGATGATATGGAAAAGATGCGGGAAGAAGAAGCCAAGCTTGAGGGCGAAAAGTATGCCCTGTCCGTGCGGTCTCCTTATCGCTGGCGGGATTGGGCGGCCAAAGAGGACGGAGTCACCGGCCAAGACCTTATTTCTTTTATCAATAACGAGGAATGTGTGCGGCCAGATGGTTCGAGGGGATCGGGGCTTTTTTCCTATCTTAGATCACTCGAGGGATCTGGCAAGAAGCGCGACCGCCGTAATGTCATCTCGACTGTATTTATTGGCACGGTGAACCGCATGATCAATGGGTATCTTTTGCGTGATATCATCAACAAAATTAACCAAATTCATTTCAATTCCTCCGATGAAGTTCATACGCTCTCATTTTTGTATGAGAGCATTCTCAAAGAGATGCGCGATTCAGCAGGCGATGCAGGCGAATTTTATACGCCTCGCCCGGTGGTCAAATTTATGGTGACGGTTGTGAACCCCAAGCTTGGTGAAACCGTGCTTGACCCGGCCTGCGGAACAGGTGGTTTTCTCGCTGAAAGTTTTGAGCATATCAAAAAGCAGTGCAAGAAAATCGAAGATTACAAGATCCTTCAAGAAGAAACTATTTTTGGCGGTGAAGCTAAATCTCTACCTTATCTTCTTTGCCAAATGAACCTGTTGCTTCATGGGCTTGACTCGCCATCGATTGATTCAGGTAATTCACTGAGAAAGCCTTTGAAGGAAGTTAGAGACGATGAGCGCGTAGACGCGATTCTCACCAATCCACCCTTTGGCGGTGAAGAAGAAAAGGGCATTCAAGGGAATTTTCCACAAGATCGGCAGACGGGAGAAACTGCCCTACTTTTTCTTCAGCTCATTATGAAAAAACTTAGAAAGCCAGGGCATCTGGGTAGGAAGGGTGGCCGGGCCGCGGTGGTTGTGCCGAATGGGACGCTATTCGGGGATGGTGTATGCGCCAGAATTAAGGAAGATCTTCTCAAAGAGTTTAATCTTCATACTATTGTCCGTCTTCCGAACGGTGTTTTTGCGCCTTACACTGGAATTCAAACAAATATTCTTTTCTTTGAAAATACCGGCCAACCAACCAAAGATATTTGGTATTACGAGCATTCGCTACCCGAAGGCCGGAAGAACTACACTAAAACCCAGCCCATTCAGTTTGATGAATTTAAGCCATGCATCGAGTGGTGGAACAAACGCGAAGAAAACGAGCGAGCGTGGAAAGTATCGTCCAAGGGTATTCTAAAATATGACGATAAGAACGAGCTTGTCTCGGCCAATTTAGATATCAAGAACCCCAAGAGCGCCGAGGATTTTGAGCATATGCCTCCGGAACAACTAATTGAAGATATTTTGGAAAAGGAACAGAAAATTATAGGGATCATGCGAGAGATCAAGGAAGAAATCAAAACAAAATGACCATATCGTCCTGGAAAAAATTTCCGCTGGGTAAACTTCTGATCGAAAGAAAAGAAAAGCCCTCCGATGAAACTCTTGCAACAGGTGCAACTCGGGTTATTTCTAAAATCAGCTTTAACGATGGTCTGATTCAGCTTCGGCAGGATTCTAAAACAAAGACTGGAATGATTCTTATCCGACCAGGCGATCTCGTGGTGTCTGGTATAAATGCCGCAAAGGGAGCTATAGCGGTTTACGATGAAAAAGAGTCAAAACCCATAGCGGCTACCATCCACTATGGGGCGTATATACCTGATAGAAAGCAAGTTGATGTTAGATATTTGTGGTGGCTTTTACGTAGCAATACGTTCCGCGATTTACTCAATCAATATGTACCTGGAGGAATTAAGACTGAGCTTAAAGCCAAGCGGCTCTTGCCAATACCAGTACCTATTCCGCCCCTTCATGAACAGAAACGCGTTGTAGCTCGTATCGAATCTTTTACCACCAAAGTCGACAAAGCCAACAATATTCGCGGGCATGTCTTCAAAGAAATTAAAGCACTGCGCCGTCATGCTATTGATATGGTTTTGAGTCGAGCATCATCAGCCCGAAAATCGCTTGAGCAACTTTTGGCTGAACCATTGATAAATGGAATTTCAATACCTGCTTCAAAACTTGGGACAGGAATCGTATTTGCCAAGGTAGGAATTGTGAATACAGGGGTTTTCAATCCCAAAGAAATAAAACATGCGGACATTGATCTTCGCCTGGATTCACCTTTTTGGCTTAGACAAGACGACATTCTTATAAGTCGTGGAAACGCCCCCGAATTAGTCGGAAGAGCGGCTGTCTACGAAGGCCAACCTCGCGATTGCGCATTTCCAGACCTACTAATACGTGCTCGAGTCAAAAAGAGTGAGGTTGACCCTAGATTTTTGGCAATGTTTTTTCATTCATCCGAAGCGCGAGCATATATTGAATCTCAAATTAGTGGCACAAGTTCAACTATGCCAAAGATTTCACAGCCAAAGCTTATGGCTATGCCTATACCGATAATTTCGATAGTGGAGCAACGGAAAATAGTAGCGTGGTTGGAAAAATTGAAATCAAAAATAGATGAGCTAGTGCGATGGAAGGAGCAATATTCGGTCGAATTTGATGCTCTTCTTCCCTCTATTCTCGATAAGGCGTTTAAAGGTGAGCTTTGATCATCGATACGTTGATTCCAAAAATCCCTGTAATCTCAGCTTGGATCGACGGCACGATTCGAAATCATAGAGATTTAGCCAAATCTGTAATCAGCTTTGGTTTTTCGCGCCTGCCGGATTATTACTCCAAGAACCTGCTGTCCTCCACCAATGTTGTCATTATAGACGACAAGGTACCAATGCCACCATTGGTACAGATGGGGCTTTCGCAATTTCAGTCCTTTGAAAATAGACAAGATCTCGTGGGTATTACTTATAAGGATACATATTTCGTGGTTGCCAACGAATCTGGATCCGAGTCGTTGCATTTCCACGAGCTGGTTCACGTGGTTCAGTGGGCTCACCTTGGGGTTGATCGTTTTCTTTTGGCTTACGCCGTTGGTTTACTTCAATCCGGGTATGACAATAGCCCGCTTGAGCGCATGGCTTATAGGTACGAGGCAGACTTTAGGCAAGGCAAAAAGATTGGAAATCTTGAAAAAACAATCCAAGACGAACTTGATGCTAATCCAACTTTATATCCAAAAATAGGTTGTTGAAAGTGAGCGATGATCAAAATATTTATATCTCACGTATGCGATAAAAAAGAATCCTGCGCTCTCTGCGCTCAATTATCCGCGCTTTTTAGGAACGACCTGCCACAGCCCGAAATATTTTATTCCTGTTCTAATCATCACTGTGCAGACGCCTCTGAAATTAATAAAGAGGTTGATGACAGCGTCATATTTATCCCAATCGTGTCAGCCGCTTATCCTGAAAGGCCAAATTGCCTGGAGGAGTTGCATCGGGCAAGATCCAAGAAAGACACGACAAAAAAGATTCCTGTAATAATCCCAATCAAATTTGGATGTGACGACGCTGTCATGAAGAAACTCGAATTTACGATAAATCAGGCGGACGAAAAAGGAGAGCTCTGGGTTGAAATTGACCCAAACGTGGCCTTAAACGGTGCATGTGGCAATATTGTCAACCGCATACTTGACAAGGCATTAGAGCTAGGGTTATGTGCTGATAAAGATTTCCATAAGGATTGTAAGCTGTTGGATTTGATTTTGTCTGAAGATGAGCCGACACCTTTCTATGTTAAGACGGCGATATCGGTTTGTAGGAAAGGCGAAGAATATGGGTTGTATTTTTTCAAGAAGCTCACAAGTCCTAAATGGCTTTCATATCTTCACGTATACGGATTCTTTGAGAGAAATCCAGAACCATTTGAACCTGATCCACAACGCGAAAAGGGCTACTATAGAATCCCTTTTTGGCCGGTGTTGCATTATATGGAAAAGGTTTCTTCTTCGAAAGATTCCGCTATTCAGAGACGTTTAATTACGATTGTTACGCAAGTAACGCGACCGACAGCTCCGGTAAAGAAAACCGACAATTACCACACATGGTATTACTTTGCCAAAATCTTTGGAAATCTGCCGACAGAGGTCATAAGCATCCGTGAAATTGATCTTATAGGAGAGTGGTTAGAGGGTCGATTCGACACATCACTTGTTGGGAGCGAGATCGGAAAAAATCTGCTTCCAAAGTTACTAAAAAGTGAAAAGTCAGAGGATTGGAATAAAGCTGTCAAAATAATTGAAATTGTCACTGAAATCAAGTGGCTTCCACCTAGACATGCCAAAGGTTCCGAGGAGACTGATGAACCTCATCTAAAGATTGAGTCTTTCTGGATGCGGGATCTTTTTATGAAAAATGCGACGCAATTAGGACAAAGATGTGGCCAAGAAATCGTTTCTCATCTCAAAACAAGGCTGACCGAGGTATTGGCGATGGAGAAGAAAGAGCGCGAGCTTGCTTATATCTGGCGCCCCGCCATAGAAGCTAATGAACAGAATGTGGGTACAGATCAACCGGCACATGTGTTGATTGATGCCTTGAGGGATGTGTTGGTTGCTTACGCAAGTTTGAATGACGCATCCAGTGAATTAAGGAATTTACTCAAATCCGAAGATATTATTTTTAAGAGAATCGCCGTTCATGTCACCGATAAGCTATTTGAAAAATATCAAACGCTATTTTGGGAGAGCTTGGACGATGGTTGGTTCGAAAGATTCCAGACGCATGAAGTTTATTTACTTCTTAAAAATAACTTCGAGAAATTTTCAGATGACCAGAAAAACAAGATTGTCGATCAGATCAGCCGATTAACAAGCGATTGGAAAGAAGAAAAAGATAAGGCGCAGATGGACGTGCTCCTGAGAGCTAAATGGATTAGCGCTGTAGCTAACAAGGGACATGAAAAAGCAAACGCTCTCTACAGGGAATATACGGAAAAGCTGCGTCATGTGCCCGAGCACCCTGAGTTTTTATCTTTTATGAGCACATCCTGGGGGCATGAAAGGATAGTCAACGTTGACGAACTTCTAAGCAAGGGTACAGTTAAAGATATCGTCGACTTCCTGAACGTGTTTCAGGAAAAAACCAAGTGGGGTGAACCGGCGGACGAAGGTCTGGGAGAAACTCTGAAGCTTGCAGTTAAGACAAAACTAGATTTATTTGAAACGGATTTGCTCGGATTTCTTAATTGCAAGCCGATTTACCAATATTACCTTATCAGCGCCCTGGAAGATATTTGGAATGAAAAAAAGTCAATCAATTGGACCAAGGCCTTGGAACTATGCGAGACGATTTTAAAACAACCAGGATTTTGGGATCGCAACGAGGCAGATAAAACACGGCACTTTAGAAAATCATGGATACCATCTACCATCGCCGGACTTATCAAAAAAGGTGTCGGAAATGACGGTTGGGCATTTGATCCAAAGTTGTTACCACAGGCTGGTCAGATTATTGAGGAAATACTCGGAAAGGAGCCGCCTTCCGCTGAAGGCAATAGAGAAGACGCACTAACGGAAGCGATTAATACTGCGAAAGGTAGTGCCCTCGGCACTTTCTTTTCCTACGCTCTTAGACAATGCAGAGTTTTAGAAAAGGAAGGAAACAACAGGGCCGACTTTTGGGAAAAATCTTTGAAGCCGATTTTTGACAAAGAGTTGGCTAATACCAAGGGCGGCAATTACGAATTCTCAGCCATCGCGGGAGAGTACTTACCCAATCTGTATTATTTAAGCAAAGATTGGGTCGAAAAGAATATCTCGGAGTTATTTCCAAACAAGGATGGATCACGCTCCCGGAATTGGCTTTATGCCATGGATGGATACTCATATGTTGGCACCGTTGATACGGTTATCTACGATATGCTTAAGCGTAATGATGATTTGCAGAAAGTCCTTCGTGAAGTAAAGGATCGTAAGCGGATCCGCGAAAGGGTTATCGACAATGTTTGTGTGACCTATCTGCGTGGCCAAGAACCAATTGACGGAACCGGTAGCTTATTCCGAGAAATTCTCGAAGGATGGCGTGAAGAAGATATTGTTGATGTGATCAGTCTATTTTGGCAACACCGCGACGCAGACCTTCAGAAGGAACATAAGGAGCGTATTTTTGAATTTTGGAGGTATTCCTATGAACGTATTTCGGCTGATGGCGAGAAAAAGAATGAGAAAATACTATCCGATTTGAACCTATTAGCCGTTTTTTTAGATGTAATTTGCGAGGACAACAAAAAATGGCTGTTGCAGTCTGCGCCATATGTTGAGAAACGCTGGCATTCATCGTTTCTCTTGGAATATTTAAACCGTCTCGTAGAAGGTAATCCTCAGGCTGTTGGTGAGATTATAATGGCAATGCTTAAGCAGGCCATTCCGAGTTACCAAGAAGAACACATTTCATTGATTGTGGAGACGCTTTACAAGAAAGATCGCCAAGCTTTAGCCAACGATATATGTGATCGCTATGGTCGCGCTGGCTACGAGTTCTTACGCCAAATTTATGAAAAATATAACTGATGACCGTATCGCGGAGTCCATCGTGAAAACGCAGCCCAATGTATTTAAGGAAAAAATTAACTTTGAGAGAGCTTTCAGAGAGTCAGGCATTCCCTTTCAGCAGTGGTGTGTTGCTTATGTTAAAGAGCGTGTTCGAGCATTGAAAGTGATTTATGAGGAGTACCCGTTATCCGCGGCTGATAAAGATACTCGTGTAGATTTTGTAGCCGCTTATCAGGATAGATATAACTTGGTAGTTGAGTGCAAACAATGTAATCCAGAATATAAAGCTTGGTTATTCCCTCGGTCTAATAAGGACCAGTTTGCTAAACCGGAAGTATATTGCGTCGAAAAGCAAGCTCATAATCCTACCCTGTCAGAATTATCAAATCAGGCAAAAATTGTGAGACGTAGCACTAATTTTTATACGCACTTATCAAGCTATGAAAGTTTGTATCCTTTCGAAGCCAAGATTCCCAAGAAAGCCAATGACAAAAATTTCGACATTGAAAGCATCCAAAATGCGGCGTATCAAGCCTCTCAGTCGTGCATCGGCCTAATGAAGGAAAAATGGGATTATTTAACAAGGGAGAGCCCGGGATCTTTTAACTATTATCCGGTCATTATTACGACAGCCGAGTTGTACTATATGAAACATGATCCATTGCAGTACGATCACTTCGAAGAAAAATTACCCACAGATAAATTTAGGCCCGTAGACATTGCGCTCTATCATTATCCTGTTTCTGATTCGCTTTGGGCGTTTCATATTAAAAGGGCGTTTGGGGATAAGGGTAACCCACATAAACGACTTCCAATTCTAATCGTAAATTATAAAAAAATCGGGGAGTTTTTTGATTTATTTCAAAGAGGAGTGGACTGACGGCATGGTAATGAGAAAAATACTTATTTTAATTTTGGCCATCTTTCTAACCACCAATCGGCTCCTGGCCTATTTGAACGCATTGAGAACGAATGTCTCCCCCTGATCTAAATCCCTCTACCTCGCGGTCAGACAGGTGTTCTTCGGTGGAAAAAATCACGAAAGTCCCTAACCGACCCAGGAACCGAGGACACACTGCTAGAAGCAAAGAGCACTCTAAGTAAAAGACTGAACGTGTATACGTTCAGTCTTCCTCTATCTCTCTTGCTCTTTGTGACTAGCAGAGAATAAAGAACGCCTCAATCCTCGGTTCTGCGGCGGAAGATAAAGTGCCATCCCTAGAGTTCTTCCCCCGCCGCAGATGACGTGCGCGGGAGGGGGGTGCGGTCATTTCCGTTCCATGAATCTTTTTCTAAAGAAACGTTCTACGGAAATGAAGAACGACACCGTTCTAGCACCCCCCTCGTCGGTATTTCGGGGGGAGAGGGCCGCGCCATAAAGGACACGAGAGTGTCTCCTACTAACTTTGCTTTTGTATTTATATCCGTACTTGTCACCCCCATGTTCCAAGAAGGATAGGAAGATAACTCCTTGTGTCTAGTCCGACGCTGTCCCAAGCGGCGGTGCGGCGGCCTAGCCGCAAGAGAGAGCGAGCGGCCTAGCGAGCGGTGGAGCGGAGCCCGAGCCCAAGCGAGGGCGGAGCGTGTATTCACATTCTGCTATTGGAGTTCGAGAGGCCTGGGGTTTGGCCGCGAAGCGGCATTAGAAGTTAAGTTATTTGCATGATTATGCCTTTAGGACAGGTAAGTGCTAAACTAAGGCGTGAAGAAGAAACCCTACCACGAAATGAGCCTCCTGGATTTTCAGAAACTATTCCCGGATGAGAAGTCCTGCGTGGACTATTTGAT
>Ga0209726_10006428_pt1 | contig 13650 bp, 11 predicted proteins | sample Subgrocontami54m_FD_187453 | JGI IMG/M metagenome (GOLD analysis project Ga0209726, IMG submission 187453) | Subsurface groundwater microbial communities from S. Glens Falls, New York, USA - GMW46 contaminated, 5.4 m (SPAdes) (version 3) | ecosystem: Environmental > Aquatic > Deep subsurface >... | reverse complement strand
GAACGCGACGGTGACCGGAATTTCCCGCCGCAACGGCAGTTTCGAAGTCGCGACCACCCGGGATACAGTTTCAGCGCGGACGGTCGTCAACTGCGCCGGGGCTTGGTCCGCTGGGATCGCGAAGATGGTTGGGATTGATTTGCCGGTCGAACCGTTGCGCCGCATGCTGGTGCCGACCGAGCCTTTCGACCAGTTCCCGCACAGCGCGCCGATGATCATTGATATGTCGAACGGCTTTCACTTTCGCCCGGAAAGCCGCGGGTTTCTGCTGGCGTGGAACGATCCGGAAGAGACTCCGGGTGATAAGACCGACTTCGAGCCTACGTTCATTGAGAAGATATTGACGCGAGCGGCCAACCGCGTGCCGGTGTTCGAGAATGTTGCGGTGAATCCGAAGCGCGCGTGGGCGGGGTTGTATGAAATGACGCCGGACCATCATCCGATTCTGGGGGAATCGCCGGAGGTGCCGGGCTTTTTCTTTGCCAACGGCTTCAGCGGGCACGGCGTGATGCACGCGCCGGCAACGGGGAAAATCTTGAGCGATTTGATTCTGAACGGGAAGACCGACCTTATCGATGCGTCTCTCTTGAATTTCTCGCGCTTCGCGGAAAGACGGATGATTCACGAGACAGCAGTGCTGTAGCGCTCAACATGCCTTGAGCAATTCGGGAGGATTGTCTGCGGGTGCGAAATAAGGAGCTAACCACGGGGAGCACGGAGGTCACGGAGTCTCCCCCCGTGTTCCTCCGTGACCCCTGTGGTTCAAGGTTTTTCGACAGCATGCCCCAGGAACTCAACTACTGGCTGACCACCGTCCAGATGCCCACTCCTCCGCCGCAGCCACTGCCGGAGAGTGCCGACGTCGCCGTCATTGGCGCCGGATTCACCGGGCTCTCGGCCGCTCTCGCCCTTGCCAAACGGGGCGTGAAAGTCGTTGTGCTGGAATCCGAAACGATCGGATGGGGCGCAAGTTCGCGCAATGGCGGCATGGTGCTCACTGGCCTGAAGCTGGGCGTCAACCAGTTGATCTCAAAGTATGGCCGCGACCTCACGCGCCGGATGTACGCGGCTTCGCTCGACACGATCGACTGCGTGGAGTGCATCGTCAAAGAAGAAAGCATTGCCTGCGACTTTGCCCGCACCGGGCATCTGGAAGTCGCCTGCAAGCAGAGCCACTTCGACGACTATGCCCGGCAGGTGGAGGTCATCGCCCGCGAGTTCAATCATCCATTGCGGATCGTGCCGCGCGATCAACTGCGCTGCGAGATCGGTTCCGACATCTATTACGGCGGGATGGTGGACGAAATCAGCGCGGGCCTCAACCCTGCACGCTACGTTGCGGGACTCGGCGCGGCCGCGATGCGCGCCGGAGCGTCGATCTTCGAACATACGAAGCTGCAAAACATCGAGCGCGATTCGCAGAATGGTACGCCAGGGTTCCGGCTTACTACCTCGTGCGGCAGCTTCCGGGCGCGCAACGTGCTCGTCGGGACGAGCGGCTACACGGGGGCCGCGACTCCCGCGCTGCGGAAGAAGATCATCCCCATCGGTTCATTTATCATCACGACCGAAGTTTTGCCCGACGCTCTGGCCCGCGAGCTCAGCCCTTGTAACCGGCAAATCTACGATTCCAAGAACTATCTTTACTACTTCCGCCTCACGCCCGATAACCGGATGCTGTTCGGGGGCCGTGCCGCGTTTTTCCCGGAAACCGATCGGACTATCCGGCAGAGCGCCGAGATTCTGCGGCGCGGGATGATCTCGGTCTATCCGCAGTTGCGCGATACCAAGGTTGAATATGTTTGGGGCGGGACGCTCGATTTCTGTTTCGACATCATGCCGCATGCCGGACAGATGGATGGAATCTACTTTGCCCTCGGATACGCGGGGCACGGCGTGGCCATGGCCACCTGGCAGGGACAGAGGATGGCGCAGTGGATCGCGGAAGGGAAGACCGACAATCCGTTTGCCGAGATCCCGTTTCCTGGAGCGCCGCTTGGACTCTACAACGGCAAGCCGTGGTTCCTGCCGTTCGCGGGGGCATACTACAAGGTTCTCGACTGGATTTCGTAGGTTGTAGCGCCGCCGGGGCGGCGGCGCTACTTTCAAATGCTTCAGAAATTGGGAGGAGTTTCATGTCACTGTTTGGACTCATTGAATACGATCATGCCAGCCCCGAAGTCCGCGCCATCTATGACGACATCATGGCCACGCGCAAGACCGACTGGATCAACAATTTCTGGAAGGCCATTGCCCACGACCCCGTCTTGCTCAAGCGGACGTGGGAAGACATCAAGCAGATCATGGCGCCCGGAGCGCTCGATCCGCTCACGAAAGAGATGATCTATGTCGCCGTCTCGGTGACGAACCAGTGCGAGTACTGCATCGCTTCGCACACGGCCTCGGCCCGCAACAAGGGGCTGACCGACGCGCAGTTCAAGGAACTGATGTCGGTGGTCGGCATGGCCAATGAGACGAATCGTCTGGTGGCCGGGTACCAGGTTGAGGTGGACGAACGGTTCAAGCCGCAGACTGGAAAGTAGCGTCGGCGGGCCCGCCCGCCCCGAAGCTCTATAATCGTCCATTGCTCCGGGGAGGACAGCCATGGCCGAGATGACGATCACTCCAGTCGCGACCTACGGATTTTTTCTGGATGGGAAGTGGCTGGAAGAGGGCGACATCGTCGAGGTTCGCGCGCCCTACGACGGCGCCGTGGTCGGCCGCGTCTATCGGGGACGCCGCGAGCACGCCGACGCCGCCATCGCGGCTGCGGTCAAGGCTTTTGGAACCACCCGCCGGTTGCCTGCTTTCGAGCGGCAGCGCGTTCTTCGCCAGATCGCCACCGGCGTTCAGGAACGCAAAGAAGAATTCAGCCGTACTCTGGCTCAGGAAGCGGGCAAGCCCATCAAGACCGCCCGCACTGAGGTTGAGCGGACCATCTTCACATTCAACATCGCTGCCGAGGAAACGGTTCGCGGCTACGGCGAATACTTGCCGCTCGACTGGCAGCAGTCCACGGCCGGACGGTGGGGTATCGTCAGGCGTTTTCCGCTCGGGCCCATTGCCGGGATCTCGCCGTTTAATTTTCCGTTGAATCTGGTGGCGCACAAGGTCGCGCCGGCGATCGCCGCCGGATGTTCGATGGTGCTGAAACCTGCGCCCCAGACTCCGCTGAGCGCTTTGCTGCTGGCCGAAGTAGTGCAGCAGGCGGGCTGGCCCGATGGCGGACTCAACGTGCTGCTGCTTTCGAACGAAGATTCGGAATTGCTCGTCACCGATGAACGCATCAAGCTCATCAGCTTTACCGGAAGCGCTGCCGTGGGATGGGCAATCAAGAATAAGACCGGGAAGAAGAAGGTTGTTCTTGAGCTCGGCGGGAATTCCGCGGTGATCGTGCATAGCGACTGCGATCTGAACTATGCCGCCGAGCGCTGCGTCACCGGAGGGTTTGCCTACGCGGGACAGTCGTGCATTTCGGTGCAGCGCATCCTGGTGGAGAACTCCGTTTATGGCAAGTTCACCGACCTGCTGCTGGCGGGAGTGAGCAAGCTGAAGGCGGGCGACCCGCTGGATGAATCGAGCGACCTCGGCCCGATGATTCGCGAAAGCGATGCCATCCGCGCTGTCGATTGGATTCAGGAGGCGGTTCGCGGTGGCGCGCGCTTGCTTTGCGGCGGCAAGCGGAAGGGCTCAATGCTCGAACCCACCGTGCTCACCGGCACGCGGCCGGATATGAAAGTGAATTGTCAGGAAATCTTTGCGCCCGTCGTGACAGTCGAGCCCTACAACGATTTCGCCTCGGCCCTGAAAGAGGCCAACAATTCTCCCTACGGCCTTCAGGCGGGGCTCTTCACGCGGGACGCCAAGCTCATTTTCCAGGCGTACGAGGAACTGGAAGTGGGAGGACTCATCGCGGGCGATGTGCCGACCTTCCGTGTCGAGCACATGCCTTATGGCGGCGTCAAAGACTCCGGTTTGGGACGCGAAGGCCTGCGCGACGCGATCCAGGAGATGACCGAACCGAAACTTTTGGTCATGAACCTGCGCTAAAGAGTTCGAAATCGGGAAATTTGCCGAAGACAGCAAAACCCCCGCTCCGTCTTGATTCTTGAGTATCGAAGAACACCGGCGGTTCCCCCCTTCGAATTCAGATTCCCAAATTGAAAAAAGAAAAACTGAAAAGCAAGGTATTCCAAAGCCATTCAACTGCTATAATCACCCGTTTTAGTAACCAGGGTCACACGCGAGTGTGACGCATTCATAGCAACGCGGAGAGCCGAGAGCGGCGCGACCGATCCCGCCAAGCGGAAGACGCGATATACATGCAGATTTTTCCACGCAGCAGCAATGCAATCTCCCGGGCCTCACTGTTCGGCCCGGTCTTCGTCGCGGTCGCCCTATTCTGGATTCTGGCGCAGCTGCAGCGCTCGCCCTACATCACCTACGCCGGCGTGAGGAAGTCGCAGCCCGTGCCTTTCAGCCACCAGCACCACGTGACTGGGCTGGGCATCGACTGCCGCTACTGCCACACTTCGGTGGAGCAGTCGAGTTTCGCGGGCATTCCGCCCACCAAGACCTGTATGAACTGCCACTCGCAGATTTGGACGAACGCTCCGATGCTTGAGCCCGTTCGCGCCAGCTACCGAACCGGCGAGTCCCTCCAGTGGGCGCGCGTCAACCAACTGCCGGACTTCGTTTATTTCAACCACAGCATTCACGTCGCCAAGGGCGTTGGCTGCAATGACTGCCACGGGGCTGTGGACCAGATGCCGCTCACGTACCAGGAGGCATCGCTGCAGATGGAGTGGTGCCTCAACTGCCACCGTGCGCCGGAAAAATTTCTGCGTCCGCGCGAGCAGGTATTCAACATGCGCTACCAACAGCCCACCACATCGTTGCCGGTACAGGTCGACGGCACTAGTTATACCGACCAGGATTCGCTCGGTTCAGCACTGGTGAAGAAATACCGGCTGCGTACCGTGCAGGACATCACCAGCTGTAACACTTGTCATCGCTGAAATGGAAAACGGTAAATCAAAACGCGAAGACGTCTGTCCCGGCAAGAAAATCGACCGGGCCGCTGTCCAGCGGCAGCTAAAGGAGACGAAGGGGCCAGAGTACTGGCGCAGCCTGGAAGAACTCGCGGGGTCGCCCGAATTCCAGGACATGCTGCACCGCGAATTTCCCAAGGGCGCCTCGGAGTGGCTCGATTCGGTCTCCCGCCGCGGGTTCCTCCAGTTGATGGGCGCTTCTCTCGCCATGGCGGGCATGACCGGGTGCACCAAGCTGCCCCTGCAGGAAATCGTCCCTTACGTCCGCGAGCCAGAGCAGGTCATTCCGGGCGTCCCGATGTACTACGCCACCGCGTTCACGCTCAGCGGATATGCGAATCCGCTGCTGGTCGAAAGCCATCTAGGCCGTCCCACCAAGATTGAAGGCAACAGCCTGCATCCGGCGAGCCTGGGCGGCACCGACGTATTCGCGCAGGCCTCGATCCTGGGGATGTATGATCCCGACCGCTCCCAGGCCATTACTCACCTCGGTGATGTGGAGTCCTGGCCAGCGTTCGTGAAGGAGATCAGAGGCCCTCTCGCCGTGCAGAAGGCATTAGGTGGCGCGGGCATTCGCATTCTCACGCAGACCATCTCTTCGCCCACACTGAAAGACCAGACGCACGCCTTCCTGGCGATGTATCCCCAGGCGAAGTGGCATGTTTACGAACCGGTGAACCGCGACAATGCCCTTGAGGGCGCAAAGCTGGCGTTTGGCGAGGCGCTGGAGACGCAATACCGGCTCGAGAACGCGGCTGTGATTGTTTCCCTCGACGCCGACTTTCTCTACACGGGCTTTCCGGGGAATGTGCGCTACGTCCGCGATTTCGCCAAGAAGCGCAATCCCGACTCGGAAATGAGCCGGCTGTATGTGGTCGAGAGCAATCCATCCTCGGCCGGAGCGAAAGCCGATCACCGCCTGCCGCTGCGTGCGGTGGAGATCGAAGGCTTCACCAGAGCGCTTGCGTCCGCGCTGGGTGTGAATGCCGGCGGAGCCGCTTCCTCCGGAGAGCAGGCGAAGTTTGTGGGTAGCGTCGTTGAGGAACTCCAGAAACATAAGGGCGCGAGCGTCATCATCGCCGGCGACCATCAGCCACCGGCCGTGCACGCCTTGGCCCACGCCATGAACGTGGCGCTAGGCAATGTCGGCAAAACGGTCGTCTACACCGACCCGGTGGACGCCAACCCTGTCAACCAAACGGAATCTCTCCGCGACCTGGTCTCCGACATGCGCGCTGGCAATGTGGATCTGCTCGTCATCATGGGCGGCAACCCTGTTTACGATGCGCCCGCAGATCTTGGCTTTGGCGACTGCCTGAAAAATTCCAAGGTCGCCCTACGCATTTACCACGGTCTCTACGAGAACGAGACGGCGGAACTCTGCCACTGGAACGTCAACGAGGCGCACTATCTCGAAGCCTGGAGCGATGGCCGCGCCTATGACGGTACGCTGAGTCTCGTTCAGCCGCTGATCGCGCCGCTCTATGCCGGCAAGAGCGCTCACGAAATGCTGTCGGCTCTGATCGGCGTGTCCGATGCCTCGGGCTACGATATCGTTCGCGGCCACTGGCAGAAGCAGCACGCTGGTCCGGAGTTCGAGGCATGGTGGCGCAAAACACTAAATGATGGATTCATCGAGGGCTCGGCCTACACGCCGAAGGCGGTTTCGCTGAAGCTCCTCTCACTCCCCGCCGCAGCTGCCGCCGACGCGAACAGTCTCGAGGTCAATCTGCGCCGCGATCCCTCCGTTTACGATGGCCAATTCGCCAACAACGGATGGCTCCAGGAGTTGCCGAAGCCCATGTCGAAACTGACCTGGGACAACGCAGTCCTGATTGGCCCGAGGATGGCCGACCGCGAAGGCATTAAGACCATGGACGTGGTCACGCTCGAGTTGGGCGGACGGAAGATCACCGGCCCTGTCTGGATCCAAGCTGGCCATCCCGATCATTCTGTCACCGTGCACCTCGGCTACGGCCGTCGCAAAGCGGGACGCGTCGGCACCGGCGCCGGATTCGACGCCTACGCGCTGCGCACGACGAACGCGCTCTGGTTCGCGACCGGCGGCAAGCTCATCAAGACGGAAGACCACTATCAGCTTGCTTCCACCCAGGGCTACCAGACCATGGATACGGGCGACGGCGCGACTCGTCCGCTGGTCAGAGAAGCGACGCTCGAGGAATACCGCAAGGAACCCAAGTTCGCCAAGGAGGACGAGCCGCCGGCAACTCTCACGCTCTATCCGGGTTATGACTATAAGAAGTCACCGGACGCCTGGGGAATGACCATTGATCTCAACGCCTGCGTGGGATGCAACAACTGCATCGTTGCCTGCCAGTCGGAGAACAATATCGCCGTGGTCGGCAAAGAACAAGTGGCGCTCGGCCGCCACATGCACTGGATTCGGGTCGACGCCTACTATCAGGGCGACCGCGACGCTCCCAAAGCCCATTTCCAGCCTGTGCCCTGCATGCAGTGCGAGAATGCGCCCTGCGAGTTAGTGTGTCCAGTGGGCGCGACCGTCCACAGCAGCGAAGGCCTGAACGATATGGTCTACAACCGCTGCATCGGGACGCGCTATTGCTCGAACAACTGTCCGTACAAGGTGCGGCGCTTCAACTTCCTGCTCTACCAGGATTGGGAGACTCCGCAGTACAAGATGATGCGCAATCCCGATGTCAGCGTGCGCAGCCGCGGCGTCATGGAAAAATGCACCTACTGCGTGCAGCGCATCACCCGGCACCGCATTGACGCTGAAACGGCAGCTGTTCGCGAGAATCGCGAGTTCAAAATCGAAGACGGCTCGTTGCAGACTGCCTGCCAGCAGTCCTGTCCGGCGGACGCGATCGTCTTCGGCAACATCAACGATCCAAACAGCCGGGTGGCGAAGCTCAAGGCGCACGACCGTAACTACGGGTTGCTGGCCGACCTGAATACCAGACCCCGCACCACCTACTTGGCGGAGATTCGCAACCCCAACCCTGAACTGGAAGCGTAAGCGGAGCGCAGGTCAAGAGATGGCAGACCATCTGGACGAAGTCAAAGTTGCGAACAAGCGGGCGCCCGTCATCGAGCCCGGGCATACGTTCGCCACGATTACCGACAAGATCAGCTCCATCGTACTGACGCGGCCGACCTCGCTCGCGTGGGTCGTCGGCTTCGGAGCCGGCTTCCTGGTGACGATGATGTTGCTGTTCGCGCTCGGCTTCTTGTTTATTAAAGGCACTGGCATTTGGGGAATCAACATCCCCATCGGCTGGGGCTTCGCGATCGTCAACTTCGTGTGGTGGATCGGTATCGGGCATGCGGGCACGCTCATCTCCGCCATCCTTCTGTTGCTGCGGCAGTCCTGGCGCAACTCCATCAACCGGTTCGCCGAGGCCATGACGCTGTTTGCTGTGGCTTGCGCGGGCATCTTTCCGCTGGTGCACACCGGTCGTCCGTGGCTCGCCTACTGGATGTTCCCCTACCCGAACACCATGAACTACTGGCCGCAGTTCCGCAGCCCGCTGCTGTGGGACGTGTTTGCGGTCTCGACTTATTTCACGATCTCGCTCCTGTTCTGGTTCATTGGACTCATCCCGGATTTGGCCACGCTGCGCGACCGCGCCGAAAACAAATACGCGCGGATGAGCTACGGCCTGCTCGCCATGGGATGGCGCGGCTCCGCCCGCCACTGGCATCGCTATGAGACGGCCTACCTGCTGCTAGCGGGATTGGCAACACCCCTGGTGCTGTCGGTGCACCCCGTCGTCAGCCTCGATTTCGCCACCAGCATCGTCCCCGGCTGGCACACGACCATCTTCCCGCCCTACTTCGTCGCGGGCGCCATTTACTCCGGCTTCGCCATGGTGTTGATGCTAGCGATCCCAATACGCAAGATCTACAGCCTTGAGGACTTCATCACCGACCGCCACCTCCAGAATTCCGCCAAGGTCATGCTCGCCACCGGCTGGATCGTGGCCTACGGCTATGTGATCGAAGCCTTCACGGGCTGGTACGGCGCCAACCGCTACGACCAGACTCTGCTTTGGAATCGTCTGCACGGCCCGTACGCTGTCTTGTACTGGATGTTGCTGGTCTGCAACATTTTCATCCCGCAGTTGCTGTGGGTTCGCAAGATGCGCACGAGCCCGGTGTGGCTCTTCCTGATCTCGTTCGTCATCCTGGTGGGCATGTGGCTGGAGCGATTCGTCATCATCGTGCTCAGCCTGTCGCGCGACTTCCTTACGTCGTCGTGGGGGATGTACTACCCAACGCGTTGGGACTGGATGACCTACTTCGGCACCATCGGCATGTTCCTGGCCGCAATGTTCCTCTTCGTTCGGATCCTGCCGATGATCTCCATCTTCGAAATGCGCACACTCCTGCCGGAGGCGGAGGTGAAGGCCGAATGAAGCGCGTTCCCACTTACGGAATCATGGCTGAGTTCGCCTCGGCCCAGGACCTTGTCGTGGCGGCCCGCCACACGCATGCGGCCGGCTATCGGAAGATCGACGCCTTCAGCCCGTTCCCGGTGGAAGAACTGGCCGAGGCGATCGGATTCCACAAGAACAGCGTGCCGCTGGTAACTCTGATCGGCGCCATCGTCGGAGGCCTCACGGGCTACTTGATGCAGTATTGGATGGCGGTGGTCAGCTACCCGATCAACGTGGGTGGCCGTCCCTATCACTCCTGGCCGTCGTTCATCATCGTGACGTTCGAGCTGACGATTCTGTTCGGCGGCATCTCGGCGGTATTCGGCATGCTCGCGCTGAATGGTCTGCCCATGCCTTACCACCCGGTCTTCAACGTGCCGCGCTTTGCGCTGGCGAGCAAGGACCGCTTTTTCCTGATCGTGCTTGCCTCCGATCCCAAATACGACGCGAACGGCACACGCCAGTTCCTGGAAAGCCTGCACGCCCGCTCCATTTCGGAGGTCCCCAGTTAAGATCATGGCGAACGTCCGAAAATTCGCGCCGCTTGTGATGCTGGCCGTGATGGCCAGCGTCGGCTGCCGTCTCGATATGCACGTGCAACCGCGCTACAACCCGTTGGCGAAGAGCGATTTCTTTCCCGACCAGCGGGCGGCGCGTCCGCCGGTCGAAGGCACCGTGGCGCGCGGGGACGAGCGCGCCGACGCCTACTTCTATACCGGCAAGATCGGAAACAACGACGGCGACTCCATGCCGTTCCCGGTCACCCAGGAAGTGCTCCAGCGTGGGCGCGAACGTTACAACGTCTACTGCTCGCCCTGCCACTCGCGCGTGGGTGACGGGAACGGCATCATCCCGTCGCGGGGCTTCGCGCGCAAACCGCCTTCCTATCACATCGAGCGGCTGCAGAAGGCCCCGATCGGCTACTTTTTCGACGTAACGACCAACGGATTCGGCATCATGCTGAATTATTCCGCGCAGATCTCTGTGCGCGATCGCTGGTGTATTGCGGCCTACATTCGGGCGCTGCAGTTGAGCCAAAACGCCACCGCGGCTGACGTCCCCGCGGGGCAGAGCGTCCCTTCGAAGGCTCCGGAGTTCACGGAACCGGGCACGGGTGCGACTTTGCCGCAGACGGCGCCGAGCCAGGCGAAAGCGGGGAAAGGGGAGACGGAATGAGCACGACACCCGCAGCGCAGCTCGATCTCACGACGCCTCCGATCATCAAGGCCATCCAGATGCGATCGCTCGCCATCGGCGGCGCCGCGACCGTGATCGCGCTTTACCTGGCCTTTACGAACCCGACGGTCTTCTTCCGCGGCTACCTGCTCTCGTACATGGCTTGGTTGGGCGTGTGCCTTGGGTCAATGGCCATCATCATGGTCCGCCACATGACCGGCGGCGGATGGGGCACGGTGATCCGGCGCATCCTCGGGGCCTCCATGCGCACGCTGCCGCTGCTGATCCTGCTGTTCATTCCTCTGCTCTTTGCCGTGCCGAGGCTTTATCCGTGGGCGATGCCACTCGAGTCCATCACTGATCCGGATATTCGCGAGCACCTGGAAAAACATTCGTTTATCCTGCGGGATTACCTGAACTACCGCGGCTTCGTGATCCGCGCCGTGATCTACTTTGCGATCTGGTTCGTGCTGCAGTACCTGCTCAGCAAGTTTTCCTTCGAGCACGACCGTCCGCCTTTCGCCGACACCAGCGCGCGCTTCAAGATGGTAAGCGCCCCAGGCATCATCCTCTACACGCTCACCATCTCGTTCGCCGCGATCGACTGGGTCATGTCGCTCAACCCGAGTTGGGTCTCGACCATCTATGGCCTCCTGTTCGTGGCGGGCGAGTTGGTCTCGGCCCTCTGCTTTGCCATCCTCATCGAACGCATTCTCTACAGCTATCGGCCCATGTCGGTTCTATTGCGGCCCAGTTTCGTGCACGACCACGGCAATTTCCTGCTCGTGTTCATCATGGTGTGGGCCTACTTCTCATTTTCGCAGTGGCTCATCATCTGGGCGGGTAACTTGCCCGAAGAGATTACCTGGTACTTCCGTCGTCTGCACGGGGGATGGCAGTTCGTCGGCCTGTTTCTGATTGTCTTTCATTTTTTCGTCCCGTTTTTCCTTCTGCTGTCCCGCTCGTTCAAGCGCAACATTATCCGCCTGGTTTGGCTGGCCTCCTGGATGCTCGTCGCGCGCTACATCGACCTGTTCTGGCACATCGAGCCCAGCTTCTCCGAGACTTTCACCGTCACCCTGGCAGACCTCGCGATCCCCTTCGCCATGGGCGGAATCTGGATCGCGTATTTCTGCCACAACCTGAGTTCGCGGCCGCTGGTTCCCGCTTACGACGCGACTGCGCAGGACGTATTGGAGCCGGCGCATGAGTGAGGACAGGATCACGAATCAGCCGACGCCGAATCAGCACATGATCAATCACGACGGCTTCGAGCACGAGGATCTGAGTTCGAGCGGTGCGTTTTATTTTTTGGCAGGTCTGGCGCTGGTCGGCCTCGTCATCTATCTCATCGTGTTCGGCATGTACCGCTTCCTCGGCAGTTACGAAAGGGCGCACCAGCCTCCCTTGAGCCCGATGGCGACGCCGCAGGCCGACACCCGCACCGTCACGCATGAGGACACACAAACTTTCCCGCAACCGCGCCTCGAAGAAAATGAGCGCACGCAGCTTCGCCAGTTCATCGAGGATCAGGACCGGAAGCTCGCCACCTACGACTGGGTGGATAAGGACAGAGGTACTGTGCGGATTCCGATCGACCGCGCCATGGAGTTGATCGCGCAGCGCGGCTTGCCGGTTCGTCCGGAAGGCTCGACCGCGGCGCAGACCTCCGCGCCGTTAAAGAAGCAAACCCCCAAAGCGCCGACGACTAAAGCCGCCGCTTCGGGCAATTGACCGCTCCGGCCGGAGCCGGGAAACCGGCGTGCCGGGAGAGGACGTCTGCAGTGTGCAGCACAAGGCAGTTCGCGAACTCGATGGTGGCGGGCTTTCTCGGTCTGGCGCTCCTCGCGGGAGCCGCCTGGGGCCAGGGCATGGGCAACGGCATTATGTCGCCTCCACCCAACGTGCGTCCGCCGGGATTGAAGAACGTCGGCATTCAGCAGAACCTGAACCAACAGATTCCGCCGGACCTCATGTTTACCGACGACCTGGGCCGCAAGGTGCAGTTGGGCGATTACTTCGGCCAGAAGCCGCTGATCCTCAACTTCGTCTACTACGGCTGCCCGATGCTGTGCGGCGAAGGGCTCAGCGGCCTGGAAAGCGCTCTGCACGTGCTGAAGTTCGATGTAGGCAAGGAATTCGAAGTCATCACCATTAGCTTCGACCCCAAAAACACTCCCGAGACGGCGGCGAAGAAGAAAGAGCAGTTTCTGCGGCGCTACCACCGCCCCGGCGCCGAGCGGGGATGGCATTTCCTGGTCGGCCAGCAGGGCGCGATTGACGCGGTCACGAGGGCGGCCGGATTTCAGTACGAATACGACCAGAAGACCGGACAGTTCGCCCACTCGACCGCAATTCTGGTGCTGACGCCGCAAGGCAAGATCGCCCAGTACTACTACGGCATCGAGTATTCGCCCAAGGATCTGCGTCTGGCCCTCGTGGAGGCATCGCAGAACCGGATCGGCAATCTGGTCGACGAGTTGCTGCTGTACTGCTATCACTACGATCCCGAGAAGGGTAAGTACAGTGCCACCGTGATGCGCGTGCTGCGATTGATGGCCGTGGCCACCATGCTGTGCGTCGGGGCGCTTTTGTTTGTGATGATTCGCCGCAGGCCAGGCGACTTTCAGGGAGCGGAACGGGTCAGGTAATCATGTTTGGACACTTGCCACTTTGGCCGGAGAACGCCTCCACGAACGCGGGAAACGTGGATGCCCTCTACATTTTTCTGGTGCTGGTCTCCGGCATCATGACCGTGTTGATCTTCACCGTACTGACGGCTTTCGCCGTTAGGTTCCGCAAACGTAGGGGACAGCGCGCCGAACAAATCGAAGGTTCCACCCAACTGGAACTCACCTGGTCCATCATCCCCTTCTGCGTCTTCCTGGTGTTTTTCGTCTGGGGCGCGGTCATCTTCTTCCAGGAACGCACACCTCCACAGGACGCCGCCGAGGTCTACACCGTTGCCAAGCAGTGGATGTGGAAGTTCGAGCACTGGGGATGGC
>Ga0209726_10006423_pt1 | contig 13660 bp, 10 predicted proteins | sample Subgrocontami54m_FD_187453 | JGI IMG/M metagenome (GOLD analysis project Ga0209726, IMG submission 187453) | Subsurface groundwater microbial communities from S. Glens Falls, New York, USA - GMW46 contaminated, 5.4 m (SPAdes) (version 3) | ecosystem: Environmental > Aquatic > Deep subsurface >... | reverse complement strand
CGCCTGGCCCGTTTCCCCCGCGCGTCATCCGCCGCGCGAGCGCCGCGAGCGCGTCGCGGCACACGATCACGTCGCGCATGATCACGTATTCCTCGATACTGTGGAGCCCGGCGCCGCCCGGGCCGAAGAGCACCGAGGGGATGCCCGCGCCGGCGAGCACCGCCGCATCGGTCCAGAAGCTCATCCCGCCGATCGGCGCCGCCTCACCGACGGAGGCGGCGGCCGCCTTCAACGCCTGCGGCAGCGGGTGGTTCGCGTCGATCTCGTACGGCGGGCGCGTGAACATCGCGCGCGCCTCCGCTTCGAATTCGTCGTCGGCGCGCCGCGCGTCCGCGAGAATCGCACTCGCCTCGTCGAGCGCCGCGCCGTCCGCTTCTCCGGGCAGCGTGCGGCGTTCGAGCTGCAGCACGCACCGGTCTGGATAGCTGCTCAGCTCGCGCCCGCCCTGGATGAGCGACGCGTGCAGCGACGCGGTGCCGAGCAGCGGGTGCGCGCGTCCGGCCTGGAGCCGCCGATCGACCGCCTCGAGCCCCGCCAGCACGCGCCCCATACGGAGGATGGCGTCGCGCCCTTCGCGCGGGCGGCTGCCGTGCGCCGCGCGTCCGCGCGTCTCGACCTCCACCCACTGAAAGCCCTTGTGCGCGACCGCGATCGCGAGGTCGGTCGGCTCGGTCACGACCGCCGCGTCCGCGCGCCAGGTCGTGACCAGCGCGTCGGCGCCGATGCTCGAGTGCTCCTCGTCCACCACGCAGGCCACGATCACCCGGCCGTGTTCGAGCCCGCCGGTCGCCGCGATCTGCCGCACGGCGCCGATCATCGCGGCGACGCCGCCCTTCATGTCCTGCGATCCGCGGCCGTACACGCGCCCCCCGCGCTCCACCGGATCGAACGGCGCCGCCATGCCCGCGACACCGACCGTGTCGATGTGCCCGCAGAACATCAGCGAGCGCCCGGGGGCGCGCCCCTCGAGCACGCCGACCACGTTCGGGCGGCCCGAGACGACGTCGGTCACTTCCACGCGCAGGCCGAGGTCGATGAGTTCGGTCGCCAGCCGCCGGGCGATCGCCTGCTCGCCGGCCGCCCCCGGCACGAGCGTCGGGTTGACCGAGTCGATGGCGACGAGATCCTTCAGAAGGGAGAGGGTGGGATCCACGAAGCGGTTTCTGGTTGCTGGTTTCTGGTTTCTGGTTGCTGGTTTCTGGTTGCTGGTTGTCCCTAGTCGATCCAGTCCGCCACGAACACGTTCGTGTCGCCGTCCTTCGCCGCGTGGCGGTTGGACGCGAACACGAGGTGCTTGCCGTCCTTCGTGAACATCGGGAAGCCGTCGAATGTGTCGTTGAACGTCACCCGCTCGAGGCCCGAGCCGTCCACGTTGATTAGGTAGAGATCGAAGTCGCGCCCCAACGGGTCCTGCGCGTTGGAGGCGAAGATGATCCGCTTGCCGTCGGGGTGGAAGAACGGCGCGAAGCTCGCCTTCCCCAGCTTCGTCACCTGGCGCACGTTCGAACCATCGGCGTTCATCACGTAGATCTCGAGCTGGGTCGGCCGCCACAGCCCGTCCTTCAGAAGCGCCTTGTAGTCGTCCATCTCCGGCCCCGGCGCGAGCGGGCGGCCGCGGAAGACGATCTGGGTCCCGTCCGCCGACCAGAAGGGCCCGCCGTCGGGTCCGGGACGGTAGGTGAGCCGCTTGACGTCCGAGCCGTCGCCGTTCATCGAGTAGATGTCCATGTCGCCGTCGCGCACGCTGGTGAACACGATCCGCCCGTTTGGCGCGATCGTCGCCTCCGCGTCGTAGCCGGGCGTGGTCGTCAGCGGCTCGAGGCCGCTGCCGTCGGCGTTCGCGCGGAAGATGTCGTACGTGCCGTAGACCGGCCACACGTAGCCGCGCTCGTAGCCGGGCTTCGGCGGGCAGGCGGCGTCGCCGCGGTGCGTCGAGGCATACAGGATGTGCCGGCCGTCCGGGTAGTAATAGGCGCACGTCGTCCGGCCGGTGCCGGTACTGACCCGGCGGAGATCGGTCCCGTCGAGCGCCATCGTGAAGATCTGGTCGCACGCGTAGCCGTCGCGCGTGCTCTGGAAGATGACGTGCGTGTCGTCTGGCGACACGTACGCTTCGGCGTTCTCGCCGCCGAACGTCAACTGCCGCAGGTTGCGGAGATGTCTCTCCTGCGGCAGCGGCGCACGCGGGACCGCGGTGGTGCCCTGCGCGGTGGCGCCGCTGTGCGGCACGAGCACCACGGTGGCCACGACAGCGGCACCGAACAGCATCAGGCGCGAAACGAATCGGGCAACGCTCACGAGTCCTCCGGCGGAATTGGACGCCGGACATTACAATACACTGGGCTCGCCGACGATGACATTCGCGTCGATTCCCGCGGGCCGCTTCCTGATGGGCAGCGCCACCGAGGGGCAGGATGACGAGCGGCCGGTGCACGAGGTGGCGGTTGACGCCTTCGACCTGAGCGTCTATCCCGTCACGCGCGCCGAGTACGCGCGGTTCCTCGCGGCGACCGGGCACGAGCCGCCGCGCGACTGGACGACACCAGCGCTGGCCGGCGACGATCATCCCGTCGTCGGCGTGAACTGGTACGACGCGACGGCGTTCTGCGCGTGGCGCACGCGCGAGGGCGAGCCGCTCAGGCTGCCGACCGAAGCCCAGTGGGAACGGGCCGCGCGCGGCGGCCTCGACGAGCGGCGCTACCCCTGGGGCGACGAGGTGCCGGCGTGGATTCCCGACGGCGGGCGCGGACCGCTCGCGGGCCCCTGGCCGGTCACGCTGGGCGAGCCGAACGGCTTCGGGCTCTTCGGCATCGCCGGCAACGTGCACGAATGGTGCGCCGACTGGTACGACGCCGGCTATTACGCCCGGTCCCCGGGGTCGAACCCGGCCGGGCCGGCGGATGGACACCGGCGCGCGTCACGTGGCGGATCGTGGCGGCACGCGATCACCGTGAGCCGTTCGGCCACGCGCAGCAGGCTCGACCCGACGTTCCGTTACACCGACTATGGCTTCCGAGTCGTCCGCGCCCGCTGACGCCAATCCGCTCGACACCGCACGCCGGATTGCGATCGCCGTCGCTCGACGCGGCGGCCGCGCGCTCATCGTCGGCGGCTGGGTTCGCGATCGCCTGCTGGGGCATCCGTCGAAGGACGTCGACGTCGAGGTGTTCGGGATCGCCGCCGACGCCCTGCCGGCGCTGCTCGGCACCATCGGCCGCGTCGAGCCGGTGGGCCAGAGCTTCCCCGTGTACAAGGTGCACGACCTCGACGTGGCGCTGCCGCGCCGCGAATCCAAGAGCGGCCGCGGCCACAAAGCCTTCCTCGTCGAAGGCGATCCCTTCATGTCGATCGACGAGGCGGCCAGGCGCCGTGACTTCACGATCAACGCGATCGCGTGGGACCCGCTCACCGACGAGTACCTCGATCCGTACGGCGGCCGCGCCGATCTCGAGCGGCGGCTCCTGAAGGCGGTGGACCTCGGCACGTTCGGAGACGACAGCCTGCGCGTGCTGCGGGCCGTGCAGTTCGCGGCGCGCTTCGACTGCACGCTCGACCCGGCCACCTTCGCGCGGTGCGCGTCGACTCCGCTCGACGACCTGCCGGCCGAGCGGGTGTGGGGCGAACTCGAGAAGCTCCTGCTGCTCGCGCCTCGGCCGTCGGCGGGCTTCACCCTCGCCCGCGACCTCGGCGTCGTCCGCGCGCTCTGGGCCGAGATGCACGCGCTCGTCGACTGCCCGCAGGAGCCGGAGTGGCATCCCGAAGGGGACGTGTGGATCCATACCCTCATGGTGATCGACGAGGCGGCCGCGCGGAACGCGGATCTGTCCCGCCCGCAGATGCTGGCCGTGATGCTCGGCGCCGTCACGCACGATTTCGGCAAGCCGCTCACGACGGCGTTCGTCGACGGCCGCATCCGCTCGCTCGATCACGAGCCGGCCGGCGTCGCGCCGGCCGAGCGTTTTCTCGATCGCCTGAACGTCCACACGATCGAAGGCTTCGACGTCCGGCGGCAGGTGCTCGGCATGGTGGCGCACCACCTCAAGCCCGGGATGTTCCACAAGGCGACGCCGCCGGTCGGCGACGGCGCGTTCAGGCGGCTGGCGTTGAAGGTGGATCTGGAGCTGCTGGCGCGCCTGGCGAAGGCCGACTGCACTGGCCGCACGGGCGACTTCGACTGCTCGGCGATGGACTGGTTCCTCGCGCGCGCCCGCGCGCTCGGCGTCGAGCACAGGCCGCCGGCCCCGCTCGTCCTCGGGCGGCATCTGCTCGCGCTCGGCCTCGCGCCCGGCCCGCGCGTCGGCGAGATCCTGAAGCGCGTCTACGACCGGCAGCTCGATGGCGAGGTGACGACCGTCGAGGACGGCGTCGCGCTGGCGCGGGAAATCATCGGACACGACATCCGCTGATCACGGGACACACGAAGGACACGAAGGTACTCTGATCAGTATCTCTTCGTGTGCTTCGCGTTCTTCGTGGACGGCGCGATCCGCGTGAGGACGGCCCTGCCGGCGGGCGCGGGCGGGATCAGGCCGCGTGGACGATGTGCGGCGGGTGGATGCGGAAGATGTCGCGGAGGCGCTCGATGACATCGGCGAGCGGTGCGGGCCGCTGCACCACCGGCACCGAGGTCTCGGTGCCGCGCGCATCGAATGGCGCCGCGCCGGCGAAGATCAGGCTCGGGATCCCGCGACTCGCCGCCGACGCCACGACCGCGTAGGCATCCACGGACCCGACGACGAGATCCGTGATCACCGCGTGCGGGCGGAAGCTGTCGAGCGACAGGAGGGCGTCGGTGCCGTCGGCCACGGCGAGCACTTCGAACTTGCGCAGGCGCAGGTATTCCGCCTGCATCCGCCGGCTCGCCTCGTCCACGTCGACCACCATCACGCGCGGGAAGAACCCGTCGCGATCTTCCGGGCGGCGCCCCCCACGCGGCGCTGCGCGGCGGTCCGCGAGATGCCGCCCTGGCGAATCAGCGGTGGTACCGGGCAACTCGGGCATCGACATCAGAAGCGGGTGAATCGGGCGAAAGGATGCGTTATCTTACGCGCGCGCCCGCCCGGACGCAACTGCCGCAAGCCGGGTCAGGACCGCAGTTTGAACCGCTGGATCTTCCCGGTGGCCGTCTTCGGGAGCGCCTCGACGAACTCGACCCACCGGGGGCGCTTGTACTCGGGCAGCCGCGTGCGAACGAACTGCTGGAGGACGGCGGCGAACTCGGGCGACGGTTGGTACCCCTCGCGCAGCACGACGCAGGCCGCTGGCTTGACCAGGGTGTCGCGATCGGCGCGCGCGACGACGGCGCACTCGAGCACTGCCGCGTGCTCGAGCAGCGTGTTCTCCACCTCGATGGGACTCACCCACAAGCCCCCGACTTTCAGCATGTCGTCGGCACGGCCGGCGTACCAATAGAAGCCGTCGGCGTCGCGGTAGTACTTATCGCCCGTCCGGAGCCAGCGGTCCTGGATCGTGTTCCTGGACTTCTCGGGCTGACCCCAGTACTCGGCGCACGTGGAGTCGCCGCTGATCCAGAGGTTGCCGATCTCGCCGTCGGGCACCGGCCGGCCCTCCTCGTCCACGATCTTCGCCGCGTAGCCGTCGAGGATCGTGCCGCTCGACCCGGGACGGATCCCGCCCGGCCGGTTGGCGATGAACATGTGGAGGGCTTCGGTGGAGCCGATCGCGTCGAGGATGTCGATGCCGAACCGCTCCTTGAAGCGTGCGTAGAGCGCCGGCGGCAGCGCCTCGCCCGCCGACACCGCCCACCGCACCGCGGACAGATCGAAGTCGCGCCCCTCCTCGCCGTGGTGCGCGAGCAGCATGCCGTAACCGGTCGGCACCGAGTAGAACAGCGTGGGCCGGTGCCGGTCGATGACGGCGTACACGTTCGCCGCACTCGGCGGTCCGGGCCAGAGGATCGTCGTGGCGCCGACCGAGAACGGGAAGTACAGGCCGTTGCCCAGCCCGTAGGCGAAGAACAGCTTCGCGACGCTGAAGCACCGGTCGGCCTCGGTGAGGCCGAGCACCGCCTGCGCGTAGAGTCTCGCGCACACGACCATGTCGTGCTGCAGGTGCACGCATCCCTTCGAGGTGCCGGTACTGCCCGACGAGTACAGCCAGAACGCCGGATCGTCCCGGCTCGTCGGCTCGGCCTCGAGATCGGGCGAGCCGGCCGCGAGCAGGTCGTCGAACGCCCGCGTGCCCTCTGGCGCGGCGCCGACGACGATGATGTGTTCGAGCGCGCGCCGACGCTCGGGCGGAATCGCCAGGACGGCGCCGAGCAGCGCGTCGGTCACGACGAGCACGCGCGCGCGGGAGTCATCGAGGACGGACTCGTAGTCGGGCGCCTTCCACAGCGTGTTGATCGGGATCGGGACGGCGCCGATCTTGATGGCCCCGAAGAAGGCGTAGGCGAAGGCGGGCGTGTCGTGCAGCAGGAGGACGATGCGGTCCGCGCGACGCACGCCGAGGCGCGCGCGGAGCGCCGAGCCGACGCGGTTCACGCGTGCGGCGACCTCGGCGTAGGTCACGCGCTCGTCGCCGCACTCGATGGCGATCTTCGCGCCGCGTCCCTCGGCGGCATGCCGGTCGACGAAGTACGCGGCCGCGTTGAAGACCTCGGGGACACCGAGTTCCGCGGCCGTCACCGCACGGCCGTCGACGCCATCAGTGGAGATCATGGGCGTGCGCTGCGGCTAGCTCGTCGCCCCGATGTGCTTCAGGAGCGCCGTCATTTCCACGTTGCCGCCCGACAGCACGGCGACGGTGTCGCCCGTCGGATTGGGCGTGCCGAGCCCGGCGATGATCGCGGCCACGGCCGCGGCGCCGCTCGGCTCCACCACCTGCCGCGCCACGCGGAACAGCCACCCGAGCGCGCGCTCGATCGCCCGGTCGTCCACCGTGACGATCTCGTCCACGAACGCCCGCACGTGCGCGAAGTTCAGGTCGCCCGGACGGACCGCGAGGAGGCCGTCGGCGATACCTCCGGTCCTGTCGAGCGTGACGGGCCGGCCTTCGGCGATCGAGCGCGACATCTTCGCCGCGCCCGTCGGCTCGACGCCGATCACGCGCACGTCCGGACGGCGGCGCTTCACCGCGGCCGCCACGCCGGAGATGAGGCCCCCGCCGCCGATCTGCACGTACACCGTGCCGACCGACGGGCATTGGTCGATGATTTCGAGCCCGGCCGTGCCCTGCCCCGCGATGATCCACGCGTGGTCGAAGGGCGGCACGATCGCCATGCCCCTCGCCGCGGCTTCCGTCTCGGCCCGCGTCTGCCGCTGGATGGTCGTCGTGCCCTCGAAGAGCACCTCCGCGCCGAACGCCCGGGCGCCCTCCACCTTCACCGGCGGCGCCGTCGTCGGCATCACGACGACGGCGGCGACGCCCATCAGCTTCGCGGCGAGGGCGACCGCCTGGCCGTGGTTGCCGGACGAATAGGTGATGACACCCCGCCGCCGCTCCGCCTCGGGCAATTGCGCGAGGTAGTTGTAGGCGCCGCGGATCTTGAACGCCCCCATCGGCTGCAGGTGCTCCGCCTTGAGGAAGAGCCGGCGCGAGAGGTCGCCGGCCGGCGCATCCGGCCACGACATCTCGATGAGCGGCGTGCGGCGCGCCACGCCGCGGATCCGCTCCGCGGCGGCAGCGATGTCGTCGAGCGTCACGAGCGAAGCACCGAGCGTGGTCACATGGTTCTCGTTTCCGTCTACCGTCTACCGTCTACCGTCCTACTGCCTTCCCCTCGCGCGCGGCCGCGCGAAGGGGTCGTTGCTGTTGTAGGCGGGCGTCGTCGGCGACGCCGCGGCCTGCCAGCCAAGGTCCGCCAGCACGCGAAGGTCCTCCACCGCACCGCTGTAGTCCCACGTCGTCCGGAACTCGTCGCTCGGCTGGTGGTAATCCTTGTCGTTGTACTCGTCGCGCATCTTCTTCGCGAAGCCGGGGTCCTTGCCGATGAACTCCGTCGCGTCGCTGAGCGACACCGCCGGCACACCCGCCTTGGCGAGCGGGAAGTGATCGGAGCGGAAGAAGTAGCCGCGTCCCGGCTCCGGGTCGGGGCCGAGGCGTCGATCGTGCGGACCGAGCAGCGTCTCGGCCATCGCGCCGAGCGAGGAGCGCTCGGATCCGAGCAGCACCATGTCGCGCGTCCGGCCGAACAGGTTCAGGCCGTCGATGTTGACGTTGGCCGCGATCTGTCCGATCGGGATCGGCGGATGCGTGGCGAAGAACTCCGAGCCGAGCAGCCCCGACTCCTCGCCCGTGGTGAAGACGAAGTAGATCGATCGGCCCGGTTTCGTCTTCGCGCGCGCGAACGCCTGCGCGACCGCGAGCGTGCCGGCGACGCCGGCGGCGTTGTCCTGCGCGCCGTTGTAGATCCGATCGGCGGCCGGCGGATCGTCCGGCTTCGGCGCCCGGATGCCGAAGTGGTCGTAGTGCGAGGTGTAGACGACGGCCTGCGTGTCGTTGGTCCCGCGGATGACGCCGATGACGTTCGGCGAGATCTTCTGCCGCACGTCCTGCCGGATCGTGCCCGACACCGACACGCCGAGCGGCACGGCCGTGAAGCCGCGCCGGGCGGCGGCCTGCCGCAGCGCGTCGAGGTCCCGGCCGCCCTGCGTCGCCAGCGTGCGCGCGGCCTCCTCGGTGACCCACGCCTTCAGCCCGAGCACCGCTTCGCCCTCGACCGGCGGGAGCGAGTACTGCGTGCCGCTCCACGACGACTGCACCACCTGCCACGGGTAGGTGGCCGACTCCGTCGTGTGGATCAGGATGGCGCCGGCCGCGCCCTGCCGCGCGGCTTCCTCGTACTTGTAGGTCCAGCGCCCGTAGTAGGTGAGCGCGCGTCCGCCGAACAGCTCCGGCTCGCTCGCCGGTGCGGGCGGATCGTTGACCATGACGAGGACGATCTTGCCCGTCACGTCCGCATCCGCGTAGTCGTTCCACCGATACTCGGGCGCCACGATGCCGTGGCCCACGAACACCACGTCGCCGCGCACCGCCACCTGCGCCGTCTGCACGCCAGAGTTCGCGATGATGTCGGCGAGGTACTTGAAGGTCGCGCCGCCGCTCGACGTGAGCGTGAAGCCGGGATCGACCGTCGCCTCGACGATCTTCACGTCCTGGACATAGGTGCCGTCGTCGCCGCCAGGCGCGATCCCCATCGTCGCCAGCTGGGCCGCGAGGTATTGCACGGCCAGCGAGCCACCTCGCGTGGAGGGCGCGCGCCCCTCGAGCAGGTCGTGCGACAGGAACTCGAGGTGGGCGGCGATGAACGGCCCCTGGATTTCGGACAGGGCCGGTCCCGCCGCCGGGGCGGCGGCCTTCGCCGCGCGCGGTTTCTGCGCGCCCGCGGCCATCGGCACGGCGAGCGACATCACGAGGACGATGGTCAGTTGGCGCATACCGCCTCAGTATACTAACGGCATGGCACGGTACACGCTGGTCTACGGTCTGCGCCTCGTCCCAGAAGGCACGCTCGTCGAGGCGAGCGAGGTCCGGCTGACGCTCACAGCCGGCGACGAGGTCGGGCTCACGCTCCACACCATCGACGGGACGATCCCGCAGCTCCGCCGCGCCCTCGACCGCAGCCTCGACGCGTTCTTCGACTTCCTCCCCGGCGCCACCGACGAGGACCGCCGGCAGTTCGAAGACTGATCGCGACAACGGGCGCCATCGGTGGCGCTTCCTCGTGCGGGCGTGCAGGATCATCCGGCCATGCGGCGTGACACACTCGTCGACTTCTTCCACGACCTCGCCTCCATGCGCGGCGAGTTCCTCGTCTACGACGACGGGTACCGCGCGCACGGTTATTCGTACGCCGAGGTCTCGGCCGCCGCGCGCGGCTTCGCCACCCGTCTCGCCGCCGCCGGGCTCCGCAAGGGCGACACGGTCGTCTTCTGGGGCGAGAACCGCCCCGAGTGGATCGCCTGCTACTGGGGCTGCCTGCTCTCCGGCATCATCGTCGTCCCCATCGACTACCGCGCGCCGGCGGAATTCCTGTGGAAGGTGCGCGCGATGGTCGGCGCGCGCGTGGTGCTCGTGGGCGACGATGTGCCCCGGCTCGTCGTCGCGCCGGCCGAGGGCCGCGTGGCGGAGATCTGGCCATTCGGCGACCTGAATTGGCACGCGGACGGCCCGGTACCGGCGGCCGCGATCACGCGCGACGACACGATCCAGATCATCTTCACGTCCGGCGCCACGGCGGAACCCAAGGGCGTCGTGATCCGACATCGGAACGTCATGGCGAACCTGGTGCCCGTCGAGCACGAGGTCCTGAAGTATCGCAAGTACGGCCGGCCGTTCTTTCCGATCCGGTTCCTGAACCTGCTGCCGCTCAGCCACCTGTTCGGCCAGTCGATGGCGACGACCATCCCGCCGCTCGTCGACGGCACGGTCGTCTTCACACGCAGCCTGAACCCGCACGACATCGTGGCGCTCGTGAAGAAGCGCCGCATCTCGGTCGTCGTGTGCGTGCCGAAGATCCTCGACGTCCTGCGGGAACACGCGGTGCGGCTCGATCCACGCGCCGGCGCCCCGCTCCCGGCCCCGGAGCACGTCGCGCGGCGCTGGTGGCGCTACCGGCGCATCCACCGCGCTTTCGGGATGAAGTTCTGGGCGTTCGTCGTGGGCGCCGCGCCGCTCAGCCCGTCGCTCGAGGAGTTCTGGAAGCGGCTCGGGTTCGCGGTGATCCAGGGCTACGGCCTCACCGAGACCGCGCCGATTGTCACCTTGAACAACCCCTTCAAGACCACCACCGGGTCGGTCGGGACGCCGATCGCCGGCGTCGAGGTGAAGATCGCGCCGGACGGCGAGATCCTCGTCCGCGGCGAGAACGTGACGTCGGGCTATTTCGCGCCCGGAGGGGACACGGCACGCATGTTCGAGGATGGCTGGCTGCACACGGGCGACATCGGCGAGCTGGACGCGGAGGGGCGACTGTTCATCCGCGGCCGCAAGAAGGAGATGATCGTCACCCCGGAAGGGCTGAACGTCTTCCCGGACGACGTCGAGGCGGTGCTCAACGCGCGGCCGGGGGTGAAGGACTCCGCGGTGGTAGGGGTGACAACCGGGAGCGAGGAGCGCGTGCACGCGGTGCTGGTGCTGGCGCCTGGCGCCGACGCGGACGCGATCGTCCGCGAGGCCAACGCGACGCTCCTCGATCACCAGCGCGTGCGGGGCGTGTCGGTGTGGGACAGGGGCGAGCTGCCGCGCACGGACGGCACGAAGAAGCTGAAGCGCGGGCAGATCAGGCAGTGGGTCGAGACCGGCCGCGCGCCGCAGGCCGCGGCGCCGGCCGATGCGCTCGCGGCGGTGCTGGCGGGGTTCGCGGGCGCGCGCGCGCTGGGCGGCGGCACGACGATCGAGGAGCTCGGCCTGAGTTCGCTCGAGCGGGTCGAGCTGATGGTGGCGCTCGAGGACACGTTCCAGACGCGCCTCGACGAATCGACGTTCGCACAGGCGAAGAGCCTCGACGAACTCCGCGCGCTGGTCACGGCGGCGCCGCGCGCGGAGACGGCCGTCGAACCGCTGGACTTCCCCACGTGGAACCGCTCGTGGCCGGTGCGCCTGGTGCGGCGCGTGAGCCTGGCCACCTGGATCCTGCCCCTCGCACGTCTCTTCGCGCACATCGAACCGCGCGGCCTCGAGCACGTGCGCGCGCTCGACGAGCCGGTCGTGTTCGCGGCGAACCACCAGAGCCACTTCGACGTGCCGGTGATCCTGGCGGCGCTGCCGGGGCGCGTGCGCGCCCGCGTGGCGCCGGCGATGGCGAAGGAGTTCTTCGCGGCGCACTTCTTCCCCGCCGAGCACACGCGGCGCGCGTGGCTCACGAGCAGCCTGAACTACTACCTGGCGGCGTGCTTCTTCAACGCGTTCCCGCTGCCGCAGCGCGAGGCCGGCGCGCGGCAGACGCTGCGCTACATCGGCGAACTGACCGGCGACGGCTGGTCGGTGCTGATCTTCCCGGAAGGCGCGCGGCACGCGACCGGGGCGATGGAGGCGTTCCGCGGCGGCATCGGCATGATCGGCGCGCGGCTCGACGTGCCGATCGTCCCGGTGCGCCTCGACGGCGTCGACCGGGTGCTCGCCGCCGGGGCGACCGTCCCGACCCGGGGACCGGTGCGCGTGACCTTCGGCCCGCCGATCCGGCTGCGCGGAGACGACTACGGCGCGCTCGCGAAGCAGGTGGAGGAGGCGGTGCGACACCTGTAGGACTCGCGACGCTCATGGGACTCGGTGCCACACGCCCGAGCCCACCGGGCCCAGAGGGCGGGAGAATCCGGTTTAGGTTGCCTGCCGCCGAGTGGTGTGGCACACTCATTGCTAATCGACACGGAAAGGACGAGTTTTTTTGAGCAAAGACGACCTGATCGACATGCAGGGAACGGTCGTGGCGGTCCACAGCGGTGGGCTCTACCGCGTGCAGATCGACGCCGGCCACGAGGTCCTTGCGCAATTGAGCGGCCGGATGCGCCGGTTCCGCATCAAGGTGGTGCCGGGCGACCGCGTGACCGTCGGCGTCTCCCCTTACGACCCCGTCCGCGGGATCATCACGTTCCGCGCACGCTGACGTGGCCATGGTTCCTTCCCGCGGCGGCCGTCCACGGCGCCGCGACGGCGGCTCCGGCTCCCGACCGGCACGCACGCTGACGTTCGAGTCGGCGTCGTCGGCGGCGAACTCCTGGCTGGAGAAGTGGCGGCACGACGCCGACACGACACCGGTTCCCTTCGAGACCTTCGGGCTCGACGAACGGTTGATGCAGGGGCTGCGCGACCTCGGGTACCTCGAGACGCGCCCGGTGCAGAGCGGGGTCATCGGGCTCGCCCGCGACGGCCACGACGTGATCGCGTGCGCCGAGACCGGCACCGGCAAGACGCTCGCCTTCGTCCTGCCGATTCTCGCGCGGCTGCTGCCCGAGTTCGACCGGCCCCGCACGCCCGGCACGCGCGCCCTCGTGCTCGCGCCGACGCGCGAGCTGGCGGTGCAGATCGAGGACACGATCCAGGGGATGCTCTACCACACCCCGATCTCCAGCATCGCGGTGTACGGCGGGTCCCCCATGGAACCGCAGGAACGCGCGCTCCGCGCCGGCGCCGACCTCGTCGTCGCCACGCCGGGGCGCCTGATGGACCACATGCGCTCCGACGCGCCGAAGTTCGACCTGCTCGAGGTCGTGGTGCTCGACGAGGCGGACCGCATGATGGACATGGGCTTCTGGCCCGACGTGCAGCGCATCCTCGCCGCGCTGCCGCCGAAGCGCCAGACGCTGCTCTTCTCGGCGACGATGCCCGGACCCGTGCTCGAGGTGGTGCGGGGGCTGCTGAACGACCCCAAGTACGTGCAGGTGGGCCGCCGCGGCGGCCCGGCGCGCACCATCACGCACGCGGCCCTCGAAGTGCCGGCGGGCAAGAAGACCGAAGGCCTCATCACGTTCCTGCGCCACGACGCGACCGGTCCGGTGCTGGTGTTCTGCCGCACGAAGATCGGCGCGGATCGGCTGGCGCGCCAGTTGGCGCAGTCGCGCGTCAAGGTGATCGCGCTGCACGCCAACCGCACGCAGGAGCAGCGGACGGCGGCTGTCGAAGGGTTCCGCAGCGGCCGCTACGAGGTGCTCGTGGCGACCGACATCGCGGCCCGCGGCATCGACATCGACGGGATCGCGCA